>WBZO01000270.1_pt1 | contig 123309 bp, 117 predicted proteins | sample 5204261 | NCBI WGS metagenome assembly WBZO01 (sample SAMN12412400, study PRJNA552823) | activated sludge metagenome | isolation source: activated sludge from anammox sidestream of wastewater treatment plant... | place: USA: North Carolina | collected 2017-09 | reverse complement strand
GCGCTGTATGGCGGCCTGCGTGGGCAAGATCCGCATGCAGAGCCTGGTGCGCATCGGCGAAGACGGCCTCTGGGCGGAAGACCGGTGGCATCCCCTGTACTACGCGATCCGCGTGGAGCAGGTGGCCTTGCCCCTGTATCCGCAGTGGGGCACCGAGCCCAACGGCTACTACATCCCGCCGCGACACAGCCCGCGAGGGTATGCCCGGCAGATGTTCGGGCCGGGCGTGGATAACGCCATCGAGAAGTACCTCGTGCCCAGCCGCGAACTGTTGGCGGTGCTGCAATTGTGGCGCGCCAGCCAGCAGATCGTCTTCCGGTACGACGTCATTCCGGGTCCGAAGGTGTTCGAAACCCAGATCCACGGGAAGCGGTTCGAGATGTACAACGATACCGTCCTGGGCTTCAACAAGTCGGGCAAGGAAGTGGCCCGTATTCAGGTCGAAGAGCCGATCTACATTCGGCCGGCCGAGCGCGTCACCTGGCTGTAGTCTAAGTCAGGATCGCTTCACTGGGGGCGGAGTTCCTTCGGGGGCTCCGCCCCCTTTCATATTCCCAAGATCAAAGTCCCTCGGCGCGGATGCCTCCCTCGAGAGAGAGCAACCTGGGGACAGCTGCCCTGTTTGGCCCTACCCCACGCACAGCAAATCAGTCTTTCGGCTCAGCTCCCCCTGCCATCTGCGCACTTGACGGGCATTAGAGCCTCCAGTACAGTGATTAGGTGATTCGGCCTCTCCAAAGCGACTATTCCTACACCGAGGTATCCCAAGCGTGACCGGCCGTACGCAGCACGTGACGCCCTTTGCTGCACAAGCGATTCCCTTTGATGAGTACCTGGCATCGGGAAAGATTCCTGAGGGTTTAATTACCAGCGAATACATCGGGGAGCAGTTCGTGGAGCGCCTCGTGCACTATGTGCTGAGCGTTCCAGCGGGCAGCTACACCATGGCGCAGCTCAGTAAAATTCTTGAGCAGCTCGATCCGCGCACACAGGTATTTTTTTTCAAGCGACTCAAGGAAAACAGTCCGGAGAGCCTCAAAGACTTTGCCCCGCTGTACTACGGTTTCATGAACGAGTTTCACTCCCTCCTGTTCACGTAACGCCTGGGCGAAGAAAAATATTCCTTGTCGGTCCACTAATCTCAGGTATAATCAATACACACTCTTATGAGCCAAGGAGAACTATGAATCCCACGCTGCAACGTGCCGTGACGAGCTTCTACAATCTGGTTTATGAAGCTCAAACGTTTGCCACGACGATGGCCCGGATCGACACGGCCGAACAGGAACACTATGCCGGACGCATCGAAGGGCTGAACTGGGTCCTGGATCGTTGCCAGGAACTCGAGGATATGGATGCCAACATCACCCCGACCACACTGCAGCGGGTGCTGACGGAGGTCAAATCCGATCTCGACCACGAACTGTCGGTTCAACGCCGGGAAAAGGGTCGTCGGGCGGACGGCCGCGAGGAAGCGTTGACCTTTGTGGCCGATTACCTCTCCAGCCTGATCACGGCCACCGAGATTGAATCCGCGAAGACCTCCGTTTAGCCGCCCCTCGCTTCCGCACCAGGCTTCTGCTTGTATGGCCTCCTCCGAGGGTGACGATGGCCCGTGAATGGATCATCTTCGCCATCTGCCTCGGCTTGGGAGGCCATATTGCCCTTGCCGTCGTGCTCCACGCACCGGACCTTTGGCCATGGAGCAAAGCATGGCTGTACGGCCTACTGTCCGGGCTCGCGCTCTACGTCGTCGTCCAAGTCGTTCGCTCCCTCTGGTGGTTCCGTCGCGGAGACGCCGGCAGCGATCATGACCGGCCGTGAGGCCCGGTTCACACCCTCATTTACCCGCGCCGCCTCTGTTGCACCCTCGTTCAGGCCTCAGTACAATGTCGGCATGAATCGACGATCGACTCGACCCGGGTGGCCGCCGCAGCCGACCCGTCCGGGAGCCGGAATGGGCCCCCGAACCCAGCAACCGCAAGGACAATACGATTCGTTCAACGCCTCACTGTTGTATTGTGGAACCTGTCGGCAAGCCACCCCGACTCGTCAGCGACTACTGCTGGTCCTTCCTAGCGGCAACCTTTACGAGTATCTTTGCGCCCACTGCGGTACCTCCACCGGGTCAAAAACGGAATCCGCCTCAGACGGCGGTATCCTCGCTCCATAAAATTGCCGGACATGTGCCCCACCGACCGCCGGGCACAGCAAGGCCCCAGCCGAATCCGACCGGCAAGCGACAATCATGGCTCGACCGGACATATCGGGAGTCCGTCGATTCTGCCGACTGGAGAAATATTCGGGGGACGGTGGTGCTAAGTTACGGCGTCAGGAGATTTGCTCTAGCGGAATGCCTTCGTCAATCAGCATGACCGGAATATCCTCTCTCACGGGATAAAGGATTTTTCCGTCGGCCCGAATGAGCCCGCCGTCGAGGCGCTCTGAGACCGCCTTTTGCGCCTTATTCTTGAGCGTGCCACGATCGATGGCGCCGTTGATCTTCTGGATCAGCGCATCATCGGCAAGCACGACCGCCTGCTTCGTGTCAGGGCAACAGAGAATCGCCAACAATTCCTTATCGAGATTTACCGGCTTGCGGACGTCTTCGGACATCGTGTATCCCAGAACGAGGTTAAAGAACCAATTGTAACTAGGATCGAAACATAGTCCAAACACAATGGGAGATCAAGAAGATATCAAATGTACGGCGACATTTGGTATCTTAAGTCTCCCATAGCTGGTTGCACACGGACGCTGTATGGCAACACCCCACCAAGTCCACCGTGTCTTCCTGGCCGGCCTGTTGATCCTCGTCCCGGCCTGGGGGACGTTTCTGATCCTCTCCGCGATGGTCAGAACGCTGGATACGCTCCTGTCCGATCTCCTCAGCGCACAGCTGCGATCATACATACCGGGATTGGGCCTGCTGCTGCTGGTTATTCTGGTCATCAGCGTCGGCGCCATCGCCACCCATGTACTGGGGCAACGCTTGTTCACCTGGACCGAAACCGCCATGGAGCGGATTCCCATCATCCGCAGCATCTATCTCACGCTCAAAAGCATGACCGACCTGCTGAACTACCGTTCGCGGTTCGGGAACAGTGCGGTGGTAGCGTTTCCCTTCCCACGGGACGGCCTGTGGGCTTTGGGATTCGTCATGGGGCCGCCGCCGGCCCCGCTCCATGCCGCCACCGGCGCCGACCTCATGATGGTCTTTGTGCCGACGGCCATCCATCCATTCACAGGCTATCTTGCGCTGGTTCCGAAAACACAGCTGCATCTCCTCAATCTCCTTCCCGAGGAAGCGCTGAAGATGGAGTTCTCGGCCGGACTCTATCGACCGCTCACTGGTTGGCTGACCTCACCGCCACGGTTGCCCGGATGACCAGCCCCGATCTGATTACGGTTCGGCCGGCGAACGAACGGGACGTAGACCAATTGACGGAGTTCAGCGCCGCCATGGCGTTTGAAACGGAACACCGTGTGCTGGATCGGGTCCGCTTGCGGGCGGGGACCCTCGCCGTGCTCCGGCGGTCTGAGCATGGTCAATTCTATGTCGCTGAAGCGCATGACGGAGCACAGCCGCTGACCGTGGGGCAGTTGCTGATTACCTTCGAATGGAGCGATTGGAGAAACGCACAGTTTTGGTGGGTCCAAAGCGTGTACGTTCGCCCGGACTGGCGCAGACGCGGCATCTATCGTCGGATGCATGAAGCGGTCACCGCAATGGCTCGAGCACGCCCGGATGTCTGCGGGCTCCGTCTCTACGTGGAACGTCATAACGATCCGGCACGCAGGGCCTATCAGGCTCAACACATGGTGCAAACTCCATATGAAATATGGGAGGTGGATTTTGTTCTATAGAACGAACCCTGGCCGCTTCGATGTATCCCGTCGTCTGATCGGAGTCCTTTTGCTCCTGGCGCTTTCATCCGGTTGCGCTTTCGTCCGCGGCAACTATGACGAGGCGTTCAAGCCCGAAGACGTCGAAGCGATCAAGGTCGGGACATCAACGAGGCAGGATGTGGCCGGTATTCTGGGAGCGCCGGAACGAGTGATCGAGGTGCACGGGCAGGAGATTTTCCATTACTATCATTACACCCTCAAATCGGGCACCGTCTTGTTCTTCTCTCGAACCAATGTCATCGGCAATGATCTCTATGTCTTCTTTGGATCGGACGGTCTCGTAAATCAGGTCCTCTTCGGACGCCAAAAACCGACGCCCAAGCTGCAGTTTTGGCCGTTCGGCGACTGATCCCCATGGCGACACCGAGACCGCGACTTCTGATCCTCCTTTGCTTCCTTGCCTTGCTGCTTGAAGGCTGTCCCCTTGCGTGGCGTCGGATCACACTGAACGAGGTCATACACCCGGAAGACGTGACCTTCATCACGCCAGGAAGGACCACGTTGGCAGAGGTGGTCAAGCGGCTCGGGCCTCCGGATACCATTCGCGCAGTCGACGGTGGGACCGTCATCCGATACCACTTTTTGGACGTAAAGTATTTCACGGTCAACGTTACGCGACCCTTGCCGTTTATTTTTCCGGTTATGCAACTGGTGCCGAATGACCTGTATCAGCTTACGTTCAGCGGCGGGGGGTCAGGAACGGAGGAGTTGCAAATAGAATTCGATAGAAATTGGTTGGCGATCTACTACGCCTTTGCCCACCATCAACAGGCAAGCAGCTATACACCATAGCAATCTGCCGCTCAGCCGACACATTTCGGGCATACATCTCCTGCCGAACGAACCTGCTTCGATTGCCCGAAGAGGGAACCATCGCTATAATGCCGTCATGTCTTCAGATCCATCCGACCTTGTCCCGTCATCTGATCCCATCGTCCGCTCCACCTCCTATATCCCAGCCGATCGCGACACCGAGTTCCTCCAACGGGATGAACTGCGCCCCCTGCGGCTCGGACTGGAGTTGCTGAAGCCCGAACTCGTCCAGAAAGAGCACGGGATCCGCTCTACGATCGTCGTATTCGGAAGTTCCCGTCTCGTCGAACCGACCGTCGCCCGGCAGGAACTGGAACGTACGCAACGCGAGGCGGCATCATCCCCCCACAACCCACAACTTCAGCGACAAGTCGCCGTCGCAAAGCAGCGAGCGGCATTGTCGGAATTCTATGTACTGGCGCGGGAGTTCGGACGATTGGTCTCTTCCTCTTGCCAGATCGACGGTCAGTGCGACTACGTGATCGTGACGGGCGGAGGACCGGGCATCATGGAAGCCGCAAACCGTGGTGCCGCCGATGCCGGCGCCAAATCGATCGGGCTCAATATCACGCTACCGCACGAGCAATACCCGAATCCTTATATCACGCCGGATCTGTGCTTTCAGTTCCGATACTTCGCTTTGCGCAAGATGCACTTTCTCCTTCGCGCGAAGGCCCTGGTGGTCTTTCCCGGCGGATTTGGAACATTGGACGAGTTGTTCGAAACCTTGACGCTCCTTCAGACCGGGAAGGTCACGGGTGTCACAGTGGTATTGATCGGTCGCGCGTTCTGGGAACGACTCATCAACTGGCAGTTACTGATCGAAGATGGATTGATCGGTCAGAGCGACCTCTCGCTGTTCCACTTCGCAGAGTCGGCCCAAGAAGCCTGGGATATCATCAGCCGCAACCACGGAGGGCCGGCGCGATGAAACTGTCGTTTCACGGCGCCGCACGCTCGGTGACCGGTAGCCGCCACCTCCTCGAGTTTCCAGGCCATCGTCTGCTGCTGGATTGCGGTCTCTTTCAGGGACGGCGCCAGGAAGCCGACAAACTGAATCGATACCTGGGCTTCGACCCACGGTCGATTCAATCCGTCCTGCTCTCGCACGCCCACATCGACCATTCAGGCGCCCTTCCGGTGTTGGCCAAACACCAGTTCACCGGGCGAGTACACGTGACCAGGGCCAGTGCGGACCTGGCTGCAATCATGTTGGAGGATTCGGCGCGCCTGCAGGAAAACGACTGCGCCTACCTCAATCGAAAAGAGGGTCGCAGAGGCAAGGGCTGTCTCCATCCGTTCTATGACTCCCGGGACGCCAAGGCGATCGTGCGACGGTTCGAGGGAGCCCGCTATGGAGACACCGTCAAGATCGCACCGCGTTTGACCGCATCCTTTCATGACGCCGGTCACATACTTGGGTCCGCCGCCATTCGGGTCAAATACTCCACCAGAGGCAACAGCACCACGATCCTCTTTTCGGGCGACCTCGGCCGCCCGCGGATGCCGATTCTCCGAGACCCCGAACCGCCGCCCAGTTGCGACATCTTGATCATCGAGTCCACCTACGGCGATCGAGTGCATAAAGAAGTCGGCGAGACGCTGACGCAGAAGGCTCAACAGCTTGTTGCGCACGCGAGGGCGCATAATGGCAAGATCATCGTCCCGGCCTTTGCCGTCGGCCGAACGCAGGACCTGGTGATGCGCCTCAAAGACCTGGTGGCGCAGGGCCGGATCGACCCGCTGCCCATCTATATCGACTCGCCGCTTGCTTCAAAAGCCACCGAGGTGTTCCGGAAGCACCCGGAATGCTATGACGAGGAAACGCTGCGGACCTTTACCTCGCAGGGCGATCCCTTCGCCGCACGTTATATACGGTACGTCTCGTCGGTCGAGGAGAGCAAACGCCTCAACGCCGTGAAGGGGCCCTGCATGATCATCGCGTCCTCCGGCATGTGCGAGGGAGGCCGCATCCTTCACCATCTCAAGCACGCGATTCAGGACGAGGCCAACATTATTGCGATTGTCGGGTTTCAAGCGGAACACACACTGGGCCGACGGTTGGTCGAAGGGTGGGATGTCGTGCCGATCTTCGGAATCCCGACGCCCCGACGCGCCCAAGTCGTGGTATTCAACGGGCTTTCTGCGCACGCCGATCGGAACGACCTGCTGACCTATGTGCGGTCCATTTCGCCCGCGCCCGCGAAGGTTTTCGTCGTCCACGGTGAAGAGAAACAGGCACTCTCGCTCGGCGCCGCCATTCAAACCGAGCATCCGAAGATGGAGGTCATCGTGCCGTCCTCCGGGCCGGTGTACGAACTCTAACGCCCCCCGCACGAGGGTCCATCGAATCCAATAATCTGAGATCGAGGAGTGACTGCTCATGACACGTTGGGACGCCGCTGCCGTCATCATCTGCCTCAGCCTCCTGATCGCTCCTCCGGAAGGATGGCCCCTCGATGGCAGGCCCGCCGAATCGGCGGCACCGCGGGAGCGGCTCCGGGCCCTTGGGATTACGATAGGGCAGCTGCCGACGGGACCACTGAACGCCATTACGGACGTGGCCGGCGTCCGGGTAGGACACGTCACCCTGCTGCGCGGAGAAGGGGCACTCCAGCCGGGAACCGGTCCCGTGCGAACGGGCGTGACCGTCGTCATCCCCCGCCAGGATGTCTGGCATAAGAAGGTACCCGCGGGCTCGTTCGTCTTGAACGGCACGGGGGAAATGACGGGACTCGCCTGGGTCGCGGAATCCGGATTTCTCGAATACCCCATCGCGCTGACCAATACTCTTAACGTTCCGCGCGTTGCGAACGGCGTCATGAGCTGGATGATTCGGCAGTATCCGGAAATCGGCATTACCGACGACACGCTCACGCCAGTGGTCGCCGAGTGTGACGACAGCCGCCTGAACGACATTCAAGGTCGCCACGTCTCCGAAGCCGACGTCATGCGTGCACTCGATGACGCCACCGACGGCCCTGTGCCGGAAGGGAGCGTAGGAGCCGGGACCGGCATGATTTCCTACGGCTTCAAAGGCGGGATCGGCACCTCGTCCCGACGACTGCTCTCGGCCGACGGTGGATACACCGTCGGCGTGCTGGTCAACGCGAATCATGGGCGTCGGCCGGAACTCACGGTCGACGGTGTCCCGGTGGGCCGTCGATACGAGGAGCCGGTCGGCCGGACAGGGGCGGCACCGTCATTGACCACCCCACTTCTGTCATCGGATGGTCCCGTCCTGTCGGGCAGCGCCGAGGGTTCCATCATTGTGATTATCGCCACGGATGCCCCGCTCGACAGCCGACAGCTCACGCGCCTGGCTAAGCGAGCCGCATTGGGCTTGGCGAGAACTGGCGCCACGGGGCGACATGGGAGCGGCGACTTCATGCTGGCCTTCTCGACGGCAAACGTCATCCCGCATTACCCCAAGGAGACCACCTTCAGCATGGCGCACTTAGCCGATACCCATTTGAATCCCCTCGTCACGGCCACTGTTGAAGCAACCGAAGAGGCCGTCCTCAATGCACTCACGTCTGCAACGACGGTCGTCGGACGTGACGGCCATCGAGCCGAAGCCATTTCCCTTTCCCGACTGCGCTCGCTCCTCTCAGTCGAGGGGACTCACCGGTAGTAGAATCCTTGATGCGGCGATCTGCTGAGGCCCTCGCGGTCGCTTGCTTTTGCCGGGCCTGGCCGTTATTCTCCTACCTCGATTTCGCCGGAGGACATGAGGATCCATGGCTGACTATCATATCGGGGGCGCTCTGAACCTCATGACGGCGCTCGACAAAACCGGCAAGTTTGCCGAGTTTCTCAAAGAACGGATGATTCGGGCCTTGGAAACCCAGGACCCCACGGAATTGCACTACCTTCTGGCACAACTCGACGATTTCCATTCGTATATGTGGCGCTACTATAAGAAATTGTCGACAGACCGTCCGGAACGCATGAACCCAGGAGTCTAGACCGCCCCATCGTACTCTTGTCTACTGTCTGTTCGTGAGACATCGCCGTGATTGCCGCTTCACCGTCCACTTTGCGCATTGCTTCCGCCCTCAGCCGACAGCCTGAGGCCCACGCGACAGCCGAAGAGCTGATTCGGAACGTCCGCAGCCAGCTCGGATCCGCGCGCATTGACCTGGCCTTCCTGTTCCTCTCGGCGCACCATGCCGACGAAGCGCCGCAGCTCTCCCAGGCGATCCGCCAAGCCTTGAATCCCCAGACCTTGGTCGGCTGTACAGGAGAAGGCGTGATTGCTACGACACAGGAAGTCGAACAGGGGCCGGCCGCGACCCTCTGGGCCGCGCACCTGCCGGACGTGGCGCTGCATCCGGTAAGACTGGCGTTTTCAAGCGTGCATGACCAATTTACCCTCAAAGGATGGCCGGACGATCGATTTGGAGACGGACGGCTTCCGGTGTTCCTCTTGTTTGCTGATCCATTCTCCACACCGATGCAGGACGTGCTGTCGCTGACGGAAGAGCGGTATCCCGGTGCACGTGTTCTAGGGGGACTGGCCGGAGGTGGCAAGGATCTCGGAGAAAATCGTCTGGTCCTCAACCACGAGGTCTATACGGATGGGCTGGTCGGCGTCGCGTTGGCGGGACGTGTCTCGATCCGCACGATCATCTCCCAAGGGTGCCGGCCGATCGGCGACCGGTTCATTGTAACCAAATCGGACCACAACGTGATCCATGAACTGGGCGGCGAGCCGGCGCTGTCCTGCCTGGAGAAAGTCTTCGCCGGATTAAGTTCGTCCGAACGAGCCTTAGCACAACGGGCGCTTCACATCGGGATTGCGATGGATGAACACCGAGCGCAGTTCGGGCGCGGCGATTTTCTCGTCCGTAATCTCATCGGGGCCGACCAACAGACCGGCGCCGTGGTCATCGGTGACGTGGTGCAGGAAGGACAGACCGTACAATTTCAGGTTCGTGACGCCGACTCGGCCGACGAGGACCTCAGGCAATTGTTGGCCGCCTCGCCCACAAGGGACCGCAATGCTCCCATGGGCGCCCTGCTCTTCAGCTGCTGCGGACGGGGGCGCGGGCTGTTCGGCGAATCCGGCCACGACGCCACTGCAATTCGCGAGCAATTGGGGAGAATTCCGGTCTCCGGATTTTTCGCCCAGGGTGAGGTGGGGCCAGTCGGCGGCCGGAATTTCCTTCACGGCTATACGGCCAGCATTGCGATTTTTTCCGATCCCGGTGACTGACGAGGGATCCGAAATGGGACGGACGGGGACCGGAAGGCTCCCAGAACGGGAACCGCGATAAGGAGACAGGCATGAGAACTCGTATCGGGTTCGTCGCGTGGAGTATGGTAGCCGTTTTGCTGACGGCGGGAGGAGGCGCATCTATGGCACAGTCTGAATCAGGCGGTAGCAATGCGGAAGTCACCACCGATTCCGGTTTGAAATATGTCGATCTGGTCGTCGGAACCGGCCGTGAAGCGGCCGTGGGGAATCTGGCGACGGTCCACTACACCGGATGGCTGACGAATGGAAAGAAATTCGACAGCTCCGTCGACCGCCGCGAACCATTCTCGTTTCCCTTGGGAGGCGGTAAGGTCATACGCGGTTGGGATGAAGGTGTGGTCGGCATGAAAGTGGGTGGGAAACGAAAGCTCACGATCCCGCCCCAATTGGGGTACGGAGCCAGGGGAGCCGGGGGGGTCATTCCACCGAACGCCACCCTGGTCTTTGACGTGGAGCTTCTGGAGATCCGGTAGGCACGTCCACGATGAAACATACTCCCTTGATCGATGCCCATCGTGCCGCGCAAGCTAAGCTGGTGGATTTCGCCGGCTGGGAAATGCCGATCCAATACAGCGGGGTCCTCGACGAATACCACGCGGTCAGAACCAAGGCCGGCCTGTTCGATGTGAGCCATATGGGCCGGATCGAGGTCAGCGGCCCGGGATCATTGGCGTTTCTGCAGTATGTCACGACCAACGACGTCGCCAAGGTCTCACTCGGGCAGTCGCAATATTCGATGATTTGCACGTCGGACGGAGGTATCAAGGACGACATTTTCATCTATCACGTCAAACCGTACGAGTTTCTCGTCTGCGTCAACGCGTCAAACCGCGACAAAATCTTCTCCTGGTTGCTGGACAAGGTCGCTCATGTTCGGGGCTGTCGGGTACGGGACCGCTCGGCGGAACTGGCCCAGATCGCCATCCAGGGCCCCGCTTCTCGAGACATCCTGGCAGCCGCCGGCGTCTCGGGCATCGGAAACCTGAAACTGCGTCACTGCATGGAGACCGACGCATTTGGAACACCGATCTTGGTGACGCGAACCGGGTATACGGGTGAGTTGGGCTACGAACTGTACCTCCCTTCTGGCCAGGCAAGCGGAGTGTGGCACCGCCTTCTCGAACTCGGCAGACTGCAGGGTATTAAACCCGCCGGATTGGGGGCTCGCGATTTGCTCCGCCTCGACATGGCCTACTTGCTATACGGTAACGACATGGATGAGCAGACGACACCGTTGGAAGCAGGTGCTGAGTGGGTCATCAGTTTCGACAAGGGGGACTTCATCGGTCGCGCCAAGTTGCTGGACCAGCGAACGCGCGGCCTCTCACGGCGATTGATCGGATTCGAACTGGTGGAGAAAGGTGTGCCGCGACACGGATTCCCAATTCATTCTCAACATGGTGCTGGCACGAAGATCGGTGAGGTGACCAGTGGGAATCTGTCCCCGTTGCTTCAGAAGGGAATCGGCATGGGGTATCTCCCTCCGGCGCTTGCAACGCCAGGTACCGCTATCACGATCGATATCCGGGGAAAAGCTTGCCCGGCCGTCGTCGTGAAAACGCCGTTCTACAGAAAATCCAAGAGCTAATGGCGTATAGCCTATGGCACAAACAGGAAAGAGCCTGACTGTTCGCTCTCGTGCTATAAGCCATTGGCCATAAGCTATCTGCACTCATGACCAAGAATATTTACAACGGCAAAGTCGTGACGCTCAATGTGGACACGGTTCGCCTGCCGAACGGTGTCACGATCGACCTCGAAGTGATTCGACACCCGGGGGCGGCAGCGGTGGTCCCCCTCAAGGGAGACGGAACCGTCGTACTGATCCGTCAGTTTCGCCATGCCGCCGGCGGGTTCATCTATGAAATTCCGGCCGGAAAGCTCCACCAGGGTGAAGATCCGCTGGAATGCGCGGCCCGAGAATTGGAAGAAGAGATCGGCTATCGAGCCGGGCGGTTCGACTTGCTCTCGAGCATTTTCACCGCGCCGGGATTCGCGGATGAAGTCATCCACGTCTACCTGGCAACGGAACTCATGAAAGGCATACAGAATCTCGATCAGGATGAAGTGCTGGAAATCGTCGAAATGCCGTTGCGTGACGCGATTGGAAAAATAGAAGACGGATCGATCCGGGACGCGAAAACGATTGTGGGGTTGCAGGCGGTCTATATCCGGCAGGCCTGCGGAAGGTGAAGGACCGGAGAGGTCTCCCGCCACGAAGGAGGGAGACCCCCCAAGCCAGCTAGCCTCGCCAAGAGACTTCGAGTTAGTTCTTCTTCTTCTCTTCCTTCTTCTTCTCCTCGCCAAACACCGTCTGGCTCAGATGTCCGCCCTTCTTCTCTTCCTTCTTCTTATCTTCACCCGCGAAGGAAGGAGCGCTGAACGCGACCAGCATCGCAACTGCCATCACCGACAAGATCAGCTTCTGCATGCTACGTCACCCCCTTTCAGATTTGGATTGTCGTTATCGACGGCTCTGCGTATGAGCAAAGTCCTTGCCGAATGCCACTGACATATAACTCTTTGTTTTTCTTCACAGCAACTGACCGGACACCGGGGAATGCCTTGCGGTGTCCGCCGATTCTTGTGGCAGTATGGTGTGGCTGACACTAAACCGCCTCATCAGCGTACCTGTCCAGGCGTTATCGAGAGACTCTGAACATCCTACGACCGAACGATTCATGTGATGAAAGCAACTCACCTTCTGGAACGCCCGACAGTCTCGGAGCCCCGGCCTCTGCCGGACCATCTCAAGCCTCATCTTCGTGTCGTGTTCATCGGCATCAATCCCGGACTACGCTCCGCGGCAGTCGGCCATCATTACGCCGGACCGTCGAATCGTTTTTGGAAGCTGCTGTATGAGGCACGGCTCGTGTCCCGACCGCTCACCTATCGCGAGGATGCACAGGTACTCCGCTGGGGAATCGGCCTTACGAACCTGGCAGACCGCCCAACCAGCGGCAGCAACGAACTGTCTGCAATCGACTATGCGCGGGGAAGGAACGAACTCATCGACAAAATCACAAGGTTCCGTCCTCAGACCGTGGCCCTCTTGGGTCTCACCTTGTATCCGCGGCTCTATCCCGACAGGAAACCAGTCCCTCGCCCGGTGCTCGGACTACAGGACGACATCCTCGCCCACAGCCGTGTGTTCCTTCTCCCCAACCCCAGCGGACGAAACGCCGGCTACTCCTATGGTTCGATGTTGGAAGCATTTCGGCAGCTTGCGGAATGGTTGGATGCACACCCGGCGAAGGGGACCGGAAATCCTATCCGTTTGTGAGCCAGCCTGGAGAAAACCTGTGGCCATCTTGCAACAGGTCGGTCGCAGCCGACCTCCTGTGCACATACTTGCAAATCGACTAGTTAGCGGTACCATTCTCAGATGGCAATCGGCACCGGTCCTGCTGTACATTGTAAAGTCCTTGACGCCATCTTTTCTGATGAGAGACGAGTCGTGAAACACACCCTCCTCAGGACCGGATGCCTCGCCACCCTGCTCTTTTTGGCAGGCCACGCCGCTGCAGCCGGCTCAGTCCAGGAATACACGTCCCAGGCCATGAACGAATGTGATCTCGGGAGACGGGCCGAGGACCGATCCGCAAGGCTTCTCCACTTCGAAAAAGGTCAGGCTTTCGGGGAACAGGCAGTCGCCGCGGATGACCAATCCGCCGCCGCTCATTTTTCGCTCTTCTGCAATCTCGGAGAGCTCATGCGGATCGACGGAGAGACGAGTATTGCATCGGTCCTCGGATTCCGCCGGATGATGAAGGAATTAAATCGGACCCTCGAGCTCTCTCCCGATCACCTGGACGCCTTATCAGCCAAAGGCACGTTCCTGGTGCGGTTGCCGGGATTGCTGGGGGGTGACAGAGACAAAGGGGAAGCCCTGCTCCGCCAGGTCATCGAACGGGAACCGATGGCGGTGAATGCCCGTCTCAGCCTGGCAAAAAGTTACTGCGCGGGAGGACGGCACGAAGAAGCGGTCACGTTGGCTGCCAAAGCGCTCGACCTTGCCCAATCCCTCCAACGAGCCGACTTCATCCCCGAGGCCCGCCGGGTCCTCGCTCAGCTTCGAACCCAGGCGGTCAAAGGCAACTAGCCCCTCGAGAATCGCTCCAGTCCCCCTTAGCTTCGCTCAACCACTTCGAAATTCGTACAGCGCCTCGATCACACGCTGTACCTCTTCAGGGCTATTGAGCAGCCCCGGCGCCAGCCTCGCGTAATGCGTGGCGTAGGGCGTCACGCTGCCCACGATTCCCCTTTGACGCAAGCGCTCGACCACAGCATGGGGAGACAATCCACGAACCTCAAAGCAGACGATGCCGGCCGACAACTCTTGGGCCAGCGGGGTATGGAGCGCGACGTGGGGCATGCGTGCCAGGCCCGTCTTGAGTTGCGTATTCAAGTCGTGAATGCGATCACGAACGCGGGCCTTGCCGATGGCCTGATGGAACGCGAAGGCTTCGTCCAATGCCCACCGATGTTCGAATGAATGGAATCCCCCCGGTGTCATGGCGACGGAGCGCGGGAGCGGACGCGCCGGCACATCCTGGCTCCACATCTCGTAGGCGTCAGTGTTAAAGGTCGGGATAATGGGGTTCGCGATAGGCCAGGCGCGTGGATGGCCCCAGACCAGTCCCGTTCCTCGTGGACCGAACAGCCACTTGTGGGTCCCGGCGATGAAGAAATCACATCCCACCTCGGGCAGCCGAATGTCCTCAACCCCTAAGGCATGGACCCCGTCGACACAAAACACCACGCGATCCGCCTCTGCGCGCGGCTCATTGATCTTTGCAATGGCAGCCGACATCTCGCGAATCGGCAACTTCAATCCGGTACCGGAATGCACCCAGGTGACGGCCACAATTCTTGTCGACGGACGCACCTCACGGAGCAAGGCCGCGACCAGCCCGTCTCGTGAAACAGCGTGAAGATCATCGTAGAGAGCCACGCGTCTGACCGTCGCACCAGTCCGCTCGGCCTGATGGCGGAGGGACATGTCCGTCGAGTAATGGTCATGGATCGTGGTGAGGACTTCCTGGCCTGTGCGAAGCGCAAGGCCTCCATACAGCAGCCCCAACCCCATCGTCGTGCTGTCCGTCAGGGCGATCTCCGTCGGATCGACGCCCAAATACTCGCCTGCGGCCCTCAGAACCGCCGCCTCCTGCGACGATTCATGTTCCAGCCAATACCCGATGGGGTCGGCATCGAATCCCCTCCGGTGTCGATCGATCGCAGCTGAGACCCTGGACGGATGTGAGGCAAGGAAGAATCCAGCCATATGAATGAGGTTGGGATTCAACGGGAACTGGGTTCGAATCCCCTCCCAAGATTGAGGCTCTCCTTTCGATGGGGAAGCTGCGCCGGCAGCCATCACCGCCCGGGAAGGAGCCAGGAGCATCGTACCAAGCGCCAACCCCGTCCGGATCAAGGCCTGGCGTCGATCAAGCTTTTCCACAATGGTCCTCTCGTGGGTGCGTTAGGAGCGGGAGAAGCACACGTGTCTTTCCGCTCACCTGTCGTCATGCAGGAAGCCGACGGGAACCGGACCGGCGCAGTTCTTCGATCTCGCGCCTGCTGGGGATCGCCTCCTGAGCACCCCGTTTCGTGGTCGCAAGCGCCCCCGCCGCAGCACCGATTTCGATCGCCTCCTCCATGGCTTCACCATCGGCAAGCGCACAGGCCAATGCCCCGTTGAATGCATCCCCCGCGCCGGTCGTATCGACGGTATCGACCACGAAGGCGGGACATCGCCTCAGGCCCTGACGGCCGATCAACAACGCACCCTCAGCGCCGCAGGTGACGATCACACTGCCGGCCCCGCGCTTCACCAGAATTTGTGCTGCTTCCTCGATATTGGACGGACCGGCAAGGGACTGCACTTCTTGGGCATTCGGCGTCAGCACATCCACAAGTCTCAGCAGGTCTGACGAGAGCGGTCGAGCGGGAGCCGGATTCAAGACCGTCATGAGCCTGTTTCGACGGGCGAGGGTCAGCGCCTCGTAGATGGTTGCAGACTCGATCTCCATTTGGACCAGCAACACGCGGGCCCCGGCCATCAGTGTGGCGGCTCGACGCACATCCTCCGCAGTCAGCAGGCGATTGCTGCCGGGTACAACGGCGATTTGGTTTCCCCCCTTGGAGTCGACCCACACAAACGCAACCCCGCTGGGAGACGTCTGGTCCCGCAAGATGGCCGTCAGCGGCAACCCCTGAGCCGAAAAATGCCGCTCCAACAATTTCCCATTGGCATCGGCTCCAAGTTTGGTCAGGAAAACGACATCGGCCCCGGCCCGCTTCGCGGCCACGGCCTGATTGGCACCCTTGCCGCCAAACGATTGAACGACGCCGGTGGCCAGCACCGTCTCGCCGGGCCTCGGCAGCCGTTCGACTGTCACGGTGTAATCGATGTTGCTGGAACCGACGACTATGACTTTGGACATAGGCGATTGCGAATCACGGCCGTCGCCCGGGCGACATCCACATCCATCGCAACACGAACATTGGGGCGAGACTTATGTTCCGGCTTCAAAGCCCGCCGATCGGCGATGGTCATGCCGCGTCCCACGCGCCCTGCTGTTTCCACTGCGACATGCATCGGCTCGAACGTGAAGAGCGTCGGATCCATCGCGGCGAGCACGGCCAGAGGATCATGGAAGTATAACTCCCCATGCCCCTCCACCTTCTCGGCAAAGTCAAACGCGCACCCCGTCGCATCTACGACAAACCGCGCAAGCGGGTCACGAGACTCCGCCGCCCAGGCCTTCACAGTCGCACGATCAGCCTTGACCTTGTTCGTGACGTCAAGCGGAACCAAGGTTGTCGGCAGGGATGCCTGTAGGACTCGGGAGGCTGCGTGCGGGTCCACATACATGTTGAACTCGGCGCCGGGCGCTACGTTCCCGGGAACCCCCACCGCCCCCCCCATCACGATGATGGACTGGAACCGCTGCAGCAAAGCCGGGCTGACCCTCAGCGCGACGGCAAGGTTCGTCAAGGGGCCGAGCATGATGAGGGTGAGGCCCGCCGGGTATCGGCGTAGTGACTCGTTCCAGACCTCTTGCGCGGTCGAGAGGACCGCAGGCAGGCGCGGCTGCGGATACCGAGGATCGCCTCGGACATCCCTGAATCGATCCAGCTCTCCCAAGCCGTCGGTTCCATGGACCTGAGTCGCCGTCACGAGTTCCTCTTCGAGGGGTCGTGCCGCCCCCTGCCCAACCAGGAGCGCCGGGGGAGCTTTCACGAGGCTCAGAACTCGGAACAGGTTCCTCGTCGCTTGGCCGACCGGAACATTCCCACAGGTGGTGGTAATCCCCACGACCTCGAGTTCGGAGGAGGTCACGGCCAACAGGATGGCCAGCGCATCGTCCGCGCCTGGATCGGTATCAATAATGACGCGAGTAGGAGGACGTCCTGCCTTCATGTCCGGTCACAGCTGCATATGGGGCTCGAAGGGCCAAACGGTCGGCAGCGAACCTCTTTCATCACAAGGGAGGAGCCTGTCCTTCTGCGCCCTGGCGTGACTCCTCAAACCGGGTCGTCCGCTGCAATGCCTGCAACACCGCATCATAATCGGACGCCTCCTCGCCCGGCCCCATGATGAAATACATCACGCAGACGTCGTCGGGGCCGAACACCGCCAGCGCGTGCCCGACCATGCCTTCGCCGGAGTACGTGGCGCCAATCGCTCCCTCGGTTTCTTTAAGCGAACCGGCGGGGACAAACGCCAGTCCATGCAGGAGGGACAGAGGCTCTTCGAGTTGAGCGCGAATTGCCTCCCGGGTCACGTTGCGAAGGGGGAAAATGAGTCCGAGGCCCTGGCCGTCCAAGGACATCAGCAGCGGCAAGTCAGATTCGGGCGGCCGGCTGCTCTTCCAGGCCTCGGGAACGGCGAACGACCAGTCGGTCGGCGAGATCCGAAGTCTCGTTCCCGCGCCGTAAACCTGGCCCGGTTCGGCTTCCAGTACCCGCTCAGCAGAAGAAACGTCGATACCCTCTGGACGGACGAGCAAACCGGACTTCGGCGACGGCTCCGCCGAGGACACCGACGCCGTCGTCACCGTCACGGAGAGAGCGTTGAGGACGAACAGCGCACCGCAGGCGACGAATGGGCGGAGCGGGACGCCCCACCGTCGTTGCGTACTACGATGAGGCCTCCATCGGGGGACAGGTGCAGAACAGGTTTCGATCACCATAGGCTTCATCGATTCGCCCCACGCTCGGCCAAAACTTGTTGCTCCGCACCCAAGGTGCGGGGAACGCAGCCTGGCTCCTCGTATAGGACCTCGACCATTCATCAGCCGTCACGGCCACTGCGGTGTGCGGGGCGTTCTTGAGCACATTGCCCGCACGAGGCTGCCGTCCATCGATAATATCCTGAATCTCACCACGGATGGTAATCAACGCCTCGCAGAGCCGGTCCAGTTCGGCTCTCGATTCACTCTCCGTCGGCTCGATCATCAATGTGCCGGCCACCGGGAACGAAACCGTCGGAGCGTGAAAACCATAGTCCATCAATCGCTTGGCCACATCCATCGCCTCCACACCGCTGGCCTCCTTGAGAGGGCGAAGATCCATGATGAACTCGTGTGCCACAAACCCACGCTGCCCCGTATAGAGAATCGAATAGTATTTCTCCAAGCGCTTCGCCATGTAATTGGCATTGAGAATCGCCACCTGTGTCGCCTTGGTCAATCCGTCCCGCCCCATCAGGGCAATGTAGACCCACGAAATGGTCAGGATGCTCGGACTGCCGTACGGAGCGGCGGACACGGGGCCGATCGATTGCGTGCCGCCCAGGCCGGTGACCGGATGCCCCGGCAGATACGGCATCAAGTGCCTGGCAACACCGATGGGACCCATCCCAGGCCCGCCTCCCCCGTGGGGAATGCAGAACGTCTTGTGCAGATTGAGATGGCACACATCCGCACCCAAATCGGCCGGCCGGCAAAGCCCGACCTGCGCATTCATATTCGCCCCGTCCATATAGACCTGACCGCCGTGGGTGTGGACGATCTGACATATACGGCGCACGTCGGCTTCGAACACGCCGTGGGTCGAGGGGTACGTAATCATCAAGGCGGCGAGCCGGTCGCGGTGCTGGGCAGCCTTCGCTTCCAAATCGCCCACATCCACATTGCCGTGAGCATCGCAGGCCACAGGGACAACCGTCATCCCGCACATCGCGGCACTTGCCGGATTGGTCCCGTGAGCGGAGACCGGAATCAGACACATATTTCGCTGGGACTCTCCTCGATGCCGGTGGTAGGCGCGAATGACCATCAATCCGGCGTATTCTCCCTGGGAACCGGCATTCGGCTGTAGGGACACGCCGGCAAACCCAGTGACTTCGGCCAGCCAGGCCTCGAGTTGCTGGAACAAAACCTGATAGCCCTTCGTCTGGTCCGCCGGTGCAAAGGGATGTAACCCGCCAAATTCAGGCCAAGTCACCGGCAACATCTCGGCCGTTGCATTCAGCTTCATCGTGCAGGAACCCAACGGAATCATGGAATGCACGAGCGACAGATCCCTCGCCTGGAGCCGATGAATGTACCGTAATATTTCATGCTCGGCATGGTAACGGTTGAACACCGCATGCGTCAGGTAGCGGCTGGTGCGGGCAAAGACCGGTGGATACGCAGGGTCAAGTGAGCGCCCCAGCACCTCCAATTCATGTTCCGACATGGTGTGGCCGGTAAAGATCGCGATCAACCGACTCACTTCGCCGAGGGTACTTCGCTCATCGAGCGAAATTCCCAGACTGTGATCCTCGTACCGGCGAAGATTGATCCGTTCCTGGCGTGCGCGGTTGAGAATCGTATCCGCCTGCTTCCCCGACAGCGGCACCCGAAGGGTGTCGAACACCGGTTCGAGGCCGACCATGCAGCCGTGGCGTCGAAGCCCCTCGGCCAGCACGAGCGTCAACCCTCGCACGCGGTGGGCAATGCGCCGCAAGCCTTCCGGGCCGTGGTACACCGCATACATGCCGGCCATGATGGCCAGCAGGACCTGCGCCGTGCAGATATTGCTGGTGGCCTTCTCTCTGCGAATATGCTGTTCGCGTGTCTGTAACGACAATCGATAGGCGACGTGCCCGGTGACGTCCTTGGACACACCGACGATTCGACCGGGCAACTGCCGGCGGAATTCATCCTTAGTCGCCATAAAGGCGGCATGCGGGCCCCCGAATCCGAGCGGAACACCGAATCGTTGACTGGAGCCGACCGCCACATCCGCGCCGAATTCTCCCGGGGGACGCAAGAGGGTCAACGCCAACAGATCCGTCGCCATCACGACCAGAACGCCCGCCGCATGGGCTCGCTCGACGAACTCGCCGTAATCCCGAACGAACCCATCGCTCGTCGGATATTGGAGCAGTACGCCGAAGTAATCGCCGGACGACAGGTCCAGCGACGCAGAAGCCCCGACCTGGACCGTGATGCCGATCGGTTCCGCACGGGTTTGCACGACGGCGATCGTTTGGGGATGGCAGTCCTGGGACACGAAGAACTTCTTGCGATCGTGGCCGGCAGCTCGCGATGCGGCCAGGCACAGGGCCATGGCCTCGGCGGCCGCGGTCGCTTCATCCAACAACGACGCGTTCGACAACGGCAAGCCGGTCAGGTCGGACACCATCGTTTGGAAATTCACCAACGCTTCCAACCGACCCTGCGCGATCTCAGCTTGATAAGGGGTGTACTGCGTGTACCAACCGGGATTTTCAAGGATATTCCGCTGGATGACCAGCGGCGTCACGCAATCGTAATAGCCCATGCCGATCAGGGAGCGATAGACGTGGTTTCGTCGTGCGATATCCCGCAATTCGTCCAGCACGGCTTGCTCGCTGCGCTGAACCGGAAGATTCAGGCTGCCTGGGAAACGGATGTCGGAAGGGACCGTGGCATCAACGAGTGCCTGCAGCGAGGGGAGTCCGATGGACCCCAGCATCTCCTGAATATCGGAATCCGTCGGTCCGATATGGCGCGGGACAAACGAGTCGGTTGAGTCAAACACATTCGGTTCTGACATGGCATGGATTCCCGGTGGAGATCAGTCTGTCCTCTCGGAGCAGCGAGCGATAACGTATCATGCGAGGCATGGTTTTCCAAGCATCCTATGCGATCACCATGCAGCTTGTATTCCCCTTTTTCGTACGGTAATACTGGCCTGAGGCACCCTCGGCATACAAGACGACATTCGGCAAATAATCACTCGACAACCTCATCGTATGATCACCCACGACATATTGATCGTCGGCGCCGGATTGGCCGGGATGCGGGCGGCAGTCGCCGTTCCTTCCCATTTGGATGTCGCGCTGTTGTCGAAGGTCCACCCCGTTCGCAGCCATTCCGTTGCAGCCCAAGGCGGGATCAACGCCGCCATCGGAGAGAACGACTCCTGGGAAGCACACGCGTACGACACGACCAAGGGCGGCCTGTACCTCGGCGATCAGGACGCGATCGAGGCCATGTGCCGGGAAGCGCCTCAAGACATCCTCGAATTGGAACGATTGGGGGTGATTTTCAGCCGTACCGCTGAGGGTCGGATCGCCCAGCGCCCGTTCGGCGGCGCAGGGTTCCCACGAACCTGCTATGCCGCCGATCGCACCGGCCACGCCTTGCTCCACGCCATGTACGAACAACTGCTCAAACGGCAATGCCGCGTGTACGAAGAGTGGTACGTCACCGCCCTCATCATCGAACAAGGGCAATGCTGCGGTGTCGTGGCCTGGGACCTCGTGCGCGGCGGCCTCGAAATCCTGCGGGCCAAAGCGGTCATCCTGGCCACCGGCGGAAGCGGACGCGTCTTTTCCACCAGTACGAACGCCGTGATCAATACCGGCGACGGGATGGCATTGGCCTATCGTGCCGGCCTGCCGTTGCAGGATATGGAGTTTGTGCAGTTTCATCCCACCACCTTACGGGATACCGGAATTCTCATCACCGAGGGAGCCCGCGGAGAAGGGGGCTATCTCCTGAATACCCTCGGCGAACGGTTCATGAAGCGGTACGCCCCGGAACAAATGGAGTTGGCCACACGCTCGACAGTCTCACTGGCCATCGGGCAAGAGATCCTGGAAGGCCGTGGGGTCGACGGGTGTGTCCTGCTGGACCTGCGCCATCTGGGCCGAGCACGCATCCTGGAACGACTGCCGCAGATTCGTGAATTGGCCCTGGAGTTTGCCGGGCTCGACCCGATCGAAACCCCGATTCCCATTCGTCCGGGAGCGCATTATCAGATGGGCGGCATACGGACGGATAGTTGGGGAGAAACCACAACTCCCGGTCTGTATGCAGCGGGCGAGTGCGCCTGCGTCAGCGTCCACGGAGCCAACCGGCTCGGCGGCAATTCCCTCCTGGAAACGATCGTCTTCGGTCGCCGGGCAGGCACTAAGGCAGCGGCCTTCGCCAGCGATCGCGCGATACCCCCCGTGTCGGAACAGCTGCTCCACCAGGAACAACAGCGGCTCGCATCCATGCTCGCCGGCGACGGACCTGAGCGCCCCTGGCAAGTGCGCGACGATCTCGGCACGACCATGAGTCTCAATCTGGGCATCTTCCGCACCAAGGATTCCATGGAGGAGGCGCTGGCTTCCCTTCGTCACCTCAGAATGCGCGCCGCTGAGGTACGGATTGAGGATAAGGGCCGCATCTTCAACACCGATCTGATTCAAGCCCTCGAACTCCAATGCCTGGTGGATGTCGCGGATACGATCGTGGTGAGCGCCTTACGGCGTGAGGAAAGTCGTGGGGCCCACTATCGAGCCGACTTCCCCAAACGCAACGACGCGGCCTGGCTCCGGCATACGCTGGCCTACCGACGTCCCGAAGGACCGGCCGTTCAATACGCCCCCGTCACCATCACCCGGTTTCAGCCCGCCTAAGCTTCCGATATTCTCCCCGATCCGCCCTCTTCCCAGACCGTTTTCTATGACAAAACAAGCCCTTGCCCTAGGCATTCCCCCGTTCCCCGATCGGTTGCGCTCCCACCGATTTCAGCTATGCTTTTCACAGATCACCCAGTCAGCCTCTCACGGTTCGAGACGTCCGTCCATACGCGGCCTGGGCGAAGGGTAAGAAGGCACCATGGCAACCGTTCTCCCCGGCAGCGCATCTGCGGCGCTCTCCCCCGAGCACGCATCCGACCTCTTACAATCCGTCGAGTGCCCCTTCTGTCACGCCTCAACTCCCTATGGGCTGGAGGGAGATGGGAACTGCGTTCAAATCCCTTGCGGCACGTGCGGGAACAATCTGATCCTCTTGCCGCAGAATGACGACCAGGCGGTCGACAAGCCCCTCGCTCCACCATCAAGCGAACCGGCTGAACCGGCCATTTCCTCGGAGATCCCCTTCGCGCAGCGACGCCTCGGCATCCTGGTGGCCATTTTAGCCGGTCTCCTGAACTATCTGATGCTCGCGTCGCTGGCCGGCGCAGTGTTTACACAAGCCCAACAGACCCACGACCCTTATGACGTGGACGAAGCGCTCCTGTCCCCCTTCATCCTTCGCTCCAACGGCTGGACTTCGTTGCATCTTGCGGCAGCGCGCGGCGACCTCGACACGGCCAGTGCGCTGTTGGCGGAGGGCGTGGAAATCGATGCCCTCAACAACAGGGGGCGCACCCCGCTCTACGAGGCCTCGAAGCGGGGACAGGCCGAGGTTGTGGCATTGCTGCTGCAACATGGCGCCGACCCGAATATCAGAGGCGTGCAAGGGTTCACGCCGCTGTTGGCGGCCGCCGAATTTGGGCATGCACCTGTAATCGGGCTCCTTGCCGCGAAAGGCGCCAACGTCTCCGCGCTATGTGATTGCGGCGATTCCGCCCTCCATCGGGCCGTGCACCACGGTAACCTGCAGGCGGCTCAAGTCCTGCTCGACCTCGGTATCAACGTGAACCGGAAATCACACGGCCAGACGGCCCTGGAGTTGGCCGAAGAACGTGAAGATCAGGAACTCATTGAATTGTTGCGCCGCTACGGCGGCCGGGAGTTCAAAGCCGCGAAGGCCCATCTCACCAGAGGGCTTACCCTGCAAAAGAAAGGACTCTATGACGCGGCGCTCCTGGCCTATGCGGAAGCCCTCGCGCTGGACCCGGACTATTCGGATGCCTATTTCAACCGCGGCATGGCCCTCATGGGAAAGGGCTCGCATGACGAGGCCGTGATCGCTTTCCGCACCGTCATGGAATTGGACCCCTACCGTATCGACGCCTATGGGCATACGGCCTGGATTCATGGGCAACGGAAACAATGGGACCAAGGACTCGCGCTGTGGGATCGGTACCTGGCGCTGCAGCCCACGGACGGCCGCGGGTATTACGAGCGTTCCTTTTTCAAACGCGCCGGCGGCAATCCCAAGGGGTTCATGGACGACCTGCAACGGGCCTGCACCCTCGGCTATCACAAGGCCTGTTAGGAATCTGTATGACCCCACCCCTTGCCCCCTCGCCCAACGAAGCACCGCGGGTTGAATGCCACCAATGCCAGACCCGTTTTCGAGTGCGGACTCCTGCGCGATTGAAACCCTCAGCGCGAAGTACCTGTCCTACCTGCGGGGCCCGATTTGCCGTGATCGGTGTGAGCCACTCGTTTCCCACTGCACGAACGAGCCACACCGCGGCCATGGTCACACCTGATGTGGCCCCACCGACGAGGGGAACCGAAGAGGCCGAACGCCGATCTCGAATGAAGTTTTCGTTTCACGGCATCGGGGGCACCCTTTTCGGCATGCAGATCGTGAACATCTGCCTGACGATCCTGACCCTGGGGCTCTATCACTTCTGGGCCAAGGCGAAGATCCGCCGGTACATGTTCAGTCAGAGCGCATTCGCCGGGGATCGCTTCGCCTACCACGGCACAGGAAAGGAACTGTATGTCGGTTTCCTGAAAGCCATGCTGGTTTTCGGCATTCCGTATTTCGGTCTGACCGCCGCGCATGAGTTCCTCGACCTGGGGCCCTGGGGAGCCCGCATCCTCCGATGGCTGGCGGGCATGGTGTTCTTCATCTACGTTCCAATCGCAATCGTGAGCGCACGGCGCTATCGGTGCACCAGAACTTCCTGGCGGGGTATCCGGTTCTCGTTCAGAGGCAAGGCGTCGGACTTCCTCAAACTCTATTGCAAAGGCTGGTTGCTGACGGCGCTGTCCCTCGGAACCTACTATCCTTATTTCCAAACCAGGCGCCAGGCCTTCCTGAATTCACACACCTACTTCGGAAACCACCGATTCCACTTCGTCGGGCACGGTTCGGGTTTGATTGTCCCGTTTGCCATCACACTCTTCTTCACCTATCTGGTTCTGGGTTTCTGCGCCGTTACCCTGGCCCTTGGTCTCGCAAATGCCGGGCTGGCGCTGCTGCTGATCCCTCTGATCTTGGGCCCGTTCTGGATCTGGCTGCTGGGGAAGAAGCAAAAGTATTTCTGGGACCACACCACCTTCGGCCGGGCTCGATTCCGTTCCGATATCACTTGGCAACGGCTCTTCACCCTGTACCTGGGGAACGCGGCACTCCTACTCATCACCCTGGGATTCACCTGGCCCTGGGTCACCGTTCGAAACGCACGATTCTTCTCCTCGACCCTGACTCTCGAGGGACCAGTCAATCTGGAGAGCATCCTTCAGGAAACGACCGGATCGTCCGTCACAGGAGAAGGCCTGTCGAACCTCCTCGACACGGGTTTCGAAATGGACTAGCCCCTCATGGCACCGGCATGGACGGCACACTATCTGGATGGACGCAGCGCAACTCGTCACCGGGTCACCATCCAAGTCACTCCGCAAGCGCTTCAGATCGTTACGCCAGGCGGCGAGGTCAAAAGTTGGCCTTATGACCAAATCCGACAGACCCAGGGCATCTACGCCGGCGAACCGGTTCGGCTCGAGTTCGGCGGGGATCACCCGGAAACGGTCGTAGTCTCTTCCTCGTCCCTCCTCCAGCACATTCATCAGGTTGCCCCGTCGCTGGCCCGGCATATTCACAACCCCATCTGGCGCAAAGCGCGGGTCCGTTGGACTCTTGCCGCATCCATGACGGTGGTCGTCTTGATGGCCACCCTCTATCGGTGGGGCATCCCCGGATTTGCTGCCACCGTCACCCCCTATGTCCCGGTAGCCTGGGAAGAAAGCTTGGGACAACAGGTCGTAGACCACCTCGCCCCAAAGGATCAACAATGCCTGGACGAAGAACGGCTGGCAAAACTCTCTCGGATCGTGCAGAAGTTGACCAACACCGTCCCAACGTCGCCCTATCGAATCCGACTCTACATCGTCGACGATCCTTCGATTAACGCTTTCGCCGCACCCGGTGGCCACGTGCTCCTGTTGCGCGGTCTCCTCGAGCGGACGGAGAGCCCCGAGCAACTGGCAGGGGTGTTGGCCCATGAACTGCAACACGTCTATCACCGTCATACGACACGTGCCATCCTGGAACAGACAGCCGGCACTTTTCTGTTGACCGCAGTGTCCGGCGATTTTTCTGGCGGCCTCGCGTGGGGCCTGGAAGGGGCGAGAACCGTCGGCGCCCTCCACTACAGCCGCTCCCACGAGACCGAAGCCGACGTCGAAGGTCTCAAGATGATGCAGGCGGCCGGGCTCGACCCCAACGGCATGATCGCGTTCTACGGGATCATGCAGCGGGAGACGAAGGACGCTGCGGGCTCGCTAGCGTTCCTGGACTCGCATCCTGAGATGGCACAGCGAATCGTGACCTTGCTGACCATGGCCGGCCCAGCATCGGAAGAGGCCTCCTCGTTGTTCTCACGCGATGACTGGAAGGACATCCGAGCACTGTGCCGCATCAAACAGCGGACGCCCGTGACGACTTCCTCCTGACGCCCGCCCGCACTCGGCACACCCCGCTTTCTCCCCCGATCGCCTCTGGTATAATCCCCTCACCGACAGACAGCCTATGCGAATTCTAGTCGTCGAAGACGAGACCAAGGTCGGCTGTTTCATCAAGCGCGCGCTTGAAGAGGAAAGCTACGCGGTCGACCTCTGCGAGGACGGCTTGCAGGGGCTGGATATGGCCCTGAGCGGCACCTACGACTTGATCGTCATCGACCTGATGCTGCCGGGTCTGCCAGGGCTCGAAGTCCTCACACGTCTGCGCAAAGAGAAGATCCATACCCCTGTGCTGATTTTGACGGCGCAGTCGAAGGTCGACCAGCGTGTGAAGGGGTTGGACGCCGGCGCGGACGATTACCTCACCAAGCCGTTCGCCATCGACGAGCTCCTGGCCCGCGTGCGGGCACTGTTACGGCGAGGGACGTCGGACGTTCCCGGGGTCCTGCAAATCGACGACCTGGTGCTCAATCCCGCAACCCGAGAAGTGACCCGAGGGGGGCAACGCATCGACCTGACGGTCAAGGAATACGCCTTGCTGGAATATTTCCTCCGTCACGCCGGCCGGGTGCTGACGCGACCGATGATCTCTGAACACGTGTGGAACCAAGACTTCGACACCTTCACCAACGTGATCGACGTGTACGTGAACTACCTGCGCAACAAGATCGATCGGGGTCGCGCACACAAGCTGATCCATACCATCAGGGGCAGTGGATACATGCTGAAGGTCGACTGATGCCGCTGCGCCTCAGACTTACCCTTTGGTACGGAACGGCCCTGGCCCTCATCCTGCTCACCTTCTCCCTGATTCTCTATACGATCACGGCCCGTACCCTACGAGACCAGGTGGATGAATCCCTGGACGAGACTGCCACCGCGGCGGTGCGCTCGCTTGAGCAACGTGGGTTCCTCCCTCTCCTCGACGAGGAGGAACTACTGAGTCAGTTCCCGGAACTGGCTCGGATCGATAAATTCTTTCAAATTTTCAGCCCCACCGGCACGATCACGATCCGATCCCCGAACATCCGGCAGCACGATGTGCCCTTGAGCCGCCACGCTCTGGAAGTCGCGTTCACAGGGCATACGATCTTCGAATCGGCTAAGTATCCCAACGAACCGCCGTTGCGGATGGTGTCCGTCCCGATCATCTACCGCGGCTCGTTGCTCTACATCATTCAAGTCGGCACCACGCTGGAAGCCGTCGAAGAGACGCTGCGGCGTTTTTTGGTCGTGCTGTTGATCATGGCGCCGCTGGCGGTGGCTGTGTCCCTCGTCGGGGGATGGTTTTTGGCCGGACGCGCCCTGAGGCCGGTGGATGCCATCACCGTCGCGGCCCAGCGCATCGCGGCGGGAGACCTGACGCAACGGCTGACGCCGCCTCGCTCGGCGGATGAAATCGGTCGGCTCGCCGACACCTTCAACAACATGATCGCGCGGCTCGAAACCTCTTTCGCGCAGATCCGGCAATTCAGCAGCGATGCCTCACACGAGCTGCGCACGCCGCTGACGGTCATGAAGGGAGAAACCGAATTGGTCCTGCGGCGCACCAGGCCGGTGGCCGAATATGTGGCGGTGCTCGAAAGCAACCTCGAAGAGATCGACCGGATGTCGCGTATCGTCGACGAACTGCTGTTCCTGTCACGTGCCGATCTCGGGCAAATCAAGATGGAGTTCGCGCCGGTCAATCTCCAGTCGCTGGTCGAGGATATTCAACGGCAGGCCAGCCTGCTCGGACAGGAACGCGCCGTCGAAGTGGTCCTGGGCGAGACTTCACCGGCCACCGTGATGGGCGACGAGTTGCGCCTCAGGGAACTCTTGCTGAACATCGTGGACAATGCGGTGAAGTATTCCCACTCGGGTGGAACGGTGAATATCGACATCCGGCAGGAGGGTCGCCAGGTCCGGATCGCCGTGGCTGATCATGGAATCGGCATTCCCCCCGAATATCACAAGCAGATCTTCGATCGTTTCTTCCGCACCGACGGAGCCCGCGCCCACACCAGGAAAGGGACCGGCCTCGGCCTCTCGATCTGTACCTGGATCGTCGAGACCCATCACGGTCGGATCGAGGTCCAAAGCGAGGCAGGGAAGGGGTCCACCTTCACCATCATCCTCCCGCTGGCGCCTCCGCAATCTTAATCAATTTTAACACCCGCCTAATCGTCGTCTCATTCTCGATTGTTAGCCTCCTTGCGTGATGTGCCGCAGTGCACATCGACCGTCTATCCAGAGGAGGGATCTATGAGACGAATGACACAGTCAGTAGGAACGTTTCTCGCCGTAGCCGTCGTCGGTACGGCACTCGTCGCCAGCTACGCCGGACTCACGATGTCACATGCGTCCGGATCGCCGGGGATCGTCGAGCAGCATGCACCCGCTCCGCAGCCGAGCCTACCCGCAGCCGGCTTTTCCGATGTGGCCAAAGCTGTCACCCCGGCTGTCGTCAACATCGTGACCGGTGGTGCGGAACGAGTCTCGGACTCCGGAAACCCGCGTGACCGCATGGAAGAATTCTTCGGTTCGCCGTGGGGTCCCTTCGGGCCCCGCCGGCATGGCGCCCCGTCGGAACCGCGTGAACCGAGAGGCGGCGGGCAGGGCTCCGGCGTCATCGTCACGCCGGACGGCTATGTGCTGACCAACAATCATGTGATCGCCGGAGCGCGCACTTTGACCGTGACGCTTCCCGACAAGCGTGAATTCAAAGGCCGCGTGATCGGCGCCGATCCCAAGACCGACATCGCCGTCATCAAGATTGACGGGCACAATCTGCCCACCGTTACTTGGGGTGACTCTTCGAAACTACAGGTCGGGGAGTATGTGCTAGCGGTAGGAAATCCGTTCGGCTTGAATTCTACCGTCACGCTCGGAATCGTGAGCGCCCTCGGACGCGGGCGTATGGGCATCACGCAATATGAAGATTTCATTCAGACCGATGCCGCCATCAACCCCGGCAATTCCGGGGGAGCCCTGGTGAATACGCGGGGCGAATTGATCGGCATCAACACGGCGATCTTCTCTCAATCTGGCGGCTATCAGGGAGTGGGTTTCGCCGTCCCCACCGGCATGAGCAAACCGATCTACGAAAGCCTGGTAAAGACCGGAAAGGTCGTACGCGGCTATTTGGGCGTGGGCATCCAAGACCTGACGCCTGATTTGGCAAAGTCTTTCGGCCTCACTGAGAGCAAAGGCGCGGTGGTCACGGATGTGAAGGAAGACGGTCCCGCCGACCACGCGGGCATCAAACAGGGTGACGTGATCACGATGTACCAGGGGACTGCGATCGATGATGCGATCAGCCTGCAGCGGGCGGTCACCCGCACCGCGGTGGGAAACCGCGCGTCCGTGACGGTGATGCGCGACGGGCGCAAGACGGACCTGTCCGTCACAGTCGCAGAACTCCCGGACCAGACCCGGGTCGCGAAGGCTGAAACGGAAGGGACCGATCATCCCCTGGCCGGGCTCGCCGTCCAAGATCTCGACCGGAACACGGCCCAGGAGCTCGGGCTGAAAGGGAAAACTGAAGGTGTCGTGGTGATGAGCGTGGAGCCGGACAGTGCCGCGGAACGGGCCGGCATCATGCCGGGCGACGTCATCCGTGAGATCAACCGTCAGCCGGTCGCATCCACGAAGGACTATGACCGCGTTGCGGGCGACCTCAAGAAGACGGAGCAGGTGCTCGTGCTGGTCAATCGACGAGGGGCGTCTCTGTATCTGAGTGCAAAAATCTGACGGGGCAACACGGCTGCCGCCGGGGCGACGCCTCAGCGGTAGCCGTGTCCGAGTTTCTTGGGAGTGAGCAGCATCGCACCGTGGGCAGACCCGCCCCCCTGGACCGGACGCCCGATCACGTCATACCCAGCCACATCGGTCACCGTCACGTTCACAAACTCACCCGGCGAGCCGGCACTCCGATCGCAATACACCACGCCGTCGATCTCCGGCGCCAATCCTTCATGCCGCGCTTCTAATAGGCGGTCCGATTCCTCGGAAAGCCCGTCGATGAGGACCTCCAGCGTCTTTCCCACGTACTGTTGATTCTTCCTGCTGCTGATCGATTCCTGCAACAGCAACAGGTCATTGCGGCGCTCGTCCATGACCTCACGTTCCACTTTGTCGCCCAGGTCCGCGGCGGAGGTTCCTTCCTCATCGGAATAGAGAAACACCGCCGCCCGGTCGAATTCCATTTCCTCCATGAATTCCCGCAGGTCTTGGAAAGCCGAGTCCGTTTCACCCGGAAACCCCACAATGAACGCGGTCCGGAAAAACACGCCGGGAATCCTCGCGCGAATGCGATTCACCAGCGCCGTGAGATGCCTGCGATCACCGAGCCGATGCATGCGTTTGAGCATGGCATCGTTGATGTGTTGCAGCGGCATATCGATGTATTTGGTGATTCGCTCGTCTCCCGCATACAAGTCCAGCAACTCATCCGTCACCTGCTGCGGGTAGAGGTAAAACGGCCTGATCCATCGCACACCGTCAACCTTGAGCAGGGCGCGAAGGAGCGACACCAACCCGTGACGGAGCCCGAGGTCCACCCCATAGTTGATCGTGTCCTGGGAGATGAGATTCAGTTCCCTGACACCTTCGCCGGCCAACCGCTCGGCCTCAGCCACGATGGACTCAATGGGGCGGCTCCGCTGCTTCCCCCGCATGATCGGAATCGCGCAGAACGCACAGTTGCGATTGCAGCCTTCCGCGATCTTCACATACGCGCTGTGCGCGGCCCCCAATCGGATCCGGGGCGTCGAGGCATCGTAGAGGTAAGGTGGCTCACCGATCCACAACCGTTGCTGCCGCCTCGCAGGTTTCAGCAACGTCCGGCAGATCTCGGCAATCCGCCCGAATTCCGCGGTCCCGACCACCCCATCCAGTTCGGGCAATTCTTTCAGCAGCTCGCCCTGGTAACGCTGTGCCAGACAGCCGGCCGCGATCAGGACGCGGCAGGAGCCGGTCTTCTTCAGCCTGCCGTGCTCGATGATGCTGTTGATGGACTCCTGTTTCGCTTCTTCGATGAAACCGCAAGTATTGATGATGACGACCTCCGCCTTCCGAGCGTCGCCGGTCAGTTCGAAGCCGCCGGACACGAGCGTCCCCAGCATGACTTCGGAGTCGACCTGATTCTTCGAACAGCCCAGATTGACGAATCCGATGGTCGGTTTGGCGGTGGTCCTACCTGGCTTGATGAGAGGAGAGGCCATACGGCCAGCAGTCTACGAGACGCCGGAAAAGTCTGTCAAACCCTCCGCTCTTGCTATTCCGCGGTCAGCTATCCTAGATTCAACCGCATGATCCGCACCTTCCAAGGCATCACACCTACCATTCCCGAATCCTGCTTCATCGAGGAGACGGCGGTGGTGATCGGCGACGTCGTCATGGGCGAAAATTCCAGCGCCTGGTTTCACGCCGTGATTCGCGGAGATGTCAACCATATCCGCATCGGCCACCGGACGAATGTGCAGGACCTCTGCATGCTGCACGTCACCCATGACACGCACCCCTTGATCATCGGAGACGATGTGACCATCGGGCACCATGTCGTGCTCCACGGGTGCACGGTGAAGGACCGGGTGTTGGTCGGCATGGGTGCCATCATCATGGACGGTGCCGTGATCGGTGAGGATTCCGTGATCGGAGCCGGCGCGCTCGTGACCGAGCGCACGATCGTACCGCCGAAGAGTCTGGTGTTGGGGTCGCCGGCCAAGATCAAACGGCCGGTCAGGGAGGAAGAACTGACCTGGATCAGGGAATCGGCCCAGAACTACGTCCGGTATGCCCGCCAGTACATGTCGGGGCCGGAGAAGAGCCGCCCAGGTTTCTGGGTGTAGCGAGCCTGTCGCCCGACGACACGGCCGGCCTCGGTCCTTCACCCGGCCGATCTTTTTCCAAGACGGACAAAACAAATGGGATCACCCACCGTCGGCGACGGATACGTCCGTTCCTCGATGTGATAGGCAATCCCCCTCCGGTGGCACCACTCGGCGATCCATACGACCTCTTCGACCGTCGTCGTCACCAGCCCGGGAAGACTCAAGCGGCCGAGGCAGCGATTGACCAACGTCGCGACCGCCCGTTGTTCGGGAACAAATCTCCGCGCATTGAACGTCACCGGGTTCGCCCGTCCATAAGAAAGAGCTGAGAGTTCCGGAAACCGCTCAGGATCGTTGGCCACGCTCACGAACCAGAGGTGGTCGTACCCCGTGCGGACGGAACCGGCGTCGCGGGCCTGGAAGCGGGACGGCAAACCCTCACAGGCACGATTCAGCACTTCCACTTCGTCCTTTCGCAGATTGCATGCAGTCACCGACCGGCCCAATTCCAGCCGCTCGAGCAAGATCAGAGGAATCTCGGCCACGCCGGCCCCGACATAGAGGCTAGCGCCGTTCGCCTTCAAGCGAGGCAACAGGGCTCGACCAAGCCGCGTCCCCATCCGACGGCAGAGATCACGCTTAGCCAGCCAAAATTCATCGCCCCCTTCATCGCAATAGATGGGACCCAGCGCCTGGTAGTCGAGGCGCCCGAAGACGTCGGCAATCGCCCGCCGTGAGGACGGCTTCATCGTCCACATCCTATGCGTCATGCTGGTCCGCCTCAGCCCAGCGTCGCACCGTGTCGGTGACCAATCGCGCGACCCGGGCGACAAACTCCAAATCCAACGTCTCAATCGTGTCCGTTGGCGTGTGGTAATGGGGATTCCGAAAGTTGGCCGTATCCGTCAGCATGACCGCCGGATAGCCTTCATCCCAAAAGGCCGCATGGTCGCTGCGCCGCGTATCCGGCAACTGCTCGCCCCGCCCCGGGACGACCAGCGGAACCAACGGTAAGTCCAGGCCCGCGCGTCGGCCGGACTCGTTCAGCAGCCCAACGAGAGGGAGCGCCGTCTGGTTGCCGACAACCGCCAGGAAGTTTCCGACTGTGGGCACGGCAACGGGCACATGGGGTGGCGCCTTCTGCGTCCCTTCTTCCGATCGCGCATACCCTACACATTCCAGGATGAGGGCGCCCGCCAAGTCTTCCCGCGAGCGCTTCAGTGCTCCGACATAGGCCCGACTGCCGAGCAGATCCTCTTCTTCGAGACAAAAGGCCACCCAGCGGACCGGGCGGCGCGCCCGGATTTCGCTCATCGCGCGTGCGCTCTCCAGCAGAACGGCCAGCGCACTGGCATTGTCGTCAGCTCCGGGCGAACCCGCCACCGTATCGTAGTGAGCGCCGACCAAGAGCGGCGGCCCTGAAGAGCGATTCGAATCCGGGAGCTGCGCCACGATATTGCGATAGGTTCCGCCCATGCCTTCAAAGGCATGGCACTCGACTTCGTAGCCCCATCGCAGGAATTCGTCGGCAAGGTACCGCTCGGCGGCGAGCAAGGCGGCGGCGGCGGTGCGGGGATGCCGCTCCCCAACGAGCGCGTGCAGGTGGGCGAGTAGGCGGTCGGTCACGGGCTACGAGACGATCTCGGTACCGATGCCCTTGTGGGTGAAAATCTCCAACAAGATGGCATGCGGGACACGGCCGTCGATGATGTGCGCCTTCCCCACTCCACCGGCGAGCGCATCCAGACAAGCATGGACCTTCGGCAACATCCCCTCGCTGATCGTGCCCCGTTTGACCATCCGCTGGACGTCCTTTCGGGAAACGGTCGAGAGGTGGCGCCCGTTGGCGTCGCGAATCCCCTTCACGTCGGTCAACATGACCAGTTTCTCTGCTTTCAATGCGGCGGCAATCGCGCCGGCCACGAGATCGGCATTGATGTTGTACGTGTTGCCCTCGCGGTCCGTGCCGATCGGAGCGATGATCGGAATGTAATGGTCTTCCTGGAGCTTGAGGAGCAGCGTGGGATCGACGGATTTCACGTCTCCCACCAGTCCGAAGTCTCCCGCCTCATCGTCCAAGTCCTTTTCCAAACTCTCCGCCCACGCCTTCACCGTCAGCGGTTTCGTCAGCATGAGCCCGCCGTCCTTGCCGCTCAACCCGACCGCCTTCCCGCCGTGCCGGTTCAGAAGATCGACGATCTCCATATTGATGCGGCCGGCCAACACCATCTCCACAATCTCCATCGTCACGGGGTCCGTAACCCGCACCCCGTGTTTGAACTTGGCTTCGATGCCGAGCCGGTCGAGCATTTTGTCGATTTGCGGGCCGCCGCCGTGCACGATGACCGGATTCAGCCCGACGTACTTCAGCAGTACGACGTCCTGCGCGAACCGCTCTTTGAGCGAAGAGTCGGTCATGGCATGGCCGCCATACTTGATGACCACGGTCTTGCGTTGGAACGTCCGGATGTAGGGCAGCGCCTCGATCAGGACGTTGGCTTTCTTGATGAGTTTGTTCATGCGTCGCTCCTTCGGGCGGCCGGTCAGAGAATATACCGGCTGAGATCCTGATCCTTCACGATATCCTGTAATCGTTCCGACACATACCGCGCGTCGACGACGATCGACTTCTCGGAGCTGTCGCATCCGTCGAACGAGACCTGCTCCAACAACCGTTCCATAATCGTGAACAGCCGGCGCGCGCCGATATTCTCCGTTCGCTCATTGACCTGAACGGCGGTGGCGGCGATTTGGTCCAGTCCGTCCTTTGCAAACTCTACCGTAAGTCCCTCGGTCGCCATCAAGGCTTTGTATTGCTGCACCAACGCGCCGCGGGGCTCCGTCAGGATGCGCACGAAATCTTCCTGGGTGAGCGCGGCCAATTCCACGCGGATGGGGAACCGCCCCTGCAACTCAGGAATCAGATCGGACGGTTTGGCCACATGAAACGCGCCGGCGGCGATGAAGAGGATGTGATCGGTTTGAACGGGACCGTGCTTCGTGTTGACCGTGGAGCCCTCCACGATGGGGAGGAGGTCCCGCTGCACGCCTTCTCGCGAGACGTCCGGACCGGCTGTCCGTTCGCGTCCGGCGATCTTGTCGATTTCATCCAGGAACACGATGCCGGTCTGCTCCACTCTTCGAATCGCCTCGCGCACGACCTCATCCATGTCGATCAGCTTCTGCGCCTCTTCCTGCGTGAGCAGCTTGAGCGCGTCGGGTACCTTCATCGAGCGCTTCTTGCGCTTCCCCTGGAACATCCCGCCCAGCATGTCGCGAAGATTGTTCTCCAAATCCTCGAGCCCCCCCACATTGGACACGACACCGACGGGAAGCGACCGTTCCTTCACCTCGACTTCGACCGAGCGATGATCGAGTTTGCCTTCCCGCAGCAACAACCGCAATTTGGAGCGGGTGGCATCCGTGGACCCCGAATGGTCGGGAGTGTCCGGTCCGGACTCGCCCTGATCGACGAATCCCGGCGTCGGCTTCGGCGCGGGGCCGGGCAACAAGAGGTCCAGCAGCCGCTCCTCACCCAGGCGCTCCGCCCGCTGCTGCACGTCGACGAGCCGCTGGGACTTCACCAGATTGATCGACAGTTCCGTCAAGTCGCGAATGATGGACTCGACGTCTCGTCCGACATAGCCGACTTCCGTGAACTTCGACGCCTCGACCTTGATGAACGGGGCTTCCGCCATCTTGGCCAGGCGCCGCGCAATTTCCGTCTTGCCCACGCCGGTGGGGCCGATCATGATGATGTTCTTCGGCATCACCTCGTCGCGCAACTCGGGCGTCAGTTGCTGCCGGCGCCACCGATTCCGCAGCGCAATCGCCACCATCCGCTTCGCCTCCCGCTGGCCGATCACATAGCGGTCCAGCTCGGCGACGATCTGCCGTGGCGTCAAATTGTTTACGTTCGTGGGCAGCGAGGTTGTTTCAGCACTCATGGGCTCGGCATCCTAACGCGACAACTCTTCAATCACAATCTGTTGATTCGTATAGATGTCGATCGCGCCCGCGATCAACATCGACTCCTGCACCACCTGCCGCGCAGGCAGTGAGGAATGGCCCAGGAGCGCCCGGGCGGCCGCCAAGGCGTAGGGACCACCGGAACCGATGGCCAGAATCCCATCCTCCGGCTCCACCACATCGCCGGTGCCGGAGATGATGAACGAATGCTCCAAATCGGCGACGGCCAGCAACGCCTCCAACCGCCGCAGCACGCGATCGGTCCGCCAGTCTTTGGCCAACTCCACCGCAGCCCTGGTCAAATTGCCGCGGTACTCCGCCAGCTTCGCCTCAAATTTCTCAAAGAGCGTGAAGGCATCGGCCGTCGCGCCGGCAAAACCGGCCAAGACCTGATCCCCATGCATCCGCCGCATCTTTTTGGCGTTGTGCTTCATGACCGTCGTTCCGACGGTGACTTGGCCGTCGCATCCCATGGCCAACTGATGGTCTCGCCTGACGGCCAGGATAGTGGTCGAACGTATGATCATGGGAAGCAGCTCTCCTTCACGGCTTCTTGGTCCCCGTGGGCTTTCCGGCCCGCGGGTGCGCCCGGTCATAGACGGCCAACAGCTGGTCGGTCGCCAAATGGGTATACTTCTGTGTCGTGCTCAGCGAGGCATGCCCCAACATCTCCTGAATGGCGCGAAGATCCGCCCCTTCATCCAACAAATGGGTCGCGAAGGAGTGCCGCAACGTATGGGGACTGACGGCACCGCCTGCGAGCTGCTGCGAGTATCGGCCCACGATGCGGGCGATGCTTCTTGCCGTCAGTCGCCCCCCGCGCTGATTTCGAAAAACGGGAAGCTGTGCCTGCACGTGACTCACCGGTCCGCCGAGACCCGACGAGGTCTGCGCATGGTACTCCGTGATCGCCTCAAGGGCAACGGATCCGATCGGCACAAGCCGTTCTTTGTCCCCCTTACCGCGCAGACGAACGACGCCCTGCGTTCGGTCCAGATCGGCCACGTTCATACCGGCCAACTCGCTCACCCGCGCGCCCGTGGAGTAGAGTGTCTCCAGGACGGCCCGATCGCGCAAGAATTGTCGATGCTCGGCCGGCGGAAACCCCATCAGCGCAGCCGCATCATCCTTGGTCAGGACACGGGGCAGGTGCTTGGGGAGCTTCGGTGGCCGCACATCCTCCGCGGGATTGTCCTTCGCCTCGCCTTCCCTGATCAGGTAGCGATAGAAACTCCTCAGGCAGGCCAGCTTCCTGGCCAAGGAGGTTTTCTTCTCTCCCCGCCGATCCAACGCCGCGAGAAACCCCCGCACCTGCTCGGACACAATGGCCGTGGGAGAGACCGGCTTGTTTCCGTCCTTCACGAACCGGTGGAATTGATGGAGATCGGAGGCGTAGGCACGAACGGTTTGAGGCGATGCCCCCTGTTGCACGTCGAGGTAGCCTAGGAAAGCCCGGATTGCGCGATCCATGCGTCGAAATCCTTGAGGGCCCGTTGCTGAATCAGCCGGCGTTTCTGTTCCTTATCACGAACCCTGGTGGGTAGGGGCGGAAAGAGCCCGAAATTCGTGTTCATCGGCTGAAAATGTTTGGGATCGCTCCCGGCAATGTGCCCGATGAGGCAACCGTGGGCGCTGTTCGGCGGCGGAGTCACCAGGGGAAGCGCCTGAAGACCCCGCGCGGCATTGATCCCAGCCAAGCCCCCCATGGCGGCGGATTCCGTATAGCCCTCCACCCCGACCAATTGTCCGGCAAAGAAGAGACTCGGCCGCACCTTCGCTTGCAAGGTGTTGCGCAACACCTGAGGCGAATTGATGAAGGTATTCCGGTGCAGACTGCCGAATCGCAAGAACTCTGCCTTCTCCAAGCCCGGAATCATGCGAAACACACGCTTCTGTTCGGGATAGGTGAGTTTGGTCTGGAAGCCGACCAGGTTGTAACAGGTGCCGTGCACGTTTTCTGTCCGCAATTGGACCACGGCGTAAGGCTGGGTTCCTGTGCGAGGGTCTTGCAAACCGACCGGCTTCAACGGGCCGAACTGCATGGTCTGGCGCCCGCGCTCGGCCATCACCTCGATCGGAATGCAACTCTCGAAGTAAGGCACCTTCTCGAAATCCTTCGGCTGCACCTTCTCGGCCGCCATCATCGCGTCATAGAAAGCATCATAGGCCGCTTGATCCATCGGGCAATTCAGGTAATCATCGCCGCCCTTGCCGTACCGCGACGCCCGGAACGCGATGGTCATGTCGATCGAATCGGCATCGACGATCGGTGAGATGGCATCAAAGAAGTACAGATGCTTTTCGTGAGTCAGCGCGGCAATGGCCTTGGACAACTTGTCGGAGGTCAACGGCCCCGTGGCAACGATGACGACTGCGTCTTGCGGAATCTCGGTCACTTCCTCGCGGAAGATTCGAATGTTCGGATGGCCTTCCAGCGCTTGGGTGATGGCACGGGCAAAGTGCTCACGATCCACGGCCAGCGCGGAACCAGCAGGAACCCGAGCTTCTTCCGCAGATCGAATGATCAGGGAATTCAGCCGGCGCATTTCGTCTTTGAGAATCCCCGGCGCGCTGAACGAGTCAGTCGACCCCAGAGAATTGGAACAGACCAATTCCGCCAGATCGCCGGTCTTGTGGGCCTTGGTGGACTCCTTCGGCCGCATCTCATAGAGGGTAACCTTGGCTCCCCGGTTGGCGGCCTGCCAGGCCGCCTCGGAGCCCGCCAAACCTCCTCCAATAATGACAATATCTTCGCGCATGAATTGGTGACCTCAGGCAGGTGAAACGAAGCCCATTGTAGGAATCGCGTTTTCGTGAAGTCAAGAAACGCGTACCGCTATCGCGGGGATGGAAGTGCACCTGCGACAATCACGTTGTGCCCGCTCAAGAGCACGTGCGCGTGAAGGCTCCCAGGACGGCCCCGTCCCTTTGTTGATCACGATCCGTTGACCGTGCTAGACTTCGCCGGCGTGGGCGATTAGCTCAGTGGGAGAGCGCTTCCTTCACACGGAAGAGGCCACAGGTTCGATACCTGTATCGCCCACCATCTTTCCTGCTTTGACCCAGGCGGGACCGTCCTTCTAACCTATCGATTTTCCTAGTTCCCGTCCTCTGATTCCGAGAATATCCTTCGGCTGGACAGAATCAGCCCTCTCGGCTAGACTTTTTTCAACAGGCATCGCTGTTTCCAGCTTCCGATCTCCCGTCACGAGAGAAAGAGAGGGACTGTATGCGCGGCACGATGGCAGCTCTCATGTTCGGTTTTCTCATCACCACTGGCTGCGCCAGCACCCAGCAGCCTGCGATGAATGATCAGAGCTACAACGCTCCGGTCAGCATTTACAGCGCGATGGACAGCACCTCGTTGGTCTATACGGATCCGGCGGCTGCCGCTCCGGTGGGAGACAATCCCTATCGCTGGATGGGATTCATCCTGCATCCCGTCGGGCAGTTCTTCGACTATACCCTCAATCGCCCGCTCTATACCCTGGCATCGATCAGCCCTCGGCTCTTCGGCTATACGTCTGAAGACGCCATGGTCGATTCACAGCGCCGGTAAGGGCAGTCTATGTCGCCCTGCCCGCCGGGTCACCGCCGGCCGGCAGGGCAGACCAATCCTCTTCTCCTCCTGTTCCCAGTCCCCTTCCGTCTGATATAGTCTCGACATCCCGATCCCCGGAGCGCATCCGGCAACGAACCTCGCATGCATCGTCGACGCCCATTCCTTGCTCTCGCCGTTACCGGTTGCCTGCTTGCTCCGGGATGCCAGGCGCCACCCGTCAAGCCCCCGCTACCCCCTTCCGAATCCGACCTGGACCTCCTGAAGTCCACCAAGCTCTGCGACACAAAGGCCGCGTTTCGTACGGCACATCCCGGCATCACACCGGAGTCGCGTCCCTGGGGGAGCGGCGAGGAACTTCGTATCCTCGGGGAACAGAGCGCCACCAAGGCAGACGAATCGTATTTTTTCGATGAGGACGGGACGCTGGTCGGGCTGCTGTTCGTGTACCGGGCCGGTTTGGAGCTCGGTCCCTACAAGACGCTGCGTTACACCCTCTCGCGACTCAAACCTGCCCTCGAATTCTATCTGACTGTGGCGCAGCTGGCGGATCGGGAAAACATGGAAACCAGCACGCTGTACGAAACCGGGGACGAAAAGACCACCACGCGCTATCTGGTCCTGGGAGACCGAAGTCACCAGCGTTTGCTTCAGGCCTCCTTCACCATCGACCCCTATGTGAAGCTGTTTTCACCGTACCGGAAGGAATTCCTGGATCGGCTGCGCAACGTGGAAGGTCAGCAAGACGGCCAGCGGTTGGACAGCCAGGGGGCTGAGGACAAAGAACCCTTCGCCTCGCTCCAGCAGTTCGCAAGGGGACAAACGGCCCAATTGGCCTACTGCGGAGCCAAGAACGACAAGATCGCCCTGGATGCCTATCAAAAAGCGGAGGCAAGCGGATTTACGAATAAGGTTTGGCAGGCGGAACTGCGGCATCGGCTCGGCGTATCCTGGGAGGCCGCCGGCAACTTGGAGAAGGCAAAATCCGAAATGCTGCGATCCCTGGCCCTACGCCCGAATACGCCGGAAGTGTTGAACAACCTTGGGACCGTCTACGGAAAACTTGGGGACAAGAAGAACGCCCTGGCCTCGTTCGAGAAGGCCGTCACCCTGCGCCCCAATTATGCCAGGGCTCGCTTCAATCTGGCTGAAGCGCTCGAGCGGGACAATCCTCGCCGCGCCATCACCGAGTATGAAACCTACCTCGCCCTCGTGGAAGGCGACCCAGAAGAAGAAGACCGATCCGCCCTCGCCCAGAAGCGCGTCAAAGACCTGAAACACTGACCGTCCCGGCCACCTACAATCACCTGTCAGATCCGGCGGCAGGCGGATTTCAAGAGACCGATGACGCACCGGCCCTGCAGGGGATTGCAGGAGTGAAATTCTTCCTCACGCGAAACCTTGCACTGTTCACGGAGTCCAAACGCATCTGGTCGAGGCACACGTTTACCTACTCGCCGACGATCACTCCGCCGGGATACAGCGAACGTTGGACCATTTCGACGAACTTGATCAGCGCAGGCGTAGCATTGCATTTCTGAGAATGGAAAAGGAGGGAGCACGGCGCGCTATCGGCGGGACTTTTCTTCTTCTTCTTGGCTGGTCTTGCAGTTGATGCACAAGGTCGTGACCGGCCGGGCCTTCAATCGCTTATACGGAATGTCACCTTCGCATCGCTCGCAGATGCCGTAGGTGTCGGTGGCCAGCCGATTCAATGCTTCGTCGATTTTTTTGAGGAGTTTCCGCTCGCGGTCGCGAATGCGGAAGGAGAAGTTTTGATCCGCTTCGGCGGAGGCTTGGTCACTGACGTCGGGGAAGCTTTCCATGCCCGACCGCTTCGTCAGGACGCCCTCGACCTCCTGCATGATGGCTTGGCGTTGGCGCTCCAAGTCCCGTTGAATGTCGGGATACTTGACCCCATTCGTTTTGCCACGCTTTGTACGAACCGGAGCGGCACGCTTTGCTTGAGTCTTCATCGGCTACTCGGTCAGATTACGCCGGTATCGTTTCCAGACCCTGTCTAGCCCACCGACTATAGCAGCCTCAAATGGGGAGGGTCAATCCGACGGGAAGCGGCGGACTTCGCCATGACCGATGGCGCGCGCCGGCGCGTCACGAGAGCTCCCGTCTCCCTTCGATCGATTTCACGAGGGTTACCTCGTCGGCATACTCGATGTCCATACCGACGGGAATGCCGTATGCGATCCTCGACACCAGCACATTGTGAGGCTTGAGCAACCGGGTGAGATAAATGGCGGTCGCCTCCCCTTCGATGGTGGGATTCGTCGCGACGATCACCTCGTTCACCCCACCGGCCTTGACTCGCTCGAGCAATTCTTCCGCGCGGATGTCCGATGGTCCGACCCCGTCGAGGGGAGACAACGTTCCAAGAAGGACATGATAGAGTCCACGGAATCCACCCGCCCGTTCGATCGCGTACAGCGTACTGGGCTCCTCGACCACCAAAATCTTGCTTCGGTCGCGCTTCGGATCTCGACAGAACTCGCACAATTCGCCTTCCGCGATGTTCCGACATTGGCGGCAAAATGATAGGCCGTCTTTCACGGCCTGAATCGCTTCAGACAGCCGCAACGCATCTTCCCGTTCCGCCTTCAGAATGTGAAACGCGATCCGTTGCGCGCTCTTCTGGCCGATCCCGGGAAGCCGAACCAACTCTCGCACGAGCTTCGGCAACAAACCCTGTTGATCAACTCCCATGGTGATCCATAATTGTGTCGAACCGTTGGTGCGCCGACCCGGTCACTTGAGCGAGTGCGTTAAAACAGCCCAGGAATCTTCATCCCTCCGGTGACAGATTTCATTTCCTCAGCCATCATCTCCCGGGATTTCTTCAGGGCGTCGTTTCCCGCGGCAACCACAAGATCCTGCAGCATATCGACATCACCCGCCTTCACCACTTCGGGATCGATCTTCACGCTGACCAAATCCATGGCCCCGTTCACGGTCACGGTGACGATGCCGCCTCCCGCCGTACCGGATACGGTCTTCGCCGCCGCCTGTTCCTGGATTCTGGCCATCTGTTCCTGCATAGCCTGAGCTTGCTTCAAAATATTGGACATATTGCCGAATGGATTCTTCATTCCGGTACCTCCTGAGTCGGGGCGGTCGTCCGCACATCAGTCAATTCGCCCCCGAACATCTCCAACGCTTGTTTCACGAGTGGATGGGCCTTCGCCCGCTGGAACAGCACGAGGCGTTGCTCCTGCTCCTTGGCCTCGCGGATCTGCCGCATGGTCGGAGCGGGGCTCTTCTCATCCTCGGTCGCCTCGATCACGCGAACACGAATCGCGCGGCCGTAGAGCCGTTCACCCAGCGCCGACAACGCATGCAGATTGTCCGGCTTTTCCAGCATCGCCCGTGCGACCGTCGCTTGCTTGGGAAAGGCCAGCGTGACCAGCGTCCCTTCGATTCCAACCAACCGCCCCATCTCGAGGAATGGGGCGATATTCGGATGGCTGGCAGTGACTTCCTCCTGGAACCGTTCCCACTGCAAATCGATGGAATCGGACGATGGTGGCTTTATCTCCGCCTCCGATACCGCGTGAGCGCTTGGGAGCGGCGCGGGGGCTTGGCTCGGAGCCGCTGGGGTCGGCACCGGTTTCGGCGTTGCCGCCGCAGGCTCGCGGGATGGCGCGGGCCTTTGCACCGCACCTCGGCCAGGAGTCTCGGTCCGAATGGGACTGGAACTCTGCCTCGGAACAGGGGAGGCCGCCGATTCGGGAGCGGGCCTAGAAATCGACGGCGGGGCGGTCGACATCGGGGCCGACGCAGATCGCTGTGCCGACGCCCCCCTCTCCACCGTAGCCGACGGCATGGCGGACACATTGGCCGCCTCATGACTTCCCAACAACCTTGTCGCCCGGACTGAGGCGGACTCCAGCACGAAACGGGGATGGGCACTGGAGCGCAGGCTGTCCTCCGCGGCGGTAAACACCCGAAAGAGTTCTTGAACCTGTTCGACGGTACAACGTCGGGCATCGGACGACAGCTGTGCCAAATCCTCATCCGTGGCTTCGATCAGTCCGCGCAATTCCTGCCCGGCCGGGACGACCGCAGCGACAAGCAGATTGCGGATATATTCGACTAAATCGGCGCAATAAGCCCTGAGATCATGGCCCTGATCGAGCAAATCGGCAATCACCTGCAGCCCCTGACGACTATTCTGCGCCATGACCGCATCGATCATTGCCCGGACTCGCTCCTGCGGCACTGCGCCCAGCAGGGCTTCGAGGTCTTCGTGGCGGATGGTCGTTCCGCCGAATGCGATCACTTGGTCCAACAGGCTGAGGGCATCCCGCATGCTGCCTTCACTCGCGCGGGCCAAGGCCATCAGGCTGCGATCTTCGATCGACAGGTTGTCCTGCCCGGCAACATGCCGAAGCCGTTGGACGATCTCGGCCTTGGAGATGCGGCGGAAGTTATAATGCTGGCACCGCGACAAAATCGTAGCGGGAATCTTATGGATCTCGGTCGTCGCGAAAATGAACACGACGTGGGGCGGCGGCTCCTCCAATGTCTTCAGCAGCGCATTGAAGGCTGAATTGGACAACATATGCACTTCGTCGATGATGTACACACGGTAATGCCCTCGGAAGGGGGTGAACTTGACGTTCTCCCGAATCTCCCGCACATCATCGACGCTGGTGTTGGAAGCCCCGTCGATCTCTACCACGTCGACGGAGGTGCCCTGAGTGATCTCAACACAGTTGGGGCAGGTATTGCAGGGGGTCCCGGTCGGGCCCTGTTCGCAGTTCAGCGCCTTCGCCAGAATCCGCGCCATTGTCGTCTTACCCACCCCCCTTGTACCCGAGAAGAGAAAGGCATGGGCGATACGTTGGCTGGTGATGGCATTCTGAAGCGTCTGCACCACATGTGCCTGGCCGACGACGTCATCGAAGGTTCCGGGCCGGTACTTGCGGGCGGAGACTTGGTAATCCATGCTGTGTCGATCGGCCACCCTGAAGCGTATCTCGTGACAGATTCCGATGCTTCACGAGTGACGCTTCACGAAAGACATTATCTGAAAAGCGGGGCCAGGTGATCCTGCGGCACACAGAACGATCCGCTTACCGTTGCTTCCTTCCGGACCTGGCGGGGTTCACAGGGTTCTATTGCACAGGGCCCGGCCCCTAGTTGTAAAAGTCACAATTAAAAAGACAAAGGCAAGGGGCGGCTCTTATTGTACCTGCTTTCCTTTACCGCTTGCCTTACGGGAATTCCTTCACTTGAAGTATCTATCAGGCCTTGACCGCAACGCCTCAGGGCAACCGCCTGCTGACTCGACCTGCACCGCCCCAAACTATCAACGGCATTTTTGGCGGAGAGGGTGGGATTCGAACCCACGGTCCCGTTGCCGGGACGCATGCTTTCCAAGCATGTCGATTCGTCCACTCTCGCACCTCTCCGCTGATGGACGACTGCAAAGCGCAGCATCTTAGCATGCGGGTTTTTGAGCGGCAAGGCATGGCAAAGGCGGACACCCAGCCGCTTGTCCGCGTCGACGGGGACGGCACGTGGCCGTCGGCCTTGTGGCTTATCACTCCAAACCTTTGTCTCGGCGGCGATATTCCGCTGCTTCATTGACCGTTCCTGTATCTCTACCTATACTGGGCAGAATCTTGCGGAGGTCTTTGATGAAAATTCTGGCGGGAATCGGTGCCATACTCGTCGTCGTCCTCCTCCTCATCGTTTCGCTTCCGTTTTTGATCGATCTCAACAAGTATCAGGATCGTTATCGGCCCCTGATCGAAGAAGCCCTGAATCGGAAGGTGGACCTGAAGGACATCCGTTTGACGATCTGGCCGCGAATCGGCGCGAGGGTCGGCGGCTTTACTGTTCAGGACGATCCAGCCTTTCGCAGCGGCCCGTTCGCCTCACTGTCCTCGCTCGACGTAGGGGTCAAGCTACTGCCGTTGCTGGGCGGGAAGGTGGAGGTCGAGGACATTACCCTGCGTGATCCGGTTATTACGGTGCTGAAGAATAAGAAAGGGCTGTTGAACGTCTCGACGATCGGCGCTACGAAGGCGACGCTGGCTCCCTCCAAACCCGAAGCTCCCCCAGGACAGCCGGCCGGCAGCCCCTTACAAGCCCTGGCATTGCTTGCCGTGGACCGGGTTTCCATCGACGGCGGGAAACTGACCTATCGCGACGAATCCACCCCGAAACCAACGGAATACGTCGTCAACGATTTAGAATTTTTGCTGAAATCCGTCCATTTGGGCGAGAGTCCGACGATTCACCTCGCGGCCACGATCCTGCCCTTCAACCTACCGGTCCGGCTTGATGGCATGTTCGGTCCCCTGGCGGAGACCCTTGATATGAAGTCCTTCGCCTTCGACCTGGCAGCGGGCAAATTGTCCGTTGGTCTCAAGGGGAGCGCGGTAGGAGGGAACATCGACGCCACCGTGACATCCTCTTCCATCAACAGCGCGGATCTGCCGGTTGCCGTGCCACTCGCGAAGCCCGTCCAGATCAAGGATCTGCATGTGACAGTGCACACCTCCTATCCGGCTCCGCCTGACACTGCCCCGATTGAGTTACTGGATGTCCGCGATCTCGGCATGGCTGTGGTCATGGGCGGCTCATCGCTCAACATTAAAGGGACGGCTGCGAAGGGGCTCGCTAACCTGACGATCGCGTCGGGCGGCATCAATTCATCGGATCTCCCGATCGTGCTCCCCTTGAGCAAACCGGTCGAGATCAAGGACCTGCACATGAGCACCAGGGCGAAGTATCCCCCCAAGGAGGGCACTCCGCCGCTCGAACTGGCCGATGTCACGGACTTGGGGCTCACTCTGGCGATGGGCGCCTCGCGCATCGAAGCCAAGGGTACGGTCATCGCTGGGCTGGCCAAGGTTGTCGCCAATTCCAAACTCATCAACAGCTCCGATTTGCCCGTGACCATCCCGGTGAAAAAGCCGGTGGAGATCAAAGACCTGCAGGTCGCCGCGGAGATGAAGGGAACCGACGCCCGGCTCACAAACCTATCCCTTCAGGTCTTCAACGGGCTGCTGCGTGGTCAAGGTATCCTCGGCCTCGGGTCGCCGGCCCCACCCTTCTCCGGCAAGCTTTCTCTCCAGGGACTGCAGCTTGGACCGGCCTTGCAGGTCTTGGGGACCGACCAGGTCTCCATGAGCGGAACCGCGGCCGGTGAGGTGACGCTGAGCGGGCGTGGCTTCACACAGCCAGACCTGGTCAAGGCCCTGGAAGGTTCGGGGCATGTGGCCGTGAAGGAAGGGCGCCTGGAAGGGATCAACCTCCTGCAGGAGGCCGCGACGCTGCTCAAAGTGGCCGGCGTCACGCTGGACAATGTGAAAGCCACGGCATTCTCGACGATCGAAAGCGACGTGGTCGTGAAACAAGGGGTGATCAATGTGCAGCGTCTGCTCATGGACAGCCATGACTTCCAGGCGACCGGCGGCGGGATCGTCGGATTCGATCAGTCGCTCAATCTCAAACTCAACTTGAGTCTCTCGCAAGCCCTGAGTCAGAAAATCTCGTCCGGCTCTCCGATCGCCAAGGTGGCGATGTCGGGCGGCCGGCTCACCCTGCCTCTGTTGATCACCGGCAGCGCTCAGGCCCCGTCCTACGGCCTCGACACCAGGATGTTCGCGGGAAAGGTGCAGGAGCAGGTCAAGGAGAAGGTGAAGGGAGCGGTCGACGATCTCTTGAAGGGCAAGGCGAAGCCGGATGATTTGAAGCAGCAGGGAAAGGATCTGCTGAAGGGCCTGTTGGGACGGTAGGAGGCGCACGGTTATGTCGGTCGCAAATTTACTGACGCAGTATGTCGTACAGTATGGATTCCGGCTGCTCGGCGCGGCGGTCATTCTCACTGTGGCCGCGTTCGTGGCCCGCTCGATCGGCGCCATCCTCGAGAAATGGCTGGATCGCCAGGAACTCGAACCGCCCGTCCGGCTGCTGCTGTTGCGTCTTGTCAAGGCGATCATCGTCGTCCTGGGGCTATTGATCGCCCTCGACCAGCTGGGTTTTCAGATCGCCCCGCTGATCGCCGGGCTCGGTGTCGCCGGATTGGGCATCGGCCTCGCGTTGCAAGGCGTGCTGAGCAATGTCGTGGCGGGTCTTTCGATCATCTTCACCAAGCCCTACCGCGTCGGGGAACACATCTCCCTGCTGGGCGTCCACGGCGACGTGGTCAAAATCGACATTTTCACCACGACCTTGATGCATCCCGACCGCTCACGCATCGTCATTCCGAACCGTAAGATCGTGGGCGAGATACTCCACAACTTCGGCTCCGTCAGGCAGCTGGACCTTTCCGTCGGCGTGGCCTACCGGACTGATCTCACCAGGACGCTGGCCGTCGTGCGCGAGTTGTTGGACCGTCACCCTCATGTGTTAAAGGAGCCGCCGGCTGCCGTCGGAGTGGCCGGGTTCGCCGATTCCGCCGTCACGATCTCGGTACGCCCCTGGGTGCCCGTTGCACACGTGGAATCGGCCGAGACCGACATCAATCAGGCGATTTTCGAAGCGTTCCGGCAGCAGGATATCGAGATTCCCTTCCCGCAGCGGGAGGTACGCCTCCTCAATCAACCCTGACCAGGGCCATCGGTCCCCCCAGTCTCAGCCATCTCCCCCATGGCTCGCTGACTTGTTGCGGCAAGAGGCTAGTGTTATTATCTACAGCCTTTTCGGGTGGACGAATTCTCTTCCAGGGAGATTGGCCATGAGTACCTCTGCAGATGTGAGTCACATGCCGACATCCGGGGACAACCTGAGCGACGACGCCAGCCTCTCCGGCGGAGAAACTGCCTCCGATCTCAAGAACCTCGACAAAATCCGGGACATTCTCTTCGGCGCACAGGTGCGCGACCATGAACGTCGGTTTACCCGTCTGGAAACCCAACTCCTCGCCGAAGCAGCCCAACTGCGAAACGATTTGAAACAGCGGTTCACCGAACTGGAGCAGTACATACGCGATGAGGTGGAGGGATTGACGGCACGGCTGCAGAGTGAACAGCAGAACCGGACGGCCAGCATCGGTCAGATCGCGACGGATCTAGAGAACCTGGCGGAGACACTGCGGGCCAGCGCCGCCTCACTCCAGGACCGCGGCGAGAAGGCCGAGTCGGAGATTCGGCAGGCATTGCAGACTGAAGCCAGCGCACTCAAAGAGTCGTTCACCCAACGGCACGCGGAACTGTCGGCGACGGTCGAAACGGCCGTCGAGCGGCTGTCCGCTCAAAAAACCGATCGAGCCTCACTCGCCGCTTTGTTTCAGGAACTGTCGCAGAGGCTCTCCGATGAACGCCGCGCGACGCAGCCTTAGCCCCAGCGGCAAGGCCCGGGCAAGGAGTCGGGCGGTTCGGCCGGACCGCGTGCCTGGTCAACGCCGTCGGGAAATGCGGAGCCACCATGGGATCCCCGTCTAGAGAGCTGACACCGTCCGAACACGACGAGTACTCCGAACTGCGCAATCTTCTGTTGGCGCCCGAACAGTCCCGCCTCGAAGCCTTGCAGGAACAGATCCAGCGTCTCGACCTGAACGCTCGTAACCTCAGCCGCGTACTCCCGGACGCCATCGAACTGCGCGGCGACCACGACACGCACCTGTCGCACGCGCTGACGCCCCACGTCTCCGACGCATTGGGAGTGTCGGTCCGCAAGCGCCCGCAGATGATCGTGGACGCCATCGCCCCCATCATGATGCCGGCGATCCGGCAAGCCATCGCCAACGCCCTGCGAGGCATGGTCCAGTCGCTGAATCAGACCATCGAGCATAGCCTCTCGCTCAAAAGCCTGCGATGGCGGCTGGAGTCCTATCGGACGGGCAAGCCCTTCGCAGAAATCGTCCTCCTGCACACCCTGCTGTACCGGGTTGAACAGATTTTCCTTATTCACAAAGATTCCGGCCTGCTCCTCGCCCATGTCGGCGGCGACAGTGCCGCTGTCCAGGACCACACGCTCGTCTCCGGCATGTTGTCGGCCATCCGAAGCTTCGTGCAGGATTCTTTCGGATCAGACCCCGAGCAATCGCTCAATACACTGCGCGTCGGCGAACTGACGGTTTGGATCGAACAAGGCCCTTCCGCGATGCTGGCCGCGGTCATCCGCGGGACGCCGCCGGAATCGCTGCACGGTACATTGCAGGACACACTGGATCGGATTCACGTCGATCGGATGGACGCCCTCGCGGCCTTTGCGGGCGATGCGGCACCCTTCGATAGCATCAGGCCCGTGCTGGAAGATTGCCTGCACGCACGGTTCGACCGGCAAGGTCCCAGGATTTCACCCCTGATGTGGCTGCTTCTGGCTGGGATTGTTGTTGCGGGAGCGCTGTGGGGGCTGTCTGCATACCGAGAGCGACAGCAATGGCACTCGTACCTCGATCGGCTCGCGGCCGAGCCAGGCCTGGTCGTTACCGCCACAGACTCAGAATCGGGGCGATTCGTCCTCAGGGGTCTGCGTGACCCCTTGGCCGTCGATCCGCTCCCGCTGCTGGCTGAATCCGGACTGCCTTCTGACCGCGTGACTCAAACCTGGAGTCCCTATTATGCACTGGACCCGGCCCTGACCCTGAAGCGGGCCCGCCAAGTGTTGGAACCGCCACGGACCGCTCGCCTGACAATAGAGGACTCGCGGCTCATCGCAGCCGGATCGGCTCCTGTCGAGTGGATCTACCGCAGCCGATCCCTTGCACCGCTGGTACCCGGATTGACCGGCTATGACGACCGCCTGCTCCTGACCGATTCGATGACGAGCCTTGCCCGAGAAGTGATGGAGGTGCGAATTCTGTTTGAGATCGGGGTCGGCGGGGTCTTGTCTGCGCAGCAACTTGCCGAAGTTGAGGGTCTCTCGGCTATTTTGCATCGTCTCGACGACCTCGCCCGGTTGTCGCACAACACCGTCTCGGTTCTGATCATCGGGCAGTCGGATGCCCTCGGCACCGCCGACCACAATCAGCGACTCAGTCAGTTGCGGGCCCGCACGATACGGCAGGCGTTGCATCCCGGGGACTACGAGCGGATCACGCTCCAGGCCACCGGCATCGGCGCCGTCTCACCCGCCGAGGAAAGCGCGGCACCCTCGTCTGACGCGCGGGATCGACGGGTCTCGTTTCAAGTCTCGATGACTCCGGTTCCCTAAGGTCTCAACCGATGCTGGATGCCAAGGTCTGCATGCTGGGTGCGTTTGCAGTGGGGAAAACGAGCCTCGTTCGACGCTTCGTCACCAGCCGATTTTCCGATCAGTACCAGACCACGATCGGCGTCAAGGTCGACAAGAAAACCGTGACGGTCGACGGTCGTTCGGTGAACCTGATCCTGTGGGACCTGTACGGCGAAGACGACTACCAGAAGCTTCGGCTCTCGTATTTGCGCGGAGCCTCGGCCTACCTGCTGGTGGCGGACGGTATGCGCCGCGCTACGCTGGATGTGGCGGTGCAGCTGCAGCGCACTGCCGCCGAGGTCTTGGGGCCGGTGCCGTTCTTCCTGTTGGCCAACAAGGCGGACCTCGTGAACGAGTGGGAAGTCTCGCAGGACGACCTTGACGAACTCGTGCGGAAGGGATGGCGGCTCATCACCACCAGCGCCAAAACGGGTGACGGGGTGGAACAGGCATTCCGGCTGCTGGCCGACGCACTCGTTGGGAGGGACCTGGGCCAGACCCCAGTCCCGAAAGAACCATGATCTCGACCGCCTCGACTCCAGAATCGGTCCTGCTTGCCGGGCTGGTGAAATCCCTCAACGTCGCAGTGATGGAACCGACGGATGACGGCCGGTTTCGCATCCTCGGTCAACCGCCGGTCTGGCTGGCGTCGGTCTACCCGGCCGCCTCACTCGGCACACCGTTCACAATCGGTGAGAATTTACCTGTTCTCCATAATTTTCTGACGGACGCGGCCGACGTTTGGCGCCTGGAGGAAGGCGCGCTCCTCGAGTCGGGATGGTGGACCGAAGAAGATGCCTCCGGCCGTCCCTGGCACCTGGAAGCCACTGCACTCCGATCGGGTGGGCGCAATCTCCTATTGCTTCGTGAGAGCGGAGCCGAGTACGAGCGCCGTCATGCCTTCCTTCAAGCCGCGCGCGACCAGATGCTCACGAAGGAGGAGGAACGGCGCGGGCACCACCGGAGCCAACGTGCCCTCTCCGCTCGACTGGAGGAGGCTGAGCAGGTCCGCAATGACGTCTTGGCCATCCTGCAGCAGATGGACCTCGCGATCGCACTGATCGATCAAAGCGGCAAAGTCCGTTTCGTGAGCGGTGCGGCCGGTCGTCTCCTCGACCTACCGGACCCGCCGCCGCGCTATGCGCCGTGGAGTTCGCTCTTCCGATTGACCAAGACCGACCGCCTCACACTCTCCGCCTTACTCGAAGGGGCGGCCATGCCGCAGCCGGCAAGACTATCCTGCGCGGTGGAAACCCTCAAAGGCACACACCTTTGGCTGGACATCGACGTCCAAAATGACCCGCGGGACGCACGCACGAAAATGCTGTGCCTGCATGACCGTACCGAGGTCCACTACCTCCGGAGGCTGCTCGACGAGAAGGCGCGGTTTCACGACCTCATCGGCAGAAGCCCGGGAATGCTCCGAATCTATCAACAGATCCAGGACCTGGCGTGTGTGGATTCGACCGTGCTGATCGAGGGGGAAACCGGGACCGGCAAGGAATTGGCGGCCCGAGCCCTCCATGCTTCGAGCCACAGGAAAGATGGCCCATTCATTGCCGCCAACTGCGCCGGATTGACCGACTCGCTTCTCGGCAGCCAGCTCTTCGGGCATAAGCGTGGCGCGTTCACGGGAGCCATCGACGATCATCAGGGCCTGTTCGAAGCTGCGCACGGAGGGACGCTGTTCCTGGACGAGATCGGGGACATTCCCCCTCACGTGCAGACCAGTCTGCTCCGTGTCTTACAGGAAAAGGAAGTCACCCGGTTGGGCGAATCCCGCCCAAGAAAAGTAAACGTTCGGGTGCTGACCGCCACTCACCACGATCTGGCCCAAGATGTCGCCAAAGGAAGTTTCCGAGCCGACCTGCTGTATCGCATCCGCGTCGCCCGGATTCATCTGCCGCCGCTGCGCGACCGCAAGGAAGACATACCGTTGTTGGTGGCCAAGTTCTTGGCCGATGCGCGTGCGGCAATGGGCAAGCCGGTGCAGCAGGCAACCCCGGCGACGGTCGCTCGGCTGGTGGAATACGATTGGCCCGGCAATATCCGTGAGTTGAAGAGCGCCATCGACTGTGCGGTGATTCACTGCCGCACGAACGCACTCGACCCGGCGGACCTTCCGCCCGAGATTCGAACCGATGGCACCAGTCCCGCCAATTCGGTCACCGGGCCAGGCATGGATGAGCGCAGCCGGATTCAGACGGCACTGCAGCGCACCAAGGGTAATCGCACCGAAGCGGCGCGTCACCTCGGAATGAGTCGCGCCACCTTCTATCGTCGCCTCTCAGAACTCGGGCTCCCCCACGACTAGGCTCCAACACTCCCTCGTTCACTCTCGCTCTCTGTCTCACTGAGACAAGCTGAGACAACACTCTGTCTCAACCGCGTGATCGGCATGTCGATCCATTGCCGTAGCATCCTCACAACCTATTGATAATTCGAACCGCTGCTCGTCCACGTCGGCGGCACAACCCTTGATCCTAGGTGCTCCTCGTAGGGACGGTCACGAAAGGACCCATCCTAGGGGAAAGCGAGGATGAGGAAGGAGACAAGATGGAGAAGTTGATCCCGATCGCACAGGAACGCCCCGAACGACCCACGACACGCGAGCGACAGATTCTCGACCTCATCTGGGCCGGATTGACCAATCAGGAGATTGCCTTCCGTCTGAGCATCGCCGCCAAGACGGTGGAATCGCACCGCGCCAATCTCATGAGAAAATTCCGCGCCGCCAACACCGCCCAATTGCTCCGCATGGCCCTGCTGCAAGGTGAGCTGCACATGCCCCCGACGGCCGAGCGCGATACAGCAGCCGAAAGGGGAACATCTGTGCGGTAGCATCCGCCGGCGAGTGTCGCATTCCGGGGCACCCCGCGATCACACTTCCGCGCGTTCATGCACCCTCGCCGCCCAAAACTAGATACCATGCCCTACGTATGTAGGCATAAATGCGCAGCAGGAGCGGGCCCGCGGGCATCGCCGGGAGTCAGACAGACGCCAGATCTCGCGCTGGGCCGAGACAGACAGAACGCTTTCATATTGACCTCCCACGATGAATCTTTTATAGAACCCCGAGTCTTCATGCCCCACACGACACCGTCTTCAATCCGCATCCCGGTCTACTTATGAGGAGCCTCGAATGAGACGACGATCCCTTCAGATCCTTGGCATCATGCTGGTCATCGTGCTGCATACCGCAGCCTTCGCCGATGAACCAGCGGCGTCCGCCGACGCACCTCCATCGGCACCGGCCTTCGACGCCGTGACATTGAAAGACGGCAGCGTGATTTACGGTCAGGTCCTCGGCATGATTGCCGGGGAACTCCACGTGAAGACGGGATTCGGCCCCACCGCCGGGAACGACGTGGTCAAAATCATGTGGCCGAACGTCGCCAAGATCGTTGTAAACCGCCCCATTCCCTTCACCCTGAAGGAAGGCACGACAATCGTAGGCACCGTGCAAGCCGGTGATCCCGGCACCATGCTGCTCACCGCTGCGCCAACCGGGACGCCGATGACCGTCCCGCTGGACGCGGTTCTGGGAGTCAATCAGCCGGCGGTCGTCTACACCGGCGCATTACAAGCCGGATTCTCCCAAAGCGCCGGCAACAGTCACCTGCGCAATGCCAGCCTCGTGGGCGAGCTGTCGGCACGCAGCGAATCGCTCCGACTGACGATCCTGGGACGCTACGTCTATGGCGACGACGCGGGGCGCCTGATCGTCCGCAACGGACGCGGCACCATCAAGTTGGACTTCTTCCTCACGAAGCGGCTGTACTGGTTTGCCTCCGCCTACTTCGAACAGGATACGTTTCAGGATTTGAAGCTGCGCACCTCGCTCTCCACCGGTCCCGGCTATCAGCTCCTGGATACCGGTGACATCTCTTCCGGCATCTTCAAGGGCATGACGCTCTGGGTGGAAGCCGGCGCCGCCTATTTCAATGAAGATTTCCGAGTGGCCGACGATCGGAGCAGCACACGCGGTCGTTGGGCGGCCAAATGGAACTGGCCGCTGTGGGGCGGCGATCAGGTGACGCTCTACCACTTCCAGGAAGGATTTCAATCCTTCGCCAATACCAAAGACCTCTACATCACGGCGGACACAGGCGTGCGCTTCAAGATCATCGGAGGCCTGGTCAGCGGTTTTCAATGGACCGTTCGGTACAACAAGAATCCCCCGGTCGGTATCTCCGACACCGACAATCTCTATCTGGTCACCCTGGGATACAGCTTCGATACGAGCCGGAAGCAATAGGAGCGTGCGCACATCTCACCGGAGTCCACACAAAGGAGGGGGCACTATGGGCATGATGAATGAGTTCAAAGAATTTGCCATGAAGGGCAATGTGCTCGACATGGCAGTCGGTGTCATCATCGGCGGCGCCTTCGGGAAGATTGTGTCCTCGATGGTCAGCGACATCCTGATGCCGCCGATCGGGCTCTTAATGGGGAAGGTAGACTTTTCCAGTCTGTTCATTCCGCTGTCGGAAGAAGCCAAGGGCAAATCCCTGGCGGCCGCCAAAGCGGCCGGCGCCGCGACGATCAACTACGGCGTCTTTCTCCAAACGGTGCTGGATTTTGCCATCCTCGCCTTCGTGATTTTCATGGTCGTGAAACAGATGAACCGATTCAAGAAAGAAGCCCCACCCGCGCCGCCGGCTGCGCCACCGAAGCAGGAAGTGCTGTTAACCGAGATTCGGGATATTTTAAAAGGGCAGCGTCACTAAGCCCTCAGGGCCGGGCAGCGACCGGTAACGGTCGCTGCGTTCGCCCGGGGATGGGAGGAGGAAACTATGACGTACCGGCATCTCGCTTGTTGGGCTCTCACCGCCATGACCGTCGCAGGCTGTACGACGTCGCCGGCTCCGAACGATTCCGCCAGTCGTGCGTTGAACGAAATGAAAGCGAGCCCGCGCCCCATCCCCCCCAAACCGGACCCTCGGGACGGGCGTATCGCGGAATTGGAACGCACATTGTCTGATCGTCAGGGTGAAATCGATCGGCTGCGTGGGACCGCCGGACAGGTATCGTCGCTGGAGGAGCAGCTCCGTCGGAAAGACCAGGAAGTGGCGTCGCTGCAGTCTCTGTCCGGTGAGCGGGATCGGGTGGCCGGTGAGAAAGACCGACTCGCCGGTCGCATCGCCGACCTTGAGCAGCAGCTGTCGTCCAAGGATCAGGAATTGGGCACTCTCCGCGGTCAAGCGGCGGACAGTGATCGGACGGCGCAACAGCTCGCGGCCTTGCAGGGCCAGCTGTCGACGAAGCAACAGGAGTTGGCGGCCCTGAAAGCCGGCGCCCAGGACAGGGACCGCTTGTCCTCCGAGCTGGCGCAAGCCAAACAACGGATCGCGGACTTGGAACGCCAATTGGCCGCGAGGGACCAGGAGCTGGCTGCACTCAAAGGCGCCGCCGGAGACCGGGATCGCATGAACGCCGACCTCGCGGCGGCGCGGCAGCGGGCCGCCGATTTGGAAGGTGAACTCTCACGGCGCGACCAGGAAATGGCCGGCCTCAAGGGCGCGCTCGATCAACAACGCACAAGCCTGGCCCAGGCGAAAGATGACCTCTCGAAGCTCCTGCAGGCCGAAGTGGCCAAAGGCAACGTGACGATGAAGCAGCTAGGAGACCAGTTGACCCTAGGCCTCGCCACGACTCTTCTGTTCGATTCCGGGGAATCGAGCCTGAAGCCCGGGGGCATGGATGTCTTGAAACGCATCGGCGGCGTGCTCAAGCAGTACCCGGATCGCTCGATCCACGTGGCGGGTCACACCGACAACGTGCCCATCAAAGGCGCGTTGGCTAAAAAATTCCCTACGAACCAGGAACTTTCACAGGCCCGTGCGGAAAGTGCACGGCAAGCTCTGATCGAAGGTGGCATGGCAGGCGACCGCATTGATGCCATGGGGCATGCGGACAGTCGCCCGATCGCCACCAATTCGACCGCCGAAGGCCGTCAACGGAATCGACGCGTCGAGATCGTGGTGAAACACTAGTCGGTTCTTCCCCCTCAGACTTGCAAGCCCAACCGGGAAAGCGCTACAGTACTAGCGCTTTCCCGGTTGAGGCGACGGTGAGTTCTCGTGACCGCGTCGTCCGACGGGGTCGCATCTTCTTCCTGCTGCTCTTCGTGTCCGTCCCTCTTCTACCGGCGACTGCCTCTTCCCGGGACACCGTAGTTATGTCCGTTTTCACTGGGAGGTCTCATGAATCACCTCGGATGGTTCCCACTGTTGTGCATCGTCACCGCCGGCTGCAGCCATGGCCCGTCCTCCATCCAGAGCACCGGAGGCCGCGTCCCGCAGGATAATGCCGTCACTCGTTCGGCCGCGGACATCAAGCTTGCAGCCTTACAGGAAGAGCGCGAGCAGTTGCTAGTCACGCTCGGCGAATTTCATGACCGAATTGGAGAACTGGAAAGCATGCTGGCAGACCGGAACGGTCGTCCCGTCGGAAAATCCTACGACGAACTGCTGGCTGCCAAAGAAGCCGAACTCGCAGACCTTCGCAAGTTGATTCCCGAAGGAGAGAAGCAGGCCACACAGCTCGCCACCGTCACTGGGTCCCTGGACAGCGCCCGACAACGGATCTCAGGACTGGAACAGCAGCTCGCGGTGCGCGACCAGGAATTGGCAGCCGTCCGCGCACAAGCAAACGCGATTACCGAGCTGGAAGCGGCTCGCCGCCGCGTCTCGGAACTGGAGACACGCACAGCCACGCATGAAGCCGACCTACGGGCGTTGAAAAGCAGTGGGGCCGAGCGGGAGAGCCTCGTAGCCCAACTTCAGACCGCCACCTCCACGTTGGACAAGATGAAAGAACGGGTCGCCGCCCTGGAGCGCCAGCTTTCCGAGCGCGAGCAGGCGTTCGGCACCTGGCGGGACCGCTTGACGATTCAAGCGAAGGGGCTCTCCAACGAGGTGCAGCAGTCGCAGGCGAAAATCTCGAGCCTCACGGGGCAATTGAGCGAGAAATCGCGCGAATTGGAGTCACTGCGGGGTGTCATCGCCGAGCGGGACAAGCTGCTGTCACAGCTCACCGCCAGGAATGCGGAGTTGGGGCAAGCCAAACAATTGATGAATGAAATGGCAAAGCAGGGAAACGGAAAACTCAGTGCGAGTCCCGCCTCTCCTGCGCGTAGCACAGCGGGAACCGCCGCGGCCGGATCGCCCGCGCAGGCCGCCCGCGCCCCGCAGGCCGGACTGGGTCAAACAAAAGCTGAGCTCATGAAGTTGCTCACGGCCGAGGGGGGATCTGACGGCATCATCGTCGGGGAACGAGGAGGGAGAGTGACCGTTGCGCTCCCGTCCCACCTTCTGTTCTCACCCGGAGACGCGACCCTTAAGCCGGAAGGGATCGCGATCCTGAAGCGCATCGGTAATGTGTTGGGACAACGCCCCGACGCCTCGGTCCAGGTCGCCGGTCACACGGATAATCAACCGCCCAGTAAGGCCCTGCGAAAGACTTTCCCGAGCAATAAGGCGCTCTCCTATGCAAGGGCGGAGAATGCGCGACGCGCCTTGATCAACGGCGGCCTGCCGGCGGATGCGACCAAAGCTTTGGGACTTGCCGATTCCCATCCGATCGCCACGAACAAAACCGAGGAAGGACGGCAGAAAAACCGGAGGCTGGAATTGGTGATCGCCCAATCGGCTACGGCCGGGTTAGTTGGCCAAGATCGCTCGAGAGACAACGGCCACCACGTTGCGGCATTGGCCGACGCCCACCAATCACGGTCGCGCTGAAGCCAAGCAGCCGGCCTCTGGCTTAGGTCAGAGGTGGCAGAGACTCCCTTCCTGGCTCCCCACCACGGTCTCGCCAGATACCGTGGCCAGAATCTTGTAGTGGCCGAGCCCAAGTTCCTTTCCGTAAGCCTCGCCAACCAACACATCTTGTACATGCTGATGATCAGACGCTCGGAAGTAGGATCGCCCTTCCTTGAGCCCATCGAACTCATGCCCTTCAAGGGCCTTGATCAGCGCGGCGGCCTCCGTGGTTCCTGCCCGTTGAATGGCCTCGAGAATCTGGGTCATGGCAGCATAACCTAAATAGCAGCGAGACGTCGGAGTATGGTTGTACTTCTCGATGACCCCTTGAATGAAGCGGCGAGAGCCTTCCGTATTGATCTTGGGATCCCAGATCAACCCCCAGATTCCGGCATTATTGGCGTAGCCAAGCGGCCGTCCGATTTGTTCACCGCTGATCATGCCGCCGATCCCGATCTTCTCCTTGGCTAACTCCAGTTTGCCGTAGGCCTTGAGCGCATTGACGAGGTCCCAACCGTATAGGTTGAGGAGGATCCCTTGCGGTTTCGCATTCTTGGCATCAGTCATCGCGTTGGTGAAGTCGGTGGTGCCGAAGGTCGTCGTTGCAGAACCGATCATCTCGCCCCCGGCACGACGGAGCGCCTCCGCCATGGCCTGATCGGCGGCCCGTCCGTCGAATGTATCGGCAGTAATTGCATACCACTTCGTCCCGTACGCCTTCACCAAGTGGGGCGTCACGGCCTGCGCCAGCATCCGCGCATTCGGCATGAATACGAACGTATGGGCCTCGCATTTGGCGCCAGTGAGGTCCGGAACATAGGCACCCGTGACCATGAACAATTTACGTTCCTGTTTGGCAACTTCGGACACCGCCAACGCGACGTCACCGTTGAAGGTTCCCATCAGCACATCAACGCGGTCCTCCTTGATGAATTTCATGGCCGCCTTGACGGCCGTCTGTACGCTGGAAGCATCGTCGGCTTCGAGTATTGTAACCGGCCGGCCCAGCACCCCACCCCGCTTATTGAACAAATCCACCGCCACATTGGCGCCGTGGACGTCATGAATCGAAGACGTCTTATAGGGACTGGAGAGCGGGTCAAGAATACCGATCTTAATCGGCTCGGCTCCATAGGCCGGGCTCCCGGATACCGGCCTCCCAAACCTTTCAATGGGCAGACTTCCGAGCATCACGGCGCCGCCGGTGACGGCGGAGAGGCGAAGGAATTGTCGACGCGACATCTTATTCATAGTCGTCTCCCCATTGTCGTATTGATCACGACGTGCGAACCGTGCATTTCTGTTACAGCTGCGTCATGGAGTCTTGTACCACCGGCATGCCGACCGGTCAAACGCCTGGAAGGCGAAAGTCGAGAGATAACTCTCTACGCACCGTCCCGGGCTGGACAACGGTGGGAAGCGGCATGATCGCTACGCACGCAACCGTCGGATCAGGCAGGGAAAGAACAGAAGTGATCAGCTGTATTGGTCCCAAGTGTCACATTGCTTGATAGCCCAAAATACGGCCTCCTTGAGCCGCTTCAATTCCTGGTTCTCAGGGTCTCTGATCGCCTGGAGCTTCTTATCGAGGTCATAGAGGGGCTGAATCGACCGCTTGTCGGGAATTTTACCCAACGCCCACGCCACCTCCGTCAACACGGCCCAGTCGGTCTTGGGATCCTGTAGTTTAGCAAGGAGTGGGAGTACCACCGACGCATCCCCGTGAATGCCACCCAACTGCCCGAGCCCTTTGGCCGCCGCAGCCTGAAGGTCAATCTGGGGCGCTGAGTTCAACATCTCGATCAACAGGGGAACGCCGTCTTTCCCCATATTCCCCATGGCGACCAAAGCCTGCTTGGCTAGATCGCGATCCTGCAATACCTCCCGCAGCTTCGGCAAGGCTGTATCGGCCTGCATCTCCCCAAGCAGCGCAATGACCTTCAGCTTCCGAGCCTGTGATGTATCGGCGGCATCCAACACCTTGAGCAACCGGTCCGGCTGTCCCCATTCGGCGGTCAGGAGCAAGGGGAATTCGTACTTTTCGAGTCCCTCGCGCAAAGCCGCCAGCGCGTAGGTGCCTGCGTCCCCTGCCTTGGCTGATTGAGCCGCGTTCGTAGCATCCTCGAAGTCGGTCCGCACCTCTTTTTGCCACCGAACCTTGATCCCGCCCAGTGCATAGGTCAGCTGGCAGGCCGGCCCCCTCCACAAACGGGACGGGGCATCAGGGAGATCATTGTCCCCCCCGGCGGATGCGGTGCCTTCCCACGTCTTGCGTTGCTCGCATTTCACTCGAAAAACCACATCATGGGGCTTGGCGGGGTCCGTCGTGACGGAATACCCCAGACCGGTCAAGCGGCGCGTAATGACGTCAGCGAACTCCCGGGTATCGCCAGGCCCCTTCTCGGATAGGACGAGGACTTCCACAAGGACGGTCTGGATTCGACCGAGTTGGGCTTTTTGCTCTTCCGTGAAGTAGTCGCGATAGGCCAACGCACCGGTCATGGCACCGAACAGGATGACCATACTTAGCACAAGGCTGGATAACTGCTTCATAGCCTGTCCCTCCAGGATCATCGCGCCGCGGGATGGTGCTGCGCCGGGGGGAAGCCCGGCCTCTCGTTTCATTATAGCCTCTTATAGCCTCTCAATCGACGGCACTCTACCCACTAGCCGACCGACAGACACCCAAGCCACAAGTGCCCTATGCCCACAGCGACCATCCATCGAGGAAACCTCCCGTCGATGGCCTTCCGGCATGCGGCAATTGGAGCGGTGCCCCACCTGTGTATGGGTTGACAGGTGTGCTCAATCGACGGTACAAAATGCCATTATCTAACGGGTCTTTCCACACGCAGGCGACTGGTAACGCATCCGGATGCCCGATGCTCAGCGTCGTGCGAGAGTGGCGGAACTGGCAGACGCGCGAGACTTAGGATCTCGTGGGCAACCGTGGGGGTTCAAGTCCCCCCTCTCGCACCATTTCCCGAAGATCTCACAGCACCTATCACCTCACTCGGTATCCGGAGGGTTCGATCGCAACATGAAGATGGAAGTGACAGAACTTGGCCCGATGAAGCGGGCCCTAAAAATTGAAGTGCCTGCCGACGAAGTCAACCTGCGATTCAAAACTGCCTACTCCGAACTGAACCGTCAGGTCCGCATTCCAGGGTTCCGTCCGGGAAAGGCTCCGCTGCACCTTCTGGAGCAGCGCTATGCCAAGGCGGTTGAGGAGGATGTCATCCGCAGTCTGGTTCCGGATTACTACGACCGGGCCGTCCGCCAGGCAGGGATTGTCCCTGTGCTGGTGGAGATCCCTCCGCTCGAACGAGTCAAAATCAAGAAGGACACGCCGTTTAGTTTCACCGCGACAGTGGAGATCAAGCCCAAGTTCGAACTCCGCGACTACAAAGCACCCAATCCGATCTCTCTGAAGAAGGATGCGCGAACGGTCACCGACGATCAGGTGCAGAAAGCGCTGGATGTCCTGCGGGAACAGATGGCCCAGTTGCATCCCGCTCCGAAAACGACGACCTTGGCCGAAGGGGACTACGCCGTGATCGACATCACCGGCACCCTTGACGGCCAGCCGCTCGAAGGCACCAAGAAAGAAGGCCATCTACATAAGGTAGGATCGAAGGCTGCAGTACTCGGCATTGATATCGAACCGCATTTGCTCGGCAAGAAGCAGGGCGAGACGGTCACGATCCCTCAAGCCTATCCTCCCACTCATCCTGACGCGCGCGTGGCCGGCAAGACCGTCACCTTCACCTGTGCCGTCAAGTCGATCAAACAGAAGCAACTTCCCAAATTGGATGACGAGTTCGCAAAGGACTGCGGCCCCTATCAATCATTGGACGAAATCCGTACGAAGTTGCGCACGGAAATCGAACGTGCGCTCTCGAGAGACATCGAGGAGTCCTACAAGGACACCATCTTGAAGCGACTCTCGGAGACGCACCACTTCGACCTTCCGGAAACCCTGGTGGAGCGTGAGCTCTCGGCCATGGTGCGGCAACAGCTCCAAAGCCGGCAACGCCGCACCGATGAGACGGCGGATCCCTCGGCATCGTCCCGGACGGAAGAGATCACCAAGCTGCAGGCCGAATATCGCCCCGAAGCCGAACGCCGCGTGAAAGTCAGTTTGATTCTGGAAGCCATCGCGGAGAAGGAAGGCCTTTCCGTCACGAACGAAGACTTCAATGCAGAGATCTCACGCCTGGCCACGGAAGTGAAACTCTCGGTCGATGAGATCCGCCGCATGATTCAAGCGGGCGGCCAGGACTCGATCGACGACCTCCGGTCCAGAATCCTGGCAGACAAAGCGCTGGACTTCGTCTATCGTCACGCCATGATTCAAGGGTAAAGCGGGACCGGTCCGGTGCCTCGAGACGACCGCGGTGCCGTCGGAGTTCGGTGCGTCAAACATGGTAGACTGAATCACGTGCTCGCACTTGGCCTTTAGCGGAAAGGACTTGGCTGAATGCTAGTTCCGATTGTCGTCGAACAAACCAATCGCGGTGAACGTGCCTACGATATCTATTCGCGATTACTCAAAGATCGCATTATTTTCCTCGGGGCTCCGATCGATGACGTCTTCGCAAATCTGATCATCGCGCAGCTGTTGTTTCTGGAGGCCGAAGATCCTGAAAAGGACATTAACCTCTATATCAATTCCCCCGGCGGGAGCGTGACGGCAGGCCTCGGAATTTACGACACGATGCAGTACGTGAAGGCCCCGATCACCACCATCTGCCTCGGACAAGCAGCCAGCATGGGAGCGTTCCTCCTGACCGCCGGCACCAAGGGCAAGCGCTATGCGCTGCCGAACGCCCGAGTGATGATTCACCAGCCGATGGGTGGGTTCCAGGGACAGGCCACGGAGATTGATATTCACGCGCGCGAGATCCTGAAGATCCGCGAACGGTTGAACGAAATTATGGCGAAGCACACCGGGCAGCCGCTCGACAAAATTTCTCAGGACACCGAACGCGACTATTTCATGTCAGCGGAAGAAGCGAAGAGATATGGGCTCATCGACGAAGTAATCACGCGGCCCTTGAAGAGTCTGAAGCCGGCAGGGCAGACCGAATCGGGAAAAGACGGCGGAAAGAGCTAGTTGACCTTGGAGTACAGGAGGCAGCATGGCTAAGCAGGAGAAGATCGACCGGCATTTGAGATGTTCGTTCTGCGGGAAGAGCCGCGACGAGGTCCGCAAACTCATTGCCGGCCCGACGGTGTATATCTGCGACGAGTGCGTCAATCTCTGCAATGACATCATTGCAGAGGATTGGGAAGAGGCGAAAGAGGAAATCTCGTCCAAACTCAAGAAGCCTGCTGAGATCAAGCACCACCTGGATCAGTATGTCGTCGGTCAGGACCGTGCCAAACGGATCCTTTCGGTGGCCGTGCACAACCACTACAAGCGGATCTCGGCCAAGGAAAAAGACGTCGACGACGTTGAACTCCAAAAGGGCAACATCCTCATGATCGGTCCCACCGGGACCGGTAAGACCCTGTTGGCACAAACCCTCGCCAAGTTCCTGGACGTTCCATTCACACTGGCGGACGCCACCACCTTGACGGAAGCCGGCTATGTCGGCGAAGACGTCGAGAACATCATCCTCAAGCTGCTCCAGGCCGCCGACTATGATGTCGAGCGCGCCGAGCGCGGCATCGTCTACATCGACGAAATCGACAAAATCAGCCGTAAGAGCGACAGCCCCTCCATCACTCGGGACGTATCCGGTGAGGGAGTACAGCAGGCTTTGCTCAAGTTGATTGAAGGGACGGTGGCCAATGTTCCGCCCCAGGGCGGACGCAAGCACCCCCACCAGGAATTCATCCAGGTGAATACCGCGAACATTCTCTTCATCTGTGGCGGAGCCTTCGTCGGGCTCGAACACATCATCGAGCAGCGGTTGAACCGAAAATCGATGGGATTCGGGGCGGAGGTGAGGGGTAAGAATGACATTAGGCTCGGAGAACTCCTCCCGCACGTCCAGCCGGAGGACCTCCTCCGATACGGGCTCATCCCCGAGTTCATCGGACGGTTGCCTGTGACGGCGACGCTGGACGAACTGGACGAAAAGGCCCTGATCAAGATCTTGACGGAGCCGAGGAACGCGCTTACCAAACAGTATGAAAAGCTTCTCTCCTTTGAAAAGGTGAAGCTGCGGTTTACGGAAGGGGCCTTGGGTGCCATCGCCCGCCGGGCATTCACCCAGAAGACCGGAGCGCGCGGACTCCGTGCGATCCTGGAAGAGGTCATGCTGGACGTCATGTACGACGCCCCATCCCAGAAACAGATCAAGGAAGTGCTGATCACCGAGGATGCCATCAGCGGCAAACACGCGCCAATCCGCATCTTCGAGCATGACAAGGACGTCAAAACCGCCTAGATACCGGCCACCAAACGTATCCGGCAGGACTGAACGTATGAGAAATCGGAGGGGGCTTCAGCCCCCTCCATGCTTTTGGGTCCTCCCGGGCTGACCAGCCCCCCACCTCTCTCCACGTCACTCAAACATCTCTTTTTGTCGACAATCGACGATCCTGCGGTATACTTCCAGCAAGAGGACCGACTACCCCAGAACTCTACCTAAGGACGGTGTCTGTGAAATTCCCCGTTGTTTCCAGCAACCGACATAAAGGCAAAACCCTCGAGATCGATGCCTCGCGGGAAACGATCACGCTGGTCGGCATCAACGGGGAACCGATGGGAAGCCTCGCATGGGACTTCGTCGTCGACCAGATTCTGGCCTACCGCAAGCCTCAACAACCCCGCGATGCTCGCTCGGAACCTCGTATCTCGCTGTCCATCAGGGTGAGATACAACACCCCCGAGGGTCACCAGTTTGAAAGCCGGGCTGGAGGGATCGGAGGCGGCGGATTGTTCATTGAAAGTTCCAGCCCGCTCTCGGTCGGTATCAAACTCTCCATGGAATTCACGCTACCGGAAAGTCCCAACGAGTGGCTAACGGCCAAAGGAGTCGTCGCCTGGGTATGCCCGAAGGCTGATCAATACACATTCAGCCCCGGAATGGGGGTTCGGTTTACCGATATTGCCCCGGAAACGAGAAATCGCGTCCTGACCTTGGTGCACTCCGTCAAGGGTGTGCCACCGAATGCATAGAAGCCCTCGCCTCGCAGCACGCGACGGGTACGCAACAGACCCTCGAAGCCTTCAGGAAGTGAGCCGAGATGAAATTTCCGGTCACCGCTACGCGTGAACACCAGGGAAAAGTCCTCGAAATCGACTGCGACCAGGAGACGCTGACCCTGTTCAACGAACGGGGGCAGCGCCTTGGAACATTAGGGTGGGGGACACTGATCGAGCGGATCCTGGCGGTGGATGAGGATGCTCGCTTTGCCCACAGCCGGGCGCATCCCCGGGCTCCCCTCGCGATTAAGGTGCATTGCGTGACACAAGATGGCAAGCAGTTCGACAGCTTGACAGGCGGAATCGGAGGGGGCGGGTTGTTTATTGAGAGCAGTACGCCGCTTGCTCAAGGCACCGAACTCGACCTCGAGTTTGCTCTTCCTGACAGGCCCGGTGAGAAATTCAAAGCCCATGCGAAGGTCGCCTGGACGCGGTCAAAACCCGAGCGGTATCTCCTCTTCCCGGGTATGGGAGTCCAATTCACCGACATCGATCAGCAGACGCAACAACGTCTGGTCGACCTGGTCAACGCCCTCAATAGGTCCCGGGCCGTGGCATAGAGAACTCGACGGCCCACTCCGCCCAGCGCCGCACGTTTGGATTCGCATCGCTCGATGCCACTCGCCGCAGATTTGGGAGGGCTTTCGGATCCCCAAGCTTGGCGAGACGATAGGCGGACTCCACCCGAACCCCCGCATCCGGATCTCGTTCCATCACTTCCATCAGCGGCGACACTGCGCGCGGGTCACCCGTTTCCCCAAGAGTTGCCACGGCACCCTGGCGAACCGATGCTTCGGGATCCCGGAGAGCTGAAACCAGCGCAGGGGAATATTGTGGCGCGCTCTGCCCCAGCAACGCACGGCTGGCTGCCACGCGGCTTGAGGTTCGACCACTGCCCAGCACCTTGAGCATTTCCCGTTGCCGCTCCCGCCCCGGATCCAGTTCCCCCAAGGCCACGGCACTCGCTTCCGACACGCCAGTAACCGGATCATCAAGACCCGCAACAAGGGCCGCCGAGGATTCCTTCGCCCCAACCCGTCCTAGCGCCAGAGCTGCCGCTTCCCGCACCCGGGGGTCCTTGTCTTTCAGAGCGTCAGTCAGGGCGGGTACTGCTACCGGAGAACCCAACTTCCCCAGCGCTTCCGCAGCAGTTCGGCGCACGTCCGATACGGGATCCTGAAGCAGGGCACTCAACCGCGCAACCACAGCGTCGCGGGGGGCGGGAGGTGCATCAAGATAGCAACCAGGCAGGATGACCAGACACCAGGTTAACCCGGCATACAGAAGGGGCTGACGGACCGCAAGCGCCAGACCATCACGGGACAGCTGCATGAACGTTTGCTCACACAGGCTTGGCGGGAGGCGGTTCATCCAAAACGGGAGCCTGTTTGGCCGCCTCGATGGATTGCTCCAGTTCCTTCTGCGCCGCATCAATTTCCGCTTGAATGGTGCGCATTTCAGGATCAACGGAGCCTCGCACGTCCGCCACCGCTTGGCGGAAGGTTCTCAATGCATCGCCCAGGCCTTCCCCAAGACTTTGCATGTCGTTCGGAGAAATGCCCGCGGATGCAGGCGCTGCGTTCTTGGCCCGCATGGCCGCCTGGGCCGCCTGGACACGCGCTACGGCATCCTTGTTCACAATGGCCGAGGGCCGCTTCGCAGCAGGCTTGGCTTGCGCACCGGGGGGAAGGGGCGGATACTGCCCCCGCCCCATCGTAGCGGGAGTGGCCATGCGTTCTTCCATCGTCGGAGGCTGATGGCTCTGGGCTACGGACGAGCCCTGCGCCGCCTGACCTGGTGCGACGGTTGCGACTCTCGGCTTGGGCAGCTGGGCCGCCTGGGGCCCTTGCGGTGCCGCAGAGGCCATGAGTGCTGCCGTGGTACCGGGCGTCAGTTCAGGACCTGGTGTATAGGGAGCGGTTGGGGTCAATCGAGATGCTGCGGCCGGCGCTGCCTGCGCCGCGGCGGTGGCAGGATCGGCCGAAGGTGCAGCGGCTCCGGGAACCTGAGCCGGCTGAGCCTCTGGCGTGCTTGCGGCGGCATCGGGTGGCGGAACCTCGTTCACTTCCTTTTTGAATCCCCGAAGCGCCTTGCCGACCCCTTCTCCGATCTGAGGAAGTTTCCCCGCCCCGAAGATGATCAGGACAATGACCAGGATGATGATCAGTTCGGAAAATCCCATGGTGCCAAACATGTGTATACCCTTCCTCGGTAAAAGGGACCGTCGACCTCGCTGACCGTCGCATCCAGAGCCCAAAGCATCACGTTAGCTGCCCGACAAGTGGCCTGTCAAGAAACCAGGAGGGGAACGAACCTCGTGGATCCGAGCTTGAGACTAGCGTGGCTCATCGGTGATCGGCACGATGGCGGTTTGGAGAGGCTGGCCGTAGACGACCGCGTCACTTTGCGACAAATACACATCCAATTCGCTGCGGATACCGAACTCACCGGGAAGGTAAATGCCCGGTTCGATGGAAAAGCAGGTCCCCGGCAGCAGTCGCCGGGCATCCTGGGTTTCCAGGTTGTCGATGTTGGCCCCGTTGCCATGCACTTCTTCTCCGATGGAATGTCCGGTGCGATGGACAAATCGGTCGCCATAGCCCGCCGCTTGAATCACTTTGCGGCACACGTCGTCGACTTCCCATCCGAACGGAAAATTCCCGGCCCTCACACGGTCCTGTACGAAGCTCAGCGCGGCGTCACGTGCCTGTCGTACGATGTGAAACACCTCCTGCTGGCGCGCGGGAACTCGCTCCCCCACGTAGCCGGTCCAGGTGATGTCCGCATACACCGCCCCACGCGTCGATTGTTTGGCCCACAAATCAATCAGCACGAGATCCCCCGGACGGATCGGAGAAGATCCCTGAGCGCTCGGGCCGTAATGCGGGTCCGCGCTATGCGCATTCACCGCGGCGATGGGCGGACTGGACGTCTGCAGGCCGCGGGCGTGCATCCGCGACAAAACGTACTGTTGAAGATCGTATTCGGTCAGTGCGGCCTGCTGTGCAAGCGACGAACCGACAAACGCGAAGGCCTCGTCCACGATCGCCCGCAACCCTTCGGCTGCGACGCGATGTGAGGCCAACTGGTCGGCATCCCAGACCGCTTCGAAATGCTGAACGAGGTCCGCGGAAGATACCACCTCCACATTGTAACTGCGCACGAGCTCAAGCGTCCCCGCATCAACCCGTGACAGATAGGGGATGGCATTCATCGGAGAATATTGCATGGCCACACGCCGCGCCGACTGCAGCACGTAACCGAGCGCGCGCTGCTGCTCCTTCCACGACACGTAGGGCCAGGCCTCACCGGGAAGCGAGTCGAGCACATGCGGCTCGATGCGGTGGAGCAACTTCACCGGCGTGCCGTAAGCCGGGATCCAGTAGTACCAGCGCCGCGTTACGTGCAGGGTGGGGTCAAGCATCAGTACTCGGTAAGCGATGGGATCCAGATGCCGAAAATCGTAAAACAACCAACCATCGAGCTGAGGCTGTTCCCGAATCGCATCTTGAATCCGCGCGATGCGGGTCGCATGACGGGTCGAGTCGCTCATACGGGCATCATATCCCGCTCCGCCCGCGGATGCCACCACTCTCCGACTGTATTCACCAGCCGCCGAATGGTACAATCGTCGTCATTGCCCATGACGCTCCCCCCTTCAACCGACTCCGGCCAATTTCGCGTGACCTTCTTTTTCGGGCCCGACCCGGTCAACGACCGGCCGGACTTGTCCCATTGCGTGTTCAACGTGAAGAAACGGAGTTGGAAAGGCGGAGTGCAGGTCTCGGTGCAATTGTCCAGGGATCAGATCGCTCGATTGAGTCAGCAAATCGGCTATCGGGAGTGGTTCATGACACTGCTCACCCACGTGAGTCTGGAGGATCAGGAGCTTGTTCTGGAACGTATCGACGATCTGTTTGTCCAGGCATTGTGCGCGTCCAAACTCGACTTGGCCATGGAACAGGGCCTGGAACAGGCCAACCAGATTCTCGCCGCGGATCGTTTCGGAGCGGAGCTCGAGCATCTCGCGCGGGTACGTCCCGCTGCCATCACCGACTATGTGAAGGCGGAACTCGATCTCGCAATGGAGCAGTGAGAGGGGTTTGAAATCCACATTGAATTTGTTATAACCGCTGAGGCCGGCTAGAATTGAGCACTATCGCCTCATTTTTCGGCACATCACTCATCCAGACCACGGACTCTTAGCATCAAGGAGGGGCCCATCGTGAACGTCTTCTCAAACAGCTGCGCTCGGACGACGCGCCGCCTCTGCACCCAGCTCGTCATTCTTACGATCATCCTGACCTTCTGTTCCGCCATCTTCGTCGCGCCGCTCTCCGCGCAGGAAACCGGCAACCCTGCAGCGTCATCGGGGGACAGCACGCCGTCGGGTGTCGGCATCCAAGCAGGCTCAGCCCTCTCCACGATTCTCTACTTTCCCTTCAAGGCCGCCTTTGCACTGGGCGGCGGTGTCGTCGGCGGATTGGCCTATGCGTTCTCAGGCGGAAGCGAGCAGACGGCCAAGAGCATTTGGATTCCCAGCATCTACGGCACCTACGTCATCACCCCGGATCACCTGAGGGGCGATAAGCCGATCCGGTTCCTCGGTGTGCCAAGCGACTCGCCGAAGGAAGCCTCCGACGCGCCGGTTCAAGAACCGGCGCCGCTCCCACTGGAGCCGATCCGATAGCATGAAACCGGTCATCGGAGTCACTCCAGACTTCAATGCCGGCGATAGGGAAGAGTGGGGAGGGAAGGAACCGACGTACTTTCTTCGCGCCCGCTACGTCCGGGCCATTGAAGAATTGGGTGGCGTCCCGGTTATCCTCCCCCTCGTCGCCGACCACTCCTCACGCAAGCGGCTTCTTGATCAGGTCGATGGGCTTCTGCTCACCGGCAGCGGGCCTGACCTGGATCCCGCCCTGTACGGAGAACGACAGCGCTACAAGTTTCGGGTAGTGGCCAAGCGGCGCGCCGATTTCGAGCTCGACCTCATCTCGCTCGCGGCAGCCAAACAGGTCCCGACGCTGGCGATTTGCGGCGGTATGCAGGCGATGAACGTCGCGTGTGGCGGCAGCTTGTATCAGGACATTCCCGCCCAGGTACAGGGAGCCCTGCCCCACCGGCAAACCGATCCAGCGACCAAACTCTCCCACACGGTATCGATCATGGCAGGGAGCCTTCTGGCCCATATCGTCAAAAAGAGGCGTATCAAGGTGAACAGCTCCCATCACCAGTCGGTGAAAACCGTGGGACGGGCTCTGGTCGCCAGCGCCACGGCACCGGACGGAATTGTGGAAGCGATCGAGTTGCCTTCGCACCGGTTTTTTCTGGGGCTTCAATGGCATCCCGAATTCCTTTTCGAGCGGCACGCACCGCATCGCCAACTATTCCTGGCCCTTTTGAAAGCCGCCGGTCGCCGGCCATAGCCTGATGCCCAACCGAGCAGACTCCTCTCGATCCGAATCTTGGCCACCGGCGCTCTTGACACACTGCCCTCCCACCTTCCACCTCAAAAAACGAACTGGAGCCTGAGTGGGTAACGCGCTGTTTCGAACGAAGTCAATCGAGCGCATCTTGGCTGATTCGGACGCGCCGGAGCACAAGCTCAAGCGTACCCTGACGGCCTGGGATCTGACTGGCCTCGGAATCGGCGCCATCATCGGGACGGGAATCTTTGTCTTGATCGGCACGGCCGTGGTCGGAGACGCGCACCGTCCGGGGGCCGGCCCCGGCATCATCCTCTCGTTCATTCTCTCCGGCGTCACCTGCGCGTTGGCCGCCCTCTGCTACGCCGAGTTCGCCGCGATGATCCCGGTGGCAGGCAGCGCATACACATACAGCTATGCGACCCTCGGGGAATTCTTGGCCTGGCTCACGGGATGGAACTTGATCCTCGAATATGGGGTCGCCTGCGTCGCGGTTGCGATCGGCTGGTCGGGCTACTTCAACAATATCCTCAAACTCTCCGGGATCGAATTGCCCTACTGGGCCACCCATCCGCCCGATGCCAACGGCGGGATTGCGAATATCCCAGCCGCCGTCATCGTCCTGCTAGTCACGATCATCCTCATCATCGGCGTCAAGGAAAGCGCCCGCGCCACCTGCACCATCGTGCTCATCAAACTGGCGGTCATCATTTTCTTCATCACCGTCGGCGTCTCGTCGGTCAACAGCACGAACTGGTCGCCGTTCATGCCTTTCGGGTTCTCCGGCGTCGGCGCCGCCGCGGCCATCGTCTTCTTCGCCTATATCGGATTCGACGCCGTGTCGACCACCGCGGAGGAAGCCCGCAATCCCCAACGCGATCTGCCGATCGGCATTTTTGCGTCGTTGGGCGTCTGCACCATACTCTATATCGCCGTCGCGGGGGTCCTGACCGGCCTGATTCCCTACGACAAGATCGACGTCCATGCCCCGGTCGCCGAAGCCCTCCGGGTCGCGGGATTTCAATGGGGGGCGGCCATCGTGGCGACCGGTGCCGTCGCCGGCATCACCAGCGTACTGGTCGTGATGATGTTGGGGCAGATTCGCGTGTTCTTCGCCATGTCACGGGATGGGCTTCTCGGCCCCTGGCTCAGCCGCGTGCATCCACGATTCCGAACACCGCACCACGCCACCTACTTGACCGGCATCGCCGTCGCGATCATGTCGGCCTTCATTCCCATCGGCGACGCTGCGGACATGACCAACATCGGCACGCTCTTCGCGTTCGTGTTGGTCAGCATCGGCGTCGTGGTCCTCCGCTATACCAAACCCAACCACCCTCGACCCTTCCGCATGCCGCTCATGCCCTTTGTCCCGATCCTTGCCATGCTGGCCTGCCTAGGCTTGATGTACTTTCTGCCCTGGCTGACGTGGGTCCGCTTCGTGGTGTGGACCATCATCGGCGTTGCCGTGTACATGGGGTACGGCAAACGCTATAGCAAGCTTGCAGCCTTGCCTCCGCAGGAGACGGCCTGAGCGACATCCGTCACCTGGTCGACGATGACCTGACGGTCGGAGCAAGCGTAGCAGCAAACCGGACTGCCGCATGGGGAGTTGTAAACAGGACTAGGAAGAGGAAGACTCAGTCGCAGCGGAGGTCTGTTGCACCGCAGGTGCGGCTGGAGCGGCTTGGGACACTGAAGCAACAGGTTTCGCGGGAGCGGCGGGAGCCGCAGTTTCGGCGTGGGCCAGCGTCGGGCTTGACGCGGCCGGCTTCGCAGGAGCGGCCTGGACAGCAGTTCCAGCTGATGCCACAGTGGGCTTCGAAACGGCAGGGGCGGCGGTTACCCCGGGAGCGGCCGGTGCGGCACCGGCAGCAGGAGCAGCGGCCGCCGGTTTAGGTGGTGCGGCTGGCTTGGGCGGGGCCGGCTTCTCGGGTTTGATCCCTCCTTCCCACGACGGACCGGAATACATATCCGCCGAGAGCCCCTTCCCTTTCCATTTGTCTTCGAAATCCGCCGCAGCCTTGTTCGGCGTTTCTCCCGCGCCCACTACATCGTTCCACGGATAGACCTTGGGGCCGATCTGGCAGCCGGTCTCGGTCCGCTTCAGATACAGCGCGATAGGATTCCCGCGGTAAGGTCCTAAGAAGATATGGACAGACCCGACGTATTCGAGCAAGTTGGCCACACTCCCTCCGAAAAGAAGTGCATGATGCCACAACAGGCGCCGGGAGGGCAAGAACGACCTGCGCTGAACGGGGTACCCCGTTCAGGGGTCATTGTGCGGGGAGCATGGTCGGCGTGGGGCGCTTTCGAAGGAGATAGACCGCGATGATGAGGACCATGATGACGGTCACGTTGAGGGCCACGTCCACGACGTATTGCTGAAACAGTTCCTGTTTCAACTCTTTGGACGCCGCTTCCATTTGGTGTGAGAGTTCGGCACTGGCAGTGAGAATGCGCCGTGTGCAGGCAATGATCCCGACGGCTAGATAGGGTTCGAGTTCCAGGATCTCTGTTTGGAGAAACCGGACGACCGTGCGAAACAACTCCAACAGAATGATCACCAGCAGCAGATCGTTCAGGAGTTTGAGGCCGGCGGGAAGCAGGTCCACGTGGTCGGGTCGCAACACGAACATATACCACGCATGGGCAAAGATCACCATGCCGAGGATGAGCAGGCTGAAACCGGCGGTGATGTATCCCAGCCGATCGAGCCAGTCCATAAACCCTAACAGCCGACGCATTGCGGCTCGCCTGGTCTTCTCGATCGCACTCGCTGAACCGACGTCATCGCTCATGCGTGACCCGCCGGACCGGCCGGCATCGGGGGCTCCTCGGAGCGATGGCCGAGCCTGAGATCATTGACCGCCCCGGTAGTCACCGTATGGCCGCAGCAAGCGATACCTTGAAAGCCGGCCCCGCCATCCATGACCATGACCCGCAGTCCGCAGGAATCGGGGAATTGCCGCTTCTCCTCCAACATCCCCCCGAGGGGAAGCTGGCCCTTCTTGCGGCCGCGCGAGGGAAGGATGTCGGGAACCAGGTCGGCTTCCGTGAGTTCGTGGCCGCAGCACCGAATCGCTTGAAACCCCTGGCCCCCGCCCACGATCTTGACGACCAACCCGCACGAATCAGGAAAGCGCTTGCGTTCGTCCAGAATGTCCCCGCGCTTCAGCGCCATATCACCTCCCGGGAATTACCGACCGAAACCACCGATGCCAGTGAATCAAAAACCGTAGGGAAAAGCCAGTGGAATCATCGGATCGGTCCCTTTACCCATGGACTACTGGCGATTCCTCGGCTGGCTGGAGACGGGCACCTGACGAGGGACCGGCTTGCACGACCCGGACGTGAGCCCTGGTCACAGAGTCCAGCAACACCCGGTGTGATCGGCAGCCGACGACCAGGCGAGCGTCCGAAATGGTGACCGGGCGATAGGGCAGGACGTAGCGGGATTTCACGCGGGCGATCCGGCCCAGCGACTGCTCTAGGCGCGCCTGCGTGATTCGGCCCTCCTTCACGGCGGCTTCCACCGCCTGTATCGCCGCCACCTCCCGATCGTGATCCTTGCATATCAACAGCATGTCGCAGCCTGCCAGAAACGCTCGAACCGCTGCCTCCCCAATGCCGTAGTGGTCAATGATGGCATGCATCTCCAGATCGTCGGTCAGCACCAGTCCGTCATAGCGCCATCCATCCCGCAACAAACCCTGGATGATCGTAGGAGACAGGGTCGCGGGCAGTTCGGGATCAAGGGCCTTATACAAGACATGCGCCGTCATCATGCTGGCCACGCCCGCTTTCGCCGCCTGCTGGAATGGAGGGAACTCGACCTCGCGCAACCGATGCAGATCGGCCTCCACGACCGGCAATTCCTTGTGGGAGTCCGTCGCAGTGTCCCCATGGCCGGGCACATGTTTGCCGCAGGCGACCACTCGGTTGTCCTGAAGGCCGGACAACGTCGCCATTCCCATTTCGCCGACCAACTCGGGCGCGGATCCGAACGCCCGGTCTCCGATGACCGGGTTATCCGGGTTGCTGTCGACATCCAGCACCGGTGCCATGTTCATATTGATGCCGACGGAGCGCAGTTCTTTCGCCACCGTCGCGGCGGTTGAATAGGCCAGATCGTGTGAGTTGCACAACCCCAAGACTTCGCAGGGGGGAAAGATCGTGAACTCCTTCGGCAGTCGCGAGACTCGCCCGCCCTCCTGGTCGATCGAGATCAGCAGCGGCGAGGGGGACGAAAGCCGCTGCAGGTCGTTGGTCAACCGGACGATCTGCTCCACGGACTCGAGATTGCGCTTGAAGAAGATGACGCCCCCGGGCCGATACTCCTTGATGAATGAGGCACACTCGTTGGTCACGGTAGGGCCCGCAAACCCCACCATGAACAATTGACCGATTTGATCACGCAACGTCATTGCCACCATTGCACCATCCAGTCGGAAATTTACTCCCCGTGCCAGAATCCGCCGATTCGCCTCCGATGCACCGCCCCCACATCAATGCTTCAGCGTGCGGTCGATCAGGAATTGAATCAGAAGCCTGGTCCCGATCCCGGTCGGGCCTTTCGGGATATAGGCCCGCTCGCGCTCGCTCCAATCGGTGCTGGCGATGTCCAGATGGATCCAAGGACAATCGCCGACGAACTTGCTGAGGAACAGTGCGGCGGTGATCATGCCTCCCCCGCGACCGCCGATATTACGCATGTCGGCCACGTCGCTCCTGAGTTGCTCGAAATACTCATCCCACAGCGGCATTTCCCACACGCGTTCACCGGCCCTGAGGCCGGCCTTGCGTACCGACTCTTTCAGACGATCGTTCGTCCCGAACATTCCGATGGCGAATTGACCGAGGGCGACGACGCAGGCACCCGTAAGGGTGGCGATGTCGATCAAGGCGGCGGGTTTGTATCGGGTGGCATAGGCCAGGGCATCCGAGAGAATCAAACGGCCTTCGGCATCGGTATTCTGAACCTCGACCGTCTTCCCGGACAGCGTCTTCACGACGTCTCCGGGCTTCATTGCTCGGCCGCCCGGCATATTCTCGGCCACCGGCAGGATGCTGATCAGGTGTAGCGGCAACTTGAGCCGGGCTGCGGCGCGCATGGTGGCCATGACCTCAGCCCCGCCCGTCATGTCCGCTTTCATCTGCTCCATGTTTTCGGACGGCTTGAGCGAGATGCCGCCCGTGTCGAACGTGATCGTCTTACCCACCAGCACCACCGGCTGTTCGGTCTTTTTGGCCTTCTCCCCCTTGTATTCCAGAATGATGAACTTGGGCGGCTCGTGGCTGCCGCGCGCCACGCCCAACAGTGCCCCCATCCCGAGTTGCTCCATGTCCTTCTGCTCGAGAATTTTCACCGTCACGCCCGTTTCCTTGGCGACAGCCTTGGCTTCGTTGGCGATCCGGCTCGGGGTCATGACGTTGGAGGGGTGATTGCAAAGGTCCCGGACGAACAGCGTCGCTTCAGCCGCCGCCACGCCTCGCCGGATGCCTTCGACCATCTGACGTTGCTGCGCCCGTTGCGCCGAACAGATCGTCATCTGTTCCACTTCGGTGGGTTTGGCACCGTTCTCGCTCCGGTAGTCCGTGAATTGGTAGCTCCCGAGAATTGCCCCTTCCGCCATGGTCTGCGCGAGATCCAACGCCGATGTGCCGCGGGGTGCATCCGTGGGCAGCGCCACCGCAAACGTCGTGACCTTCGCCTGGCGCACGCGCTTCACCGCGGCACCCAAGGCCTGGCGTAGGGCGTCCAGCCGCAGATCCCTCTTCTTGCCCAGACCGGCTAGGATGAGCCGCTTGGCCGGCGCTTTGCCCTGTGTATGCACCAACAGCAGCTCGCCGACCTTGCCCTCGAACTCCCCGCGGCGCACCAATTCCGTCAGGTGACCCCCGAGCTGTTTATCGATCGCCGCGGCTTCCTGCTTGAGCCCCTCGCCTTCGCAAAGCAGCAGGACCAAGACCTCCGTCGCCTGCTGGTCAACCCGACCGATCTGCGCTTCAACCTGCATGATCTTCATCGCCCCTCCCACGTTCTGGCTATTCGCTGCGATTCGGTCACCGTTTTCCGTACCCCCCGCGCCCTCGCAATGCTCAACGAGCATGTCACCGGGTGCGCGTCCCGTCAGAGGCTGTTTATACCCCACGCATGTCGGGGGCCCAAATATATTTATGCATTTGCAGTTGGAACCGGACGGGTAATCGGTCCGCCAGCACCCACTCCGCCAGTTGACGCGCATCGGCCACGCCGAAGACCGGGCTGACCAACACCGTGCAGCGGGACGCCAGGTTTTCACGACGTATGATCTCTCGGGCCCATTCGTAGTCGGCTCGATCACGGATCACGAACTTCGCCTCGTCCTTGGCGGTCAGGCGCGCCACGTTGGGCCAGTGCATGCGGTCCGTCATGCCGCTGCCGGGGCACTTCACGTCCAGAATCACCCGGACTCGTCCGTCCACGGAAGCCGTATCGATCGCGCCGCTGGTTTCCAGCAAGACCTCGTACCCCTCGTCGCATAGGCACCGAAGGAGCGGCACGGCATCGGGCTGGCTCAGCGGCTCGCCGCCGGTGACTTCCACCAGCGCGCAGCCGGTCCGTCGCACCTCTTCGAGAATCTCCTCGAGGCTCATCTCCCGGCCTCCATAGAAGGAGTACTCGGTATCGCACCAGGTGCAACGCAACGGACAGCCGGTCAGGCGGATGAAGACACAGGGGCGTCCCGCATGAGTCGATTCACCCTGGATGCTATGGAAGATTTCAGTGATGCGCATGCCTGTTTGTGGGATGGAAGTTGTCCGAACAATCGGCGTCTGAGCTCAGCGCCACCGAACCGTCATCCACCCTTGACGGCGAGCGATCCGTCCCATGCCTCGTATCGGGTTCACGACCAATGGATTGCCGACCATCTGCAACAACTCGACATCCCCGGGACTATCGCCGTAGGCGAAGGAGCGCCCCAGATCAATGTTCGAGCCACGGACCCATGTGGTGATGAGTTCTCGTTTACCAGGCCCATAGGGGTACGGCACCCGAAGATTGCCCGTAAACCGACGGTTCTCGTGTTCAGGGCTGGCCGCCAGCACAGTTTCCACACCCAACCACTGCGCCAGGGGAGCGATGAGAAAATCCAGCGACCCCGTGACCAGCACGATCCGGTGGCCGGCACGACGATGGTGGTCCATGCGCGCCAATCCGTCTGCGGCGATGCGGGGGAAAATCTCCCCGCGACAAAACTCTTCGGCCAACGGCACGATATCCGCCACGGGTTTTCCAGCCAAATACACTTTCCGTTCGCGCAGCGGCTGCAGTGACAGCGGCGGCATCCGGCGAAGGAGCCAGCCCGTGCTTTCCCGTAACTCTCGCCACCCGACCAGCCCTCGCCGCCATAAGAAGCGGAAGAACCGTACCTCGCTGGCCTGTCCGGGCAGGAGAGTGTTGTCCACGTCAAACAGCGCGGCAATTTCCGTCATCTGGCTCGTATGCATGGCGCGGGAGGTCGACAGAGGGGGCATCCGCAAATCCTGCAGGCTGATTCGGTTCGTGATTCTAACGGACAACTAGTTGATTGACAAGCATTTTGGCCCGCTCTTATAATGCAACCTTCTTGATTCGTCGTTCACTCCCTCTCGGAGTGAACCCGGATTCAGGCTGTCCGTCGCCCACGATGCAGACCGACAGCCGCCTCAGTCCTCATCCTGCGAACGACGCTTCACCTGCGACGTTTCACGGATTCGGTAGCCGAAGTGGTGGAATGGCAGACACGCACGTTTGAGGGGCGTGTGGCGCAAGCCGTGCGGGTTCAAGTCCCGCCTTCGGCACCAACCTTCGCGCCGGCGAAGGTAACCCGAGAATGAACCGTACGGGTGATCCCCTCCCGGCCTATCCCTATTCCGACTCGGCTGGCCCCACTGGACGCATGGCCTCGTTCACGCAACTCGGCTTCCGTCGATCGACTGTCCGTCTATTTCCTACAGTGAAATTGTCTCCGTTTGACACACGATCCACCGACCCAACGGGCCATCCTCTATGGCCCACTGCCCGTGTGGCCCCGTAGTGGACATTTCCCGCGAAAATATCGCAAACTGTGCAGCCTGAGCAGTCGAGCAGCCACCGGGCTATCCACTGTTGCCCTATCCCTGTACAGGCCCACGAGGGCTGCGCGGCAAGACATCTACAGGCAACGGCACGACTGAGTCCGGCAAGAGGACTCGTACCTCCGTCGACTCGCTCAGTCGTCACCATCCCGGACAGGTCCTCGATGTATGACGTAGCCAACTTCTCGCTGGCCGACATGGTACGAGTCACCGGCGCCCTCCGAAGGCTCGGCCACGCCGCTGCCAGCATGGAAGAAACGGCCGTCCATATCGTGCGCCATCTCCAGGAACAATTGGGGGACGCCGATGAGCATCGACCTGCCTGTCCGCTGGTGCAATGCTTCACCACCCTACCTTTTGAGACGTTGCCGGAATCCGAGCGTGAGACCGCCCTGAACAGAAACCGCGGGGGCACGCTGTCCCCTCGCGCGCTCTGCTGGAGCCTGCTGGCCTCGGCGGGGGAACGGCCGGAATGGAACGATCGACTCTGCCCCGACCACGCTGAAGCGTCGGCGATCATCGACCGCGAGTTTCCCGCCAAGTTTCCGTTGTTCGCTCCATTGCTGTCGCAGTTGGGGCTCGAGATCACTCCCCTGGACCGGGAGGCTTCACAATTTCTCCTCGACCCTGAGGAACGGACCTTCGGCGTCTTCCATATCGCCGATGCACCGGACAGCCCTTATCTTCTCGCTGCCCAGGAACAGTTCGTGAGCCGGTACGCGATTCGATCGGTGGTGGGATTCGGGGGCCGGTTGCCCTCCCGGAACGCCTTCGCCCTGGCTTTGTTCTCCCGTGTTCCCCTGTCCACACCGCAGGTCGACATGTTCCGCACCATCGCCCTGGCCGCCAAGTTGGCCTTCCTGCCGTTCGACGGAGGCCCAGTTTTTTCGCCTCGCCGACCGCTGTCCTGTGAGGAACCCGTATGAACGCCAACGGAACCATTACCGAACTCGACATTCTGCACGCCCGGGTGGCGACCCTGGAGCAGCTGGTTGAGACATATGAACAGACGGTGGCAACCCAAACCGAACGGCTCCTCAACTCCGCCGACCGCGTCAAAGAGCAGTCCGCGATTCTCCGGGCGCTCGTCTCCGCGACCGACCCGACTCAAGGCGGCGAGTTCTTTCACTCCATCGTCTACCACCTGGCCGCCCTCTCCCAGGCTCGATACGTGGTGCTCGGCGAATTTACGCGGGAGATACCCGCTTCCGTGCGAACGCTGGCCGTGTGGGGCGGAGAGGATTTCCTATCCAACTTTTCCTATGCACTGGAGGGGACACCCTGCGCGACCCTGGCAACCGATCGCCTGATCGTGATCGGCACCGGCGCACGACTTCGATTCCCCACCGCGACGATCCTTTCGGATCTGGAGATCGACGGCTACTGCGGTACACCGATCTACAGCACGACCGGTTCTCCCCTGGGTGTCCTGGCGCTGCTGGACGATCGCCCCCTGGCGATCTCCACGGAAATCCAATCGGTGCTGATGTTGTTCGCAGCCCGCGCCGGTGCAGAATTGGAGCGGCGACGCGCGGAAGAAGCTCTGCGTGCCAGCGAAGAGCGCTTTCGGGCCTTTCTCGACCATGCCCCAAGCACCGCATTCATGAAGTCCCCCGACGGCCGATACCTTTATACCAATGAACGATTCAATCGATTGCTGACGCCCTCAGGAACCTCCCCACTGGGTAAGACCGATTTCGAACTGTTCGACCAGGCGGACGCCACTGAGGCCGCGGCCCATGATCGATGGATCGCCGAAACCGGCGCATCGATGGAATGCGAACAGTCGGTCCCGCATCCGGACGGCCCCCACACCAGCATCGCGGTGAAGTTCCCCCTCCGGGACGAGGCCGGCCACCTCTACGCGATCGGCGGCATCGCCACGGACATCACCGACCAGAAACGCTCCTATTCGCTCCTCGAAGCCGCCATGAATTCAACCGCCGACGGACTGCTGGTCGTCGATCGGCAGGGACGCATAACGTTGATGAACGAGCAATTCGTCAGCCTATGGCGCATCCCGGATGAGTTGGCCCACAGACGTACGGACGAGGCTCTGTTGGATTTCGCCGCCGACCAGGTGAAGGACCCTCACGGCTTCCGGAATCGAATTCGCGAACTGTACGATCACCCCTATGAGGAAAGCATCGATTTGCTCGAATTCAAGGACGGTCGGATTTACGAACGAGCATCTCGCCCTCACGTGCTGGACGGCGAAATCGTCGGCCGGGTCTGGAGCTTTCACGACATCAGCGACCTGAAACGGATGGAATCCGCGCTGCGGACCAGCGAAGAGCGTTTGGCACTGGCGGCACGGGGGTCGACCGATGCATGGTGGGACGGCCATCGCTTGCCGGACCGCGCGTGGCACGATCCGGAGAATCCGCTCTGGTGGTCTCCACGCATCCGGGAGATCCTGGCGCTTGAGGACTCGGAACCCTTCGCGACTCTCAGCCATTGGGCCGAGCGACTGCATCCGGACGATCGTGATTCCGCGCTCGGGGCCCTGCGGGCGCATATCGAAGAGCGCGTGCCGTTCGATACGGAATACCGGCTGCGGACCGGGCGGGGCGACTATCGGTGGATCCGCGCCCGAGGCCAGGCCATCTGGGATGCCGAGGGAGCACCCCAACGCATGTCCGGCTCCTGCCAGGACATCACCGAGCAGAAAGCCGCGAAAGAGGCCTTGCGGGCCAGTGAAGAACGCTATGCCCGCGCCACGGCCGTCGGCAAGGTCGGCGTATGGGAACTGGACGTGCCGCGCGGCATCTATCACGGCGATGCCAACCTCAAGGCCCTGTTCGGGTACGGCGCCGACGAGCTGTCCACGGACCCCTTCGCTTGGCTCGGCCTGGTGCACCCCGACGATCAAGGGATTGCCCTCGAGCGCTGGACCCACGTCGTCGAGGGGCGTACGGATCAATTGACCTACGAACTCCGCATGGTCCGCAAAGACGGCTGCGTGATCTGGACGGAAGTCCGTGGCCATGCGCAACGAGCGCCGAACGGAGCGGTGTCCCGACTCATCGGAGCCACGGTCGACATCACCGAGCGAAAGCAGGCTGAAGACCGGCTCCGCGAGAACGAGCACCGCCTGCGGCTCACACAGTTCGCCGTCGACCAGGCCGGCGACGCGATTTTCTGGGCGGACGAACAGGACCGGCTGGTCTACGTCAACGAAGCGGCCTGCCGCTCGCTGGGATACTCGCGCGAGGAACTCCTGGCCCTCACGATCCACGACATCGCTCCCCTCGATGTCCCTCAGAATCCGGCGAGCCACGGCAGTACCATGCAACAGGGACGAGCCGGAAAGTTCGAGTCGATGCACCGGACGAAGGACGGACGGATGTTTCCGGTCGAAGTCTCGATCAGCCGTCTGGAGCATCAGGGGCGCAGCTTCACTTGCGGCATCGCGCGGGATGTCAGCCAACGCAAACGGATGGAGGCGGACCTGCGTGATGCGATCGAACGGTTCGACCTGGCCGTAGGGGGATCCCAGGACGGTCTGTGGGACGCGCAGGTGCACCCCGATTACCACTGGTCCGACCCCCGAACGCCGGTTTGGTGGTCACCCCGCACGAGAGAATTGCTCGGCTTCGCGGACGACGAATTCCCCAATGTCCTCGGCAGTTGGCTGCCCTTGATTCATCCCGAAGATCGGGATCGCGTCATGGGCGCCCTCACCGCCACGGTCGAGCATCGCGTGCCGTACGACGTCGAATACCGGCTGTTTACCAAATCCGGTGAGCTGCGCTGGCATAGGGCCAAGGGCCAGGGTGTATGGGACGAACAGGGGCGGCCGGTCCGCATGGCCGGATCGACCAGCGACGTCACGGAACAAAAGCTCGCGGAACAGGCCCTGAGAGAGAGTGAGGAACTGTTCGGCAAAGCCTTCCGGTCCAGCCCCTATCCGCTTGTGATTTCGGAACTCGCCACGGGGCTTTGCCTCGATGCCAACGACGCCGCGAGCTCGCTGTTCGGCTACCAAAGGGAGGAGATCACCGGCCGCACCACGGCCGAGTTGAACCTATGGCCGGATGCCGAGGCCAGGCGGCGATTCGTCGAACAGCTCAACCGGGTCGGATCGATCCGTAACGAGGAATTGAGCCTGCGCAATAAGTCAGGACAGTTCAGGCGCTGCCTGGTCTCCGCGGAACGCATCGAGCTCCACGGGAAACAGTGCATGGTGACCGTCGGCACCGACATCACCGAACAAAAGCGGGTGGAGGCGGAGGAACGCGCGCGTGCGGCTCAAATGATCGATTTCCAATCCGCACTGGTGGAGCTGGCGCGGCTCAACCATGAGGAGCTGTCGGTCCCGGCTGCGTTCCGCCGCATCACCGAAGTGGCGGCCCGCGCCGTTCGGGTATCGCGGGTCGGCATCTGGCTCTTCCGGGAAGATCGCTCGGCACTGGTTTGCCACGACCTGTATCAGCGCGTCTCCGCCGCGCATGGCGCCGGCATCACGCTGGAAACCGCCGCTCACCCCCACTACCTGGAGGTACTCGAAGCCGGTGCCGTCATGACCGCGCACGAAGCCCGGACCGACCCGCAGACGAGCGAACTCCTGGATCGGTACCTCCTGCCGCTGGGCATCACGTCCTTGATGAATGTTCCGATCCGCCGGCAAGGCCGACTCGTCGGAGTCGTCGCGTTCGAGCATGTCGGGCCCGCACGCAGCTGGAGCCTGGAGGAACAAAACTTCGTCACCACGGTGGCGGACATGGTCACGATCGCGCTCGAAACCCAGGAGCGGGTGCGCGCGGAACAGGAGGTGCGGCAGAGTGAAGAGCGATTCCGCGCGATGGTGCAATACTCTTCGGACATTACGACTATTCTTGAAGCAGACGGTACGATCCGCTACGAGAGTCCGATGTTCGCCCGCCTGTTCGGCTATCCCGAGGACCATGTCATCGGGACCAATGCGCTTTCCTATGTCCATCCGGACGACTTGCCGAGCGTGGAAGCCGCCTTCGAGAAACAGTTGACGACGCCCGGAGTGGGCGAGCCCCTCGTGTTTCGTTACCGACGGGCCGACGGGCAATACCTCACGCTGGAAGCGATCGGCAACAATCGGTTGCAGGACGATACCGTTCGCGGAATCGTCGTGAACTCGCGCGACATCACGGAGCGGATGCAGGCCGAAGAGGCTCTGCGCCACAATCACGCCCTCTTGTCGGCCATCATGGAAGCCACGACCGACATCATCTTCGTGAAGGACTTGCAGGGCCGTTACCTCCATATGAATCCGGCCGGCTTCCGATTGATGGGAATCGCGTTGTCCGAGCTGGTGGGCATGACTGACGAGGATATCTGGCCCCCCGACCTGGCGGCGAGCTGCCGCTCGACCGACGAGATCGTCTTACGCACCGGCACCACCCAGACGATCGAGGAAGTGACGAAGTCCGGCGGCAAGGCGACCATCTACCTCACCACGAAAGCCCCCTACCGCGACGGAACCGGACGGATCATCGGCGTCATCGGCGTGGCGCGCGACATCACCGAACAGAAGCAGTCCGAGGAGGTCCTGCGCCAACGCGAGCAGGATCTTCGGAAAGCGCTCGATGAACGGGAACGCATCAGCCAGGACCTCCATGACGGGATCCTCCAGTCCTTGTATGCCGTGGGGCTCGGGCTGGAAACCAGCAAGTCCCTCCTCGTCCGGGATCCCAAGAAAGCCGCCGGTACCCTCGACCGAGGCATCAAGCAGTTGAACGGCTTGATGCGGGAGGTCCGCAACTTCATCGCCGGCCTGGAATCCGAAGTCCTGCAGGGCCGCGACCTGGCCTCGGCGTTACGGAGCGTCGTCGAGTCTCTGGCCCAACCGCACCATCTGCCGTTCCGGGTCTCGATCGAACGGAGAGCGGCCCATCATGTCTCCCGCGAGCAAGGGCTGCACCTGCTCAACGTCGTAAGGGAGGCGGTCAGCAACAGCCTCCGCCATGCCAAGGCACGGCGGGGAACGGTCACGCTCAAGTCCCTGAAACATCAGATCCGGTTGACCGTCCGTGACGACGGCATCGGGTTCAGGCCGGAGGCCGTGGCCGGCTCCGGTCACGGCTTGACCAACATGGCGGCACGAGCTATGAAGCTCGGCGCGCGCTTGACCGTGAATTCCCGCCCGCGCGGCGGCACACGCATCGTGTTCGATTTGCCCAAGGAGGTGACACATGCCCGCACTGAAGACACACACGATCCGCATCCTGCTGGTGGACGACCACGAGGTCGTTCGGGTGGGATTGCGTACGCTGCTCAGTGAACATCAGGACCTGCGGATCGTGGGAGAGGCCGGCACGATGGCCGACTCCATCCGCGAGGCCGTCCGGTTGAAGCCGGACATCGTCCTGATGGATGCGCGCCTTCCCGACGGCTCCGGCGTGGAAGCCTGTCGGGAGATCATGTCGAGTTGCCCGAATACCCGTGTGATCTTCCTGACCTCCTACGCCGACGACGACTCGGTCTTAGCCGCCGTGCTCGCGGGCGCGCACGGATACGTGCTGAAGGAAATCGATTCCTCCGCGCTGGTCGGTGCAATCCAGGCCGTCGCGGAAGGGCAGTCGATTCTCGACCCGACCATCACGGAACGGGCGCTCGACTGGATCAAAGGGGCGGATCGCACCCGACTGCGGGGCGGGATCGATCAACTGTCTCCGCAAGAGGAACGGGTCCTCGCGCTGGTAGCGGAAGGGCGCACCAACAAGGAGATCGCAGCTTCGCTCCAGTTGAGCGACAAGACCGTCAAGAACTACCTTTCGAACATTTTTCAAAAACTGCACATCACTCGTCGCGCCCAGGCGGCGGCCTTTTTCATTCGTCGGAAATCCTGACCGCTACGAAAACGACTCGAGGGCATTCGGCTCTATGCATGTAGAGCCGAATGCCTCATGGTGCCGAACTCCAATCATATCTAGCTGATAATCCCTAAGTCAGTTAGACTATGACCAAGGCACCCTTCCGGTGCCGCCTGATCGACGGCGAACGGAACTCGATTGACCTCCACTGGCTCGACCGCACACCCACCTGAGACCCGAGGGTCCAGCGCGACGGACGCGTTTATCCAGGCGCTTGCCAACCAGGCCTCCATCGGCATCTTCCTCACCGACGCTTGCGGCAACTGCCTGTACCTGAACGATCGCCTCTGCGCCCTGACCGGCCTGCCCCTCGCCCGCGCCAACGGGCAGGGATGGCTGACCATGTTGCATCCCGAAGATCAGAGACGGGTCGTCGCCGAATGGACGACGGCGACGGCCGAAGGCCGCACCTTTCTCACTGAATGTCGATTCCAACGTCCCGACGCCGCGGTGCGGTGGGTAACGGTCGAAGCCTTTCCGATGAGAACCGGCGGGGCGGGGGTCACCGGTTACGTCGGGACGGTGCGGGACATGACCGCCAAGAAACACGCGCTCGAAGCGCTGCAGGCGAGCGAGGAGCGGTACCGCAATCTCATTCATGCCTCTCCCCAACCGGTCCTCGTGTGTGCCAACGGCACCATCGTCTTCACGAATCCCTCCGGCGCGCGGCTCTTCGGCACGGCCTCGCCGAAGGAACTGATCGGGCGGCCGATCACGAATTGGTTGTCCACCGATCTGCTCCACGCAGCCCTTGCGCCGACGGAAGCCGAGGGCAGCACGGCTACTCCCTGCGAAGCACGTCTCGTCAGGCCTGACGGAACCACGCTCGAGGTCGAGCTCACGGCAGCCCCCATTACCTTCGACGGCACCCCGGCCTTTCAACTGATCCTGACCGACCTCACGGCGCAGAAGGAGTCGGCCGCACGCCAGCACCATGCCAACAAGATGGAAGCCATTGCGACGCTGTCCGGCGGGATCGCACACGAATTCAACAACTGCTTGACCGCCATCCTCGGCTTCACCGAGTTGGCGCTGCCGGCGATTCCTCCCGACAGTAAACCCTACGGACATTTGCAGCAGGTGATCGTCGCCTCCAAACGGGCGCGGGACCTGGTCAACCAGATGCTCGTCTTCAGCCGGCAGGCCGGAAGCGCCAAGCAACCCATCGCACTGCACTGGCTGCTTAAGGAGACCTTGCGCGTGCTGCGGATCGGTCTGCCGGCGCACATCACGCTGCGCGAATGGATTCAGGGACCGACGCGTCCCGTCCTGGCCGACCCGACTCAAATCCACCAGCTCTTCGTCAACCTCCTGGCCAATGCCGAACAGGCGATGAGCACGACCGGCGGGATTCTGGAAGTCCGCCTCGACGACGCGCGCCTGGGACCGAACGCGACCGGGTCCGCGCCGCAACTGCCGCCCGGAGACTATGTGCGGCTGACCATCTCGGACGGCGGCGAAGGCATGAGCACCGGCGTGCAAGCCAGGATGTTCGATCCCTTTTTCACCACCAAAGGCATCGGGGAGGGCATCGGGATGGGGTTGGCGGTCGTTCACGGCATCGTGACGGATCACGGTGGAACCATTCGCGTGACGAGCCAGCTGGGACACGGCACAACCGTCGAGGTCTATCTGCCTTCTCTGCCCAGCCCCGACCCCCTGACCTCGAGCCCGTGGATCGAGACGCAGGAACCGGCGCGGTGATTTGAAGAATCCCTTGCCCGGGTTGGTGAGGAGCGGTACAGTCACAGAAACGAAGGGCGCCCGCTGCCGGAGGGCCGCTCCAGCGGCGCAAGTCCGCGGCCGCCGGCCGGTCGGACATCCGAATCCGCCACCTATGAAGGAGCTCTATGCCGTCGGTGTTGGTCGTGGACGATGAAGACGCGATCCGCCAGTTGATCCGTGAAACGCTCGAGCAGGCCGGCTATCAGGTGAGTGATGCCCGCGATGGAAAGGAAGGGCTCGCACGGTACCGCAAGGCCCCGGCTGATCTCGTCATCATGGACATCCTGATGCCGGATCAGGACGGCCTGGAGAGCATCCTCACTCTGCGACGGGAATTTCCGAATGTGAAGATCGTGGCCATCACCGGCGGCAGCGACATGATCGGGATCCTAAACTTCCTCGACGTGGCGAAGATGTTGGGCGCTCGCCGTACCCTGCAGAAACCGTTCGAGATGAAACAGCTCCTGGACGTCGTGCATGGCGAACTCACGATCTGAGCGCCCCCTGAGGATTCCATCCTCCTCCCGTTGACTTTCCTTCACCCGCCTCCGCAGACTAGCGCTCACGCATTCATGCCCATGGAGTCCAGCTACACCTCATGACGTGGTCGATTGTGCCGCTGCATGCCGGACTCGGCGGGCTCGTGCTCGCCGTCGGCGCCTTGTTGATGTGGGATCAGGTTCCACCGGCCCTCCCCCTCCTGGTCGGCGGCGGCGCCGCCGGCTTTCTCTGGTGGCGCAGCCTGGACGTCGGGACGGTCTGGGCTTGGACGACCATGTTGATGGGTGTCGAAAGCATGGCGTGGCCGATCGCGACCATGCTGGTCGTACGGTCGACAGGGACTGAACCGACCGAGGCCCAGATGGGGGCCATCCTCAATGCGGTGCTGTTCGGACTGTTTTCTTCGGTCTTCTGGGTGACCTTTTCGCTGGGGCTCTTCAAGCGCCTGAAGGAAAAAAACCAGCCGCCCGCGCCGCCGCCGATTGAACCGGCCCCCGAACACTCCAGAAAAAATCGGCTCCGACGCTGAGTCACTCGCCCGCCGAGTTCCGTGGTCCGGACCTTGTCTCGGTCCCGAGACCCGCATCACGGCTCCTCTCGTCTCGCTACGTCATCGCAACCGGATCCACATCCACGTCGAATCGCAGTTGCCCCGTCCGCTGCTCCTGCTCGAGTCGATCGAGCGTCCGCGTCACCGCGGCTCGCCCAACGGACAGATCGGTCGACTTGACGAGAATCTGCCAGCAATAGCGCCCCCGAACCAGCAGCTTGGGTGCCGGGGACGGCCCCAGAATCGTGACATCTCCGCCGCCAGGCGATTCCGGCGACCCCGCTTGGGCGGTTTCGGATGATCCCGGGAGCCGAGTCGCTTGAGTTCCGCCACCCGCCAGCTCTGTCTGAAGGAACTCCGCCCAGCGCTGAGCGGCTCTCGCCACGGCAGACTCGACCCGCCCGGATACGTCCAGTCTGATGAGGTGCGTGAAGGGCGGATACTGCAGCAGCTCTCGAAAGAGGCGTTCGTGCGTGAGGAACAGCATCGGATCCCCGGCGACGATCGCCGCGATAGCATGGTGGTCGACAAATCGTGTCTGGAGCATGACCCGCCCACCCGGTCTGGCCAGCTCCACCGCATCAACCAGGCCATGATACGTCCGTTCGGCGGAACGGAAGTCCGACACGTGCAAGCCGGCATCGGCATCGGGGACACCGATAAACGCGGCTCGGGGAGGGTTGGGCAAACGAAAGAGCATTTCCGTCCCGATGAGAATATCGATCTCCTTCGCGGCAAGCAGACGTGCGATGGCCCGTGCGCCGGCCGGGCTCCGAATCGCCTCGCTGTCCATGCGTCCCACGCGCGCCGCCGGAAACAGCCGCTTGACCGTCTCCTCGACCCGTTCAGTCCCGGAGCCGACCGGTTCCAAATGCGGCCCGCGACATTTCGGGCACTCCTCCGGCAACGGTTTGGTCCGCCCGCAATAGTGGCACCGCAAGTGGCGGCTGAGCTTGTGGAAGGTCAGAGCCACGCTGCAAGCGCCGCATTGCGGCATCGTGCCGCAGTCGCGGCAATGCAACACGCTCGCATAGCCCTTGCGATTCAGATACAGAATCGCGAGTTCACCCTGCTGCAGTGCCCCCCGAATGCCGTCACAGAGCGCGGGCACCAGTAGGGTTCCACTGGGGAACCCCTTCACATCGATCACGTCCACGACAGGAGCCCCGGCGGTGTCGCGATAGATCGCCGGGATCATGGCCGCTTGGGCTATTTCATGCCAGGCTTCCAGCGACGGATGGTTCGACGCCCATACCAATGCGGCGCCCTCATGGCTTGCCCGGAAGCGGGCCACGTCCCGCGCGTGGTAGCGGGGAGCCTTCTCCTCTTTTAACGTCTCCTCATCCTCCCCATCGACCCACAAGAGGCCCAGTTCGGGCAACGGCGCGAAGACCGCCAGGCGCGTCCCGATCAGTACGTTGCCGGCCCCCGTCCTTGCAGCCTGCCAAACTGTCGCCCGTTCGGAAACCGACAGTGCTCCGTGAAGCAACAAGACAGGCAATCCCGCCTCGGACAACAGGGCGGCAAGCCTTACAGCCCGATCGACTTCTCCCGTCACGACGAGTACGCGACGTCCCATTTCCGTCGCCTGCTTGATCGCCTCCACGAGACACCAGCCCCGTATGTCGCGGTCGGCCTGAAGGACCAACTGTCCGGGAGGACTCTGCCCCAAGGCGGCACGGATGGTCGCCGGCCAGGCGGAGGCCACAGGCGGACCGCCCGGCATCGTAAAGAACTGTTGGAGGGGGAGCCCAGCCGGTGCGGCACTCACATGGCCTGTTGCACGTGAATGTGAGGACGCGGCGGTCACGAGTTCTTCCGAAACCTTGACGAATCCCAGCTCGATCAGGTGGCGAAGCGCCTTGATGGGATCGGAGGCGATTCCCTTGGTGAGAGCGGCCGCCGACAGACCGTTCCGCCGCCGTTGTAACCGTTCCAACAGCCGCTGTTCGGACTCATCCAGGCCGGCATCGGCCGGGGGACAGGCCCGCCCTGCCTCGGTCGCCACATAGCGCCGACGTACCTTCGGCGGCTGACTCGCACCGGGAGGAAGAACCAGGTTGACGCACTGCCCCCAGGCAGCTGCGTAATACTCTGCGGCCCACCGCAACAGCTCGATGCGGTCTTTCGACAGGTCATGGTCGGCAAGACGGTCGGCAAGGGCGCGAATGGGCTTCAATGCCCCGGTTGGAGCGTGCCGTGGTAACCGCGCATGCACCCCCACCACAAGCCCATGCAGGATCTGGGTCCCGAAGGGAATCAGTACCTGGCGCCCGATTCTGACCTGGCCCGCCAGTTCCTTGGGTATCTGGTACGTGAAGGCACGGCGCAACCGCCGGGGAACGATCACATCGGCGAAGGCAGCCGAGTCTGGAGCCGGCAAGGAAGCTTGGTGCGAGAGCGGGGCGTCGCGCATGCGCCATTCTAGCAACACGAACAACAGCCAACAACGAGGGCACGCGGCAAGAAACCTGACGCGGGAATCGTAAGGAGAAGACTGCGTGGATGGAGTCGAAGCGGACAGGCAACCGGCGTCAGGGACGCCGGCTGCCCGGTGCGTCGCTTAGAGACCTGGTGTGTTGGCGGGGGCTCCGTCGCTCGGAGAAGGCGCGGGAGCCGGTCGGTCCGAGGGTGGTGCCGATCGCTCAGCCGCCACATCCGCCGCGCCCATTCCATTCACCTGGGCGGGAACGGTGGGAGCTGGCGTCACATCGGCCGGGGCCGCGCCCATTTGGTTGAACGTATATTTGCTCGTCTCGGGCAGACCGGCATCCGTCACGTCGTGGACCGGCTGGACCTTCGGCTCTTCCTCCGGCGTATAGAGAATCACTTCGATGCGGCGGTTTTTCTTGCGTCCTTCTTCGGTGGCATTGCTGGCCACGGGCCGGCTCGCGCCGTATCCCACCGAAGACAGTTTCGCCGAATCCATTCCGCCCTTCTCGACCAAGTAGCGAACGATCCCGGCGGCGCGAGCCTTGGACAGTTCCCAATTCGAGGGATAGCGTCCTTTCAAGGACGGACCGATCTCCATATTGTCCGCATGACCCTCCACGCGAATCTGCCCGTCGGCACCGGCGGTCTTGAGATAGGCGGTGATGTCGTCGAGGATCGGCATGGCCGCCGGCTTGACCGCCACTTCACCGGACTCGTACTCAAGCTGGTCCACGAGATCGTCGAGGCTGATCTTGGTCACACCGCTGGTGCGTTCGAGCCGCACTTTCGACGGCTGGCGCGGTTCAACGGGGGCAGCGCCTGCCATTTCGGAGCGGCCGGCCGCAACCGGTGTTGGGGACAGGGGCGCGGCATCGCCGTCGGCACCCTCCGTCATCTGCATCGCCTCGACAGCCGAATGATCCTTGTATTGGACGCGGTCACCGACCAGAACCCGGGAGGAGGCCCGGTAGATGTAGCCGGTAGCGGTGCGTGGCTCGGTCGAGAGGATCTTCACTTCCGCCACCTTGCGTTTGGGCAAGCCGTTGCCGGTCCTAAAGACGTCCAAACGGTCGCCGACTTGAAGTCCGTCGTCCCGCCCTCTGTCGAGGTACACAATATTGTATTGGCCGACCAACGACATGTTCTTGTCGGCCTGCAGATCGACGATCATCCCCTCGAGCTCCGTCGCCGGGGCGGCAGGTACCGCCGATTCTTCTGCGACGGGAGGCGCAAATCGCATCACGGGATCGCCGGGCGAAATCGGGGCAAAGCTACGGACGACCTGCGCGCTAACGAGCGTCGCGTCGAGTTGGGTGACCTTGACCACACCCAACTTCACAATCACATGGCCCAAATATTCCTTGGTCTTCGGATGAAACACTTTTCGAGTCCGGCGGTAGACCGTGTAGAGGTCGCCCAGCGCCGCGTCCCCGGGGTTCTTCAGCCTTAAATAGAGGTGATCGGTCCCGGACCAGCCGATGACCATGCGGTTGCCGGTCAGCTGATTGTCGCCGGTAATGAAATTGACAATGCCGTCGAGCGGCATCTGCTGCCGAATGGAGCCCGCCGAGTAGGTTAACGCCGCCTCCCCATAACCCACGCTTTGGGCGTTTTGAGCCAATACCGGGTCCGTGTGCAGGGAGAAAAAGGTGCATGACAGAAGAAGCAGGCCGGCGCGCAGTGATCGTGTCATCATGGTAGTCACACCTTCGGTTATATGTAGCAACCTTAGCAAAGACAGGGGAGTTGTCAAGAAATCCGGGCCATCCGCGGCCGTTTGATCCCCATGCAAAGCGAGTGGTATCGTAAGCCACATTCACTCGCAGGAGCCGCACATGGGAGCACCCAAAGGCCGGATCAACACGCAGGTTCGCCGTCGAGTGAAAGTCCGTGAAACAACTCCATTGGAGTCCGAATGGGATGAAAAGAACGGTCGCCGCTCAACCGAATTGCGCACGCCGGCCGACCGCATGATTTCCCGGCCCTCAACTCCTTGCCCTTCACCCCCCCCATCACCCGATGCTAGTTCCGGAATCGACCCGAAGGGGGGCGCGCCTCAGCCATCCTAGTTACGTCTGCTAACTATTCGACAGTATTCAGATTCTAGGACTTTCGGGACTAGAAGTCCTAGGTCCTTTGTGCGCTTGCTATTAAAAATGGGTGGGGGCTAAGATTCCGACCTCTTTGTAAGTCCGCAAGACCGTTTGAGGTTCGATCCATGGCTGGTTCCGAGCTTCTCTTAGAGTATCTCACGCGGTATTTTCCCATTCTGGTGTTCGTCTTCGTCGCGCTCGCATTTGGCGGGGTGACGCTGCTGCTCAGCTACTTCCTGCAGCCGAAGTACCCGGAACCGGAAAAACTGTCGGCCTACGAGTGCGGATCCGAGCCGTTTTCCGACGCCCGGATGCCGTTCCCGGTACGCTATTACATTTTCGCGATGCTGTTCGTCATTTTCGACGTCGAGGTCATCTTCCTGTATCCCTGGGCTGTCGTATTCAAAAAGATCGGCTTGGTCGGGCTCCTGGAGATGTTGCTGTTCATCGGCCTCTTCCTGGTCGCCTACGTCTATGCCTGGCGCAAAGGAGCCTTGGAATGGGACTGATACAAATCGGGCGGCAGGACAAGGACGGCAGTCCCGATGTGATCACGACGACGGTCGAGAAGGCCGTGAACTGGGCCCGAAAAGGCTCTCTGTGGCCCATGACCTTCGGATTGGCCTGCTGTGCCATTGAAATGATCGCCGCCGTATCGTCGCGTTATGACATGGACCGCTACGGAGCGGGCGTGTTCCGGGCCTCTCCCCGGCAGTCCGACCTCATGATCGTGGCAGGAACCGTCTGCCGGCGTATGGCGCCGGTCATCCGCAAGATTTACGACCAAATGCCGGAGCCGAAGTACGTGATCGCAATGGGCTCCTGTGCCACCTCCGGCAACATTTACGACACCTATAGCGTGGTGCAAGGCGTCGATCGGTTCGTACCAGTCGATATTTATGTCCCTGGATGCCCCCCCACCCCGGAGGCGCTGTTTGACGGCATTCTGAAGCTCCAAGAGCGCATCATGCAGAAGCGTGTGTTCACGAAACAGCCGAAGCAAGTGAAGGAAGCCCTGAACGTCTGAGTCGGGCAACTCAACGATGCACCAGCTTGCCGCACGTGTAGAGGAAACGTTCCCCGGTGCGTTCGTCGCCGCCACCGAGTGGCGGGGCGACGTCGCGGTCACCGTGAAGCGCGACGCGCTGCATGACGTCGCGAAATTTTTGCACGACGATCCCAGCATGCAGTTCGATTACATCGTCCACGTGAGTTCGGTGGATTGGCCGGACGACGAAGAGCGATTCGAAGTGGTGTACGAGGTCTATTCCATCCGGAAGCGCCAGCGCATCCGCCTGAAAACGCGGGTTCCGGAATCCGATTGCGTGGTCGACTCCCTGGTCGACATCTGGAAGGGTGCCGATTTCATGGAGCGCGAAGTCTATGACATGATGGGCATCCGCTTTCGGAATCACCCCGATCTGCGCCGGATCCTGATGCCCGACGACTACGACGAGGGCTATCCGCTGCGGAAAGATTTCCCGATGCGCGGTCGCGGATGGCGCGACACTTTTGAATTTTTGGATGAACCGGCCCGCTAACCCCGACCGAATCGAGACAGCCAGGCAGGTATGGGACAGTTAGAAGACCAAAGAACAACCGTCTATAAGGTCGACCCGGAACATCCGGAGAGTGAAAGCCTTCCGACGCTTCGGACCGAAGAGCTGCTCCTCAACATGGGGCCGCAACATCCCAGCACGCACGGCGTGTTAAAGGTAATCCTCGAACTCGAAGGCGAACGGTTGGTCAAGTCGACGCCGGTGATGGGATTCCTCCATCGCGGTGTAGAAAAACTGGCCGAGGACGGGACCTACCACCAGTTCATTCCACACACGGACCGGCTCGATTACGTCTGCGCGATGTACAACAATTTCGCATACTGCCGCGCGGTCGAAAAGCTGATGAACATTACGGTGCCGGATCGCGCCGAATATCTCCGCACGATCGTGGCGGAGGTGCAGCGGATCATCGGACACCAGTTCTGGCTGGGCACCCAGGCGCTGGACATCGGCGCCATGACCGTCTTTTTCTATTGCTTCCGCGACCGCGAGATTCTGCTCGACTGGTTCGACGAACTCTGCGGAGCCCGCCTCACGACAAGCTGGTACCGCATCGGCGGCGTGGAACGCGACTTTACGCCGTCCCTGCTCGCGAAGCTGAAGCAGTTCCTGGATTACTTCCCACCGAAGATCGACGAATACGTCGTCTTCCTGGAGAAGAACCGCATCTGGTTGGCCCGCACCAAGGGTGTGGCCGTGATTTCGGCCGAGGATGCGTTGAGCTTCGGCCTCAGCGGCCCGACGTTGCGCGGCTCCGGCGTCGACTACGACCTCCGGAAATACGAACCCTATTCGGCCTATCCGAAGTGCGAGTTCAGTGTCCCCGTCGGCAAGAACGGCGATACCTACGACCGGTATTGGATTCGCGTTCAGGAAATGTACGAGAGCGTGAAGATCATCCGGCAATGCCTCGAACAGATTCAGGACGGCGCGATCATGGCCGATGTGCCCAGCGTGACGTTCCCGCCAAAAGAGCGGGTGTTCACGAACCTGGAGTCCATGATCCAGCAGTTCAAGTTGTTTTCGCAGGGATTCAACGCCCCTCCGGGCGAAATTTACTGCGGAACCGAAGCCCACAAGGGAGAGCTGGGCTTCTATATCGTCAGCACGGGCGGTGGGAAACCCTACCGCCTCAAGATCCGCGCCCCGTCCTTCATCCACATGGGGGCGTTCGACCACATGTCGCGCGGATACATGATTGCCGACGCCGTCACGATCTTCGGCACCTACGACATCGTGATGGGAGAATGCGATCGGTAGTCAATTCGAGCATTTGATGATTAGGCAATTCGGTGATTTCGTGAAGTGTCCGGGTCCGGATCGATTGCACAATCACCCTATCGATACTTCCTATTTGAGGCACCATGGGTCTAAAGCCAGCCACGAACCCCGACGTTGAAGCGGCCTCGATCGAACTGACCATCGACGGTCGGACGGTCACGGCCAAGGACGGGGTGTCGCTGTACGACGTCATCGCGAGCACGGGCAAGATCATTCCGGCCATGTGCTACCACTATACATTCGACCCCTTCGGCTCCTGCGGCATGTGCCTGGTGATGCAGGAAGGCAAAAAGGCGCCGGTGCGCTCATGCACGGCCAAAGCCACCGCGGGCATGATCATCCGCACCGAAGGCGACGATCTCTTCGCCGCGCGCAAAAAAGCCGTCGAGAAGCACCTGTCCGTTCACCCGCTGGACTGCCCGGTGTGCGACGCGGACGGCCACTGCGAGCTGCAGGACATGGCTTTCCAGCACGGCGTCACCAACCTGCCGAACGCGAAGCAAAAGTTCATTCCGGAGGACACGCGCAGCCTGGTCCTCGACTTCAACATGAACCGCTGCATCGCTTGCGCGGAATGCATCAACGTCTGCAAAGACGTGCTGATGATCGACGCACTACAGTTCATGAAGAAGGGCGGCTTCAACCAGGTGGTCGCCAAGGGCGATCTGCCGCTCTCCTGCGAGTTCTGCGGCGACTGCCTGGCTGTCTGTCCGGTGGGCGCAATCACGAACAAGTACTCCAAGTACCTGTACAAGCCGTGGCAGATGAAGAAAACCACGACGACGTGCAACTACTGCGGCGACGGCTGCCAGATGTACCTGGAAACCAAGGATACGGAAGTCGTGCGGGTCACCTCACCCCTTTCCTGGAAGAACAAATGGGGCGACCGGACGGAAACCGCCAAAGGCCACGGCGGGCTCTGTGTGCGGGGTCGGTTCGGCTTTCAGTACATCGACAGCCAGCAACGGCTGCGACAGCCACTGGTCCGAAAGGGAGAGGCGCTGGCCGAAACCCCGTGGCTGGAGACGATGCATACGCTGGTCGACCGTCTGTCGGAGATCCATCGCAAACACGGACCGGAATCGATCGCCGGCCTCATCACGGCCCGCTGCACGAACGAAGAGCTGTATCTGTTCCAAAAACTGATGCGGGCTGGATTCCGCACGAACCAGCTCGACAGCAGCGCCCGTTACGGCCACGTCAACTTCGTCCATGCCGCCCGGCACGCCGTCGGCATCGGCCGCGCCCTCAACGACTGGGAAGACCTGACGAAGGCCAAAACGATCCTCGTGATCGGCTCCAATATCACCGACACCAATCCCTTGACCTCAGTCCGCATCAAGGAAGCGCTCCGCGTCTACAAGGCGCAGGTCATCGTCGCCGACTCGGCGGTCACCAGCATCGGCCAACTGGCGTCGCATCCGTTACTGATCAAGCCGGGGTCGGAATCCTTGTTGATCGATGGGCTCGTCAAGGCAGTCATCGATCAGGACCTCGTGGATGAAGAGGTGGTCAAGAAGCATCCCGCAGCATTTGCCGCGCTGAAGCAAGCATTGGCGCACGTCTCGTTGGAGGAGGTGGCGACACGGACTGGGGTATCCGCCGACCAGGTCCGCGAGGCAGCCGCACTCTTCGCCGAGGCGCCCCGATCGATCGCGCTGTGCGCGGAAGGCATCGTGCGACGGCCGAATGGCTATCACAACGTCCTCAAGTTGATGGACCTCGCGTGGGTCACAGGAAAACTGGGGCGCCCCGGCTGCGGCGTGACCACCGTGACGGAGGAAGTCAATGAACAGGGTGCCCTCGATATGGGCGCCGCGCCGGAATTTCTTCCTGGCCAGGCACGCTTCGACGATCCGGGCGCTCGCGAACGGTTCGGCAAGGCATGGGACGTGACGCTCCCGGCCAGCAACAGCGGCGCCAACCTCATGGAGATCCTCCGTCGAATTCGAAGCGGTCAGATCAAGGCGCTCTATGTGATCGGGGAAAATCCTCTGGCCACGTTGCCGTCCTCGCTCGATGTCAAAGGGGCGCTTGCGCAATTACAACTGTTGGTCGTCCAGGATCCGTTCCTGACCGAGACCGCAAAGATGGCGCATTTCGTCCTTCCGGCCTCGACCTACGCCGAAAAGGACGGCACCTTCACCAATCTCGAGGGGAAAGTCCTGCGTGTCCGCCAGGCCATCGATCCGATCGGCGAAAGCCTGCCGGATTGGCACATCATGACGGCCTTGGCGAACGGACTCGGCTACGAGTGGACCTACGAGTCTCCGCAAGACGTGCAGAATGAAATCATGAAGCTGTTGCCCGGCTATTACAACTTGGGGCAACCGCGGCGAGTGACGCCGAACGCCGACGCATACCTGGCGAACGGTTTTGCCTCTGAAGTCGGAGGCCGATATCACGGGAAGCCGGCGGCCGGCGATGCCACGCGGCCCTTCACCCTCCTGATGGGCCAAGTGCTCTATCACTCGGGCAAGATGTCCACGCAAGCCTCGGGGCTGATCAATATCGAACCGAATCGCGGCCGGCTGCACGTGCACCCGGCGGATATGGAACGACTCGGCGTGACCGAAGACTCGAGGATCCGGGTGACGTCGCAACAGGGATCGGTGCAACTCGGGGTCAAGGCAGACCCGACGGTGATGGCCGGGACCTGTTTCTTCCCGGAACATTTCAACGAACCCCCGGTTAAAGACCTGATGACCGTGGAAACAGATCCGACGACCGGTGTGCCGTATTTCAAATCGACTCGCGTGAATATTGAAAAGGCCGGTGGGTAAGAGTAAGCTCGTCCGTCTTTTTCGCGCAGAGAGAGAAATAAGGTGTAGGGAATGAGTGTCGGGGCATTAACCAAGAAGATTCTTCAGGCCGCGCTGTTCTACGAGATTTGGGACGCGATGAAGGTGACGTTCAAGCACATGTTCCATCGTCCGATTACCTTCCAGTATCCCCGCGAGCAGCGCACGATTCCGGATACACACCGCGGCGCCCTGGGTCTGCTCCGGTACGACGACGGGCGGGACCGTTGCGTGGGCTGCGACCTCTGCGAGGCCGCCTGTCCGTCCCGCTGTATCAAAGTGATCAGCCAGGAAGATCCGGAACGTCCTCTGCAGCGGTACGCCACGGAGTTCTACATCGACATCACCAAGTGCGTGTTCTGCGGCTACTGCGTGGAAGCCTGCCCCGTCAACGCCCTGGCCATGACGAAGATGTACGAGTTCTCAACCCACGACAAGCGCACCCTCCTGTTCGACAAGAAGCGGCTCTATGAGATCGGTGAACGCCATCTCTCGGACGCAAAGAAATATCTGTATGCCCATAACCAGGAAAAAAATTCGACCGAGAGTCGCGAGTACCGATACTATTTCCCGCAGTCGGTGGTGAAACCGACGCAGGCACAACCTAAACATTTGAGCTGAGCCGCATCGTCATGTCCTGGCTGTTTTTCGGATATTTTGCACTGATCAGTGTCGTTTCAGGCGTTCTGACCGTCGCGTTGCGAAACCCGGTTCAATGCGGGCTGGCGCTTCTCTCTCTGCTGCTCCACGTTTCCGGCCTGTTCATCATCCTCAACGCCGAATTTCTGTGGGCCGTGCAGGTGATCGTGTATGCAGGCGCCATCCTCGTGCTCTATCTGTTCGTCCTCATGTTGTTGAACCTGAAAACCGAAGAGCGGTACTTCCATTCGAAAGCCCCGTACATGCTGGCGCCGGCCGTGATCGGCTTGCTGTATCTCGTGACTCTGATGGTGCGATCCCCCATGGCCGGCGCCAAGGGAGATGCCCCGGCGGCGGCCATTCTCCATGACGGAGATACCCATGCGGTCGGCATCAAGATGTTCAGTGAGTATCTCCTGCAATTTGAAATCATCGGCGTCTTCCTGACCGGGGCCATCATCGGCGCCATCGTCCTCGCGAAGACGCCCAAAACGATCGAATCGAGACGAGATTCATGATTCCGTTGTCCGCATACGTGGTCGTGAGCGCGATCCTCTTTACGACCGGTCTCCTCGGCGTCCTGATCCGGCGCAATTTCATCATCGTATTGATGGCCGTGGAGATCATGCTCAATGCCGCCAACATCAATCTGGTAGCGTTTTCGCACTATCTGGAGTCGATGCAGGGACAAATCGTCGCCTTGTTTATTATCGCCATCGCCGCCGGTGAAGCGGCGGTCGGCTTGGCCATCATCATCGTGGTCTTCCGCGGCAAAATCTCCACCAACGTCGACGAGATGAACCTGCTGAAGTGGTAACGTGACCGATTCTATCGACCTGATCATCAAACTGATTCCTGTGTTCCCGCTGCTGGCCGCCACGATCAACGGCCTGTTCGGACACCGCTATTCCCACGATCTCGCGCACCGATTTGCCTGGGGCTCCGTGCTGATGTCCTTCTTGTCGGTGCTGGCCGTCTTCACGGACGTCCTGAAAACCGGCACCGTCCATGAAGTCGTCGCCTACAAATGGATCTTCGGCGGAGACCTGACAATCAACCTTGCCTTCCTTGTCGACCCTCTGACCTGCATCATGTTGCTGGTCGTCACGGGCGTGGGCTTTCTGATCCATGTCTATTCCGTCGGTTATATGCATGGCGAAGAAGGCTTCACCAGGTTTTTCGTGTACTTGAACCTCTTCATGGTCTCGATGCTCCTCCTGGTGATGGGCAACAACTATGTGGTGCTTTTCATCGGATGGGAAGGCGTCGGTCTCTGCTCCTATCTCCTGATTGGCTACTACTACGACAAGGTCTCGGCCGCGAAAGCCGCAACCAAAGCCTTCGTCGTCAACCGCATTGGGGACGCAGGCTTCCTTCTGGCCATCTTCCTGGTCTTCGTGAACTTCCGAACGCTGGACTATACCCAGGTGATGGCGAAGGTCGGGCAGCTTTCTCCCGAAATGGCGACGGCTATCGCTCTCTGCCTGTTGGTCGGCGCCGTCGGCAAATCCGCGCAGCTGCCCCTGTACACCTGGCTCCCGGACGCGATGGAAGGTCCTACCCCCGTCAGCGCGTTGATCCACGCCGCCACCATGGTGACGGCGGGCGTCTATATGATCGTCCGCAACCACCCGATTTATGATTTATCCCCGGTCGCCATGACGATCGTGGCCTGCGTCGGCGGTACCACCGCGCTCTTCGCCGCCACCATCGGCCTGGTGCAGACTGATATCAAGCGGGTCTTGGCCTATTCGACCGTCAGCCAGTTAGGCTACATGTTCTTGGGCTGCGGCATCGGCGCCTATACCGCCGCCGTCTTTCATTTGATGACCCACGCCTTCTTCAAGGCGCTTCTATTCCTGTCGGCCGGCTCCGTGATTCACGCACTGTCGGGCGAGCAAGACATCCGCAAGATGGGTGCGCTGAAGTCCAAGATTCCATGGACTCATACCCTCTTTCTCATCGGCACCGTCGCCATCGCCGGTATTCCGCCGTTGGCCGGGTTCTGGAGCAAGGACGAGATCATGGGTCATGCGTTCGTCCACCACCACTATGTGCTCTACGGCATGGCGGCGGTCGGCGCATTCCTGACCTCCTTCTATATGTTCCGCCTGACTTATTTGACCTTCTACGGTAACTCGCGCCTGGACCATCACACGGCCTCACACGTGCACGAATCGCCGATGGTGATGATCGGCCCGCTTATCGTGCTTGGTACGTTGTCCGTGATCGGCGGGTTCCCCGGCGTTCCGCCGGAGAACGGTTGGTTCCACCACTTCCTGCAACCCGTCGCCGGGGTGGCAGGCGCAGGCGAGCACGAAACCGGCTCGGGCCTCATGTTGGGTCTCATGGGTACAGCGACGATCATCGCCCTCCTGGGTTGGGGACTGGCCCATTATTTTTATAGCGGACACACGACCGCAGCCGACGCCCTCGCCAGCAAGATGCCGGGCGCCTACACGACCTTGCTGAACAAGTACTATGTCGATGAGCTGTACGACAGCCTATTCGTGGAACCGACGAAGCGCCTCGGCATGCTGTGGGACTGGTTCGACCGTACGGTCATCGACGGGATCGTCCGCGGGGTGGGCCAGATGGCCGAAGCAAGCTCCGCCGCATCCACCTGGACAGAAAAATACGTCGTCTACGGATTTTTGAACATCATCGGGTACGCCAATCACTTGCTGGCCCTCTCTTGGCGGCGCCTGCAGAGCGGGATGGTGCACCATTACGCCGCCATCATCATCGGCGGGTTGTTTATCTTGGTCCACCTCATCCTATTGTTGTGGACCAGCACAAGTTCCACGGGATATCCCACCCGCTGAGACGGAAAGACTGGGCTTCGTATAGATCATGTTGGAAGAATTCAGTTTTGGGTTCCCCATCCTCTCGTACCTGATCTTCCTGCCGCTGGTGGGTGCGGCGATCCTCTGGCTGATCGAGGACGAAGACCTGGTCCGGACGACGGCCCTGGGGATTTCACTCGTCGAGTTGGCGCTGACTATTCTGGTCCTGCTCCGATTCGTGCCTGACTCCCCGGCCATGCAATTCTCCGAACATGCCCGCTGGCTGCCGGCGCTCGGCATCAGCTATCACCTGGCGGTCGACGGCATCAGTGTGTTGTTCGTCGGACTGACGGCGTTCCTGACCGTGCTGATCGTGATCTATTCCTGGGATACGGTCCGCAGCCAAGTCCGTCTCTATTTCATGGCGCTGCTCGCGCTCGAGACCACGACGATCGGCATTTTCTGCTCCATCGACCTGATTCTGTTCTTCGTCTTCTGGGAGCTCATGCTGATCCCCAGTTACTTCATGATCAAGCTCTGGGGCGGCGGGGCCGAACGCCATTATGCTGCGTTGAAGTATGTCCTCTATACGCTCCTCGGCAGCGTGTTCATGCTGGTCGGTATCGCCCTGCTCGACATCAACTATCACCAGTGGGCGGTGGCGCACCACCTGGAGCATCTCTATTCATTCGATTTGCTGGAGCTGCTCTCGGTGCCGATTCCGCTCGGCCAGCAGATCCTCATTTTCTGGCTCATGTTCATGGGCTTCGCGTTCAAGGCGCCCGTGTTCCCCTTCCATACCTGGCTCCCGGATGCCTTGGTCGAAGGTCCCATCGGAATGGCGGTCATGCTGGCCGGTATGAAGCTTGGGACGTACGGCTTCCTCCGCTTCACCTTCCCACTGGTTCCGGAAGCGTCGAAGAGCGAAGGCGTGGTCTCGATCGTGATGGTCCTGGGGCTCATCGCCATCGTCTACGGCGCAATCGTCGCGTTGATCCAGCCGGACTTCAAACGGCTGCTGGCCTTCAGCAGCATCAGCCACCTTGGCTTCGTTATCGTGGGTCTGTTCGCCCTCAACTATCAGGGCCTGCAGGGCAGTCTGCTGACCATGATCAATTTGGGGTTCAGTACGGCGGGCTTGTTCTTCATGGCAGGGTTCCTGTCCACCCGGCAACAGAGCAGCTATCTCTCCGCCTTCGGTGGATTCGCCAAGCAAGTGCCATTGCTTGCGACGTTCCTCCTGATCATCGGGCTGGCTTCTATAGGCCTTCCCGGAACGAACGGCTTTGTAGGTGAGTTCCTCATCCTGCTCGGAGCCTTCAAGGCCAAATGGTGGTATGGCGCCATCGCCGTCACCGGCGTGATCTTCGGCGCGGCCTACTTCCTCTGGTATTACGAACGGGCGATGCTCGGGCCGTTGACGAAGCACATTTCCAGCGCCGTCAAAGATCTCCACATGCGGGAGATTACGATTGCGCTCTCCCTATCGGTCATGATCCTCTGGATCGGCCTCTATCCCGCGCCCTTCCTGCGCATGATGAACGGCTCCATCCAGGCGGTCGTCGACCGATTGGACCGCGCCAAGGTCGCCACGGCTGAAACCATCGTCCGAATCCCGGGTAAATAGCACCTATGGCTGATTATGTACTGCTGATCATTCTCTTCGCGCCCTTCGCTGGCGCCCTGGCGCTGATCTTCGTCTCCAACCGGCAGGCGACGCTGGTGCGCGGGATTGCGGCCGGCTCCTCGTTTGTGGCGTTGGTGGCCTCGATCTACCTGTTCTACGCCTACGACCCCATCAAAGGCGGATTCCAGTTCCTCCAACGCATCGAATGGTCGCGACAGCTCGGCATCTCGTTGTTTTTAGGTGTCGATGGCATCGGCACCCCGTTGGTCCTGGCCTCCTGCATCCTCCTGTTTGCGGGCGTCTTCGTATCTTGGCACATCAAGGACCGGGCCAAGGAATTCTATATCTGGATCCTGATTCTGGCCGCCGCGACCATCGGCGTCTTCATGTCCCTGGACCTGTTCTTCCTCTATTTCTTCTACGAAATGTCGGTCATCCCGATGTACCTGCTGCTCGGCATGTGGGGCAGCCACACCAAAAAGTACCTGGAAATGACCGATCCGGAAGGGTTGAAACAACGGGATTCGGTCGGGTTCATTTTCAACTTCGGCGCCAACAGCAAAGAGTACGCGGCGATGAAGCTGGTGCTGTTCCTGTCGGCCTTCGCGGTCGCGGCGTTCATGGGCATCCTGCTCATCTATAAGTTCTCGGGCCTGAATACCTTCGATATCCTGGTGCTCCGCGAGAAGGCACACTTCACCGGGCCGCTGGCGACCCTCATCTGGGTCCTGATCTTCTTCGGATTCGCCTCGATTGCGCCGCTCTGGCCGCTGCACTCCTGGTCGCCCGTCGGGCACGCGGCCGCGCCGGCCGCTACCAGCATGTTGCACGCCGGCGTGTTGATGAAGCTCGGGCACTTCTCGATCATCCGCGTGGCGTATGAAATCCTTCCCGAAACCACCCGTGAACTGATGCCGATAGCGGCTGTGCTCTGCATCTTCAGCATCATCTACGGCGGCTTCGTGGCCTATTACGCGAAGGACACCAAATACGTCATCGGGTACTCCAGCTCAAGCCACATGGGGTATGTGTTCTTGGGTATGGCGGCCTTGGACTACATCAGCCTGAGCGGAGCGGTCATTTATATGTTCGCCCACGCGATGGCGACCGGCATGCTCTTCGCCATGGCCGGCTGGGTCTATGACCAGACCCATACCCGCGATATTCCGTCTCTCGGAGGCCTGTCCAACCGCATGCCGTTCATCTCGGCCTGCTTCGTGATCGGCTGCATGGCCTCGATCGGCATGCCGGGCACCGTGAACTTCATCGCCGAGGTCATGATCATCGTCGGCAGCTGGAACAAGTACCCGTTCCAAGTCGTCGTGGCAGTCCTCGGGATCGTGCTGACCATGGGCTATCTCTTCAAGATGATGCGGGGGCTCTTTTACGGCGCCATGGCCGAAAAGTACAGCCATTCGCACGACGCAGTGGCAGTTGTGGATCGTCTGCCCCTCTTGATCATGATCACGGTGAGCATCGGTTTCGGTATCTTCCCAGGGCATCTGTACACGGTCGTCCGATCCGGCGTGGATCCCTTGATTGCCCGCGTGACCAAGGTCGTGCCGGTCGCAGAACAGCAGGTCCCGGCGGGGCCGCCGGCCGCCCGAACCCTCCAAGCCACCGGTGAGCCGATCGCGAAAGTGACCGCACGATGAACTTTACACTCAGCATGTCCCCCAGCGATCTCCTGCTCCTATTGCCGGAGCTCTTTCTGACGGCCTGGCTCTGCTTCGTCCTCATCGTCGATTTTTCCTTCAAGCGGATCGTGCAGGAACAATTGGCCTACCTCAGCATCCTGGGCCTTGCGATCACGTTTGGCTGCCTGGCCTGGTTCGACGTCAGCGGCATCAGTGGAACCCTTTTCGGCAAGATGTTCGTCGTCGACCGCATGGCGCTCTTCTTCAAGATGCTGATCCTCGGCGCCACGATGCTGGTGATCCTGATCTCCATCGACTATGTGCATCGGTTCTCCTTCTTCAGAGGAGAATATTATTTCCTCGTCGCCATGTCGGCCCTCGGCATGATGTTCATGGCCTCTGCGAACGACCTCTTATCCCTGTTCGTCACGCTGGAATTCTCCACCTTCGGCTTCTATGTCCTGGTGGCCTATCTCCGTGAGGACGTGGCCTCGAACGAGGCGGGACTCAAATTCTTCATCCTCGGCGTCTTCGCCGCAGGGTTGCTGGCCTACGGCATCAGCCTCGTCTACGGTGAAACCGGCAAGCTCGTTTTTTCGGACATGACCGGTGCCCCGGCGACATCAGGCCTGGTGATCGGCTTCCTGCTCATTTTTGCGGCACTCGGCTTCAAGATCGGCGCCGTCCCGTTCCACTCCTGGATTCCGGACACCTACCACGGAGCCCCCACCCCGGTGACGGCGTTCTTGTCCATTGCACCGAAGGTCGCGGCATTCGCTATTCTGCTGCGCGTGTTCTTGGTCGCCCTGTCGACCTTCAAGCCGGCTTGGGCACTCCTGCTCGTCGCGGCCTCGATCCTCTCGATGACCTACGGCAACATCGTCGCGATCGCCCAGCGCAACATCAAGCGGTTGTTGGCCTATTCCGGTATCGCACAGGTCGGCAACGTGCTCATCGGCCTGGCGGCCGGCACGAAGATGGGCAGCGATTCGATCCTGTTCTACTTGCTGACGTATCTATTCGCGAACCTGGGAGCCTTCGCAGTGATCATCGCCGTCAGCAGCGCGGTGGGAAGCGATGAGATCGAGGATTACCGGGGTCTGAATCGGCGTTCTCCGTTCCTGGCTTTCGCCATGCTGATTTTCCTGCTGTCCCTGGCCGGCGTGCCTCCGCTGGCCGGCTTCATCGGGAAGATCTATATTTTCGTGGCAGCCATTAAGGAAGGTCTCTACACGCTGATTACGGTCGGCCTCCTCAATATCGTGATCTCGATGTATTACTACCTGGTGGTAGTGAAGAAGATGTACATCAACGAACCGATCGACGCTACGCCTATCAAGACCAGCGGACCGATGCGAGCGGTCGTGTACATCGGACTCGCCGGCACGTTGATCATCGGAATTTACCCGCAGCCCTTCATCGATTGGGTCGTCTCCGCTACCCTCATGTTCTCCAACCTGGTCGGTCCTGCTGCATCCGTTCCCCCTGCTGCGCCGCCCTTCGGCAGCTGAGACCGGACCTTCTCCGGTGGTTTGTCTCAAATTCCTTCGCTAATCAAGACCTTCTGCTAGAATACGAGTTGCAGTGACCGCTGGAGCGCGCTACAGTCACTCCAGTGAGCCTGCACGTCGTTTTTCCGTTCACGAGCACGCGCATGCCCGACACCGACGGCCAACGAGCGACCAGCGCCGCGCCGCAGCCCACGGTTTCCGTCACCCCCTGGGCTGATGGCAAAGCCTTATCCAAACTGACTCCAGTCCTGCGGCTGTTCAATGAATTCCAGGGCTGGTCCATCGAGCGTCGAGTGCTGGCTGGATTCGGGTTGGTCTTCGCCGGCATCCTCGTGATCTCCGCCATCTCCTATCGCAACATGACCATCCTGATCCGAAACGGGCAACTCGATACCCGAAGCCACGAGCTCGTCCGACTCCTGGCTTCGACCGGAGAAGCGATGGAGGATGCCGAGAATGGCCACCGCCGATTCCTGGTCACCGGAGATCCAAGCTACCTCAAGGCCTATGAAACGCTCCGAGAGCGCGGACCTGAATACCTTCGCTATCTGCAGGATCTGACCGATCCGGAGAGCGCCCAACGGGTTCGGCTCGAGCAACTCGAGCAGCTGATGCAGAAACAGCTCCGTGCCGAGCAGGCCGCCATCGAGTTGCGGAGGGAGACCGGATTCGAGGCCGTCCGAGCCATTGCGCTGGCCGGCGCCGCTAAGGAAGAGTTGGACACGGCCCATCGCCTCCAAGCTCAAATGGAGCAGGAGGAAACCAAGGGCTTGCAGCGGCGCGTGATCGAATCCGCCACGTCCACCCGCTCGAGCATCGTGCTCCTGATTCTCGGGGCCATGCTGCTCTTTGTCCTGCTGGCCGCCGTCTACTATCTCATCCGCCACGACATTACCGAACGCCGCCGGGTGGCCGAGGAGCTGCACCACCGCGGCGAACAGTTGCAGGCGGCAAACAAGGAGCTGGAAGCGTTCAGCTATTCCGTCTCCCACGACCTGCGCGCCCCGCTCCGCCACATCGACGGCTACGCGTCATTGTTGGCAAAGGCCGCGGCGACCACCCTCGACGCCAAGGGTAAACGGTACCTCCAGACCATCTCTGAATCGGCGACGCGGATGGGGCAATTGATCGACGATCTGTTGGTCTTCTCCCGGATGGGCCGGCAGGAAATGTTGCATGCCCCCGTGAATCTGGATCAGCTCGTCAAGTCCGTGCTGCACGATCTGCGGCCCGACTTGCAAGAGCGGCACATCTCGTGGACAATCGACTCACTCCCCGAAGTACAGGGAGATGCGGCCATGCTCCGCCAGGTATTCGCCAACCTGTTGGCCAATGCCATCAAGTTCACCGGCACCAAGCCCGACGCCCGGATCGAGGTCGGCAGCCGTCGGACCGACCCGGCCGAAGTCGTGCTGTTTGTGCGTGACAACGGTGTGGGGTTCGACATGCAGTATGCCGACAAGCTGTTCGGCGTGTTCCAGCGTCTCCACCGAGCCGACGAGTTCGAAGGCACCGGAATCGGACTCGCCAACGTCCGCCGCATCATCCATCGGCACGGGGGCAAGACGTGGGCGGAGGGCGCATTGGGCGAAGGCGCCACCTTTTATTTCACTCTCCCGACCAAGAGGCCGTAAGCATGACCGTCTCCAAACCGATTCTCCTCGCTGAAGACAATCCCCGTGACGCGGAACTGGCGCTCGCCGCCATGGAGGAACATCATCTCGCCGACAAGGTCATCCTCTGCCATGACGGCGCTGAGGTGCTCGATTACCTCTACTGCCGAGGGCAGTTCAAAACCCGGCTCCAGGGCAATCCGGCCGTGGTGTTTCTCGATCTCAAGATGCCGAAGGTCAACGGCCTGGAAGTGTTGCGGACCATCAAGAGCGACGCCACCCTCAAGCCGATTCCCGTGGTGATGCTGACCTCCTCACGGGAAGAGCGGGATCTGGTGGAAAGCTATGCCTTGGGCGCCAACGCCTACGTCGTCAAGCCGGTCGAGTTCCATCAATTTTTGAAAGCGGTGAAGGAACTCGGCATTTTCTGGGGCGTCATCAACGAACCGCCGCCCGAAGGCATCGGCCCGTCATCCAGCTAGCCGTCACGCACCTCACCCGGACATCGAGCGACCGTCCCGATGCAACAACCGCTGCGCCTCCTTCACCTGGAAGATAATCCTCAGGATGCCGACCTGATCACCTCGACGCTCAACGAGGCCGGCATTCGCTGTACGTCCAGACGAGTCGAGACCCGCGAGGACTTTCTGAAAGCCATCAGGCAGGGCGACCTCGACCTGATCATGGCCGACTACTCGGTGCCGGGTTTCGACGGGGCCGCCGCGCTCTCGCTGGCGCGCAAGCTTTGTCCGGATGTGCCGTTCCTGTTCGTCTCCGGGACGATCCTCGAAGAGTTTGCCATCGACATGATGCAGCGGGGCGCGACCGACTACATCTTCAAACAACGGTTGGGCCGCCTGGTGCCGTCCGTACAGCGCACCCTGCGCGAACTGGACGAACGCCTCGAACGCAAGCGCGCGGAGGAGGCCCTCCGTCTGAGCGAAAAGCAGTTCCGCCAGGCCCAGAAGATGGAAGCTGTGGGCCGCTTGGCAGGAGGATTGGCGCACGACTTCAACAACCTGCTGACCGTCATCATGGGCCACAGCCAAGTGCTGCTGGGCGACCTTAAGCCCGAGGATCCAGTACGCCCGAAGATCGAAGAGATGCAAAAGGCTGGCGAGCGGGCGGTCGGCCTCATTCGCCAATTGCTGGCGTTCAGCCGCAAACAGGCGATGGAGCCAAAAGTGCTGTCCGTCAATTCGGTCGTCGGCAGCCTCGAGAGCATGTTGCGCCGACTGATCGGAGAGGACATTCAGCTGGTGATCAGACCGGATGAGCACAACGGCCACGTCAAGGCCGACCAGAGCCAGCTGGAGCAAGTACTGATGAATCTGGTCGTGAACGCCCGGGACGCGATGCCCAACGGCGGCCTCCTCGCGATCGAAACATCTCAAACCGAGTTGAAGAAGACGCCCATGCACCATCTCCAGCCGCTGCCGCCGGGACCGTACGTCAAACTGACCGTAACGGATACAGGCTGCGGAATGGACTCGAACACCTTGTCTCACCTCTTCGAACCCTTCTTCACCACCAAGGGCGAACACAAGGGAAGCGGATTGGGACTCTCGACCGTCTTCGGCATCGTCACCAAGGGCGGAGGGGGAATCGACGTCTGGAGCCAGGTGGGGCACGGCACTACCTTCGATATCTATCTGCCGCGGATCAACCCGGAGTCGGCCCAGATTCCGGCCTCCGAGCAACCGTTGCAGGCGCGAAGAGGAACGGAACGGATTCTATTGGTCGAAGACGAACCCAGCGTGCGGGACCTCGTCCGGGACGAGTTGGCGAAGTCGGGCTACCAGGTGATCGAGGCCACCAACGGCGTCGAGGCCTGCTTGGTTGCGACTCAACAGAGCGGCCCCATTGATCTGCTGCTGACGGACGTGGTGATGCCCGGGATGAACGGCCGTGAACTGGCCCAGCATCTGTATGTGATCAAGCCGAATCTCCGGGTCCTGTTCATGTCCGGCTATCTGGACGATATCAGCCTCAGTGCCGGGCTCGACGCGCACCGCACGGCCTTTCTCCAGAAACCCTTCACGCCCGACGTGCTCGTCCACACGGTCCGCGACCTGCTCGATAGACCCACTCCCGCACTTGGAGGGTTCAAGAGACACAGAGTCTGGCCTTCGTCGGGACTTCGGGCGTCCTGAGGCCGTGAATGCCGCGGTTCGTTGACCCCGACGGCAGGCGATTCACAGACTGGTTCGACCGCATCCCTCGATGCACGGTTGTCGCATTCCTCTGAAGAGACAGGGCCAAATCGTGATGCCCCATCATTTCCCACTCTGCATCGGCGTCAAGGGCGGGATGCGGAGATTGCTGTTGACCCTCGCCCTCGGCTGTGCGGCGGCGAGCCCACCGGCCTCCTTCGGTGCCGCGCCGGAGATGGCGTGGGACGGGCTGACGCCGGGCCTCTCCGTCTCCCTGTGGAATCCCGCCGGGGCCTGTCCGGATGTCTCGTCCCTGCTGATGCTCCGCATCGACCCCGAACGGTTCCGGTTCTCAATCCACCATTTTCATCACGAAGGTCTGGCTTCGCCGCCGACGATCCAGGAGTGGCAGCGGCGCACCGACGCCTATGTGGTCTTCAACGCGGGCCTGTTTCGGGAAGACTACTCCTATCTGGGGCTGCTCTATAAGGATGGGCGCTCGCTCGGCGGGAAACGGCACCATTCATGGCAGGGTCTCTTCGTCGCCGAACCGGCCGACTCGGCGCTCCGCAAGGCCCGTGTGCTCGATCTCGCGTTCGATCCCTTTCCGGAAGACAATCCGCCCTACCGGGAAGCCGCACAGTCATTGATGTTGCTCGATCGGACAGGGAAACTGAGGGTCAAGGACAGCGGGAAACGCTCGTATCAGACCGTGGTGGGAGAAAGCGGGGAAGGTACGATCGTCGTGATCAAGACCGTCGACACCGTCTCATTGCACCAGCTCGCCGAATGTCTGCGGAATCAGTTTCCCGCCATCCGGCAGGCCATGGCGATGGACGGAGGGTCCTCGTCGGATGTCGTCGCGAGCTCGGATCTCCTCCATGCCGTCAAGGAATCCCCGCAGCAACTGGATTGGCGTACCATGCTCACCGGGCTGAACCGCGTACACATCGGATTGCCCGCTGTCATCGCCATCAGCCCGCGTACGGGTGGCAGACCTATGCAAGCCGGCGCCGCCCGCTGATCCCGGCGACTACCGACCGGGAGGTGAAACGGGAAATCCCGCTTCCGTCCAGGCGTTCATGCTCCCCACGAGATTGTAGACATGCGAGTAGCCCAGGTCGGCCAGCGTTTCGGCCGCGATGTTGCTGCGGTGCCCTGACTGGCAATAGACCACGATATGGTCATCCAATTTGGCGCTGAGCTCCCGGTGTCGGGCCTTGATCTCTCGAAAATCGATGTTGAAGTCCGTCCCCGGAATCATCCCGGAAGCATGCTCTTCCGGCGAACGGACGTCAACAAGCACGAAGCCCTTCGAACCGATCGAAGAGGCCTTCATCAGTCCTGAACGCAGCTGCTGGACGGACAAAGCATACGAATGGTACGCGGACGTGGGAACCACGTCGTTGATCGCGAGCATCGAGAGGGTCAGCAGAGCTGCAGCCGCCGTCCGATAGATCATGGGTCGCCTCCTTCGCAATTCACAACCTCCAGGCCTCATTGTATGATAGGAGCCGCATGAAAACCTGGTCAAGAGTCTGCGTGCGGTTCAGCCTGCTCATCCTCTCAGGCTGCGGGGAAGGGGCGCTGCTCGTCCAAGACTTTCAAACCGGTGGCGTGGTCGTCTATCCGTACCGAGCCGAGCAAGGCACGATGCTGTCGTCCTTCCGCAAGGAGGCGATCGCGATCATCGAAGGTAAGTGCCCGCTCGGATACACCATCGTGCGGGAAGGAGAAACCAAGGGCCGGTTGCGGCAAGCCAGTCCCATCGGTGGGACCAACGACATCGTGGAAGAGCGGCGGTGGGGAATCCAGTTTCAGTGCAAGGAACCCGCTACTTCCGGCCCTTCATCAGATCGTCGATCGTAAGCAGGCTTCGGACCCGGACCTGCTCCCGCTCGATCCTCGCACGACCGTCCTGTTCCTTCCGATCAACGATCACCAAGGCATGGTCCACCCGCAGACCCGCTTCGCGCGCGGCCTTGATGGCCTTGAGGACCGAACCGCCGCTGGTCAAGACGTCGTCGACGATCAATGCGCGGTCTCCTGCATGCACGACCCCTTCGACCAACCGGCCCAACCCATGATCCTTGGGCTGCTTCCGAACGAAGAACGTGCGCCATTCTCGGCGAGGCGCGGCGGAGTAGGCGTAATCCGAAATGCTGGTGGCGATCGAAATCGCCCCGATCTCCAACCCCCCCAAGCACTCGATTTGCAAGTCGCCGGTCATCTCGTGGGCCAGCCGCGCAACCAGCAGACGCGCCGAGGGATGGGCCATTAAGGTCCGGCAATCGACATAAAAGGGACTCATGATCCCAGACGCCAGTTTGAATCCGCCTGCGGGATCCCACTTGAACGCCTGCGTCTGTTCGAATGCGTGGACCAAATCGTCTTTCAACATACGGGCAATCGAGCTCCAGAACAGGTGTGATGATTGCACTGCCGTCGCGCATTCCGTACGGGCGAGTGTGAACGACGGCCCATTCTACACGGAAGCGTGGGCGGATGAAATCAGGAGTTGCCCCCCCTCAGAGGAATCGTTGAAGCTGATCGGCCAGCGTGCGAGCCACCAGTTGCAGATCGAACGGCCATGCGTAGCGCAGCTCGACGCCAGGATGGCGCGGCCTGAGGTGGTCGAGAATTTCCGGGATCTCGACCTCCGAATGGGATCCCCCCGGCGTAAACATGGTCGTGATGACCGTAATGTGGGTGGCCCCTTTTCGGATCAAGTCCTCCACCGCCTCCTCCAGCGTCGGTGCGCAAAACTCGTTGTACGCGATGCCGAACAACGTCCCGTTCAACGCACGACGCAGTTCCGTCGCCACCTTCTCGAGCCCGGACCGATAGGGATCCGTTTCCGGGGTCCTGGGCCACTGTCGAATCTTCGCGTCCAACTCCAGTTCCTCGGTGCTCGGCGGCAGTCCGGCCCTTCGGCGCTGCGTCTCGAGACGCTTGAGTTTCGTCACCAAATCCTGAGGGCAATCCTTCGGAATACCCCCATGCCCCACCAACACGACACCTTTGACCATGACTTACTCCTTTTCGCAGGATCGGTTGCGCTGCGCGCCAATCCTCCTTCACCAGGCGTCCCCCTCTTCCTTCTCTTCCTCGCCTTCTCTCTATCGCTACACGTGATTTCTCAGCATCAACTCCTTCGGATGCGGATTTAAATACACCTGATCCTGGATATAGGTGATCTCGTACATCGTCACGTAATGTTTGATCAGGACGACCGGCACGATGAGCGGCACCAGCCCCCGATGATAGTCCTGGATGACCCCGTCGAGTTCCGCTCGCTCCCGGTGAGATAACCGGTCCTTCAAATGCCCCACCAAGTGCTGGAGGACGTTCACATGTTTGCGGGGTGTCGCCTTGACGGCCAACGCTTCCATGAACAGGCCGCCGTATCGTGCCACCAGGTCGGAGGGACGGTAGCGATGGGCTTGCGCCACCAACCGGCCCAGGGCCTGATAATGATCGCGACTGTGCGCGAGCAGCAGATACTTGTGGGCCGTGTGGAACTGCACCACGCCTTGCCTCGTGGGCGCGCTCAGCCCCAACATCCGCCACCGGTGATAGCAGAAGACCCGCTCGATGAAATTTTCGCGCAGGACCGGATCGCAAAGCCGGCCTTCCTCCTCGATCGGCACAAGGGGAAACCGCTTCATGAAGGCCGCGGCAAAGAGCCCCACCCCGTTTCGGCTGGGCATACCGTGCTGATTGAAGATCCGCACCCGTTCGATGCCGCAACTCGGGGAGTCTTTCTTGAACACATACCCGGACAAGTCCAGGGACTCCAAGTCGCGCAACCGACGGTCGGTCATCTCCTTCAGCGGTTCCGTACAATCGCGATTGCCCCGGATCGCGACCAGCCTCAGCTCGCGCCCCTGGTGCACCAGCCGCATCGCTTCACGCGGCGTGCCCAATCCGGCTTCGACTTCGGGACAGACCGGCACCCACTCCGCATACCGTCCCAATATATCGACGAGAAACTGGTCTCGCTTGTGGCCGCCGTCGTACCGCACCTCCTCACCGAGGAGACAGCGACTGACCCCCAAGCGCAGCGGGAGCAGACCGTTCGTCGGTTGTGACACGGTTGCGTCAACCATGGGCCGTGGCCGCTTTCGCGAAGTCGAGATACTCTTGTCTGGCTTGCGCATGATCGACGATCGTTGCCGGATACTCCACGCCGATCCGGCAGGAAGCCATCAACTGTTCCCCGACGGGCATGAGATGAGGTTCGTGAATCCATTTGTCCGCCACACGCCCCAGTTCGGGCACGAAGTGCCGCACGTACGCACCGTCCGGATCAAACTTCTTGCCCTGGAGGGCCGGATTGAAAATCCGATACCCCTGCATCGCATCGGTGCCGGTGGAGGCGCACCACTGCCAATTGCCGTTGTTGGCCGCCAGGTCCGCATCCAGCAAGTGCTGCATGAAGTACCGTTCACCGCTCTGCCAATCCAGCCGAAGGTCCTTGACCAGGAACGACGCCGCCACCATGCGCACGCGGTTATGCATCCACCCGGTCTGGTTGAGCTGCCGCATGCCGGCGTCCACGATCGGATAGCCGGTACGACCCTCGGTCCAGGCGGCCCAGAGCCGGTCCCGCTCCGGTCCCTCTGGTCGGGGCTCCGGCAGACCGGCCTTCCGCTTGAACGGACCGTCAGCCACATGCGGAAAGGCCGCGAGGACCTGCTGGAAGAATTCCCGCCATAGGAGCTCATCGATCCAGGTCATCACATCGGAACGAGAGACAGAGCCACCCGAACCCAACGCGTCGAGCGCGGCGTGCACCGCAGTGCGGACGGAAAGCGTGCCGAACCGGAAATGCGGCGAGAGTGCGGAGGAACCGTCGATCGCCGGGCGGTTTCGCCCCTCCGCGTAGCGATGGACCGGGCCTTTCAAGAATTGCTGCAGCCGTATCCGGGCCGCCCGTTCCCCCGGCTCAATCCAGGGTCGCATCGTTTCATAGCCGAGGTCTTCAGCCGTCGGTAAGGGAACGGCCGAGCCCCTTGTCTCGGCGGTCGCGGTCCCGCTGCGTGTCGGCGCAGGCAAGACGGCGGGGGCTCCACTCCGCCAGGCAGTCCACCATTGATCGCGGTAGGCGCTGTATCGCTGAAATGGACCACCCGACAAGCGCCGCACTTCTTGTGTCTCGTAGACGACATGATCCTTGAACGTCCGCACCGTCCGGCCTTGCTGGGCGAGCCGTTGCTGTACCGTTCGGTCGCGGGCGATGGCGCCAGGTTCATAGTCACGGTTCCAATAGACCGCGTCGACCGCCAGGTCACGGACGGCGCGCAAGACTTCCTCGATCGGTTCGCCTCTCCGCCAGATCAGGGTCAGACCGCGTTCGGCGAGGGAACCGCGCAGTTCCGTCAAAGACCCGACCATGAAATTCACGCAAGCGGAGCCGAACTGGCGCGACCGCAGCAGGGGCTCGTCGAATACGAAAAGGGGAACCACATCACGGCACTCCGAACAGGCCGCCGCCAGGGCGGTCTGGTCTGTTACACGCAAATCCCGGCGCAGCCAAACCAAGCCCCTCATGACGGCACCTCGGGGGCAGGCGGAGCGATCGATCGATTGGGTTGATCGTGATCGCCGAACAGCGCTCGGCGCCACACGAGATACAGCATGAACAGCGCGGTGGTGGCCATGAATCCCGATCGCACCGGATGGAACCCGAAGGCGGATTGATTCATGAATTCGCTGACGATGCCGAACGCGCCATAGGCCACCGCAAGCCCCCAGCTCCAGGGCCGGAAAAAGAGGAAACCGTAGCCGATCAGGAAGTGAACGGCCGGTGAATGGAGCTTCACCGCGTAGGCCGCCGGACTGGTGACGACCACGCCGAACAATTTCAAGGCGTAGGCCGGAAACAGTTCTATGATCATCAAGTCGACGAATCCGACTGTCAGGAACATCGCCCCGAACAATTGGATGTCACGACCGCTGGAAGAATTCTGCATGCTGCCCTCTTATCGTGACGAGGTTTCGAGCGGCCTCCGCCAGGCCTCCGGCATCGCGGACCACCAATCGTCGGGACGCGCCTGCCGCCATGCCGTCTGTTGCATCCAACGTTGCTCCGTCACCGTGCGGTTCAATCGGGTGGCCATCGCAGCAGACAGATCGCCCTGCTGACGGACGCTCGTTTGGATCATTTCCTTCGCCATCCTGGCCAGCCCGCCAGGCGGATCGACCAGATCCTGGACCTCGTGATGGGCCAGGTTCAGATACAACTGCTCCACCTCGTTCCACCGGTCGGCCTTCGCCAATGCCTGCAGATAGGCATCGATCGAGTGGTACACATAGGTCAGGTGCAAGTAGGCTTCGACGGACGGGTAGATTTCGATCTCGCGTTGACAGGCCTCCACTGCGTGGCGGTAATCAGCCGCCGCGAGAAAGACATCGACCTTGGCCACATCGATCGCTTCCAACGAGGGCCCGGCCTGCGGCTCAGCCGCGGCGAACGAGGCTCCGGCCGATAGGCCGGCGATCAGCACGACCCTGCAGAGTTGCTGCGTGAAATGGGCCATACTCGTCACCTAGCGGGCCGGGCCCCCATGGGAATCCATCGACCCCTTGGTCAAGGTCTCTCCTGCCACTCGATTGATGGCGAGGGTCCGAGCACCTTTCTCTCCCTTAACTGAAAGCGTCACGGGCTTCCCGGGCTCCCCACGAACCATAAGGATGACCTGTTCATAGGTCTTTCCGGCAACCGGCGTGCCGTCCACAGCCGTGACTTCGTCGCCATGTTGCAGCCCGGCTTGCTGGGCCGGTCCCTGCGGATGCACCATCGCCACATAGAGCACGGCGGGATCTCCGATGCGCTCTGCTCCCACGTGCAACGAGACCCCGATCACCCCCTTCGGCAATTGCGGTTCGTCTCCGGACGGATGGGCCGTGGCCCCTGCCTCATGAGCCTGCGCCGGCTCGACCACTCCGCCGGGTCCGCCCCACAAGCCGCTCAACAGACCGAGCACCGCACCCGTCGCCAGCATCTTCTCCATGTTCATGCTACGTCCTCCTTTATGACGAAACGAATCCGACCAGCCATAACAGCAGCAGGCCCGCCAATAACACCATTGAATTCAACCAGACAGACCGGCGATGCAACCGGTCCCACCTCCGCCGGAGCATGGGATCGACCGTTCCCTGCCGTTCCTGCTCCTTCAACCGATCTCGCATCTCGTTGCTGCGCGGCGTGAGCGGTGAGCGAGAGTAGGACTCGGCCGCCAAGACCACAATCCAAATCCCTCCGGCCAGTGCAAGCGGCCAGGCAACACCTCGCACCGAGACGATTCCAACCAGAGAGAGTAGACCGGTTACCGCCGCCCCCATGCCGAGTATGTAATAAGCCGGGAAGAGGGCGCGCACTACGGCGGCGAACGATTGGCGATCCAGCGTTTTGGCCAGCACCGGCGCCACGACGAATGACAGCAGCACCACTTTGCCGATCAGCGTCGCAATGGCCACGTGCTGGAAGTACATGACGAGTCGGTCCATCCGTGCGCCTCTTCAGATCGCCGTCATCCGGCGGGTCTCTCCATGGACAATCGCGCGCAATGCCGAATCCAGCGTCTGATAGCGAAACTGAAACCCTCCTTGGAGCGCCACAGTCGGCATCACGCGCTGGCCCGTCGTCATCAACGAGCCCAGTTCACCGAGTCCCGCCTTCAGCGCCCACTCCGGCACCGGCAACCAGGAGGGTCGGTGGAGAACCTCACCCAAGACCGCGCAGAATCGGCTCATCGTCGCGGGGTTCGGCGAAACCGCGTTCACGGGGCCGGTCACCGAGGGCGTGGCCAAAATCCACTCCATCAAGCGGATCAGGTCGGTCCGATGGATCCAGGAGATCCACTGGTCGCCGGGCAGCACCGGTCCGCCGACGAACAGCTTGAAGGGGAGTAACATTCGAGATAACGCCCCGCCGTCTTTCTCCAACACCATCCCGATACGGAGCCGGACGACTCGCACTCCCAGCGCCTCCGCCCGGACCGCCTCACGCTCCCACTGCACACAGAGGTCGGCAAGAAAACCGGCTCCATGGCCTGCGGTTTCGTGAACCATCTCGCCCTGACTGGGCCCGTAGAAGCCGATGCCGGAGGCATTGATCAGTGTGCAGGGGCGGGTCGAATGGGTGCGAAGCGCCTCGACGATGCCGCGCGTCGCCCAAACCCGGCTGGATCGAATCGCCTCTCTTCGGGAATCGGTCCATCGACCGCCGGCGATCGGCTCGCCGGCCAGATTGATGGCGGAGTCGACCGAGGCAAACTCCTCCGCCCATGCGCCCGACGACACGCCGTCCCACCCGACGTAGCGCACCGATGGCGACAGGGACGAATCCCGTGATCCGGGGCGGCGGCTCAACACGACCACTTCGTGCCCTTGCCGGCTCAAAGCAGCGACGATCTCCCGACCAATAAACCCTGTTCCGCCTGCCACAACGATCTTCATGACACACCTCAACCAGCCGGACTGGGCCGTCTACTCGGCGTCGTTGCCCGCGGGTCTTTTTCGCTGATGGTCCGCATCAAGCCGTTTCACCTGTTGGCTGAACTTTCGCACTTTCGTTCCATACAGCAAATTCGGCAGAGGACTCTGTCGGTTCTTAAGGATCACTGGATCCATGACATTTCCACACATGGCGCATCGCCACGCCGTGAAATCGATTTGTCCCGTGTCATCTTGCAGATCCATGCAATATTCCGTAACCAGCAGCCCGCCGCAACGGTCGCAGAGTTGCCCTCCGGCACGTGAGGGGATGGGAGACGGATCATTGGGATTCCCATGCGTTGCCACAGGACCCTCCTCATTCTACGAGGACTTACCTTCGAAATCTCTCCCGAGCGACCTCGACCGGAGTTAGGTCCAAATGCGCCACACCACGACCAGGAGCACGGCGACCAGCGCGACAACCATTCCGATCATGCAGCACCCCGAGCCTGGGCCGAAAAGAGAGGCCCCTTACGGGCTCGTCCCACCGAAGCGACGGGTCCTCCCTGGGAAAAGGACCCGTCGTCCTCGGCTGGGGACATTGTGCGGAGTCGCAATGTCCCCCTTGGGAACGAACACTGAATTCCACAGGTGACGATGCGAGTGCGTGCCATTATTGGCTCACACCGCTGGAGTTCGACGGCTGACTTGGCTCGCCGATGGAACGGGCGCAGCGAAAGCCTGTGCCATGCGTCTGCAGCGCGAAGCCGCCCCGACCACGAGCACTGGTGGTGATGTCCGATTCCGGGCTGTGCCACGATCCGCCGCGAATGACACGAACGACGCCCTTTTCAGGTCCGCGGGGATTTTTTTCCGGCCCATGGGCGTAGTAGTCCTGGGCATACCAGTCCTGAACCCACTCTCGGGCGTTCCCCGACAGATCCTTCACGCCATAGGGCGAGTCGCCGCCCGGCATCGCTCCAACCGGGTGCATCGTCTTGTCGCCGTCCCATTCACGGTCGAACGTCGCCCTCTGGTCGCTCGGGGCCTCGTTGCCCCACGGAAACTTCCGGCCATCGGTCCCTCGCGCCGCCTTTTCCCATTCCGCTTCCGTCGGCAGGCGTTTCTTAGCCCACTGGCAGTAGGCCTGCGCGTCGTACCACGTCACCTGCACCACCGGTAACTGTTCGATACCCTTCTCGGATACCAGCGGCCCCGTTCCATAGGGATTCGGCGGGTTGCGGTGCCCGCTGGTCCTGACGAATGTCATGTAGCGTTCATTGGTCACTTCGACCTGATCGATGGCGAACGTGTCGAGATAGATCGATCGCTGCGGCCGCTCGTCCTCCCGCCCCTTGCCCTCCTGATTGCCCATCAAGAACGGGCCCGCGGAGATCGTCACCATCGGAACCGTATCGACCTCGTGGGGCGCCGCCGCTTCCGCGGCCGCCGCCGTGAGGATGCAGGCGGCGATCGGTACGGCCAACCGGAGGTCCCATCGAGCGCCCATGCCCTTGTGACGCTGAATCATTTCTTCTGCTCCTTACTTCCATCGATAGCCTGGGTCGTGTGACTCTGCACCTGACCGACCAGGCGCTCGACTTGTTGTTGATCCCCACGCTCGGCCGCTTGTTGGGCCTGTGTCACCAGCGTCCGTGCTTCGTGGAGGTGGTGCTCGATCTCTGCCTGCAGAGCAGGCGATGCGATGGTCCCGCCCAAAGCTGCACGATGATAGACCTCCCATGCATGATCCACGGCGTGTTCCGCGTCATGCACCATTTGAAGGTGCTCCGGATGGGGATGATGGGTCGGATCAATTGGACCGGCCAAACCGACCGCTCCGCTGAACAGGGCTCCACATGCGACCCCCAGAACAATCCACCTACGCTTGATCATCGCGACACCTCCTGACCATCACGTCACCGGTTGCACCCCTGCCGCCTGCACTACTGCTTGACGATGGACCGCTCGATCAGCTGTCGGAGTTCCAGCAACTCAACATTCTTCGGATCGACTGTCAGCCCACGGAGCACCGCCTGCTCGGCTGCCGAAAATTGTTCTCTTCCCATCGCGATCAAGGCCGAGACGTAGGCATCCTTGATGTGCCGATCGAGTTCTTGGGAAGCGCCCTTGGCACAACGAAATCCCAGGCCGACACCGTAACTGTTGTTGAGGGGATGATTCCAAAATCTGTGTGTGCTGCGGACAGTCCCTTCCGGCGCAATCCAGGATCCGCCGCGAATCACCCGCTTTTCCCCGACCGTCAACCGATCGACATAGGTGCCGGTTCCGCCGATCCAGAGTGGCTGGGCCGGGCCGGGAGGATTCACACTCGTTTCGAACCGACTGTAGTAACGAGGGTCATACCAATCGGATACCCATTCGAACACGTTACCGGCCATGTTGTAGACCCCGTAGTAGCTGACCCCATCGGGGTAGGCATACACCGGCAGGGTCGCCTCATGGTTTCTCCCGTAATTGACCTTGCCGGGGTCGAAGTCTTTCCCCCATGGATAGAGATTGGCTTGGGGCCCGCGGGCGGCCTTTTCCCACTCCGCCTCGGTCGGCAGCCGCTTGCCGCGATATTCACAGTAGGCCTTCGCTTCATACCAATTGACCCCGACGACCGGCTGCTCCGCGTGGTTCAGACGAGGGTCATCCCAATAGGCCGGAGCCGGATGACCGGTCGCCCTGATGAACTCGGAATAATCACGATTAGCGACCTCATACTTATCGATGAGATAGGAATCCAACATGACCATGTGGGCCGGACTTTCGTCATTCAACGCCTCGGCTGACCACGGCGTCTTCATACGCTTGTCGTAAGCCGTGAGCGTTTTCCCAGAGTCCGGCGGGGCCGCCTTGTCGAGCCCCATCACCGACGCTCCTTGCGCGATGAACACCATGTCCCTCGGGACCAGCGAATCGTCTGGAAGGGTTGCGCCTGCCAGCCCCGGCATCGCCAGAGCGGCACCAATGATTGCGGTCGTGCATACGAAGTTCATCACGCACCTCCCGGCCAATCCCGGTGGGGGCGGGAGTCCGCCCCCACAGAACCGGCCCCCACTATTTCTTCTTGAGCGCCATGGTTTTCTTGATGAGTTCTCGCGTTGCCAGATACTCTTGGTTCTCCGGCTCGACCGCCAGAGCTTTCTCGATGGAGGCCATGGCATCTGCATTCTTTTCCGCCCCCATCGCGACGAGGGCTTGGATGAATGCGTCTCGTCCAGCCTGTGCCGCTTCATCCGACAGGGCCTTCACGGACTTGGCGCAACGGAATCCCAAGCCCACTCCGTAGGAGTTGTTGTCAGGCTGATTCCAAAAGCGATGGCTGGTATGGAG
>WBZO01000269.1_pt1 | contig 123924 bp, 126 predicted proteins | sample 5204261 | NCBI WGS metagenome assembly WBZO01 (sample SAMN12412400, study PRJNA552823) | activated sludge metagenome | isolation source: activated sludge from anammox sidestream of wastewater treatment plant... | place: USA: North Carolina | collected 2017-09 | reverse complement strand
TACCGCATTGAATAACTGAATCTGATCCAACAGGCACATCGTTAAATCGGGTAACTGTCAGATCAGATCTCAACTACTACAAATCAGCCGAAGGCTCCATCGCTTCTCTTGCTGCCTTCGGCTCGACGGATCCTTGTTGGCCACGATCAATCTATCCCATCACACAGTGGGACTTAACAACTACTCCGCGATTTTGTCAAGCGCTGGCGTTCGTCAAGGCTTCACTACCAGGTTGTTATGTACTCTGGTGACACCCTTGACAGTACGTGCCAGATCGCCTGCACGGTTTTTTTCCGCTTGTGATTTGGTAAATCCGGACAGTTGTACTTCACCACCTTCTATAGTTTTGACGTTGATATTGGCTGCTGAAGTACCGGGATCATTCGCCAACTTGGCTTTAACCTCTGTTGTGATAATCGAGCCATCTACATATTCACCTACGGATTCCTGGTGCCGTGCGACTGAACAGCTGGAAACCATTACCATGGAAGCGCTGGCGATGACCACGATTGCAATTACACGAGATATCGTCATGATGTTTCTCCTTTGTAAAAGTGAATGTTTGAGTCAGGTAGTTTGCACCACATGTGCACTTAGAAAAATATCGCACTTTTCAATGGTAGTCACCTGGCATTTTATATATTAGCTGCGCAGCGCAATCCCATACTGTTTATCACGAGTCTGACAATGAAGTTTCAGCACTGTTGGCAGCGAATGCTGGTACTGTTGCTTCATTTCTTCTGATGACTGATTATGCTCATCCTCAGCAGCCGAAAAATGGATCTCTGTGAACTGCCGCATAATCAGTTTTTATCGCTTTCACATTGCAAACATTGTTGCCGACTTCAAGTGTTCAGCCCTGCTTTTGCTGTGTCAAGCTACCATCCCAATGCCGAGAAGCCCGAGAACAAGCAACACGAGCGTGACAAGCGCGAACAGAAAAAATAGAAATTTTGCGATCGATGCCGTGCCAGCACTGGTGCTTCTGAAACCAAACACGCCTGAAATGAGTGAAATGATCGCGAAGATGATGGCCCACTTGAGCATTTGTTTACTCCTGGTCTTGATTGAAAATCCGGTCTGATTCATTCCCAGACTGGGAGCCTCAAATAAAACCGAAAAATTCTGGATATGCGTGGTGATCAAAAATGATGGCGTAATGCAGCATTATGTTTCTCTGGTTTCCATCACGATTACAACATTACCTGGGTTATGGTTTGTGCCAGGTACACAAAAACAGCATATTGCACGAAATACACCGGTATCGATGTATTTCGTGCTTGCCAACAGCATTAGCCTTACAGAGAGTCGTGAAACTTTTTGACCTGTTTCCTGGCTTCATCATGAGCAATGCCGTAGCGCTCTTGCAATATGCCCTCCAGGCGTTCGCTGTTTCCTTCGGCGACTTTCAAGTCGTCATCGGTGAGATCGCCCCAGCGCTCCTTGATTTTTCCTGCCAATTGCTTCCACTGACCTTTGATTCTGTCTTCGTTCATTTTTGACTCCTTTTTAATCAAGTTTAAAAATAAACAACTGCTGCCGGTCTGATTAATCGGCTGTGGTGGTATTCACTGTCAGGCCGGAGATATCTACCTTCTTGACGTCTTTGACGCTCTTGGCAACTTCCTCGGCTTTCTTGATCAGCATTTCGTTTGGTTGTGTTCCGGTGAGTATGACTACACCATCGACTGTCTCGACTGATATGTCACCACTTTTGATTCCTTCGGCGATGGCCAGCTCTGCCTTGACCTTAGTGGTAATCATCGTATCATTCAACGGCTGACTACTTTCTGGAGATCCGCTGTCAGTAGTAGGTGGCGCTCCCGTAGATTGTGCCGTTGCTACTTCAGTACCAAGTATCAACAAGGCCATTGCAGTAATGATTGAGAGTAAGATTTTGATTTTCATGATAGTTCTCCTTGTTCCGTTCTATCAAAAATTAGAGCCGGCCAGCAGTTTTTCAGCTCATGCACAAGTCAGCTAGTTTATTGATCAGACATACCTGCTTATCGTACTTTTGCTGTATGTGACTACTGAACATCTGCACGGGATAGCCAGGCGTGCGGTAGTACACTACTACTTCATTGACCGGCCGCATTCATTAGATCATGGCACTATGCAGACAAGTAAGATTCAAATTTACTGAATAATGTAGTATTTCTATACCATTATCATTTCTCTTATCATTTGGTGATTGAGTATGGAAACCTCAGGTTCTGCTAGAGATTTGCCTTGCAGGGGGCGTATGGATACAAAACAGAACAAGCCGGATACCAGTCGGGAACAGCTTCAGCAACTCGTCTCACATCTGGTTGAGGGAGTTCTCCTGATTGATCCGAGTGGCAAGATTACCTGGGCTAACAAGGCTGCACTTGCCATGCATGGTTGTGAGCAGCTTGCAGAACTTGGAGTAACTGCTGCCCAGTACCATAAGCACTTTGTGTTGATGTACCTGAATCACCATAAACTTGCTGCCAGACAATATCCGGTGGCGCGTGCCGTCTCAGGCGAGGAATTCGATGATGTCAGAGTGGAACTAACGCTACGCCGGAAAAACTCCGATTTCCGTCGTGTGCTTGTCATGCGCAGCGTGCTGTTCACAGGAGCGCATGATGAAATCGAGGCTGTGGCCATCGTGATCAGGGATGAGACCGAACAAGTCAATGCTGAAGGGCGTTTTGAACGTGCTTTTGCAGTCAATCCTGCACCTGCGGTGGTTTGCCGGTTGTCGGATACCCGATACATCAAAGTGAACCGTGGCTTCCTGAGAATGACGGGTTACAGCAGTGATCAGGTCATTGATAAATCATTGTACGAACTGGATGTTCTGCGTGAAGCTGAATATCGCGAACAGGCGATCCAGTCACTTCAGCAGGGTGAATCTATTGCACAACAGGAGGCGATATTGCGTGTGCAAGGGGGGATTGACAAATTCGTGATTGTGGCTGGTCAATCGATCGAAGTTGCCAATGAAGCATGCATGATGTTTACCTTTATCGATCTGGATGCATGCAAGCAGGCCGAGGAGTCTCTGAAACGCAGCGAAGAGGGTTTTTCCAAGGCATTTGACCTGGCTCCGATCCCGATGATGGTTTGCGTCGAGCCAGTATGGCGCGTGATAGCGGTCAATGCCGCTTTTGAATCGGTTACGGGGTACAGGAACGAGGAAATTCAGAGTAAGACCGTGGCTGAAATTGGCCTGTGGGAAGATGCCGGGATACTGGCGGGTATACGCGACGAACTGCATGAGGGGAGTATCCGCAACTACGAGGTGCCACTGCGCGGAGCGGACGGTATCATGCTGGATACGCTGATCTCAGCAGAGCCTGTCACTATTAACGATGATGCGTGTGTGTTGTGCGTATTTGAAGACATCACGGATCGCAAGCGTACTGAAATAGAATTGATCGCTGCTATTGACGCAGTCATGCAAGATACGTCCTGGTTCGGTCAAACTGTGATGGAAAAACTTGCCCAATTGCGCCATTCCGGAGCAACTGACTCAAAGCTGGAGCTTTCGACTCTGACAGCGCGTGAAAAGGAAGTGCTGAGCCTGATCTGCCAGGGCAAAAGCGATGCCGATATTGCGACGATACTGCAATTGTCACGTAATACGGTACGCAACCACGTTGCGGCGGTGTACGACAAGATCGGCGTACACCGTCGGAGTGCTGCAGTCGTCTGGGGGCGCGAACGCGGACTGGCCAGCTATTGATATGAATGGTGGATTTTGTCCTGTTTCTTATGTTTATTACTGAAACAAAATCCAGAGTGTTCTGGAAGATTGTCTCTATGTGAAACGATTTGCTTCCACATGCGCTTTCTTTGGTTTTCTTCCGTGCTGATCCAGCAGGCCACATCCGATTAACTGTTTCAGTTGTTCGGCAGACTGTGGGGTGAACAATCTGAGCCGGTTGTAGCTCCCTCTCTCACCCCGGATGAACTACAATTCCACCAGTGGTGCCTGCTCCTTGACCTTAGTTGTAGCTCCCTCTCTCACCCCGGATGAACTACAATGGATGTTCGTGGACATGTAGTTTTGTGGGAGTTGTAGCTCCCTCTCTCACCCCGGATGAACTACAATACTAAAGGGGGCAACAATACCGCTGCAAAAGTTGTAGCTCCCTCTCTCACCCCGGATGAACTACAATCAGCCGCTTTTGCTGCGTTTTCATAATCCTGTTGTAGCTCCCTCTCTCACCCCGGATGAACTACAATAAGCGTAGCGACCGAAGGGTAGGTGGTTTAGTTGTAGCTCCCTCTCTCACCCCGGATGAACTACAATTAGATGCTGGTTCGTTGATGCCTACAGATGGTTGTAGCTCCCTCTCTCACCCCGGATGAACTACAATATATGTCTCCTGAGACCATCGTGAACGACGGTTGTAGCTCCCTCTCTCACCCCGGATGAACTACAATTTCCACCAGTGGTGCCTGTTCCTTCACCGTGGTTGTAGCTCCCTCTCTCACCCCGGATGAACTACAATTTACCAGAACTGAATTCCCATCAAATATTTGGTTGTAGCTCCCTCTCTCACCCCGGATGAACTACAATAGGCCACATGGCAAGCAGTCCAAAAACCAGGTTGTAGCTCCCTCTCTCACCCCGGATGAACTACAATTAGGCTCTACGTAAATGCCCGCCCTGCTTACAATAGGGCGGGCACCTTACGTAAAAAACTGCTGCTTAGAACAACAATAATTGTTTGGGATTAACCTTTTTTTCCTGAAAGGGTGGAGAACCAACCAGTAGCTTCATGCTTGCAAACTGTTTTTCTGTCACACTCAGGCATCGAACTGATCCGGCGGGCGGTAGGTTATCAACCAGTCGTTTCATATGCTTTTCCAATGCATCGTTTCCATTCAGGATACGACCATATATTGAAAACTGGATCATGTCGTAACCATCATTGACTAGAAAGCGGCGAAATACAGTATAAGTACGCCGTTCAGCCTTGGTTACTACAGGTAGATCGAAGAAAACAAGTAAACGCATATATCTTCGGGTCTCCTTGCTCACGTTTAATACTCTAGCCGGTGAGGTTTCAATCCAAGCAGACTGGGTAGCTCGATACATGCCTTGTCATTTCCATCGTAGAAACGTGCCAAACTTTCAACGACGTGCTCAATAGCAGACAGTACGGACATTTTTCCCCGCGGCATCAACATATCTACATTGAGTAAATCGATCAAGGCTGCCTTGGTTTCTGGATGCAACATCTCATCATCCGGTACAGCCAGATTAGCTGCAAACAAATCGACAAGTGGCCGGAAAGGCTCAATAATGTCATCAGCCAGGTTAAATGCATTCTGCTCACTGGCGTGAAACAACCCTAACGAGGGTAGTAGTCCATGCGCGACCAGAGCACGGGCAATCGTACCTCGTATGACGGCATAACCGTAATCCAGCGCAGCATTGATGAAATAAATCTGATTACGGTGGAAATTCTTGCCAAAGAGCTTTGCAAAATAAAAAGCAGCAGCCTGTCCTTCCAGATTATTACTATCGCCGGAACGCACACGCCGCTCGTAAGATTCCAGACGACCTACACCTTCACGATTCGCAAGACGCAAACAAGCGGCCTGATTGGCGATTTTTTTACGTACAATCATCGCCCATGCCTGTTTGGCAGCCGGACGAGGCAAGTTTAACTGCAAGCGTAACCAGCGTGTCGCACGTGAGTGCGGCAGAAAAGGCAAAAATACGCCACTGGGATGATGGGTAGCGCCAGTAGCGAACAGGCTGATACCATATTCACCACAGGCCGACAGTACTGGGTGAGTCAGTACTATTTCACGATGATTCAACACAATCACCGCGATATCCTCGAAAGGAACGAAAGCAGTTTCTTCCTGATCGATCGCCAGTGAATAATGTTCACGCCGCAACCGTGCAGGACGGGAAATCATGATGCTACGCCAGACCACGCCGTTTCTCCGGGGGAGCAGGATAAACACGACCAAGAACATCTACGTGGAATTTTTCGATGGATAATGCTGTTTTAGCTCCAATACCTCGAATCAATCCATCTTTACCAGCTTGCTGGTTACGATCATGTGCCCATAGACTAATAGCGCCAGTCGAACGATCGCATCCTGCATAATATCCAAACTGTGATTCCTTTTTCAGGTTTATACGCACCAGATCATTTGGGTGCAGCGAGCAACAGAATGAAAAACTGTCATTGATCAATGTCCATTCACTCTCATCCTTAAACGCTATAATGGCCCGATTCGGCAACTCCCCAGCAACTTTGTGATGCACATAAATCGGTACAAGATGGAATTTACCTGCTTTGGTGAAGATATCCACACGCAGCATGGTATCGTTTTTGGCTATGCCACCTCGTACCGGAATACCGGATAATTTATTGACAAGTTTGACGCTACGCACAATAGGACCATCCGGATTGCCATGCCGACCGGGCTTACGCAAGGGATTATCGGGTGGGAAAGCCTTATTGCCTTTGCCATTATGCTGCTCCAACCGTGCACGAATAGCTGAGTAAAGCTTTTCGTTGCGATGCGGGTCGATCAGTTTATTCATATTATCCAATGTCAAACTGTCTAATGGCACTTTCTGAACGACATTACCTTCTGTCCGCAACCGTTCCGGTTGACCATAAATAGTATCCTTATGCGCCGCTCCACCGTTCCGCCGCTGTGGGGCACGTGACACAAATAAAGGCTTTAACGCTTCAAGCGCTTCTGGTGGATACGTCCCAAATTTTTCTACCCCCTTTCTCAGTAATTCCGGATTGTCTTCCTTCAGGCGTAGTATTAATTCATCACGGAAATGAGGCCATGGATTGGGAAAATGTGCTTCTAATTTCTGCAACATGGCAAGATTGACTATCTCGCCAGTTTCTACATCGACGAAGCCGGTACGTACCTGATCGAGTTCACGATGGCGCGAGTAGTCGGATAATCGCTTAACCATGCCACGGCTGCACACAGCTACAACTGCTGCATCGAGTGCATGATGACGATCACTCTCCTCCCGCAGCTTGATGAGCCCACAGCGTGCGCGCAGGAATGCGGTCAATTGCCCGCTTACCACGACACAGCGTTTGTCTTGGCTCTCCTCGTGCAGTTGCAGGTAACGTTCAACATAATTCTTGAAAAACCGGCAAATATAGCGTGTATCGTTCAGATTACGATCCCTGAAATCTTCCGCATCCTTTTCATCGAAATCTTTCTTGAGCAACCGGTTACGTTTGGCTGAGCGATACAGCTTGTTTGTGTTGACAAATACCTCGAAGCGCCGCCAGCGTTCATCATTGGATATACCATTCAAATATTCATAAGGAGTCTTATTGCCTTTGTTGCGGTTCTCGCGTGATAGCACTAATACTCGATTGCTCTTGCTGTCATCAAAACTGCGTGAATAGGGTAGCGCATGATCGACCTCGACATAGCCCGGTTCAAAAAGGCGATTAATATCCAGCGGTTCCAGTGAATAAGCGCATTTACCCTGCTGTTCGCGATAAAGCTGATATTTCTCGAATTCCTTACTTTTGGGTGTACCGATAATATTGAATTCTGCAGCAAACCCAGCTTTGTCCTGTTCATTACGCTTGCGAAATTCATCCTGTGCCTTTTCGATTTTTTTGCGTTCATCGAATGATTTCGACAGATCGCGCGCCATTTCGATGTGCACTGAATGCGGTGAGCCGTATGTGCGAATGAGTGCATTGACTACCTTGCGCGCCTGATTCAATGCTCGCAGGACTACCGGATTACGAGGGATATCCATATCCAGTTTTTTATTGAATAGCATGCGGCCATCCCTGTCTCTGCCGGCATAAAAGGGTGGCAAGTATTTATATTCATACTCGCCTGTCTTATACAACTGACTATGGTGATAGCCTGCTGCTTCGCAGGACTGGTCATAACGCAGGCCCGTCTCCATGAATGGAACGATCTTGTATAGCGCCTTGAGTGACAAAGCGTGGAATTCTCTGAAACTGACTTCGCGCAATGCCTCGATTACGTCGTCTTTATCAGGTAAATCAAGCTTCTGCAGTTCTCTGGTGATCTCTTCATCTTCCTTGTATACGCTGAGTACACGAGCAATTTGATCGAGCAGCTCGGGTTGTCCCTCTAAAGCAGCGGTTGAAATCTGCCGCCAGGCTGCTTCCAGCTCCTTCTCTTTCAGTTTTTTTCGTAACGCCTGCCAAGCCGGCAGCCTGATCAATTTTTCATCTTCCGGGTTCTTAACATTTGCTTCGGCTTGCTGCTTCTCACTTGGATAAGACAATCCTGGAAAACGGAATGAATCAACCAGCCCATTTTTTACCAGTACATTACGCAATTGCTTATAAGTGAAATCACCAGCCTGCTGATAAGGCAGATTCAAAACCACCGTTCGCTCCTCTTGGTTCAACGGGCGGGTTTTACCATCCACTACGATGCGCAAATTATTCAGACGGGTCAGCCAAACATGGCGTTCAGCCGTAAAGCTTGCTTTGGGAGCACGATATTCTGTCTTCTCGAAAGTGCAATTTCCCAGCATCTTCAGTAAGGCATCTCCAGCCAATGCCGGTTTCTGTTGCCAGAACAATCCACTCTTTTTATCACCATTGCCCAGAATCCGGGTTTCAAGTGTTGTGCCCGCATGAGAATTACCCAGATGACGCTGACATTCAAAAAGTATCTTCAATTCTTCCGCCAATAAGGAACGTGACAGCGCTTTCCCATAATCACCCTGTTTATTGCGCTGAGCTTCAGGAAATTCTGCCAGCACCATTTCAGCAGCAGTCTGATAGTTTTTTTCCTTCATTAATTGACTGGTTTTCGTGAGACCCTGCCTGACTTTCCCGCCTTCACCCTTGCTATCGTTTTCTGCTGCCGCTTCCTCCGCCCGGCTGATCCAGTGAAAACCCCGGTGCTTGCAGAGATGATAAATAACCCGTGCCCATTCCTCCTTGTCAAGCAGCCGGGTTAACCCTTCGACGCGAAGTTGCCAGAGTGACTGAGAGAATGATTGCTGCTTTTTGAATAATCTGGCATCGGAAATCAATCCTTCCTGTTTCAATAGTCTTGCCAACTTGGTCAAGCGCCATGCACGGTGCTGTAAACGGCGACGCATCAGACGAGCATCCCGCCGGACCTTGTTGAGTGATTCACCCTCTTTGGCAGTTTCTGCCTTGTCGAAGGTACGCACGCCCAGATCAACGATTCTGTCAGGGGCCAGCACTGCCCAGCCTACCGAGGCTATGCCGATATCCAGCCCGAAAGTAAGTGGCATCAAATTTTTCTTGTTATAGTGCTTGCCTAACATAAAATTCTCCCTGATAATTCGTAGGTTGTAGTTTATCCGGGGTGAGAGCCGTTGCTACAATAAGCTGAATCGAAAGATTCGAGTCGTATCCGCCCGACGGAATAGTAATATTCCGCCGGGCTTTGTCATTTATAAAGCAGTATCAGTATTGAATGATACGGATTATCTGGAGTCCCTCTTAATCAAGAAAACTGGAATGATCCGGCCACTATTTCACTTACGCTCTTGCTGTATTAATAATGTTTAGAGGTTATAAATAAATAGCAATCAGGCTGCAATTATTTATGAAGAGCTTTTGGCTGGTTCAATCTGTCCACAGTTGCAAAATTTCCAGGCCAGTTTTGTGAGATGGTTCTTTCAGATCTACCCTGCAAATTCCTTGGCGACCGGATACATGAAATAAAGCAGGTGTATATTTTGAACAGCAAGGTGGTGTGTGGGCAATATTTATTGCCCACCATGTATTACTTAAGCATCACTTGCTGTCCAGAACAGCCTTTGCCTTGTCTGCTTCCGCATTAATCTGGTCGATTTCTTCCCGGAATTTCACTTGCTGATCATTTGCTGTTCTGGCGATCAGTGCATTATCTACATTTGCTTCGTCGACCAAACAGGAATTGTATTGCTGGGCGCGTTTCTGCCATTCATTGATTGTTTCAACGCTGCGGTTATAGTCCGCTATGCTGGTAGTACTGACAGCCGGTGCTACTGGCCGCTCCCCGCATCCCATCGGTGACCAGGTGCCATTGACAAGCGTGCCTGCGTTACTTGAAGCATGGAAATGGAACAGTATCAGCGCAGTAAGAAAAAAGATGGATTGCTTCATTGCTTGGCTCCGTGAAATAAATTAACGATATATAAAATTTCCTGACTTTGAAGAATTTCAGTATGGCATAACGCCCTGTCGTTGGTAACTGTGATACCTGTCCGGATTAAGTAAACGACAGGCAACCTGTATCCGCAGGCTTGCGGAAATCCATCCGCAAAAACCGGAGCTCGCTTCCCACTCCGATTGCTTCAGTGCGGCCGGCTGCGCGTGTTATCATCGCGCCAGCAAAAAATGTTCCTGTTTTCAGTCACGTATCTCACTGTTAAGACCATGAAAAAAAGTACAACCGTTGAAAAAATCAAGGCACCGGAACTGATCACTTCGGGTTGGCTGAATACACCGCAACCGGTTACGCTGGCTTCCTTGCGCGGCAAGGTGGTGTTGATGCACGCTTTCCAGATGTTGTGTCCAGGATGTGTTCAACAGGGTATTCCTCAGACACAGCGGATTTTTGATGAGTTTGATCCTGATCGTGTGGCAGTGATCGGCCTGCATACGGTTTTCGAGCATCATGAGGTCATGGGGCGCAATGCACTGGAAGTTTTTGCCTATGAGTACAGGCTGCGTTTTCCGATCGGGATAGACAAGCCGAATGAGCAGCATTCGATTCCGCACACGATGATGACTTACCACATGCAGGGGACGCCGACCACCATTCTGGTGGATAAGACGGGCCATCTGCGTTTGCACAAATTCGGCCATGTCAGTGATTTATTGCTGGGTGTGTCGATCGGGACGCTGCTGGCTGAAGAAGTATCTGATGAGGAGCTGGCTGCCGGTTCGACAGACTCGGCTGGTAATGAGTCTGATACACAGCCGGGGTGCGATGCCGATGGTTGCCGGGTCTGATGCAGACGGACAGGCAGATTACCGGATCACATCGGTAAATCGGTGTTCCCCCCGGAAATTGTTTTTCCAGTCACGGATGGCAGCAAATACACTGACCGGATCAGTGAGCTGCCGTCCGGCATACCGGCTGGCACTCTGGATGATGGCCGGCTGATCGCAACGCAGAAACGGGTTGGTGGCTTTTTCTGCAGCCAGACTGGAGGGGAGTGTGGGCATATTTCGCTCCCGCTTTTCTTCCACGTTACTTTCCAGTTCAATCAGCTCGGGATTATCCGGGTCGATCGCCCTGGCGAAGCGGATATTGTCCAGCGTGTATTCATGGGCGCAATAGACTTGAGTTTCGTCAGGCAGGCCGGCCAGTTTCTGTAAAGAATCAAACATCTGTTGTGCGTTGCCTTCAAAGATTCTTCCGCAGCCGCAGGCAAACAGCGTATCCCCGCAGAACAGCCGGTTCTGGCCATGACAGGCAATGTGGCCTGCGGTATGTCCGGGGACGTCCAGAACGCTAAGTTCCAGTGGCAGTTCCGGGAACACGAGGGTGTCCCCTTCTGCAAGCGGGTGAGTCATCCCCGGTATCTTCTCACTGACAGGGCCATAAACGGGTATTTCGAATTTCTGTACCAGCAGGGAAATACCACCCGTGTGATCATGATGGTGATGGGTGCAGAGGATTGCAATGGGTTGTAATTTTTGTTGTCTCAGCCAGGTGAGAACCGGTGTTGCATCGCCCGGGTCTATGATGAGAGCGAACTGTTGATTGTGAACGATCCAGATATAATTGTCCCTAAACGCCCGGACAGGAAAAACGTTGATCATTTTGCCTCCTTGTAGCAGATAGCAGACTGGTCATCATCATAACCAATCATCCTGATAATATGTTCGATTCTGTATTGCAGCAAAGCATGCAACAGTGGTTAGAAACATCGCTGGGACAGTATGTTCTTGAACAGGAGCAGTGTTATTTCGACCGTGTCGTGACGGATATTTTTGGTTATAACGCGACCCAGATCGGTTTTTCCGGGTTTGATTTTCTGCGCAACAACCGGATGCCTTTCAAGTTCGCACTCGGGGTACGGGACGGTGCTTCGGTTTACGCGCATCCTCATTTTCTGCCTATCAAAAGCAGCAGCATCGATCTCGTTCTGTTGCCGCACACACTCGAGTTCAATTCGAATCCCCACCAGATACTCCGGGAAGCACACCGGGTGCTGATCCCGGAGGGCAAAGTCATCATCAGCGGATTCAACCCGTTCAGTCTTTGGGGGATGCGTCAGCGCATGGCGAAATCGAAAACGGATTTTCCATGGTGCGGTCGTTTCATTGCTCTGCCACGCATGCAGGATTGGCTGGAGCTGCATAATTTTGAAATCGTTGCGGGACAGTTTGGTTGCTATGTGCCGCCATGTACCCGGGAAAAGTGGCTTTCCCGTCTGCGTTTCATGGAGGCGGCCGGAGATCGCTGGTGGCCGATTGCCGGGGGAGTTTATTTTTTACAGGCAGTCAAGCATGAATGTGGTTTGCACGTCATCACGCCCTGCTGGGAGGATTCGCCTGCGAAAAGGGGTACGGTAGTGGTTCCGCAGATCGAACGAGGGCATCGGATGAATAATTTAGAAGTATCCACTGGTACCATGGCGCGAGAAGGCCGGTGGCGGGCTGATTGAAAACAGGAAATACGGGGTGCGTATGCTTCGTGAACAAACAGGGACGTGCAATGCAATTGGAAGAGGGTGTAAAGCTGGTGGAGATTTTTACGGATGGTGCCTGTAAGGGTAATCCGGGAATAGGGGGCTGGGGGGTTTATCTGAAGTTCGATGGTGAAATACGGGAGTTTTTTGGTGGAGAGCCCGTGACGACGAATAACCGAATGGAGCTGCTGGCTGCCATCCGTGCCTTGCAGGCACTGGAATCACTGCCCGATACCGGGCAATCTTTGCGAGTTCAGCTGCATACCGATTCGCAATATGTGCAGAAGGGTATCAGTGAGTGGGTTCATTCGTGGAAAAAACGCGGATGGCTGACGGCAGATAAAAAACCGGTGAAGAATGAAGCATTGTGGAAGGAGCTGGATCAGCTGTCCCGGCATTACCAGGTTGAATGGTTCTGGGTTCGAGGGCATAACGGCCATGATGGCAACGAGCGAGCCGATATGCTTGCCAACCGTGGGGTGGCGTCGGTACTGTCTGAAAAAGCGGATTGATCGGGTAAATCATGCGGTATGTATTTCTTGATACTGAGACGACGGGTCTGGATCCTGCACTGGGGCACCGTATCGTCGAGATCGCAGCAGTGGAAGTGTGTAACCGGCGTTTGACCGATCGCCACTTTCACCGCTATCTCAATCCCGGGCGGGAGAGTGATGAAGGCGCACTGCGGGTACATGGACTGACTCGTGAATTTTTGCGGGATAAACCCGTGTTCCAGGATGTTTGCAGCGAGTTTCTGGAGTTCATAGCAGATGCCGAGATTTTCATTCATAACGCGCCTTTCGATGTGGGGTTCATCAATCGTGAACTCGACCTGATCAGATTTGAATCGATGCAGAATCATTGCCTGCAGATCATCGATACACTGGTCCTGGCAAAAGAGCTGCACCCGGGCAAGAGAAACAATCTGGATGCATTATGTGAGCGTTATCAGATCGATAATTCCCACAGAACACTGCATGGTGCTCTGCTCGATGCAGAGCTGCTGGCCGAAGTTTATCTGGCAATGACACGTGGTCAGGAAAGCCTGCTGATGGAAATGGATGCGCCAGCATCGCGACAAGCCGATAATTCGGCAGTCGGCAAGGTGGAAAATCTTGCGCTGATCGTTCAGCCTGCCACGCAGGCAGAACTCGAGTTGCATAGCCGGCTGGTGGAACGCATCAACGCCGAAAGCAAAGGGAATTGCTTATGGAGCAGTTGAATTTGCACAGAACCTGTTCAAGATCCCACTGAAGGGCGCATTGCAGCGTTAAAATCGAACTCAAAATACTCACATATTCCGGGTATGCTCCGTTTTCTCATTCAATTTTGCCTTGTACTACCTCCCTTGATCGGGATTTTGAACGGGTTCTCAGGCGTGTAGTTTGGCGCGCAGTGCGCTGAATGCCAGCGTTTTGCCAAAATCCCATACCGCTGAAGGTCCGCGGTGTGCATTGGCCACGACATCACTGACCGCAGTAACGATCCATTGAACATCGGATTCTGTCAGGATGAGTGGTGGAATGAATTTGACGATATTCATGCCGTGGCCGGCTACCTGAGACAGAACCCGGTGCTGCCTGAATAACGGGACGGTTATCAACTGTGAGAACAGTCCCTTGTTGGCAGATTCGAGCATTTTCCACGACAGCTTCAGCATAGGGCTTTTCGGTTCGGTAAATTCCAGCGCGATCATCATGCCTTTACCTCGTACTTCCTTGAAGCATTCGTATTTTTCCGTCAGTGGGGTCAGCGCATCCATGATGGCTGCTCCGGTACGGGCGGAATGCTCAATGAGATTTCCTGATTCCAGTACTTCCAGTGTGGCCAGACCAGCGGCCATTGCTAGGTTATTTTTACCAAATGTACTGCCGTGAACGACAGCGCGATCCATGCGATTGAAAACACGGTCGAAAATCCATTCCTTGCAGACCAGTGCGCCCACAGGGATGAATCCGCCGGAAAGCGTCTTGGACATGCACAGGATATCGGGTTCGACAGACCAGTGTTCGACCGCCCACCACTTGCCGGTCCGTCCCAGTCCGGTTTGTATTTCATCCGTGATGAACAGTGCGCCGTATTTGCGGGTGAGTCTGGCTGCTTCCGGCAGATAGTTATCGTCCGGTATCCAGACACCGTGTCCTTGAATCGGTTCAGTAATGAAGGCGGCGACATCTCCCTGCGCAAGCACCTGTTCCAGTGCTTCGAGATCATTGAACGGGATTTCGATAAAATCCGGCACCATCGGGCCGAATCCCTTTTTGTAATGATCATCTCCCGTGGCGGAGAGAGAACCAAGGCTAAGCCCGTGATAACAGCCATGGCAGAAAATGATTTTGGATTTCCCGGTGGCGTAACGGCTGAATTTGATCGCCGCCTCGACTGTTTCGGTACCCGAGTTGGCGAAAAAGACACGTTTTAATCCGTCCGGGGTCAGTTTGACCAGCCTCTCCGCCAGCAGTCCTGCGAGTAATGACACGTCGAGCTGGACGAGATTGGGTAAATCTGCCTCCAGAGTGCTTTTGAGTGCTTCGACGATTTCCGCGTGATTGCGCCCCAGTGCAAAGACACCGAAGCCACTCAGCAAGTCCAGATAGCGGTTATCCTGCTCGTCGAACAGATATGCGCCTTCAGCCCGGACGTAATGACGATCAAAATCGATGGTTTTGAGGACTTTGACCATCTGGCTGTTCAGATACTTGTCATGCAGGGCAAAATTTTCTTTGCTGCGGTTCTGGATGAAATCCTGGATTTTCATGGGTGAGGCTCCGGAATGTGATGGGGCGCAGGTAAGCAAGTATCAAAAAATCAGCAGCATTTTACCCTAATCCGTTGAGGGGGTCCGGGCGGATACTTTATAAAAAATCTGGTGATTTCAAGGCGTCGTCTGCACCTGTCTTTCCATCGGAGAAATCGGCAATGATTATCATTAATTCGGTGTCTTGATTGACATTTATCATTAGCTTGTCTAGACTTTCTCGCCGGGACTCGGTGGTTACGGGTTCTTTGGTAGCTGGTCTGATTCTAATAACATGACGGATAGATTTCTCTGCAGGCGGGATCGTTGTATGAATATCCCGGCAGAGGGTTTTTCTATTGGTTGATTTGCAGGAAGTTGCAGATTGGGGCCGGCGAACGATGAACGATGTTTCGCTGAATAAAATATAAATTCTAGTAGAGGAAGGTAATCATGAAAACAACAAAAGCAATGCTTGCAGGTTTTGCTGTGGGATCACTGTTGCTGGCGGGTGCTGCACAAGCTGAACACAACTTCAATGTGGTTATCAACGCTTACGATACCACTATTCCTGAGCTCAACGTGGAAGGTGTGACCGTAAAAAATATCCGTGCTTTCAATGTGTTGAATGAGCCGGAGGCACTGGTCGTCAAGAAAGGTGATGCAGTGAAAATCGTTGTTGAAAACAAATCACCCATCAGCGAAGGATTTTCAATTGATGCGTTTGGCGTTCAGGAAGTCATTAAAGCAGGTGAAACCAAAACTATCAGCTTTACCGCTGATAAAGCAGGTGCTTTCACGATCTGGTGCCAGCTTCATCCTAAAAACATCCATCTGCCAGGTACCCTTAACGTCGTAGAATAAGTAGCATCTGAAACTACGGTGGTAGAAAATCAGGCTGGATTGAATCCGGCCTGATTTTTTTATAATGCGTCATCCTCTCTGAAATCACCCGGTATTCCGGGATATCGCAACTTTCTCTCATCTTGCTCTGGCAATCTGATCAGAGTGATATCAATATAGCTTTGTCGTAGCAGGTTGTGCCTGCGTACTTCTCTCCGACTACTGTTTGGTAAATCATACAAGGGTTTTTGTTAGATTTTGTTAGAATACCGGCTCGTGATGAACTATTTTTATGAGGTATTTAATGGCAGTTGAAAGGACTTTGTCCATTATCAAGCCCGATGCAGTAGCGAAGAACGTCATCGGACAAATCTATGCACGGTTTGAGGCAGCCGGTCTGAAAGTCGTTGCTGCCCGCATGGCGCACTTGTCGAGAGTCGAAGCAGAAAATTTTTATGCAATTCACAGAGAAAGACCTTTTTTCAGGGATCTGGTCGAATTCATGATTTCCGGGCCGGTGATGATTCAAGTGCTGGAAGGTGAAAGCGCAATTGCCAGAAATCGTGAGCTGATGGGTGCTACAGATCCCAGGAAAGCAGAAAAAGGTACGATTCGCGCAGATTTTGCAGAAAGTATCGATGCCAATGCAGTACATGGTTCGGATGCGCCTGAAACGGCTGCCGTTGAAATCGCCTGTTTCTTTCCATCACTGGAAATATATTCACGCTGATAACGTACAACCTTGCTGATCTGGAAAACCGGGTGCAATGATCAACCTGCTTGATTTCAATAAGACGGAGCTGGTCCGTTTCTGTGGCGAAATGGGCGAAAAGCCTTATCGGGCAAGGCAATTGTTGCGCTGGGTACACCAGTCCGGCAAGACGGAATTCATGGAAATGAGTGACCTGGCAAAAGGGTTCCGCCATAAGCTGATGGAATGTGCTGTTGTCCAGTTGCCTGAAATCGTCAGTGATCATACTGCAGGGGATGGCACCCGCAAGTGGCTGTTATCGACAGGGGTGGGAAATGCAGTGGAAATGGTTTTTATTCCTGAGCCCAATCGGGGCACGCTTTGTGTTTCCAGTCAGGTGGGCTGTGCGTTGGCATGCAGCTTCTGTTCCACTGGTCGGCAGGGTTTCAACCGTAATCTGAGTGTTGCAGAAATCATCGGTCAGTTGTGGTGGGCCAATCGGTTGCTCGAAGCGGGTAATTGTGACCCGTTTTCCCCGGATACTGCACGAGTGCAGACAGATAAACCAGAAACGAGGCGGCCGGTTACCAATGTCGTTATGATGGGGATGGGTGAGCCGCTGGCCAATTTTGAAAACCTGGTAACGGCACTGGATCTGATGCTGAGCGATGATGCGTATGGTTTGTCACGCCGTCGGGTAACAGTAAGTACATCCGGCCTGGTTCCCGCTCTGGATCGCTTGCGTGAGCGCTGCCCGGTAGCGCTCGCGGTTTCGCTGCACGCACCGAATGATGCCTTGCGTGACCAGTTGGTGCCCATCAATAAAAAGTATCCGATCAGGGATTTACTGGCCGCCTGTGAGCGTTACCTGCCAGCCGCACCGAGAGATTTTATTACGTTCGAATATGTTATGCTGAAAGGCGTGAATGACAGTGTGGCGCTGGCACAGGAACTGGTTCAGCTTGTCAGGAACGTTCCATGCAAACTCAATCTGATCCCGTTTAATGCCTTTCCCGGTTCCGGTTATGAACGGTCGGATACAGAAGCCATCGGTAATTTTAGGGATGTACTGATACAAGCCGGTATCGTTACGACAGTACGCAAAACGCGCGGGGATGATATTGCCGCTGCCTGCGGTCAACTGGCAGGGCAGGTGCGCGACAAGACACGCCGGACGAGCGGGTGTGGAACTGGTCAGCCGGCAGTTGCCAGATAATCGGAGATATATAAATCCAGTGTTGGGTAAGCCATTGCAAGCAAAATGAACAAGCTGATTAGAACGGGGGTTCTCGGATTTCTGATATGGCTGGCGGGTTGCGGACATGCACCGGTTCAGGAAAAGCCGACTCCCGAGGAACTGAAGCAGCGCGCATTGCAAAGTGCCAAAATTCATACTGAACTTGCGGGCCAGTACTATCACCGTGGCCAGTATCGGGTAGCGATAGAAGAAGCCGAAATCGCACTGCAGAAAAAAACCGACTATGCTCCAGCTTATAACATGCTGGGGCTGGTTTATATGGATCTGCAGGAGGATGATCGTGCGGAATGGAACTTTGAGCGCGGACTTGGAATCGCCCCAAACGATCCTGATATACGCAATAATTTCGGCTGGTTCTTATGTCAGCGAAAACCCGACAGGATAGAACAGGCCATCGGTCATTTCATGGCGGCTGTGCGTGATCCCTTGTACGAAACACCAGAAAGAACCTATACCAACGCAGGATTGTGCGTTCTGAAGCAGAATGACTTCGAGCGGGCACAAAACTACTTTCAGGAGGCTCTGGTTATTCGCCCGGGCTATCCTTTGGCCCAGCTTGGTCTGGTAGAACTGGATTTCAGTCGTGGTGAAGTGAAAAAAGCCTGGGCTGCAATCAATCGGTATTTACAGACATATCCTCCCGCTCCAAGCAGTTTGTGGCTGGCTGTTCGCATTGCACGAGCAAACGGAGACGTCAATGCAGAAACCAATTATGCTTTTCAGCTACAGAAGCGTTTTCCTGATTCCCGGGAAGCCCGAGAATCGCGTGCAGGCAGGTTAAATCATGAAAGATAATGAACTAGATGAAAGAGACGGATTGGCTACTGATCAGAAATCAGACATCATCCGTGACGCAGAACCGGTTGAAACCTCAGATCAGGCTGTATCTCTTCAGGCGGAATCTACGGGTACGATGTCGTATTCGCCTGCTCAGGCTGGTGATCCGGCTGAAACGGCAACAGCAGGTGGCATAGTTGCTTCCGGTTTCGGGCAGATATTGCGTGATGCGAGGATCAGGCGTGGTATGAATATAGGCAAGGTGGCACATCGCCTTCGTCTGTCTGAACAGCAGGTGGAGGCAATCGAGGCACAGGATTTTTCCAGACTGCCTGCTGCCGTATTTTTACGCGGCTATATACGCAATTATGCCAATCTGCTGCAGCTCGACGACGTGCCGCTGTTAATGGAGGCGGTGCCTCAGGCAAGGCCGGTGGATACTGTCTTTGCCAGTAAAAGAAATGCGCAGCGTTTCAAGGCAATCGAGCCTGCTTACCGATCAGGTCGCAGCAGTCGCGGCGGGTGGCTGTATATCGCGGTGATACTGGCAGCGCTTGCGGCCTATGGAATTTATCGTGATGAAGTACCAGAACAGTTGGTTTCCTTCTCGGCAGAGGATACAGATCAGGTGATGTCATCGATCTCTGCTGACGGCAATGACCAGGTAGCAATAGATCTGGCGCTGCCGTTGTCTTCTTCTTCCGGGCTACCATTGGTAACACCTGCACCCACTGGTGCCGGTTTGCCGTCAGTTGCGACGACATTGCCTGAACTGCCGGCGCTATCCGTACCGGTTGCAGAAGTACCCAAGGCTTCAGACGATGGTAAAAAATCACTGCACTTTTCCTTTTCCCGCGATTCATGGGTCAAAATCAAAGATGGTGGTGGCCGGGTCATTCTCGAAAAAACCCACTTACGCGGAACCGAGCAGACGATAGAAGGTAAGCCACCTTTATATCTGGTCATCGGCAATGCAGCCGGGGTCAGTCTTACCTATAACGGGCGCAAGGTTGATCTTGCACCTTATACACGCGGCAACGATGATGTTGCACGCTTTTCACTTGAATAATCTTGTACGAATTTCTGAGAATCGGGTTTTAACCATGTCTTCTAATAACGTACCTGCCCCTCGCCGGAAGTGTGTGGGTGTCAAAGTAGGTTCGGTGATGATCGGTGGTGGTGCGCCGATCGTTGTGCAGTCAATGACCAATACCGACACTGCTGATGAGGTATCAACCACCCAGCAGGTCGCCCAGCTTGCACTTGCAGGCTCAGAACTCGTCAGAATCACCGTCAATTCCATGGAAGCTGCGCGTGCCGTTGCCGGGATCCGTGCGCGACTGGATGATATGGGTTGTCATGTTCCGCTCGTCGGTGATTTTCATTTCAATGGGCACAAGCTGCTGACCGCGTATCCCGAATGTGCCAGAGCACTGGCCAAATATCGTATCAACCCGGGTAATGTCGGCCATGGCCGCAAGCGTGATGAACAGTTTTCCCTGTTGATAGAGACGGCCTGCAAATATGATAAACCGGTTCGTATCGGGGTCAACTGGGGCAGTCTTGATCCTGAGATGCTGGCACGAATCATGGATGAGAATGCACGTTCGCCTGATCCGCTGGGTGCTTCGCAGGTCATGTACAAGGCACTCATCACTTCCGCGCTGGAAAGCGCAGCCAGAGCTGAAGAACTGGGTCTGGCCCGCGATCATATCGTACTGTCATGCAAAGTCAGTGGTGTGCAGGATTTGATTGCCGTCTATGGTGCGCTGGCCGAGCAATGTGACTATGCACTGCATCTGGGATTGACCGAGGCCGGTATGGGATCAAAAGGGATCGTCGCCTCGACAGCGGCGCTGGCGGTACTGCTGTTCAAAGGGATTGGCGATACGATCCGTGTTTCCCTGACACCGGAGCCGGGTGGAGATCGTGCTCGTGAAGTTATCGTGGCACAGGAAATCCTGCAGACGATGGGATTGCGTGCGTTTGTTCCGCTGGTGGCAGCCTGTCCGGGCTGCGGGCGAACAACCAGCACTTATTTCCAGGAGCTTGCAGAAAGCATTCAAATCTACGTGCGTGAACAGATGGTCATCTGGCGTGAGCAATACGAAGGTGTCGAGAATATGTCGCTGGCAGTCATGGGATGTGTGGTCAACGGGCCGGGTGAAAGCAAGCATGCTGATATCGGCATCAGTTTACCCGGATCGGGAGAAACTCCGGTCGCCCCGGTTTTTGTGGATGGACAGAAGACCGTTACCCTGAAAGGTGACAACATCGCGGGTGAATTCCGTATGATCGTCGATGAATACGTACGTACCAAATACCGGAAAAAAGCAGCCAATGCCTGAACCAATCAGGGCAGTTCGCGGGATGAACGACATCCTGCCGGATGAAAGCGGTTTGTGGGCGTTTTTTGAAGACACGATTCGCACATGGCTGGCTGCCTACGGCTATCGCAATTTGCGTACCCCCATCGTCGAACAGACTGATTTGTTCGTCCGCTCGATTGGGGAGGTGACCGATATAGTCGAAAAAGAGATGTATACATTTGTTGATCATCTCAACGGAGAAAATCTGACCTTGCGCCCGGAAGGCACAGCTTCCTGTGTGCGTGCGGTAATCGAGCACAATCTGCTGTATGCGGGTCCCCAGCGCCTGTATTACAGCGGGCCGATGTTCCGGCACGAACGCCCGCAAAAGGGCCGCTATCGCCAGTTTCACCAGGTGGGTGTGGAAGCACTTGGATTTGCCGGTCCGGATATCGATGCGGAACTCATCGTCATGTGCGCGCGATTGTGGCGTTTACTGGGTATTTCAGATGTCCGTCTCGAAATCAGTACACTTGGCAGTACCGAATCACGTTCGGTTTATCGTGCCCGTCTGATCAGTTATCTGGAAAAATTCTGTGATGATCTCGATGAGGATGCACGCCGGCGGTTAAAAACTAATCCGTTGCGTATTCTCGACAGCAAGAATCCGGCCATGCGTGAAATACTGGCTGGTGCCCCTCGCCTGTTCGATGATCTGGATGAAGATTCACTCGCCCATTTTGAGGCATTGCAACGGATTTTGCGCAACCAGGGTATCAGTTTCGAAATCAATAACCGGCTGGTCAGAGGGCTGGACTACTATAACCGCACGGTATTCGAATGGGTGACTGATAAGCTGGGCGCGCAGGGGACCATTTGTGCAGGCGGGCGTTATGACGGGCTGATCGCGCAGATTGGCGGAAAACCGGCACCAGCCTGCGGCTTTGCCATGGGTATCGAGCGAATACTGGCACTGATGGATGAAAACGGTGCCGTTGGCGCGCATGCCATTCCTGATGTATATGTGGTGCATCAGGGGGAGGCTGCTGCCGAATTTTCATGGAAGGTGGCAGAATCATTGCGGGATGACGGTCTTAAAGTGGTGCTGCATAGCGGGGGCGGAAATTTCAAGGCTCAGATGAAAAAAGCCGATGCCAGCGGTGCACGTTTTGCCGCTATCATCGGAGAAGATGAGGTCGTGGTCGGGCAAATCAGCATCAAACCATTACGTGAGGCAGCGGAACAGATCAGGGTCGATCTGGCCGGAGCCGCTGCACTTCTGGGAAATATTTAACCAAGGTGGAAAATCAGAACCATGTCAGCGTACAACTTTGAAGAACAGGAAAAGATAGAAGGGTTGAAGTCCTGGTGGGCTGCCAACGGTACTACTATACTGTTTGCCATTGCCGTTTTTGCGGCAACGGTGGCCGGTAACCGGCTGTGGAATCATTACAAGGCTGAACAGGCGCAGCAGGCAGCTGATTTATATGCCGTTCTCCAGCAACAGGTTGAAAAAGGGAGTGAGCTCGTCAAAATAACCGATGCGGCACACTTGCTGACCGAAGGTTTTCCCGGTAGCGGCTATGCTTCGCGCGCGGCATTGATAGCTGCCCGTGCTGCAGGTCAGGCAGGCAATGATCAGGTTGCCAGAGATATGCTGCAATGGGCGCTCGACCATGCTGAAGAGCCTGAAATAAAGGACATGGCCCGCTTGCGGCTGGCAAGTGTGCTGGTGGATGAGAGCAAGTACGACCAAGCACTGAAATTACTGGATGCGCAGCATGCTGCATCTTTTACCGGGCTGTACGCAGATTTACGGGGAGATGCATTGGCCGCCGCAGGGAAAACAGATGAAGCAAGGGCAGCCTACCAGAAGGCACTGGACAGCCTGAATGCACAGGGTGCTTACCGGAATGTCGTACAGATGAAACTGGATGTATTGAGGGAACAACGGCAGTGATTGGCAGCATTTCGTTATCGGCTCCTGATTTCACTTTCCATAATGGTTATTGTCGGACACTGCGTGTCTGCATACTTGCGCTGTTGATTCTGCTGGGCGGTTGTGCAAATCTGAGTGATATAACAGGTGCGCATTTTACCGATCTTTTCAGCGGTGATGAGGATGAGATCGAAATCGATGAAGCCGAACTTGCCGAGCTGCAAACGCTGGCTCCGATCAAGCCGCTATGGCAGGTAAAACTGTCAGAGAGCAAAACCGCAGTTTTTCTGCCGGTTTACGATAATGGCGCACTGTATGCCGCTGACGAAGAAGGCCGGCTGATCAAGCTCGATCCGGCGACAGGACGTGAAATCTGGCGTGTGGATACCAAGTCTCAGCTTTCCGGAGGGGTTGGTACAGGCGGAGGAATGATTCTGCTTGGAACCTATAAGGGTGAGGTACTGGCATTCGACGAAGCAGGCAATGCTCTGTGGCAATCCCAGGTGCCAAGTGAAATCCTGAGCCCACCGCAGACAGACAATGGAATCGTAGTGGTGCGTACTGGTGACAGCAGGCTTTACGGCCTGAATGCAGCCGATGGAAAGCAGATCTGGAGCTATCAGGGTGTAACACCACCGCTGACAGTCAGGAGCTTTGTCGGCGTATCAATTACCCGGGGCGCTGTTTTTGCCGGATTTCCCGGCGGTAAACTGATCGCTCTGGATCTGTTTACCGGCAATGTGGGCTGGGAGGCAACCGTTTCACAACCGCATGGCGTTACGGAGCTGGAACGTATGACTGACATCAGCAGTCTGCCGGTTGTCGATGAAAATCAGGTATGCGCAGTTGCTTATCGTGGCCGGGCCGCCTGTTTTGAAATTTCCAACGGTAATCAGATCTGGGCCCGGGATGCGTCGAGCAGTGCAGGCATGGTGATGGACAACAGCCATGTTTACATCAGCGAAGAACACGGAACCGTAGCCGCCTATGACAAAAGCAGTGGTGCCGTCGTCTGGAAGAGAGGAAAGCTGGGCAGCCGCAAGTTATCCGCTCTGATGATCGCTCGAGGTACCCGTCTGATAGTGGGTGACGATCAGGGATATATCACCCTGATCAGCCGCCAGGATGGTTCACTGCTTGGCCGTACTTTGACCGATGGCAGCGCCATTTCATCGCGTGCCGAGTATCTGCCGGATGGTTTTGTCGTACAAACACACAAAGGCGGTCTTTTCGCATTTTCCTTGCAATAACCCGGGTTTTCCTGCTGTCCGGGTAAAACGTTTTTTCCATATTCCCACTCTCATGAAACCCACACTCGTCCTGGTTGGGCGCCCGAATGTCGGAAAATCGACATTGTTCAACCGTCTGACCCGCAGTCGTGATGCGATTGTGGCTGATATCCCCGGGCTCACGCGTGACCGGCACTATGGTCACGGCAGGCTGGGCCTCAAACCCTATCTGGTGGTGGATACCGGCGGTTTTGAACCGGTGGTCAAATCCGGCATCCTGCATGCCATGGCCAGACAAACCCTGCAAGCCGTGGACGAAGCGGATGTCGTGTTGTTCATCGTCGATGGTCGTCAGGGGCTGGCTGCACAAGATAAGATCATTGCGGAACAATTGCGCAAAACCGGCCAGAAAATAATCCTCGTCGTCAATAAAACCGAAGGGATGCCTTATTCATCGGTGACGGCTGAATTCCATGAACTGGGGCTGGGTACACCCTGTGCTGTTTCGGCTTTGCACGGAGAGCATCTGGGCGAACTGATCGATCTTGCGCTGGAAGATTATTCGTATGAAGAGGTTGCCGAGACCGAATCTGGCCAGGAAAAACGCCCTGTCATTGCTATTGCCGGCCGCCCCAATGTCGGTAAATCCACGCTGATCAACACCCTGCTGGGGGAAGAGCGCGTAATTGCATTCGATCAGCCAGGTACCACCCGAGACAGTATTTATGTCGATTTCGAATATGGCCAGCGCAGCTATACGCTGATCGATACGGCGGGTTTGCGCCGATCAGGCAAGGTTTGGGAAACCGTGGAGAAGTTCTCGGTGGTCAAAACCCTGCAGTCGATTGAAGCTGCTAACGTAGTCATCCTGGTGCTCGATGCACACAATGAAATTTCCGACCAGGATGCCCATATTGCCGGGTTCATTCTGGAAACCGGCCGCGCACTGGTCGTTGCCATCAATAAATGGGATGGTCTGGACGACTACCAGCGTGAAATCATCAAACGTGAATTTGAACGCAAGCTCAGTTTTCTGAATTTTGCCAATCTGCACTACATCTCTGCCTTGTACGGTAAAGGTGTGAAAGGATTGATGCCTTCGGTGGATACAGCCTATGCTGCTGCCATGGCGCATATTCCCACACCGAAATTGACGCGGGCCATGCTGGCTGCCGTTGCTAAACAACAACCTCCGCGTGGCGGAATGTCACGCCCCAAGCTGCGCTATGCCCACCAGGGAGGAGAAAATCCTCCGCTGATCATCGTGCATGGTTCTATGCTCGAACATGTCCCGCAAACCTACCGCCGCTATCTTGAAAATACATTCAGGGAAGTATTCGAGTTGAAAGGCACTCCGTTACGAGTGGAATTCAGAACCGGCCACAACCCCTATGCCGGTAAGAAAACACCGCTGACCGAGGAAGAAGCCCGGCGGGCACATAGCCGTCGCCGTCGCAACCGCAAGAAGTACGGCTAATTCAGTAACGCAAAGCTTAGTCCAGATAATTTCCTGGCGTCCTGTTCAAGGTTATTGAATAGAATGTCTTCTATATACACGTGGGCGTAACCATGTTTAGTCCCACTTTGTGTTGATCGCCTGAGAGCTATTACTATGGTGAGGCTACTGAAATACATCTGGGCAGCCCCTTGTTCCCTGTTCGGATTGGGTTGTGGCTTGTTCCTGCTGCTGATCGGGGGATCGGTACGGCAGGTGTCCGGTATTCTGGAGTTCTCGATTGGATCTGGTGATCCAATACCTTTCTTCCCCTTCGGTGCTGTTACCTTTGGCCATGTGGTTCTCGGCCTGAATGAGCCTGTCCTTAAATGTTTGCGAGTCCATGAACTGGAGCACGTCAGGCAGTATGAGGTATGGGGAATATTGTTTTTTCTGGCGTATCCAGCTTCTGGCTTGTGGCAACTACTTCGGGGCAGGAATCCCTACTGGCATAACTATTTTGAAATCCAGGCCCGTCAGCGTAGTGAGCGGAGCGGATCTGGCGACTCGTTGCGGGGTAGCGATTTTTGAAGTGCCATGGCCTGAGGTTGGATGTTCTGCCAAGCATGCAATATATATCTGATTTCGGTAGTCTTGGCTTTGGCTGCAAGACAGTATTCTTATCAGACTCAATATCTTGGGATATTGCTGTAGTAGCGAGATGAAGTTGTCTGGAAAATAAGTCTTGCCAATATCCCGATAAGGCAAACCGAGCCAATCTGTTACAACCGCCCTCATTACCTGATTACTTTGTTTGTCACATGAAAAAGCTTTATACAGCCAATCATTTGTTGGAGGCGCATATCGTCCGGGATTTGCTGGAGAATGCCTACATTCCGACGAGGCTGTTCAATGAGTACGCACAGGGAGGAACGGGAGAGATTCCGTTTACCCATACTTACCCTGAGGTATGGGTGGTGCGCGATCTTGATTTTGAACGCGGCCGGAGGATTATTGCGGCTTATGAACAGGCTCCGCAAGTAACTGATACTGTTTCCTGTCCGCAATGCGGTGAGGAAAACCCCGGTAACTTTCAGTTATGCTGGCAATGTGGGGGTGGACTGGAAGTCATCAAAGAGAAATCCTGATTCTCAGACAACTGAAGACAACTCCCACCAAGGCAGCATCGCTTCTCAGCTGGATAACGATCTGTTGTTTGACACTTGTTACTCGTGAGCAATGGGTTTGTCGGTAAAGAGATAGTCTTTCAGCTCCTTGTCAAATACCGGGTCACACCGTCGAATCCATTCCAGCAGCATCGCTGCGTGTTCCTTTTCTTCATCCCGGTTGTGCGCCAGTATCGCTTTCAGTTCTTTATCCTTACAGGCATTCACTCGCTGATTGTAGAGATCGACTGCTTCTAACTCTTCACGCAGAGAAATAATTGCCCGGTGCATGTCTCGGGTTTCATCGCTCAGTTCTTGTGTGGGTTCAAAATAACCGTCATTTGCCATCAGTATCTTCCTTGTCGTTGGTGGTAACTGCCTGATCTCCGGTTTCAGCCTGTACAGGTTCAGGAGTTGGATGTTTGTCGCGTCGTGTGATTTTTCCAATCAGCACGAAAAAGAGCGGCACGAAAAATATGGCGAGGAAAGTTGCTGCCAACATGCCGCCAAGTACAGTAGTGCCAATGGCGATACGGCTGGCAGCCCCTGCGCCGGATGAAATCGCAAGCGGGAATACCCCCATGATAAAGGCCATGGAAGTCATGATGATCGGACGGAAACGAACCCGGGCTGCCTCCAGAGCGGCTTCGGTCAGTGATGCGCCTTTGGCATACAGATCACTGGCGAACTCTACGATAAGAATAGCGTTTTTGGCGGATAGTCCAATCAGGGTAATTAACCCGACCTGAAAGTAAATATCATCAGTCAGTCCACGCGCCCAGATAGCCAGCAATGCTCCCAAGATACCGAAGGGCACGGCCAGAATGACGGCAAACGGTACAGACCAGCTTTCATACAGGGCAGCCAACACCAAAAATACCATGAGCAGGGCAAAGGAAAGTATCCATATTTTTTGTCCACTGGCTGCCATTTTTTCCTGATAGGTAATCCCGCTCCAGTCGATGGTGTAACCCTTGGGTGCCAGTACTTCATTGGCCACTTCCTGCAGCGCATCCAGAGCTTGCCCTGAGCTATAGCCTGGCGCTGCACTTCCCAGTACGAGTGCAGAGTTGAATCCGTTGAAATGGGTAACCGGATCCGGGCCGCTGTTGAACTCGGTTGTAACCACAGAATCAAGCGGTATCATTGTGCTGGTTGTTCCGGATTGGGCACGAACATAGATATTGCTGATATTGTCCGGGCTGGATCGATACTCAGGTGAGGCTTCAGTTTGTACCCGGTAGACACGGCCAAACTTGATAAAGTCATTCACATATAAATTGCCAAAATAAGCTTGCATCGTATCGAAAACATCGGATATGGGCACACCTAAGGCTTTGGCACGTTCGCGGTCGACATGAGCATACATCCTTGGGGCGCTGACACGGAAATTGGTACCGGCAATTCCGATAGCCGGGTGTTCCATGGCTTTGTTTACAAATGCCTGTGCTGTTTCGGCAAATTCTGAAAAGTCTCCTCCACTTGGGTCCTGCAATTGAATTGAAAAGCCACCCGTTGCGCCCAGTCCGCGGATTGAGGGTGCGTTAAAGGCGAGCACCAGTGCTTCAGGGATTTTTGCAAATTCACCAAAGGCATTGGCGATCAGGTTTTGAACCTGCTCATCGGCATTTTTGCGTGTATCCCAGTGATGCAACGGTACGAACATCGTGGCGTGATTCGGACCACGGCTGCTGAAAACAAAGTTCATGCCAGCCATTGCATCAGTTGAATGAACAGATGGAATGGACAGGAAATAACTCTCTATTTTTTCAAGAACCTTTTTGGTGCGGGAAATGGAAGCGCTATCCGGAAGTTGTACTACCGTAATGAAATAACCCTGATCTTCTTCCGGAAGAAAACCTCCTGGCACTGTTTTGAATAAACCGATGGCAAAAAATATTACCATTAAAAAAATGAGGATTGATAATGCCGATCTTTTTATGATTGTACCGGCCATGCTGACGTAGCGAGTCTGTGCCCAATCAAACGTTCGGTTGAAAGTTTTCCATAGTTTGTTAGGAGAATCGTGGCCGGGTTTGAGTACCAGGGCACACAAAGCAGGACTGAGTGTCAGTGCGACAAATCCGGAAATCATGACTGACAATGCAATGGTTACAGCAAATTGTTTGTACAGTTCACCAGTAATGCCTCCCAGAAATGCGACCGGTAAAAATACCGAAGCGAGTACCAGAATGATAGCAATCAGTGCTCCGAATAATTCCTGCATGGCTTTTATTGCGGCATTTTTAGGCGTGAGGCCCTCGGCTATATGGCGCTCGACGTTTTCTACCACGACAATCGCATCATCCACCACGATACCGATGGAAAGCACCATACCAAACAGGGTAAGTGTGTTTATCGAAAACCCCAGCGCTTCCATTCCCATGAATGTACCGATGAGAGAAATGGGTGCCGCGATAGCCGGGATCAGTGTGGCGCGCCAGCTTTGTAAAAAAATGAAAACAACCAGCACAACCAGCAACAAGGCCTCTGCCAGGGTTTTTACAACCTCCTGAATGGAAACCTCAATAAAGGTGGTGGTGTCGTAAGGAACATCATAGGACGCACCAGCCGGGAAATCTTTAGCAAGCTTGTCCATTTCGTTGCGGATGCGCTGTGCTGTTTCAAGTGCGTTGGCGCCAGGTGAAAGATAAGTCAGCAGAAAAGTATTGGGCCGTCCGTTCCAACGTGCCTGCAGATCATAGGATTGTGCACCCAGCTCTACTCGTGAGACATCTTTCAGTCGTACCATGGAACCATCCGGATAAGCCCGGATGATCATTTCTTCAAATTCTTTTACCTCACTCATCCGTCCTTTAGTCATAACGGGAATGGTGAGCTCGGTTTCATTGACCATGGGTTCGCGGCCGATTCGCCCGGCAGGAAAATCCCGATTCTGCTCACGGACAGCAGCGACGATATCACTCGGTGTGAAATTGAGTTGCGCCATCCGGACGGGATCAAGAATGAGCCGCATGGAATAATTCTGACCGCCAAAGATTGAAGCATCCCCAACACCGGGAAGGCGTTTTATATTATCGAGTACCCTGAGCAGGGCATAATTCGACAGAAAAATGGTGTCGTGAGAAGGATCAGTAGAGCTCAACGCAACGACTAGCAGTAGATCGGGTGAAGTCTTCTTGACGGTTATCCCCTGCCGGATAACTTCATCGGGCAGTTGTGGTTCGGCCAGTTTCTGCCGGTTCTGGGTTTGTACTTGTGCGATATCGATATCTGTTCCGATTTCGAACGTGAGCCTCATTGTCATGTGGCCATCGTTTGTACTGGTGGATTCGTAATACAGAAGATTATCGATACCGGGAAGCTGTACTTCTATCGGGCGTGCAACGGCTTCCGCTACCACATCTGCACTGGCACCGGGATAATCCGCATCAATTTGTACGACAGGCGGAGTAATTTCTGGAAACTGAGCAATCGGGAGATTTTTCAGTGAAACCAGACCAACAATGACGATGATGATGGATAGTACTGATGCAAAAATCGGTCGTTCAATAAAAAAACGGGAATTCATGGCACGCCTTACGCGGTTTATTCTTGATGATTGCTTTAGGAAGTCTGGCTTTCTTCTTGCTGGTAGGGAACAGGATCTACCTGAACGCCTGGATGGATTCTGTGAATTCCTTCCACGACGACCTGTTCTCCTGCTTGCAGGCCGCTTTCAATCAGCCATTCATTGCCTTGCCATGCGCTGGCCTGTACCGGGCGGAGTTCAGCTTTTCCTTCATTGATGACATAGACGAAAGAGCCGCTTGGCTGTTGCTGCACGGCGCGCTGGGGAATCAGAATTGCTCCTGTTCTGCTGTAACCTTTGATACGAACCTTAACAAACTGGCCCGGGTAAAGGTGAGCTTCCCCGGGAGCATTTTTGCCAGCCGGGTTGGAAAATACAAATCGTCCCAGCAGCATACCAGTTTCAGGCCGTATCACGATGTCTTCAAAATCCAGCAATCCTTCCTCCGGATAGATGCTGCCATCGGAGAAAGTCATTACACCACTCAGCTGAAAAATACTTTCAGGTCTTTCAAGTTTGTGTTCAGATAGTTCGCGGCGCAGGCGCAACAAATAACTTTCTGGAATATTTACATTGACATACATGGGATCCAGCTGGTCGATAGTAGTCAACAAATTAGTTTGGGCTTCGACCAGGCGTCCTTCATAAAATTGACTGCGGTTGATTCGACCTTCCACCGGCGCAGTGATGAGCGTGTTGTCCAGATCGAACTTGGCCTTGATCATCACGTTCTGTGCTGCTTCCAGCGCCGCTCTTGCACTGCGCACTTCTACCGCGGCGTCATCGACCTCTTTTTTACTGACTGCTTTTTGTTTGAGCAGTGGTTGTACCCGCGCCAGATCTTTGTTGGCCTGATCCAATCGTGCCCGTGCCTGAGTTACCAGCGCCCTGCTGTTCTTGTAGACTGCATCGAAGGGTACCGGGTCGATGAGGTACAGCTTGTCACCCTTTTTGATATTCCGTCCTTCCGTGAAGAATATTTTTTTGATGATTCCGTTTACCTGTGAGCGGATTTCAACAGGCCGGAAAGATTCAGTCTGCCCGATGAATTCCGGTTCCTCCATAATCGTGCGGGTAGTGACGGTAGTTACGTATACCTGAGGTACCGGAGGTTGTGAATCAGTAGATGATTGCATTGAGCAACCGGCCAGAAAAACGATGAGCAGCACCCCTGTTCTGATGTTTATTATGGTGCGGCCGGTCTGCATGATTGATTGACGAAGCGTTTGATACATGACGTTATTCCCGGTAATTCGGTAAGGAAAATGATCAAAAATATTTATGGTTGATGAAACCGGTTTGCCGGCAGCAGTGTGCCGGATAGATTATTCATTTCAGCCATTGTGCAGCGGGCCGGTAGATACTGGCAGGGGAGTATTGGCACCTTCGGCCAGCCAGCCACCCCCCAGTGCCTTGTAAAGCTGAACGATGGAAATCAGATGCAGACGACGAGTGGCTGTAAGAGCAGATTCAGCATCAAATAACGTGCGTTTTGCAAGCAATACGTCAACGTAGCTGGTGATTCCACCCTGGTAACGCAGTTCTGCTGTTTGTAAAGCCGAAGCCAGCGCCTCTACCTGTGCCTGCTGGGCTTTGTACTGTTCATTTGCCGTCCGGATGGCAGCAAGCGAATCTTCAACTTCTTTGAATGCCACCAGGATGGTCTGTTCATATTTTGCCAGCGCCTGTCGTGCTTTTGCTTCTGCAGCTCGTTGCTCAAAACCGAGAGATTGAGAATTCAGCAATGGTGCTGCCAGTCCGAATCCACCGACACCGAATTCACTGCCGGAATCCAACAGACCAGATAATGCCGGGCTGGACAGTCCCAGAAAACCTGTGAGTGATATTCTTGGAAACCGTGCTGCTTTAGCTGCTCCGATCCGGGCGGTAGCTGCCCGCAGTGCTTGTTCGGCCTGCAGAATATCGGGGCGTCGCTGTAACAGTTCGGAAGGCAGGCCGGCAGGTATTTCAGGTGGTATCAGTTGTTCGTTCAGTGATGGCTCTCGCAGGACTGGAGTAGGATTTTTTCCTGTCAGCACACTGAGTTCGTTTTCTTTTTGAATGATTTGTCGCTCTAATTCAGCCACTTGCGCAGCAGCTCGGGCACGTTCAGCTTCGAACTGATCCAGATCGAGACGGGAAATCAGCCCTCCTTGTAATTGTGCTCTGGAGATTGCAATGGATTCATCCCATGAAGATAGTGCATGGTGGGCTATATCCAGCTGCATATCGAACTGTAAGAGATCGAAATAGGACTGTGCAACTGAGCTTACCAATGTCAGAACAACAGCACGACGATTCTCTTCCTGTGCCAGCAGATCCGCCCGGGCCGCTTCATTTGCACGGCGGAGCCTGCCCCAGATGTCCAACTCCCAGTTGAGGATGGTCTGCCCGAAATAATTGTAAGGTGTCGGAAATCCAGGACGGCTAAACCCTCCCATGGTACCAAGTGCCGGTGCGTTACCTTCGATATTTACATCAGGAATAAAATCCATATTGGAAATACGCAAGCGAGCCTGAAGTTCCTCAACACTGGCTGTCGTCTGTTTGAGATCCTTGTTTTCCTGCAGAGCCTGATCGATCAGCAATTGCAGCTTTTTATCCTTGAGCAGCTCCCACCAGGGGAGATTGGCGATGGATCGCCCTTCTGTTGGTGTCAGACGGTAATTTTGTGCAACATCGACCTGAGGACGTGAGTAATCAGGTCCCATGGCACAGGAGGTCACCAGCAGACTCGAACATAACAGTAGAAGAAGAGATTGACGGTGCTCTGGTTTCGTCGGCAGAGATGCTCGGTATCTGGAATCAGAGACTTCAGCCGGATGGGTAAATATGGATGCGATCATTGCAAATAACTGATCAGAAAATTTCAAATACCGCGACATACCACTCCTTTTTTAATCTTGGAGATATAAAGTCCAGTTTGTACCATTTATATTTTCTGCATGTACTTTGCAGTAGATTCAGGCGGTTTTACGGGGCGGGGGAGGACCATGAAAACATAGTCAGCGCCTTACGTAGACCGCAAACATGCAGATAAGTTCATTGCAAGGTAATTCTTTTTTCTCCCGTAACACGGCCGGGGTAAACCAGCTTTCTCTGGGAAGCTGGTTTACCCTAAATCAATCTCGATAGAATGAAGAAATTAGGCTGGAAGTGTTTTAAAATCAGAATCCGTAACCAATGTTGAACAGGTAGCGGGTATCAAATTTTTCCTTGCCAGGTGCAGGTTTGCTGTAATAGTCCACCTGAATCTCGTTGACGAACTGAAATCCGTACCAGAGTGGTACACGAAAACCGGTACGAGTACGAACGAAAAGGTCACTGGCCGCAAGCCCTTCGTGTGTATGGAAAAGCTGTACAGCCCGATTCCATATCCATTGGTCATAGCGGGTAGACCAGCGACCGGCCACATTACTTCTGTCTTTTATCCGGTTGCATGCAGCAGGATCAACTGTAAGTTTCTTTTCGCACTGATAGGGATAGTCGTAAAAATCGACGTTTACATAATCAGGGCCTGCTTCAAATGATAAATTGAGATCACCCGTTGCGAAAATCTGGTAACCGGCACCAATACCGAATGCCGATCTTAATTTAATATCCTGGAGACGGTCGTTGGTAAACAAGCCATGGGCGTATCCATACCAGACATCAGTGAAGAAATGTGCGTAGTCTCCATAAAGCTGGAAATTACGGGCATTCAGTATGGTTTCCTTTTGGCCGTTTGAATCCCGCGACTTGCTGTCTGCGTAATTGAACTGCCCGCCGAAGGAAACGCGGTCATCTCTCCCTCTGACAACGAGGTCGGTATTCAGATTATAAGACTGGCGCTGTGTATTCCCGGAAAATAGTGCACCACCCGCATTGACCTGACCGGAAAAGAATTTTTTATTGATTTCAGCAATTTCGGATAAAGGAATCGGTTCGGACTGATAGACACCTTCTTTTTTGATCTTCAACGTATTATCCGGGGAAACTTCGGTCATACCCGTCATTTCTTCCTTGTTTTTAAGGGTCAGCAATACAGGTTGAGTCGTGCTGAAACTTTCGATTGCACTCCACTTGACAGATATTTTGTCTGAATATTCAGTTTTTATTTCTAGAGTATTACCGGTCTTGTTGATGATTGTTCCGGTAATTCTGTCACCATTTTTAAGCAATATTTCATCAGCTCTTGCAGCCAGCGTCAAAGAAACCAGAAGCGTAAACAGCAAAACTGACAATTTCTTTTCCATTATGTTCTCTTTAATTTTTATGGGATATGAATCTGATCGAGGTAAGTATGTGAATCGGATGGCAGGGTTCTATCGTCGAGTCGAGAGAAAAATTTTCCCGGAGATGCTGTTTTCTGAATGAAACAGGCACACCCTCCGGGGATTGTCCGGGGAAAACAGATCGTGATTCGTTAAAATGATACCTGTTTATTTTTCAGTGTTGTCCGGATTGTCTGCAGTTGTTTCTGTGCTGATACTGGCTGCTTTCATACTGAGTCGCAGCCGGCCTTTTTCATCTGCTTCCAGTACTTTGACACGAACGGTCTGTCCTTCTTTGAGATGGTCAGCAACATTTTCGACCCGTTCATTGGCAATCTGGGAAATATGGAGCAATCCATCTTTCCCCGGAAGAACGCTGACAATGGCGCCAAAATCAAGCAATTTGAGAACAGTTCCTTCGTAAATCCTCCCGACTTCGACATCTGCAGTGATATCTTCGATACGTTTTCTCGCTTGTTCTCCACCTTCACTGCTGACACAGGCAATCGTCACGGAACCATCATCGGAAATATCGATGGTCGTTCCGGTTTCTTCGGTTAGCGCACGAATCACTGCACCGCCTTTACCGATGACATCACGGATCTTTTCCGGGTTGATCTTGAATTTGATGATGCGCGGAGCATGGACCGAGATACTTTCTCTTGCAATTGGAAGAGATTGTTTCATGATTTCCAGAATATGCAGACGTCCTTCTTTTGCCTGGAGCAGAGCAACCTGCATGATTTCCTTCGTGATCCCCTGGATTTTTATATCCATTTGCAGGGCAGTGATGCCGTGTTCGGTACCCGCCACCTTGAAATCCATATCACCCAGGTGATCTTCGTCGCCGAGAATGTCGGTCAGCACGGCAAACCGGTTGCCTTCCTTGATCAATCCCATGGCGATGCCGGCTACATGTGCTTTCAGTGGAACACCTGCATCCATGAGTGAAAGACATCCACCACAGACAGATGCCATTGAGCTGGAGCCGTTTGATTCAGTCACTTCCGAGACCACGCGCATCGAATAACCGAATTCTTCCACTGGTGGTATCACTGCCAGCAGAGCACGCTTGGCCAGCCGTCCATGACCGATTTCACGCCGTTTTGGGGTTCCTACCCTTCCGGTTTCGCCCGTGGCGAAAGGAGGCATGTTGTAGTGAAGCATGAAACGTTCGGAATAATCTCCCTGGAGTGCGTCTATTTTTTGTTCATCGCGTGCTGTTCCCAGCGTGGTGATTGCAAGTGCTTGTGTTTCACCCCGTGTGAACAGCGCAGAACCGTGAGTGCGCGGCAATACACCATGGCGAATAGTGATTGGCCGAACGGTGCGGGTGCCACGACCATCGATCCGGGATTCCCCATCAAGAATACTGTTACGTACTATTCTGGCTTCAAGCGCAAAACCAATTTCTCTGACTGCCTGTTCACTGGGGCCTTCCTCTGTACCCACTTTCAACTCGGTGAATACACGCTGCCAGATCTCATTGATTGCTTCGACTCTGGCTGATTTTTGTTTCAGCCGGAATGCATTGCGCAGATCAGCTTCGGCCAGTTGGGTAACTTTTTCGACCAGTGATAAATCTTTTTCTGCCGGTTGCCAGTCCCAGGCAGTTACACCTGCTTCATCAGCCAGTTCATTGATCATGTCGATCACTTGCTGCATCTGATCATGCCCGTATGTCACAGCACCGAGCATGACATCTTCAGAAAGCTCATCGGCTTCCGATTCAACCATCAGCACCGCTTTCTGCGTGCCGGCTACCACAAGATTGAGTTGAGATTCCTTGAGCTGGGTAGTGGTCGGATTGAGAATATATTCATTATTGATATAACCCACCCGCGCTGCACCGACCGGACCATCGAAAGGGATACCCGAGAGTATCAGAGCTGCTGAGGTACCGATCATTGCAGGAATGTCAGCATCGATTTCAGTATCGGATGACAGCACCATGGCAACGACTTGTACTTCGTTATAAAAGCCATCGGGGAAAAGCGGGCGTATCGGTCGATCGATCAGCCGGGAGGTCAGTGTTTCCTTTTCGGAAGGGCGGCCTTCACGTTTGAAAAAACTTCCTGGAATACGGCCGGCAGAATAAAACTTCTCCTGGTAATCTACGGTGAGCGGGAAGAAATCCTGTCCGGGTTTGGTTTTTTTATCGCCTACTGCAGTCACCAGTACAACCGTATCGTCCATGGAAACAATGACTGCACCATGTGCCTGTTTGGCAATTTCTCCGGTTTCAATGGTGAGTGTATGGCGTCCGTAGGTTATACTTTTTTTTATTGGCTTCAATTAATAATCCTTCTCTGGTCAAGTCATGCCCAAGGTAACTATAACTGCAAACTCGCATTCAGCTGCGGACAGCCGGAGTCATTCGGTTTTGCGTGAAGAGGCTCAACCGGGTATGTTGTTTTACAGCCTCGCAGTCATCTGCGATGATTGGTGGAAGGGGGTACGGTATATGCACTCCCCACAGGATATGTGTCCTATTTTCTCAAACCAAGTCGTTCGATCAGGGCGCGATAGCTGTCGTTGTTTTTTGATTTCAGATAGTCAAGCAGTTTGCGTCTGCGGCTGACCATGCGCAGCAAGCCACGACGGGAATGATGATCTTTGACATGTTGCTTGAAGTGATCGACCAGACTGTTGATTCGCGTCGTCAGAAGAGCCACCTGCACCTCTGGTGAGCCGGTATCTCCTGCTGCTCTCTGATAATCCCGCATGACCTGACTCTTTTGATCGGTTGTTACTGCCATTTACATTCTCCTGCTCGAAAATTAATCCATATATCCAACTAGCCGGCAATTTTACTCTTTAATAAAAGGCTTGCCAAATCAAATCAAGGTATTGTAACGGAGTCAGTTAATCTTTGCTGATTGCCTGATTACTCTATTCATTGAATAATTTGCATATGTGAATCAGCACGGGTGTTTTGCTCCTCCTGCCAGCTAGAAAAAATCAGGGATTTGGCCAGGTATCGATTCAATTTGAGGCGGGTATTTTCGAGAGATCATATCCGTGGCTTGTAATTTTCAATATACTCATCCTTTATCGTTTTCAGTACCAGGGATCTGCCGGATGGATCAGGATGGATCTTTGGCATATCTGCCTGGTTAGTATGTCTCATGACTCAGATCTATTTCGATCATAACGCCACTACCAAAGTGGATGATGTAGTACTGGATAGGATGTTGCCGTATTTTCGTGAACATTATGGCAACGCATCCAGCAGTCATTCTTTTGGATTGGCGGCTCGCCGGGCAATCGATCGTGCACGTGAACAGGTGGCTCAGGCTGTGGGTGTCCAGCCTGCACAGGTTATTTTTACCAGTGGCGGTTCAGAGGCAAACAATCTGTTTATTCGGGGTGTGTCGGATAGTCTGAAACCTTCTGTGCTGGCTGTCAGTACGATCGAGCATCCTTGCATCATGCGTCCTGCACGGGGGCTGACAAGGAAAAATGGTGAAAAATGGCAACTGCATTATCTGGCGGTGGATGCCGCAGGACAGATCAAGATGAATGATGCTGCTGATGTACTTACCGCGACCAGGTCTGCCATGGTTTCAATGATGCTGGCGAATAATGAAACCGGTGTGATTCAGGAGGTTGCCCCGGTTGCTGAAGTTGCAAGAGCGCAGGGGGCCTGGATGCATACGGATGCTGTGCAGGCATTTGGTAAAATTCCGGTGAATTTTACTGAACTTGGTGTACATGCCCTGACGTTGTCTGCACACAAGATTTACGGACCCAAGGGGGCAGCAGCACTGATCATCGATCCGCGCTTGCCGATCAGGCCCCTTATCGATGGCGGGGGGCATGAGAACGGATTGCGCTCCGGCACCGAGAATGTTCCGGCCATCGTCGGATTTGGCGCTGCCTGTGAGCTCGCCATGTCGAGAATGGCAGAGTCGTCAGTGAAAACAGCAATGTTACGTGATCGACTCGAACATGGTCTGCTGGCAATGGGTGCCACGGTATTCGGATTGAATGCTCCTCGTTTGCCCAATACCTGCTATTTTGCGTTGCCGGATATCGAGGGCGATACACTGGTAGTCCGTCTGGATAAGAAGGGATTTTCGGTGGCCAGCGGAGCAGCCTGTTCCAGTGCAACACCGGGGAAAAGTCATGTGCTGGAAGCGATGAATGTACCGCCGATCGTGGCGAGATGTGCGGTGCGCGTAAGCCTGGGGGGGGATAATACGATGGCGGAGGTCGATTCTTTTCTTGCGGCAGTGAAGCATATCACTGACGAATTGAAGAATATGAGCGCGCTATTCAATGTGTGAACACAAAAAGGAAATCGTAATTGAATGACTCGGGTATGAAAATAACTGAACGAGGGGACGATTTCCCCGTCAGGGCAATCATTTTGAGTGCAGGGCAGGGCAGACGGCTGTTACCCCTGACTGAAAATACACCCAAATGCCTGTTGCCGGTAGCAGGTAAACCGGTCATCGCCTGGCAGATCGATGCATTACTGGCTAATGGCATCGAAGAGATCGTGATTGTGGCCGGTTTTCAGATCGGCAAGGTAGAGGCGTTGATTGCCGAGCGCTACCATGATCGTCCAAATATCCGGATTTTGTTCAACCCCTTTTATGAGGTGGCGGATAATCTGGCCAGTTGCTGGATCGCGCGAAACGAAATGCATACCGGTTTTCTGTTACTCAACGGAGATACATTGCTGGGAGATGATCTGTTGCCAGGCTTGTTACACACACAAACAGCGCCGATCAACCTGTGTATCGACTTCAAAGCAGAATTCGATGACGATGATATGAAAGTGCAGCTCGGTCCGCAAAATCAGGTCAGGCAGGTCAGCAAGAAGTTGTCTGTCGGGGAAACGGATGCAGAATCGATTGGCCTGATTCGTTTCAGCGAGGAAGGTGCCCGACTTTTTCGTGAAGCAGTGGAGCAGGCATTGCGTGAACCGGAAAAACTTGGATCGTGGTATCTGGCGATCATCAGTGCGCTGGCCAGGCAGGGTGTGGTAAACGGCTACTCGGTTGCCGGAAGCCGCTGGTGTGAAATCGACTTTATTCAGGATTTGCAGAAAGCAGAAAAATATTTTGCCTGCAAGGAAGCGGATGCTGCAGATCAACCCCGGTCTGACCAGTTGTTACGCGTACCCGGCTGATCTGGAGGAAAGACAATGAGCGTGGAGATATTCAATGGCACCATGCAGAAATTCGGTGCACCTGATACGGTCATCTGCCAGTTTCAGTACTGGAGCGTGCTGTTACGCCCGGCACAACTTACCGTGGGTGCTCTGGTTCTGGTCGCGCATGAACCGGTACAAAGTTTTTCTGCATTGAGTAGCGCCAGTTTTGCAGAATTGCAGATTGTGACCGGCAAGATCGACACTGCTTTAAAAAAAGCTTTTCAGTACGACAAGTTGAATTACCTGATGCTGATGATGGTCGATCCCGATGTCCATTTTCATGTCATTCCCCGTTATGCACAGGCCAGAGAGTTTGCCGGTAAAACCTTCCTTGATGCCGGCTGGCCGGGTGTACCCGATTTCAGCAGAATCAATGAAACCAATAAAGAAATTAACCAGCAGATCATCGAGCATCTGATCTCCTGCTGGGAATGTTCCTGAAAAATGTATTGCCATGGCTGATAACACGACACAGGCCAATTTTCCCTTGTACGAAGCACGTGCACTGGTGCGTGATCTGATGACACCTGACCCCAGAATTTACTGGCTGGATTTTCTGTTTCATATTGTGCTGGGCTGGATGGCTTTCGCTGTCGCACTTCATACATCCTGGTTGTCCATCTGGCAGATATTGTCTTATTGCGTGGCTGTGTTTGCCTTTTATCGTGCTGCGATTTTCATTCATGAACTTGCCCATCTCGAACGCGGAACGTTCAAATTGTTTCGGCTGGTGTGGAATCTGGCTTGTGGCATTCCCTTCATGATCCCGTCTTTCACCTATGATGGTGTCCATTACGACCATCATAAACCCGGAATTTACGGCACCGGCAAGGATGGAGAATATCTTCCTTTTGCCACGCAACATCCATCAGGGTTGGTAGGGTACGTGCTGCTTTCGCTCATTCTGCCGCTGCTGTTGGTAGTACGGTTTTTATTGCTAACCCCGATTTCGTATCTGATTCCACCGTTGCGGAAAATCGTTTGGGAACGGGCTTCCTCGCTGACGATCAACCCTGCTTATATTCGCCAGGCGGATGCTGTTCGTAATGATCATGATTGGCGGCTACAGGAATGGGCGGCGTTTTTATTTGCGGCAATTGTCATAAGTAGTGTAATGCTGGGAAAGTTGCCCTGGCAGGTATTGTTGCTCTGGTACGCTGTTGCCGTTGCCATTTTCATTATGAACTCGTTGCGTACTCTGGCTGCGCATGCTTATCGTCATGAAGGTGAGCGCAGTCTTACCTTGGTCGAGCAATATCTGGATTCCGTCAATATTCCCGGTAATTTTCTGACTGCATTATGGGCGCCTGTCGGGTTGCGCTACCATGCCACACATCATCTTTTCATGAGTCTGCCTTACCATAATCTTGGTAAGGCGCATAGACGGCTTGTGCAGGAATTGGGCGGGAATGATCTGATCATGCAAACACGCCGAAATGGGTTGGGGCATGCGCTGAAGCAAATCTGGCAGGAATCCGCTGCAGCGGTCGCGAATAAAAATAACACGCAGAGTTGATGTTTATCACCTTATCTTTCCTGCTTCAGAAAGGTTGCAATCGTTTGTGAACAAAATACAGGAACCAATCCGGCTGGTATTACTTCGCCATGGGCAAAGTATCTGGAATCAGGACAGGCATTTTACGGGCTGGGGTGATATCGTACTTAGCCCGCAGGGTGAACAGGAAGCCCTGAGAGCGGGCCATCTGCTTAAACAGGCTGGTTTTACTTTTGATGCCTGCTTTTGTTCAGAATTGCAGCGTGCCAGCGATACACTCGCGATAGTGCAGTCAGTCATGGGTTTGAATCATCTCTCGACATACCGGACCTGGCGACTGAATGAACGTCATTATGGTGCATTGGAAGGGATGCGCCCCTGGGCTGCTATCCGGAAATTCGGTATCTGGTCGACAATGAAAAGCCAGATTCGTTTTAGTGCAGCACCTCCACTGCTGATGCTGGATGATCCGCGTGCGCCGGTAAACCAGCCACGTTATGCGGCAGTCGATCGCACTCAACTTCCCTTGGCAGAAAGTATGCAGCAGACATTGGAGCGAGTGCGGCCGCTATGGCAGGAAACCATTCTTCCTGAAATAAGGCAGGGGAAACGTTTGCTGATCGTCTCGCACCAGAATCTTTTAAAAACGCTGGTTATGCAGCTTGAAGGGCTGACAGGCGCACAGATTATGCGCCTGTCGATTACTACCGGTCATCCGCTTTGTTATGAGCTCGATCACTCACTTGTGCCGGTGAAGCGCTACTACTTGTGAGACTGACTGAGGCAATTATTTACCGAGTATTTCCAGAGCAGAAAAGCGATTACTTGTCGTCCCGGTTGGTTTGGCTGGTAATACCGGATAACACCCCGGTGGAAATCTTGTACAGAAGGTCTGCGGTCGTTTGTGTGAGTTTTACACCTGCCTCGAATTGCGCGCGACCGGTTGAAGCCATTTGATGGGCGAAAACAGCCAGCGTATCTTTGAGCTGCATCCCTACTGCGGTACCGTTGTGTTGTGCGTGGGACAACATATCCCGCAATGTTTCGGCAATCAGACCCTGCGCAGCAGTCGCTGTGTGCTTCAACGTATCCAGAAATACGCTTTCCAGGTCTTTGAGATCTGCCTGGGCTTTGGTCAGTTCACTATCAGAGAACTGTTTCGCCTTGCTTGCTGCTTCTTCCAGAGCCAGTTTGGAAGCCCCGGCCAGTTGAGCAAAAGCAGTATCCAGCCCGACAACTGCCTGGGTGATTTGTGACTGAGCGGCGTGAGACTGCTCGGCAGCGTGTGTCATTTTCTGCTGGGCACCTTCTTGCACACCCTTCATGACTGCAGTTGCTATCTGTTTCAGAGATTCGATATCCAACCCATTGGAATGCATTGCCTTGAGCGTAAGATTTCTGATGGCATTCTCAATATCACCACCGTGTGCAATTGCCTCCCTGACTTCTTCTGTGAGCCGGGCAACATCCTTTTCCGGCTGAGCCGTACTGTGATTGTCGTTTTGCATCAGAACCCTCCTTTTCTAGTGTTAATACAGGCAAATATAGTGTGCATTATAGGCCGATCCGTTCAATGCCACCCATATAAGCCCGCAAAATCTCCGGAATGGTGATACTGCCATCTTCATTCTGATAATTTTCCAGAATGGCCACCAGTGTCCGCCCGACTGCCAGCCCGGAGCCGTTGAGTGTATGCAGCAGCTCAGGTTTCTCCTGCCCCTTGCGAAAGCGTGCCTGCATACGCCGCGCCTGGAATGCTTCACAATTACTGCATGACGAGATTTCCCGATAGGCTTGCTGTGCAGGCAACCATACTTCGATATCGTAAGTTTTGGCAGCAGAGAATCCCATGTCACCGGTACACAGCAGCATGACACGGTAAGGCAGCTCCAGCTTCTGGAGAATCTTTTCGGCATGGCCTACCAATGATTCCAGCGCTTCATGGGATTTTTCCGGATGAGTGATTTGTACAAGCTCGACTTTATCGAACTGGTGCTGGCGAATCAGTCCGCGGGTATCTCTACCGTAACTCCCTGCCTCGGAACGAAAACAGGGCGTATGCGCGACAAATTGAAGCGGGAGATTTTCGAGTGGAACGATCGTGTTTCGTACAATGTTGGTAAGAGGGACTTCAGCGGTCGGGATGAGATGCAGACCTGCCGGACCCGTTTTGTCCGGGCTGTCTGCTTCTTCCTGGGCGCCGGACCGGACAGCGAAAAGATCCTGTTCAAATTTTGGCAGCTGTCCCGTACCCCGCAAACAGTCTGCATTGACCAGGTAGGGTACATAGACTTCGTTGTAGCCATTTTCCTGTGTGTGTGTGTCGAGCATGAATTGCGCCAGAGCACGATGAAGTCGCGCCAGTCCGCCTTTCAGCAGACTGAAGCGCGCACCACTCAGCTTTGCAGCCGTTTCAAAGTCGATCAGCTTGAGGTGTTCACCAATGCTGGCATGATCCTGCACCGGAAAATCAAACGTTTTCGGGGTCCCCCAACGCCGCATTTCCAGATTATCGTTTTCATCCTTGCCTGCTGGAACACTGTCGTGCGGCAGATTGGGAATTTCCAGCAATAGCTGTTGCAATCGGGTCTGAACGGCTTCGAGCTGATTTTCTGCCTGTTTGAGTTCATCGCCCATATTGGCCACTTCGGCCATGATCAGACTGACATCTTCACCCCGTTGCCTGGCGATTCCAATTTGTTTGGAGGCTGAATTACGTTTTGCCTGCAATGTCTGGGTCAGGGTTTGGACAGATTTTCGCTGGCTTTCCAGGGATTCGAAATCCGCTACGGGAAAGTCGTAACCTCTTTGCGCAAGGCGGGTAATGATGTTTTGCAGATTGCTGCGTAATTGTTGGATATCTAGCATGTGTAAACGGGCTCCACGAATCAACGACTGGCGGGCTGTCCAACCAGGTTGATATAAAGTGTCTGCTTATTCAGGAAAATCATTCCGGGAGTCTCGATCAGCGAGTAGTGCAATCGAGCAGAACGGCAAATATTAGCACCGCAATGGCTCTTCCGGATCGGAAATAGATGTTGCGAACTTTTTGGGCCTGAAAAAACGGGTATCGTCGAGCAGATCAATCTTCAAAACTGCAGAGCGAAAACAGTCGATGACCTTGCTGACGCAGTCGCCTGCTTCCACCGATATCAGGCAAATCGATCACGAAACAGCATTCAATCACTTCTCCACCTGCCTCCTGAACCAGCTTGATTGCAGCTTCCATCGTCCCACCTGTTGCAATCAGATCATCGATCAGTAATACGCGATCCCCTTTATCGATCGCATCCACGTGAATCTCGACTTTGTCATAACCGTATTCCAGCTGATAATCGCAGCCAATGGTTTCGGCCGGTAATTTACCTTGTTTGCGGACAGGAATGAACCCGGCGCCCAGTGCATATGCGACCGGTGCAGCAATGATGAATCCACGTGATTCAATGCCAACGACTTTATCGATCTTTTCAGTTTGATAGCGTTGAACGATTCCATCGATGGTCGAGCGCAGTCCAGCCGGATCTTTCAGGAGTGTGGTGATATCCCGGAACATGATACCTTCATGGGGGTAATGCGGGATGGTACGGATACGTGATTTGATTGACATATAGAGAAGGGCGGCAAGCTGAATCGGGATAGGATCAGTCAGGATGGGTGTGTGACTGGATTTGATTGGTTTTCAACCTGACTGCTTTGTCAGACGTTGTCAGAACGGTGATACAGGCCAATCAGCTCAGTCCGGGCAATGATATGTCCTTGCATGGCTTTTTCCAGAATCGCTTTGGTTGGCCGATTTAAATCAGGCAACAGGGTATCCAGTGCGTACAATTTATGAAAATAGCGATGGGTTCCGATAGGTGGACAGGGTCCGCCATAGCCGGTTCGTTCCCAGTCATTTACACCTTCGAGCGTGCCTGAGGGTAATTCGGCAACGGTTACTCGTTCCGGTAATTTGCGAGTGGCAGGCGGGATATTGTAAAGAATCCAGTGTACCCACGTCATCTTGGGTGCTTGCGGATCGGGAGCATCCGGGTCATCCACGATCAACACCAGACTTTTGGTATTTTCCGGTACCCCGGTCCAAGTGAGTTCTGGTGAAAAATCCTTGCCATCACAGGTATGGCACACCGGAATCAAACCCTGGTGGGAAAAAGATGGAGATGTCAAACTGAGCGCCATGATTCTCTTTCTATGCCAGATAAAAAACTGTCATCAACCCACATTTTATCGTGTAGCTGATGCCGCTATTCTTTTGAGATATTAGATGAATGAAGCATGCAGGCTGATTTGTTGACCATTATTGCATGCTTCGATACGGCAGGATTTAAGCGTTTGCAGCTTTTTTCGAGCGCATGAAAATGAAAGTACCTACTCCGCCTACGACAGCAAGTAAAATCATTTCCAGCATGCCAAAATTGGATCCATGGTCGTGACCACCGCCGCCTCCGACATGCAACGGGATTTTGACTGCAGTTTTAACCTGGCCCGCACTGTCTTCCGTTTCGAGCTGAACCGTATATTGTCCGAGATGCTCCAGATTGGTGGCAACGACGATAATGCCGGATGAATATTTCTCGGCGGGCATGTACAGCACTTCATGTGCTCCATGATCACTATTTTCGTGCCCTTCCATCAGGACTCTCACGGCAATGGGAACTTCACGTGTCTGGGAGTCAGAAAGCTCGACCGTCATGTTGATTTTGCCAGCATCAGGAAGGTGATTGCAGTACGAGTGCATAGGAGGGATATTCCCTTCAGGAACTTCATAGACACTGACCGTTACCGGGAAATCCCCTCCTTCAATTTTGCATCCGCCGGCATCATGATGTCCCTCATGTGCAAGCATTAGCTGGGCCGATGCAGGTGCCGACAATAAAAATATTGATAATGCGAGGCATAACCCTGCAATGCCACTATTTCGAAGAACCTTGTTCATATTCTCTCCACTTTATAATTTCGAGTTTCGACTCTATTCAAATATATTTCTTTTTCAGCCAGTTTATTGATTTCAGCCTGATTCGTCCTCATCAACGGTTACATGAGCCGCGGCTGGATTGTATAACAAAAAACGCGGCAAGCAGTATAACGATGTATTTCCATGACAGGTTTGTCGCCTTCGTTCCTGCTGGCTCAACAGGCCATATTTTTTGCTATGCCTGATTAGGTGTGTTTCCCCGGTACGGGGTTCCTTAGGCGGGTTATCCGTCAATCGTAATACTGCAGGATATCCAGCGGATACCTTTTCCCGGCGCGATAGTCTTCGATACATTGCATCACCAGAGGTGTGCGATGCATTGCCTGTTTTGCACGGATTTCATCGATGCTGAACCAGGCTGCCCGTACGATACCGGTATCCAGTTTTCTGTCAGGGTCAAAAGAAACAACCTGGCCGGAGAAGGTAAAGCGCAGGTAGGTGGTACCATTCGAAGTGCAAGTCCAATGATAAATACCGGTCAACACTTCAGGCCGAAAACTGTGGCCGGTTTCTTCCAACACCTCGCGGCTGCATGCCTGGAGGATGGATTCACCGGGCTCCAGATGACCAGCCGGCTGGTTGAGCCGTATATCAGTGCTCTTGGAAGTTTCTTCCACCAGTAAATATTTACCATTCTGTTCAATGACAGCGGCAACCGTGACATTGGGTTTCCAGATCATATGGCCGAGTGCGTAAAAGTGTGTTGTTCAGGAATAGAAGTTGGGATTGAATAAATCCAGGAGCGGGCCTGATATGCCCACTTTGCGATTGTATAACGACCCTTTGCAGTAAAACATTTGATTTATCCTGCATAACAACACTACAGGCATCGTTTTACCGGTTTACCACTTGCTGCTCATCTGACACGGGATTTCTTCTCATGTAATCTGTGCCCAGATCAACAGATAGGTAAACCTTAGTAACTATACCGAACACTCGCCAGAAAATTGCGTGGTTCACCGTAAAAATTACCAGCGCTCGGATTGGTGTTAGCTACGGTTTGGTAATACTTCTTGTCAAAAATATTATTGACATTAAGGGTCGCAGCCCAATGTTTATTGAGGCGGTATTGTGCAAACAGATCGACCAATACATAGCCTGGCACAGTAAATTCAAACGGAATCGAAGGACCGTCATATCGTCCGGTAGTCTGGTTGAATGTTCTTGCAGATCCTTTCTGGTAGTTTGAGCTTTGTGTGGTTACACCGCCGCCCAGCCTCAGGCCATTCAGTGTACCTTTCAGCTCATAAGTCGACCATAACTTGAACAAATGCTTAGGTGTAACCGTGCTGTAACGGCCGCTTGCTGCCTTGTTTTCATTGTCGTTGAACGTATAGCCGGCCAGAATCTGCCAGCCATCGACGATCTCACCACTGACCTCAATGTCCACACCCCGGCTGGTGATGCGACCATCATCAAGCCAGCAGCAGTTGCTGCCCAGATCACCAGAAGTAGGAGGATAAGCCGGGTCTGGTGATGCCTGACCATTGCGCTTAATGGAATAAAGAGCAAGTGCTGTATTCAGTCGTTCATTGAACAGACTACCTTTGATACCGACTTCATAACTGCGGCCAGTGATAGGCTCAAGTGGCGTACCGGGCAGAGGCCCTTTGCGGTTGCTCGCCTGCGATTTATAGGTTTCGGTAATACTGCCATAGGTTGACCATTGCTCTGTTAAATCATAAACCACGCCCAGATAAGGTGTAAAAACCGTGTTGTCCTGATATTTGGTTAGAAGTATGTCATTACCGATAACGCCTGTACTCCAGTCAGGAAGAATAGAGATAGCATCGTACTTATACCAACTCAATCGCCCACCAAAGATCAGCTTTAAAGGGTCTGTAATTTGAGCCACGAGCGATCCATACACACCTTTTTCTACGATTGTTGGGTTAACCTTATTTAGAATAGCGTAGGGTTCGTTTGAAATATGGTCTAGCGGGTTAAATTCGAAGATATTGGGAGATAAGGTGACTTTGGAATTCACACGTACCGCACCAACAGTAGGAGTCTTACGCTTGTTGATATTAGCACCTAAAATCACTTTATGCTCGCGGCCAAGCAGATGGAATGCACCTTTCAGCACAGCATCGAGCGTTTGTTGTGTTTCTTTATAATTGAATTCTCTATCCCTGAAAGTACTCAATCCTGTGAGGGTAAGAGGGTCAATTGCCTCGTACCATGACATCTCTCGGCGGTAATTTTTGCTTTCTGCACGCGATGCTTCTATACCCAGAGTCCAATTTGTTCCGATCGTTTGGTCAAGGCGGACGAACTGCTTGTTATTCTTTCTCAACCAGCGATCGTCAGGTCCGCCGAGATAATAACTACGCCGTAGGTCGATATCCTCTCCATTCGAATAGCGCGGAAGGCCAGCATAGTTAAATGCACCATAATCCTGGCGCATGACATCACCGCCGACGGTGAGTAAGGTGCTGTTGGTAATATCCGCTTCAATGATGCCATACAGCAGCTGTTTATCGCTCTTGCCGAAATCGTAGAAATATTTCCGGTCTTCATAAACACCGATGAGGCGTCCGCGAATACGTCCATCCGCCATGATCGAGCCGCCTACGTCCAGTTCGCCGCGATAGTTGTTCCAGCTGCCCGCATGGGCCAGCGCCTTCATCTGAAACCGACTCGTCGGTTTCTTGCGCACGAAATTAAAGCACTGCCCGGTGCACCAGAAGTCCCGTAGAGCGCGTTGGAACCACGCAGGACCTCAATGCTGCCGAACATGGCAAGATCCAGTTGTGATGTGTTGAGACCATCAGCCAGGCCCCCGCCCCATACATTGGGCTGTTGCCATCAATCTGGAAACTTGTGATTTGGAAACCTCGGGAATAAAAGGATGAGCTTACGGTATTGTCCTGCTGGACCGTGATGCCAGGTGTGCGCATCATCAGATCGTCTAACGTTTTCAGCTGCTGATCATCAATACGTTGGCGCGTCATGACCGTAACAGTCTGCGGTAGTTCTCTGAGCGTTTGTCCCTTACCATAGGAGGACCGGCTGGTCGTGTACGAGCCGGTGCCTTCAGTGGCAGTGCCCTTATCTGCCGCAGCTGCCACTACCATGACCGGCAGGGTCGTGGTACTTCCGCTTTCCACAGAAGAGACAGAGACCGCTTGCAGGGAATATACGCCGCCAGCGTTGCGTATAACCTGCAATCTCTGTCCGCGTAACAGCTGGGTAAATCCTTCTTGCATGGTAAAGCTGCCAATCAGTCCCTTGCTGGTTTTTCCTTGAATCAGAGCTGAATCTACCGATAATTCCACTCCTGCTGTGCTGGCAAAACGGGTCAATACTCGCTCCAGTGAACCGGCTGGTATGTTATAGGCGCGTTTCGGCTCGGGGCTACCCCGATCGGTAGATTGTGCGGATACTGAAGGTGTTGTGACGACCAAGGTACCGAATGCTAATCCCATCAAGAGTGCCGCCCGGACTGCGGTTGCAGTCGCGGCCAATGGAAATATATACGAGCGACGGTCGGTTTGCGGAATGGATGATGAAGAAATCTGCTTTCGTTGCTTGCTGCATGCCATGGTTGGATCCTTTTTGTTGAGAAGATTTTTTGAGGTACTCATCCTGTCTTCCGAACGAAAAGGCAAAACCCTCAATACACAGTCACCATCATGCTCACTGTTACGGTATTCGGGATGACACGCCGAAGCGTAAGGTGTATCGCACTTGATTGTGGATTTCTCTTGTATATAATGAGATTAGTTTGTATTCGTGTTTGTATTTGTGCTCTTGTATCCAAGATGAATTATTTTCACAATCGCGGATCATAAATACCGATGACGAGCAGATGATCCGGATGATCCGGGGATCGCAGATTACCTAGGTTCTCATCGAGAGCAGTGGAAATATTCACAGTGTTCTCCGGGGTGCGGGGTATGCGCTGTTTTGGCTTCTGCCAGTTATATGAAAGAGGATTTTCATGTCCAACTGTTTTCTTGATAGCAGCAATTCACGCCAAGAGCGTGGAACAGCTGATTGTCATTTGAACAACCCCATCGTTTTTTATCAAATCTTAACTTTGTAAGGAGGTTTTATGATCAAGAATCTGTTTAGAAGCACCATTTTGATTGCTTCTGTTGTTCTAGCTGGATCAGCTGCTGCCGCGGATTGCGAAGTTACCATCGAGGCCAGCGATTCTGTGAAATACAACACATCTGAAATCACTGTCGATCAAAGCTGTCAGGAATTTACGGTGCATCTCAAGCATGTGGGGAAACTCCCCGTGGTATCCATGGGGCACAACTGGGTATTGAGCAAAACCGCTGATGTCGAAGCCGTCAGCAAGGATGCGATGGCAGCGGGAGCGGGCAGCGGCTATCTCAAGGCCGATGACTCAAGAGTTGTCGCACACACCAAAATGCTGGGTGGTGGTGAGGTGGGTTCAGTGACTTTTGAGACCAGCAAACTGAAAAGTGGTGAGGATTATGAGTTCTTCTGTTCCTTTCCCGGACACCATGTCATGATGAAGGGTCATCTCAAGCTCTGAGTCTTCTCTTGAGAGGGGGCTCTGTTAGTTCGGCGCTCTCTCATAACTCAACCTGGCTGGATGCAGGACAACCAGCAAAACCTCATTCGCTCCAGATTCTCTGGTTGGTTGCTTTACGCCACAGCACCCGCTATGCAAGATCGACGCCAGCTACGCTCGTTGGCGTGCTGTTGCTGACCAGCAGCTCCTCCAAGGGTTACTTAAACCTGTGCGGGATGCCAAACGGCTATTGCGCCTGGACGGTTACCCAGTAGCGTGTGCGATAGACTATCCGGACGGGCAGACCGAGCGTGAGGTTGAGTAATGCGCGGTCTGTGTCATGCAGCGGAAATACACCTGTCACTCGCAGATCAGCCACGGCGGGGTCGCAGCGCAGCAGGCCGGATCGATAACGGCTCAATTCAGCAAAAAAATCTGCGATACGCATATTTTCTGCTACCAGCACGCCCTTGGACCAGGCTGCTGCGCTTTCTTGCACGGTAACAGGTGACATCACCTGTTTAATGGAGAAAGTGGTGTGCTGTCCGGCATCTATCCGGATAGCGGTATTGATGGCATGTTCGGGATGAATCTCGACGGCCCCTTCAAACACAGCGACGCGAGAGACATCAGCATCCTGTCGTACAGTAAAACGGGTGCCGAGTGCTTCTACCATGCCCTGGCGGCTCTGGATACGGAATGGGCGATAGACTGCTGCGGAATCAGGCGCGGTCGTGATCAATATTTCACCTGATTGCAGCATGATGCGGCGCTCTTGATTATCGAACCGCACATCGATGGCCGTGGCAGTATTGAGAACAATGCGAGTGCCATCAGGTAGTGCGATTTCACGGATTTCACCAGTCTGCGTGCTGTAATCGGAGAAAGCAAATTCCCAGGTATCGCTTTCACGTACCTGATACATCGCCCCACCGGCCACAGTGATCAGCCCCAGCAGCTTCAGTGCCTGACGTCGCGTGGTATACGCCGCGGCCGCCGGTTCACGCAGGGCGTGGCGCGCAATTTCACGTGGTATGCCGTGTAATTTATCTTCCATGACCTGCAGACGATTCCATGCCCGTTCGTGATCAGGGTGCAGGGTACGCCATTGCTCACAGGCAGCTTTATCATCATCGCTTGCTTCACCTGACCACAGACGAGCCATCCATTCGGAAGCTCGCTGAACGATAGCGGGATCGATAGGAGAATCGATGGCGGATGAGCTGATCGGTGGTTGGGATAAGGGTGCTTCGTCAGTTTTGCGACTCATACAAAGCCTGGTAGCAAGCCTGCAGACCGGTAGCAATATATTTCTCGACTGACGACAAAGAGACGTGAAGCTGCTCGGCGATTTCCCGATAGCTCAATCCGTCGAGTTTACAAAGCAGCAACGCTGCTCGTACTTTGCTGGGAAGGTTGTGCAGGATGGTATCGATTTCGATTAGCGCTTCTATTGCCAGGGCTCGGACTTCTTCTGATGGGATTTCCGGCTCGGGTAACAGCTTGATTGCTTCCAAATAGGCAATTTCGATTTGGCGACGACGATACAGGTCAATCACCAGGCCGTTTGCGATCTGAGTCAGATAGCGTCGTGACTGATCCAGCGGAGGAATATTACCCGATACCATAATGCGTACATAGGTATCGTGTGCGAGATCTGCCGCATCGAAGGCGCTACCCAATCGTTTACGTAACCAGTTCCGCAACCAGCTGTGGTGGTTACTATAGAGAACTTCGATCGTCTGGAGGGGAGAGGTGGGTGCTGACATGGTTGGGTTAGCCTGGCATCAGAATTTAAGTATGAATACGAATCGTTCTTGATTATATTTTTTAGTGAGTTTTACTGCAAGATGATAGGGTACTTTGAAAAATCTTATCGTTGCCTGGATGCCAGCAACAGTGTGCAATCAGCGTATCATCGGGATTCATGTCCGGTCTGGATACGTTCGCGATTGTCGAACAGAGGGATGGTAAACTAATAACCCTGGATTATTCGGGTGTCCAATCGAAACAGGTCATATGCATATTTCTTTCATCATTCCGGCTTTCAATGAAGAGCAGCTGATCGAGCAGTGCCTGCGTTCGGTTACCGACGCAGTGGCAGCCAATCGATCTTATGGCTATGCCAGTGAAATCATCGTAGTGGATAACAATTCTACGGATGCAACTGCGCAACTGGCCAAACAGGCTGGCGCACGGGTCGTGTTCGAGCCGATCAATCATATTGCGCGGGCCAGAACTGCCGGCGCCGAGGCAGCCCGAGGAGACTGGCTGATATTCATGGATGCGGATTGCCTGTTGAATGCCGGTCTGGTAGGAGATATTTTTGAGTTGGTCAGGCAGGGCAGGCATGTGGGTGCAGGCAGCACGCTTTATATGCCGGATCAACCCTGGTGGGCGGAAATGTTGCTGCGAATATGGACATTTTTGTCAATCCAGCTCGGTTGGGCTGCAGGTGCACTGATAGTATGTAATGCAACAGCGTTCAGGGAAGTAGGCGGGTTTGATCTGACCCTTTACGCCGCGGAAGAAATTGATCTGAGCCAGAAACTGAAAAAATATGGGCGTAAGCGCAGACTCAGGTTTGCGATTCTGAACGCCCATCCGCTCGAAACTTCATCGAGGAAGACGCAGTTGTATAGCGGATGGGAAATCGTTGGACAGTTTCTGCGCCTGGTGCTGTCTCCGCTCGGGACATTACGCAACAAAAAGAAATTGCCGATGTGGTACGACGGCAGGCGCTGATCCTGTTATTTTGGGTGGAAAAGGCAGCATATCCTTACCGGTGCGGCCTGCTTTTGATCCTCTTTTGATCGAGATGAGTTCAGGGCTCGCAGGCATCTGAAAATACCACCTCACTGAACCGCGCGCCGGGTGTCAGAACCTGCAACCTATCGAGCAAAATCAATTCGACCTGCTGCGATCCGGATCCGGTTTCAAGCAGCAAAAATTCCCGCTTCTCTGCATCAGTCAGAATATCTTTTGCCTTGCCTTCCACGGTTGACTGATCTTTCAAAATCAATCTGACCTGATAGCCGTACATACAGGCTACTTCGATGTAGTCATGCAAATCGCAGGAAATATGTTGAGTCATGTCATTTATCCATAATCAGAAATCACATTCATTTTAGCTGAGTGCCTGTGAAGCTGCAGTAAAGCTCTTTTTCAGATTTTTGTGTGAAGTAAATGAATTTTACCCGTCCGGCGAGTGGTGTTGTCAGGCTGCAGTAGTTGGTTTGATAGCCGAGAACCACAAACGTACGTAATTTGCTTCCCAATGGCTGTTTGAGTCACAGAGTGTACTGCGCTGCAACCCGATAACTTCATCGATAAAATTCTGTTGTGCAGTTGTCGGCAAGGCAGAAATGTAGGTCTGAGCAAATGTCGTCAGCCAATCACCCATATCACCCGGCAGCAAAGTTGGTCGCGGGATAAGGTCAAGAAGTTTGACTCCGAAACCATGTCTTCGAGAAGTTTTCTGTATTCGTTTGTTTGAGGAAAATATCAGGGATTGAGGACTATTTGCCCTCGTACGGAAACTGAAGATTCGAGTGCGTCAATAATAGTGACAATATTGCCATAGCCTCTAAGCTTACCAGTAAAATGCCCACCTGGTTTCAGTGTGCGCCACACGCTGGTAATAATTTGCTCTGGTTCTTTCATTTCTGCACTGGAATCAATGCCAGAGACTTTGCAGCCGAGACCGGCCAGTTTAAGAGATAAAGCACCATCTCCACAGCCCGGATCAAGAATTCGTTCACCCGGTTGGGGGGATAACAGCTCGACGACAGGTATATACCGAGATCGGATACGAATCGGGCATTCTTTTCGTATTGCGCTGGATTCCAGTTTTGAGTGTGTGGCGACATTATTAATGAAATCTGACAAATCTGTTGAAAACGCTATTTCTTGAGTTTTTTGTATTATAAACAAGCAAGTTTTTCGACGGAACATCAGGATTACATCACGTATCCGGAGCAGATTGCCTGAGTATGTTATCGAGCTGATGCAGGCGTTCAGGGGTGCCGATGTCCAGCCATACACCCGGATAATGCGAGCCGGTAGCTTTCCCAGCTGAAACAGCTTGTCGTAACAATGGCGCCAGTTTTACCGCTCTATCTGGCGGAACATCTGCAAACAAGGAAGGGTGATAGATTCCGATGCCACTGAAAGTGAGTTTTCGGCAATTTGGATCGGCTGATTCCATCAGTTTGCTTGAAACGGTATGCAGGAAAAAATCCCCTTCGGGGTGATGTAGGGGATTGTCTACCAGAATCAGGTGAGCCAGTGTTTTTCCGGGATTCGATTGCATTTGTTGCAGAATCGGTTGCAGGATAGAGAAATCCATGTCACAGAAAATATCGGCGTTGATGGCAGCAAATGGCTGGTTTTTATCGGGGCTGGTGAGCAGGGGTAATGCGTTGGCAATTCCCCCGGCGGTTTCCAGTACAAGGGATTCCGGTGAATAGTGGATATGAAGGCCATATCGTTTGCCATCCTGCAGTGCAGCTTCGATCATGCTGCCGAGATAGGCGTGGTTGATGACCACATTGGTGAAGCCTGCCTGCGCCAGTTTTTCCAGATGGTACTCGATCAACATTTTCCCGCCAGCCTGCAGCAGCGGCTTGGGGCAGGTATCGGTGAGTGGCCGCATGCGCTCTCCCTTGCCTGCAGCCAGTATCATGACTTTGAACATTCGTGAAGGATTCAATCAGAATGTGTAGCTGGTTTCAGGCTGCCTGTCTTCCAGTTGATCCAGCAACCGGCTCAACGGATGGAGCTCACTGTAGCGTTCGCAGGTTTGCCGCAGATATTGCATGACTGCGGGCATGTCTTGCAGGTAGGTGGGCTTGTTATCCCGGTAGCAAAGTCGGGCAAATATTCCCAGTACCTTGAGATGCCGCTGTACTCCCATCCATTCAAAATCCCGGTAGAAAATCGAGAAATCGGTTGCAACCGGCAGTCCGGCGTGGCGCGCTTTTTCCCAGTAGCGGATCATCCAGTCCAGTATTTGTGCTTCTTCCCATTGTATGTAGGCATCCTTGAGCAGGGATACCAGATCATAGGTGATGGGCCCCAGAACGGCATCCTGAAAATCGATGATTCCCGGGTTGGGGGTGGATACCATCAGATTGCGGCTGTGGTAGTCTCGGTGTACGAACACTTGCGGTTGCGCGAGATTATTAGCGAGAATCAGGTTGAAAACGGTCTTTAGTGTATTTTTCTGATCATCGTCCGGCGGGGCGTGCAGGTGTCGTGTCATGTACCAGTCAGGAAAAAGTGCCAGCTCGCGGGCAAGCAATGCCCGGTCGTACTCGGGGAATATATTTTTCTGGCTGGCACACTGGATTTTGATCAATGCGTCAATGGCATCCTGGTAAAGCCAGTTGGCATTTTCAGGGGCTGCGGTCAGTGCCTGCAGGTAAGTGGTGGTGCCGAGGTCGGACAGCAGTAAAAAACCTTGATTCAGGTCTTGTGCGACGATGGCGGGTACATGAACGGATGCACGGGAAAAAATGCTGGCTGCATGCAAGAACGGCCGGCAGTCTTCCTGCTGTGGCGGAGCGTCCATCACGATTAGTGTTTTTCCGGGAAGAGATACACGAAAATAGCGGCGGAAACTGGCATCCGCCGAGGCAGGTGACAAAGTGCAGGGCTGATCGGGATAAAGGGCTTTTAGCCAGTATTCCAGAAGTTGCAGACGATCCATCGAAGCTGATTGGTGATTGGTTGGGATAGAGGAAGCAGCTTTTATATTGATTGCCGATTGAGACGAAAGCTGCTGATTTGTGTTTGCCTGTTGATTGAAAATATGAGATTTTATCCCGGAAGCCGATGATAAAACTTTGAAATTTTCATGGAGAGAGAAGAAATGCTGGATAAAAATGTGTTAAACGAGATCGGCAGCAAGGTGAACGAAATTCTGGCCAGTAGTCCGGCCAAAGATGTCGAGAAAAATATGCGGGCCATGCTGACCGGTGCCTTTGCACGGCTGGACCTAGTTACACGTGAAGAATTCGATGTGCAGCAGGAGGTTATTAAACGCACACGTATCAAATTGGCTGAACTGGAAGAAAAAGTACGCAAACTGGAACAACAATTACAACAGCCGGCAGAAGTGATCCCAGCGAATGAAACGGGAGATGCCTGTTGCGAAACACAACCGTAACGGGTGATAACGGGCGCCGGTTGTGCAGGATGTTGATAAGCGACACCCGTATTTTGTTTGAGTGATCGATCTCCTCCATGTCACTGGCCATTCTGTACAGCCGTGCATTATGTGGCATGGACGCACCTCTGGTTACTGTTGAGGTGCATCTTTCCAATGGTCTTCCAAAATTTACCATTGTTGGTCTCCCTGAGACGGAAGTCAGAGAGAGTAAGGATAGAGTACACGCTGCCATACTGAACGGGCGTTTCAAGTTTCCTGCACGGCGGATTACCGTCAATCTAGCTCCAGCCGATTTACCCAAGGAAAGCGGACGTTTCGATCTGCCGATCGCCTTGGGTATATTGGCTGCCAGTGGGCAAATTCCCGCAGACAGGCTGAACCAGTACGAATGGGCGGGAGAATTATCACTCGATGGCCGGCTGCGTCCCATTCGTGGTGCATTGGCCATGACCTACAGTGCATCCCGTTCGGGTCGCGGTTTCGTGTTGCCGGAACAGAATGCCGGGGAAGCGGCGCTGGTTCAGGAGGCAAAGATTTATCCCGCTACTTCATTGTTGCAGTTGTGCGCTTATTTAACTGGCCAGGAAGCGTGGGAACCCTACAGTACCAAGCCGACTGATAAGGAAGCTGCGGACAGCTATCCGGATATGGGAGAGGTCAAAGGCCAGATGCAGGCAAAGCGTGCATTGGAGATTGCGGCAGCAGGTGGCCACAGTGTACTGATGATTGGGCCGCCAGGTACCGGGAAATCCATGTTGGCGCGGCGTATACCGGGTATTCTGCCACCCATGACCGGACAGGAGGCACTTGAATCGGCTGCCATTCAATCTTTGGGCAGCGGCAGATTCAATCTGGCTGACTGGAAACGTCGCCCTTTACGGGCACCGCATCATACAGCGTCTGCGGTAGCGTTGGTCGGTGGAGGGGGTATTCCACGTCCAGGGGAGATTTCACTGGCGATGCATGGTGTTTTATTTCTCGATGAGCTGCCTGAATTTGACCGGCGAGTGCTGGAAGTGCTGCGTGAACCGCTCGAATCCGGTCACATTACCATTTCACGAGCTACACAGCGCGCAGATTTTCCGGCCAGATTCCAGCTCATCGCTGCGATGAACCCCTGCCCTTGTGGTTATCTCGGGCATTACGAGGGAAAGTGCCGTTGTACGCCTGATCAGGTGGCGCGCTATCGCGGCAAAATATCTGGCCCGCTGATGGATCGCATCGATATTCAGATCGAAGTGCCTGCTTTGCCGAAGGAAGATTTGTTACGTCCGGGGCCGGGTGAACCGAGTGCTGTTATCCGGTCAAGGACGACTGTTGCCCGGCAGCGTCAGTTGGACCGTCAAAATGTACCCAACACGGAGCTGAGGGTGCGGGAGATAGAAAAACTCTGTCATCCGGATGCAGAGGGTAAATGCATGCTGGAACGGGCTATGACTCACCTGAATATGTCAGCACGGGCTTATCACAGGATACTGAAACTGGCCCGAACCATTGCGGATTTATCAGGCAGTGAGCCTGTTCTGGGAAAACATGTGGCGGAAGCCATTCAATACCGCCGTATGGATATAAGCTGATTATCCGGATACGCGCCAGATCAGTATCTCAATAGTAATCAGCAGTGCGGGCACAGTTCTCGAACCTTGTAAATTCTCCCAGAAAGGTGAGATCAATCTTGCCAATCGGCCCGTTACGCTGCTTGCCTATGATGATTTCTGCGATACCTTTGTCTGGAGTATCCGGGTTGTAAACTTCATCCCGGTAAATAAACAGGATTACATCGGCGTCCTGTTCGATGGCGCCTGATTCACGCAAATCAGACATGATCGGGCGTTTGTTGGGACGTTGTTCGAGGCCACGGTTCAACTGTGACAAAGCAATTACGGGAACCTGCAGTTCTTTTGCCAGTGCTTTCAGTGAGCGTGAAATTTCCGAAATTTCGGCAGCACGGTTTTCACTGCCGGGTGAGGTGGCTGACATCAGTTGCAGGTAGTCGATAATGATGAGCCCCAGCCCTTCATGTTGCCGGTACAAGCGCCGGGCGCGGGCGCGCAGTTCCAGAGAGTTTAATCCTGCGCTTTCATCGATGAATATCGGTGCATCATTCAGTTTACCCAGTGCGTGGGTAAGTCTCGGCCAGTCATCATCATTCAGTTGGCCGGTACGCATTTTATGCTGATCCAGTCGGCCGATGGATCCCAGCATACGCATGGCAAGCTGCACACCTCCCATTTCCATGCTGAACACGGCTACCGGTTTACTGGTTTCCAGTGCGACATGCTCACCGATATTGAGAGCAAAGGCTGTTTTTCCCATCGAAGGCCGTCCGGCAACAATAATCAGATCACCGGGCTGGAAGCCGGAAGTTTTCTGGTCAAGATCATTGAAACCAGAGGGGATGCCGGTGATATCACTGGGATTGCTGCGGTTATAGAGTACTTCGATTCGCTCTACTACCTGTTTCAGCAGTGGTTGGATATCGACAAATCCCTGTTTGCCATGTGCACTTTGTTCTGCAATCTCAAATATTCTGCTTTCCGCTTCATCCAGCAGATCACCTGCTGAGCGGCCTGCCGGGTTGTAGGCCGAGTCAGTGATTTGTGTGCTGACTTGTGCCAGCTTGCGCATGATCGAGCGTTCCCGGACAATTTCTGCGTACCGGCGAATGTTGGCTGCAGATGGGGTATTCTGTGCAATGGCACCGATATAGGCCAGCCCTCCTGCATGTTGCAGTTGGGCTGCATTTTCGAGAGATTCGGCAACGGTAATGACATCTGCCGGTTTGTTCTGCTCTATGAGCCGGGAGATGTGCTGGTAAATGAGTTGATGATCCTGACGATAAAAGTCACTTTCGATGATGATGTCCGCTACTTTATCCCAGGCCTGATTATCCAGCATGAGCCCGCCCAGGACGGATTGTTCAGCCTCGATAGAGTGTGGCGGAAGTTTATAGATATTATCTTCGGCAAGGTTCTGGATAAAGCTGCTGGTGAGTTGATTCATGGGGACGATTAAGGGCTAAGAGCAGAATCAGGATAGTACCATTTTGATGCGGAAACAAAAAAAGGACCAGAGACAGTCCTTTCTTTGTTTGATGCGTACCAGGGATATCAGATTGTCGTTTCGCCCAATACTGATACGGTAATATGTGCCGATACTTCGCTGTGAAGTACAACGGTGACTGTATAATCACCTATCTGTTTGATTTGTCCCTCAGGCATGCGAATCATGGATTTTTCAACTGGAAAATCCTGCTTGCGCAATTCCTCGGTGATATTTGCACTGGTAACCGAACCAAAAAGCTTGCCATCTACTCCTGCTTTCTGGGATATCTGAACGAGCAGGCCATCCAGTCTGGCTGCTTGTGCGCTGGCAGCTGCTAAAATCTCGGATTGTTTTTTCTCCAGTTCCGCACGCTGCGCTTCGAACTCAGCAATAACCTTCTCGGTTACTCTTCTGGCTTTTCCCTGTGGGATCAGATAATTGCGGGCATAACCCGGTTTGACGTTTACGATACTGCCCAGTGAGCCCAATTTGGCGATTTTTTCCAATAAAATTACTTGCATCTTGTCTCTCCTGGTTGCTTAGTGCTGATCAGTATAAGGTAGCAGCGCAAGAAAGCGGGCACGCTCAATAGCGAGGTTCAACTGCCGCTGATAATATGCACGCGTGCCGGTAATCCTGGCTGGAATGATCCTGCCGTTTTCACTGACGAAGTCTTTCAGTAAATCGATATCTTTATAATCGATGTGCGTGATTCCTTCAGCAGTGAAACGGCAAAATTTCTTGCGTTTGAAAAGAGGCCGGTTTGCTATCCGGTCTTTCATCCTTTTGTCTGCATCCTTGTTTCTTGAGAATCTCATATTGTTTCTCCACTAAAAGTGCGTGTCTGGTGTTTTGTTTTCAGATGATCCGGGTGTCACGTACATGTAAAACCAGCTGATTGCTCAAACGGTTCTTTTTAGCAATGAAACCGGTAATTTCGACGTTATTGCCAGATCCTATACAAATGATTTTTTCGGCTGTTTCTGCTATGGCGATCGCTTCAAATTCAAACTCGATTCTACGTTGAATACCTGCTTCCTGCTGATTTGAACAATGACTCAGTTTGAATTCGGCAACCATGATGCCGGCAGGTGTATAACGAGGTGAAGCCAGATCGGTGATTATTCCACCGATAATTACCAGGTTCCGGCTGATCGATGATTCCAGATCAGGGCTTGATATCACTTTCCTCGGTCGTTCGGGTATCTTCACCGGGAGAATCAGCCGTTTTTGCTTTGGCTGGGGCAGTATTCTCACTATCGTCATCCGAGGAATGGGGTGGTCTGGATTTGCCTTCCTGCATCATTGGAGAGGGAGCTGTGATCGGACCATTCATACGAATGACGAGATGACGAAGGATGGCGTCGTTAAATTTAAAGCTGTGTTCCAGTTCATTCAAGGACTCTTGGTCGCACTCGATATTCATCAGCACGTAATGTGCTTTATGCAGCTTTTGTATAGGATAGGTTAACTGCCTGCGTCCCCAATCTTCCAGCCTGTGAATTTTTCCGGATCTGCCAGTGACGATATTGCTGTAGCGCTCAGTCATCGCAGATACTTGCTCACTCTGATCAGGGTGGACAATAAATACGATTTCGTAATGCCTCATGATTTCCTTATAGGTAAAGCCTTCTGGTTACATTAAACAAGTAAGGCAAGGGATTAACAAATATGCATGTCATGACGACGATCGCATAAAACGGTCTTCTTTTTTGAAGATGCCTGGATATCAGGCTGCGTAATTTTACTTGATCGGCGGATAAACTTCAAAAAATTAGATACTTTCTGGAGAGGAGTTATATCTATATGCGTAATACTGCCCAAATGCATTTGAGCGTACAGAAGCACTGGTAATCCGAGGATTCCAGAAACTCGAGATAGAAGCCACGAATCAAAAATGATATTGCCCTTTTGCATTGATTGACTAGGTAAGGTGATCAAGGTAGAATCGCCGCACTTTTTGTTGCGGCATTTCTTCTTGCTGTGCCCGTTGGAGTGAATGTTCCCGATTAAAAGCAGGCCGTTAAAAATCATTATATTCTGGCAGCTGGCGTTTGCAATACTGGCTGCCGTTTTGTGTGGCCTGCTTTCAGGAGTGAATGCTGCAATTTCAGGATTTCTCGGTGCAATCATCAGTGTGATTGCCGGGGCGGTATATGCGATTCTGGTATCGAGGCACAGCGGTTATTCAGCGAGTGGAACTTTGCGTACTGCTTTACGTGCTGAAACTGTAAAGATATTCATAATCATAATGTCGCTTTGGGCCGTATTCGCGATATTCGAGGGTTTGCAGCCTGTCATGTTTATTGGTTCATTTGTCGTTGCTGTATTGATATCAAGCATGGCAGTGTTTGTGCCTGAAAAATTAAATAAATAAAATGCTCTGATCAAAAGTGTGTAAGGGTAAATAAATGTCTTCAGAAGCTGAGTTAAATCCTACAACATATATACAGCACCATCTGACAAATCACACAATTAGTGTTGGTGATGGTGCGTTCTGGGTGTTGCATACAGATACGCTGTTCATGTCGGTGCTGCTTGGGGTGGTCAGTCTGGGTTTAATCTGGATGGTTGTCAGAAAAGCCACATCAGGAGTTCCCAGCAAGACACAGGCATTCGTTGAGTTATTGATCGAATTTATTGATGATCAGGTAAAGACGACATTTCATGGAAATCGCCACGCATTTGTGGCTCCTGCAGCGTTGACTATATTTGTCTGGGTTCTTCTGTTGAATGCGATGGATTTTCTGCCTATCGACATCATGGCATGGATTTATGAGCATATTTTTGGACTCCATAACTGGAGAAGTGTGCCAACTGCCGATGTCAATACAACCTTTGCGCTGGCGTTGTCTATCTGGATACTGACCATTTATTTTGCTATCAAGGTTAAAGGATTTGGGGGGTGGGTTACAGAGCTGGTATGTACTCCATTTGGTAAAAATCCGTTGTTATGGCCCTTTAATCTGTTACTTAATGTGATTGAGTATATTTCGAAGCCGTTGTCACATTCGTTACGGTTGTTCGGAAATATGTACGCTGGTGAGATTATCTTTATGCTGTTGGGAATGTGGGCGGCGACAGGCGTAACCGGTACATTTTTTGGCGCCATACTTGGCGCTGGTTGGGCGATATTTCATATATTGATTGTGGTTTTGCAGGCATTTATTTTTATGATGTTGGCGGTGGTTTACCTTTCAATGGCTCATGAATCGCATTAATTAGTAAGATTTTTGTTATCAACTTGAACTAGAGGAAAAAATATGGAAAACGCTCAATTTCTTGCAATGATTCAGGCGTATACAGGAATCGGTATCGGGCTGATGATTGGTCTGGGTGCCGCAGGTGCTTGTATCGGTGTGGGTGTGATGTGCGGTAGATTTCTGGAAGGCGCGGCTCGTCAGCCTGAAATGATTCCAACTCTGCAAGGCAAGGTATTTCTGCTTCTAGGGCTGACCGATGCTTCGTTCATTATCGCCGTGGGTCTGGCAATGTTATTTGCATTTGGTAATCCGCTGCTGGCTGTTATTCAGTAAGTAGTCTATTGAATTTGTTACCGAGGTGAATGAATAAAGGGTCGTTATGAATATAAATTTCACATTGGTCTCGCAAGCAATAGCCTTTTCCCTGTTTATATGGTTCACCGCCAGGTTTGTATGGCCGTATCTGTTGCGTGCGATAGAGGAACGTCAGCAGAAAATAGCGGATGGTTTGGCGGCAGGTGAGCGTGGTAAAAAAGAGTTGGAGCTTGCCAGTCAGCGTTCATCGGAAGTGCTGAAGGAAGCTAAGCAACGTGCGAGTGAGATCGTTATTCAGGCGGAAAAAAGAGCTTCGGACATCATAGAGGAAGCCAAGCAAAATGCCCGGATTGAAGGGGAAAAAATTATAGCGGGAGCCAAGGCGGAAATTCAGCATGAAACCTTCAGTGCGCGTGAATCTTTGCGTCAGCAGGTAGCAGGGTTGGCGGTGCAAGGTGCAGCAAAAATTCTTCGTCGGGAAGTGAATGCCAAGGTTCATGCAGATTTGCTGGCATCAATAGAGGCAGAGTTAAAATAAATGGCTGAAGCGATAACAATTGCACGACCATACGCAGAAGCAGTTTTCAAGCTTGCTAGGGAAAGTGGGTCTTTGTTTTTCTGGTCAGAGACGCTTGATGCTGTTAATTCAATCGTTCGGGAGTCTCAGATAAGAGAGCTGATCAGTAATCCACTGATTTCTTCAGTAAAGTTGCGTGAAATTATTTTCAGCGTGTGTGGTAAAAAACTGAATGAGGATGGCAAGCGATTGGTATCGCTATTGATCGATAATCAACGATTGCTGGTAATGCCACAGATCCATGAGTTGTTTGAACAGCTTAAAGCGCAGCACGAAAGTATATTGGAGGCTGAAGTAGTGTCGGCATTCCCGCTTGATTCTGGCCAGTTGGAAAAGCTTGTTTCAATTCTTGAAGCAAAATTTCAGCGAAAAGTTAAAGCGGAAGTAAGTGTTGATAGCGAGCTCATTGGTGGTGTAAGAATTAAAATTGGTGATCAGGTAGTCGATAGTTCTGTGCACGGAAAGCTGGAAGCCATGGCGACGGCGCTCAAAAGCTAGGAGTTATAAAAAATGCAGTTAAATCCATCAGAAATCAGTGAATTAATCAAAAGTAAGATTGAAGGCCTTTCCGTTACATCGGAATTTCGTACGCAGGGAACCATTGTATCACTGACAGATGGTATCGTTCGTGTGCATGGTCTTTCCGACGTAATGCAGGGTGAAATGCTGGAATTTCCGGGTGGGACATTTGGCTTGGCACTCAATCTGGAGCGTGATTCGGTCGGTGCGGTTATCTTGGGTGCGTACGAGCATCTGAAAGAAGGAGATATCGTTAAATGTACCAGTAGAATTCTCGAAGTTCCGGTAGGTGAGGCATTATTAGGTCGTGTCGTCAATGCTTTGGGGCAGCCAATAGATGGAAAAGGACCCATTGCTGCAGAGGGAACAGAGCCGATAGAAAAGATAGCTCCTGGTGTCGTATGGCGTAAATCGGTAGATCAGCCGGTGCAGACAGGGTTGAAATCAATTGATTCAATGGTTCCAGTCGGAAGAGGGCAGCGCGAACTGATCATTGGAGATCGTCAAACTGGTAAGACGGCAGTGGCAATCGATGCAATCATCAACCAGAAGGGTGAGGATGTAATCTGTATCTATGTGGCAATCGGTCAGAAAGCATCATCGATTGCAAACGTCGTACGGAAGCTTGAAGAAGTTGGTGCCATGGCATATACGATTGTCGTGGTTGCTTCTGCTTCTGAATCAGCGGCTATGCAGTATATCGCACCCTATTCCGGTTGTACCATGGGTGAATATTTTCGTGATAAAGGGCAGGATGCACTCATTGTTTATGATGATTTGACCAAGCAGGCATGGGCTTATCGTCAGATTTCTCTGCTGTTGCGTCGTCCACCGGGTCGTGAAGCTTATCCGGGGGATGTCTTTTATCTTCACTCCCGTTTGCTGGAAAGAGCAGCAAGAGTCAATGCTGATTATGTTGAAAAAGCCACTGGTGGAAAGGTAAAAGGAAAAACCGGGTCGCTGACAGCTTTACCTATCATTGAAACACAGGCAGGTGACGTAACGGCATTCGTGCCAACCAATGTTATTTCAATTACGGATGGGCAGATATTCCTGGAATCTGATTTGTTTAACGCAGGGATACGCCCGGCAATCAATGCGGGTATTTCTGTATCCCGGGTGGGCGGTGCTGCACAAACCAAGGTGATTAAAAAATTGGGTGGCGGAATTCGTTTGGCGCTGGCTCAATATCGTGAACTTGCTGCTTTCGCGCAATTTGCTTCCGATCTCGATGAGGCCACACGCAAGCAGTTAGAGCGTGGGAAAATGGCTACGGAGTTAATGAAACAAAGCCAATATGCGACATTGAAAGTTTCAGAGATGGCGTTGACGCTGTTTGCCTTAAACAAGGGTTACTTTGATGATGTTGATATAAAGCGTGCACTTGCTTTTGAGTCGGCATTGAAAAGTCATATTCGCAGTCATCATGGTGCGATACTGGATAAGATTGAAGCCAGCAAAGAGCTTGATGCAGAAACAGAAAAAGCGTTAGAAGCAGCCATTCAGGAATTCAAGCAAAACGGAACATACTAACCAATGCCCAGCAGCAGAGAGATACGCAATAAAATCAAAAGCGTTAAAAATACGCAGAAGATTACACGTGCCATGGAAATGGTTGCCGCTTCCAAAATGAGGAAGGCGCAGGATCGTATGAAGAAAGCGCGTCCTTATGGCGAGAAGATACGCAACGTGGCTGCACATATGAGTAATGCTAGTGTTGAGTATCGCCATCCTTTTCTAATAAGTCGTGACTCTGTTAAAAGAGTGGGAATCATTGTTGTAACTTCAGATAAAGGTTTGTGTGGCGGGTTGAACACGAATGTGCTGCGTAGAGCACTCAATGAAATTCGAACGTGGGAAACCGAGGGTAATCATGTAGATGCTTGCTGCATAGGTAACAAGGGTTTGGGGTTCATGAGCCGCCTTGGTACTCAGGTAATCTCACAAGTAACCGGGCTGGGTGATGCACCTAATATGGAAAGGTTGATTGGTGCAGTCAAGGTGGTTTTGGATGCATATACAGAAGGCCAGTTGGATCGGGTATATATTTTCTATAACCGCTTTATTAATACAATGAAGCAGATGCCGGTTATGGAGCAGCTTCTTCCCTTGACTGATGATCGTATCAGCAGTGAGGATGGCGAAGCCAGACCCGCCCGTGCACCGTGGGATTATATTTATGAACCCGAGGCAAAACCGGTTATCGACGATATCATGGTCAGGTATATAGAGGCACTCGTATATCAGGCGGTCGCCGAGAATATGGCTTCGGAACAATCGGCAAGGATGGTTGCAATGAAAGCGGCATCTGATAATGCAGGTAACCTGATTGATGAGCTGACGCTCATTTATAACAAATCTCGTCAGGCAGCCATTACCAAGGAATTGTCAGAAATTGTGGGCGGTGCTGCTGCTGTTTAAGTATTATAAATTCGTATTTAGGGAAAAGTGATGAGCCATCAAGGAAAGATCGTTCAGTGCATTGGCGCAGTAATCGACGTGGAGTTTACGCCGGGGGAAATACCAAAAGTATATGATGCCCTGGTAATGGAAGGATCGGAGTTGACGCTGGAAGTGCAGCAACAGCTCGGAGATGGGGTCGTCAGGACTATTGCTCTTGGGTCGTCCGATGGTCTGCGACGTGGAATGATGGTTACTAATACCCAAAAACAGATTTCGGTTCCTGTAGGTACTAAAACACTTGGCCGTATTATGGACGTCCTTGGCAGACCCATTGATGAAATGGGAGAAATCGGAGCGAATTCCTTAATGCCTATCCATCGGGCTGCTCCTGCTTTTGATGAGCTATCGGCATCAACAGAGCTATTGGAAACCGGAATTAAAGTGATCGATTTGGTTTGTCCCTTTGCGAAAGGAGGCAAGATCGGGCTTTTCGGTGGTGCCGGTGTAGGTAAAACCGTAAATATGATGGAGCTTATTCGTAACATTGCAATCGAGCATAGTGGTTACTCGGTTTTTGCTGGTGTGGGTGAAAGGACACGTGAGGGTAATGATTTCTACCATGAAATGAAAGACTCTAACGTACTGGATAAGGTAGCCTTGGTTTATGGCCAGATGAATGAACCACCTGGTAACCGTTTACGTGTAGCACTTACCGGTCTGACGATGGCTGAGGCATTTCGTGACGAAGGGCGTGATGTATTGTTCTTTGTGGATAATATTTATCGTTATACCTTGGCAGGTACCGAAGTTTCCGCACTGTTAGGGCGTATGCCATCAGCAGTAGGGTATCAGCCAACGCTTGCAGAAGAAATGGGCCGGCTGCAAGAAAGGATTACTTCTTCCAAGACAGGGTCGATTACATCCATTCAGGCCGTTTATGTTCCGGCGGATGACTTGACTGATCCATCTCCTGCAACGACATTCGGTCACCTTGATGCTACGGTGGTACTTTCCAGGGATATCGCTTCACTCGGGATTTATCCGGCTGTTGATCCACTTGATTCGACTTCGCGCCAGCTGGATCCTTTGATTATTGGTGAGGATCATTACAATACCGCACGTGAAGTTCAGCAAACATTGCAGCGATATAAAGAATTACGCGATATTATTGCTATTCTGGGTATGGATGAGCTGTCTCCGGAGGATAAGTTGTCAGTTAGTCGTGCTCGTAAAATACAAAGATTTCTCTCTCAACCATTCTTCGTTGCTGAAGTCTTTACGGGATCGCCGGGTAAATATGTGCCACTGAAAGAAACTATCAAGGGATTCAAGGGCATTGTCAGTGGCGAATATGACGATATTCCTGAACAGGCTTTCTACATGGTAGGTGGTATTGAGGAAGTGCTTGAGAAAGCCAAATTAATTCAATAAATACATAAAATTAATTGACAGATAATTGATGGGTACGATATTTCACTTGGATATAGTGAGTGCAGAGGAATCGATTTATTCCGGTCCTGCAGAGTTTATTGTTGCTCCGGCAGTGATGGGTGAGGTAGGGATTTTTCCTCAACATACACCTATGCTGACTCGTATTAAGTCCGGTGTGGTCCGGGTGAAAGCACCACTTCAGGATGATGAAGAAGTTTATGTTTCAGGCGGGATGCTTGAAGTACAGCCAGATGTTGTGACGATTCTGGCAGACACTGCAGTGCGTGGAAAAGATCTGGATGAAGCCAAGGCTTTAGAAGCCAAACGGAAAGCGGAGGAGATCATGAAAAACAAAATTTCTGAAATCGAGTACGCACGTGCACAGGCTGAGCTGATTGAAGCTACAGCGCAGTTGGCAGCCATTCAGAAGTTGAGAAAAAGAGGTCACTGATTTCTCTGACTGTTCTGTAATGGTGGATTTAGTTAAAAAGGGCGACTATTGATCGCCCTTTTTTTATAAGATTAAAATATTTTTCTATCCAACCTGGTTATTTTAACCATTTCCTTTTATACACTAAGACCATGTATGTGTTTTCAGTGGTCATTGTGTAAAAGAAATAGCGAGTTTGCGGTTCGCAGATAGAACGTTTATTTGCGTAGTGGCAAATGAAGTAATCCAAAAGAGGGTTAAAACTCGTGTTACAAGTTGATGTCGTGATATTAGCGGCTGGAATGGGTAAGAGAATGTGTTCGTCTTTACCCAAGGTATTACATCCTCTGGCAGGAAAACCAATTTTATCGCATGTTCTGGATATTGCCCGTACGTTGTCGCCGGAAAGAATATGCGTGGTATTTGGGTATGGGGGTGAGCTGGTTCGCCAGGTTATTGGCGATCATTCTGATCTTATCTGGGTAAAACAGGCTCAGCAACTTGGGACTGGGCATGCTGTAAAACAGGCGTTACCTTATCTTGGTAATAAAGGTGTAACGCTGGTTCTATTTGGTGACGTGCCACTAGTAAAGAGTGATACGCTCAAGGCTTTGATTGAGAAAGCGCGTGAAGATAATCTTGTCCTGTTGACAGTCGAATTGGACAATCCGACCGGCTACGGACGGATCGTGCGTGATCCTGTAACAAATTGCATCCAGGCAATTGTAGAGGAAAAAGATGCCTCTCAATCACAGAAGAAAATTCGAGAAATCAATACCGGTATTATGGTTCTCCCGAATGGCCGTTTAGGTAATTGGCTCGATAATCTGAGTAATGCCAATACCCAGGGTGAGTATTACCTTACTGATATCATTGCCATGGCTGTGGATGCCGGAATTCTGATTGAAACTTCCAGTCCCGCATCTGATTGGGAAGTATCCGGTGTGAACGACAAGATTCAACTGTCTATCCTGGAGCGTGCTCATCAACAGGATACTGCCAACAGGCTTATGGAACAGGGAGTGATGTTTGCTGATCCGGCACGCTTCGATGTGCGTGGCCGACTCGTTTGTGGAAATGATGTTGAAATAGACATTAACTGCATATTTGAGGGTAATGTTCGTTTGGGTGATAACGTCAAAATCCATGCAAATTGCATACTCCGGGATGTGATTGTCTCAGATGGATCAGTCGTTCATCCATTTAGCCTGATAGAGGATGCAGAAGTAGGTAAAAATTGCCGTATTGGTCCATACGCCCGTATTCGGCCAGGGACGAAGCTCGATGATGCCGTTCATGTCGGGAATTTTGTGGAGATCAAAAATAGCCATATTGCATCGGAGAGCAAGGTCAATCATCTCAGTTATATAGGTGATACTGAAATGGGCAGGCGGGTCAATATTGGTGCCGGTGCAATCACGTGTAATTATGACGGAGCGTTTAAACACCGGACCGTTATCGAGGATGACGTATTCATCGGTTCTGATACACAGCTGGTTGCTCCGGTAACGGTGGCGAGAGGATCGACGATTGGGGCCGGTTCGACGATTACGCGCGATACGCCTGAAGGTCAGCTTACATTATCGCGGACTAAACAAACGAGTATCGCTAACTGGAAACGGCCGAGGAAAGACAAGAATTGAGGTTGTTTGAATAACAGGATTGAGTAGGGGTCTGGTTATGTGCGGTATTGTGGGTGCGATTGCAAAAAACGATGTTGTACCTTTTTTACTGGAAGGATTATCCAGACTTGAGTATCGTGGCTATGATTCAGCTGGAATCGTGGTGGCGGATGGCATGTTACACAGACTACGGACAACAGGCCGTGTTTCTGAGCTGAGTAAGCTGGTCGATAGCGGAAAAACATCGGGACTTACCGGTATTGCACATACTCGCTGGGCGACACATGGCGTACCTTCTGAACGTAATGCTCATCCTCATTTCTCAGGTGATCAAAAAAAGATTGCCGTTGTACATAACGGTATTATCGAAAATCACGAAACTCTTCGGCAACGTTTACAACAGGATGGATTTGAGTTTCTGTCGGATACCGATACCGAAGTGATTGCTCACCTGATTTCATCTTACCTCTGTAAAACCAACGATTTGCTGGAAGCAGTCTGTCATTCTCTTGATGAGTTGCAAGGTGCATATGCGATAGCTGTGATGGAGGAATCGCGCCAGGATCGTATTATCGTAGCCAGAAATGGCGCCCCGCTCTTACTCGGGATAGATGATGATGGGCTTTATGCTGCTTCTGATGCTTCTGCACTGGTGCAGGTTACGCAGAGAATCGTGTATCTTGAGGAGGGAGATGTGGCAGAGCTGTCCAGTGATGGATATCGGATTCTGAATTGCCTGGATTCGGTAAATGGCTATGAAGTCACTCGCAAAGTAACTGAAAGCAGCCTGACGCGTGATGCAGTAGAACTAGGGCCCTATTCACATTTCATGCAGAAGGAAATCTTTGAGCAACCTGTTGCTGTGGCGAATACCCTGGAAATGGTGTTAAATGCTCAATCGGTATCCCCTCAATTATTTGGCAGTGAAGCACAAAGCGTTCTTGCACAGACTCAGGGAGTGCTGATACTTGCTTGCGGGACAAGCTATCATGCTGGTCTGGTTGCGAAATACTGGCTGGAAACGATTGCAAGACTTCCTTGTAATGTCGAGATTGCCAGTGAATACCGTTATCGTGATCCAATTGCCGATCCGACCACACTGGTCGTCGGTATTTCCCAATCCGGCGAAACTGCAGATACTCTGGCTGCACTCAGTTATGCCAAATCATTAGGACATCGTCACAGTCTGGCGATTTGCAACGTGCCGGAAAGTGCTCTGATCAGACAAACGGGTCTGCGCTTTTTGACTCGTGCCGGCCCTGAAATTGGAGTTGCCTCCACAAAAGCGTTTACTACACAGTTGGCGGCTTTGCTGTTGTTTACAGCAGTGCTTGCAAAAATACGCGGTCAGTTGTCAACTGGAGACGAACAAAAAATGATTGCCGCACTGCGGCATTTACCGGTTGCAATACAACATGCGTTGCAATGTGAACCGGAAATCAGAAAATGGGCTGGGGATTTTTCCCAGAAGCACCATGCTTTGTTTCTGGGGCGCGGTGTACATTACCCGATCGCGCTGGAAGGTGCGCTGAAGCTTAAGGAGATTTCATACATCCATGCCGAGGCTTATGCGGCGGGTGAACTCAAGCATGGCCCTCTCGCGCTGGTAGACAGTGGAATGCCGGTAGTTGCCATAGCGCCGAATGATGCACTGCTGGAGAAGCTGAAATCCAATCTGCACGAGGTGCGTGCGCGAGGCGGGGAATTGTATGTTTTTGCCGATGCGGATTCACGTATCGAGGAGAGTGAGGGAGTTCATATTATCAGGCTGGCTGAGCACAGCGGTGTACTCAGTCCTGTCTTGCATACCATTCCATTACAGTTACTGGCTTATCATGTGGCTCTACAGAAAGGCACTGATGTCGATAAACCCCGGAATCTTGCCAAATCAGTTACTGTTGAATAATTGGTCAAACTGATTATTGCGAAGGTACTGAAGCGAAGTTGCAGATGATCAGCACCGGGAGCTTCAGTCCCCGGTGCTTTATACAACACTGCAGGAGTGGTAGCATTATCTACTTTCAATGGTTGAAGGAAGTCAATGGCTGGTCATAGTAAATGGGCTAACATCAAGCATAAAAAGGCTGCGCAGGATGCCAAACGCGGGAAGATTTTTACTCGCCTGATTAAGGAAATTACGGTAGCTGCCCGCTTGGGTGGCGGAGATTCAAACAGTAACCCCCGGTTGAGATTGGCGATGGATAAGGCTTTCGGACATAACATGCCGAAAGATAACGTCGAGCGTGCGATCAAGCGTGGTTGTGGCGAGCTTGAAGGGGTCAACTATGAAGAAATCCGTTACGAGGGTTACGGAATATCTGGTGCAGCGGTGATGGTCGATTGCATGACGGACAACCGTACGCGAACGGTCGCCGCAGTTCGCCATGCTTTCACCAAGCATGGCGGTAACCTGGGAACCGATGGTTCGGTAGCATATTTGTTCAAACATTGTGGCCAGTTGCTGTTCGCCCCCGGAGTTGGTGAAGCGCAGCTTCTGGAGGCTGCGCTCGAAGCGGGGGCGGAAGATGTCATCAGTAACGATGATAGCAGTCTGGAGGTGATTACTGATCCTGATACGTTCGTATCAGTCAGAGATACACTGGAAAAAGCTGGCTTCAAGGCTGAACTGGCAGAGGTAACCTGGAAACCCGAAAACGAAGTCTTGCTGCAGGGAGATGATGCGGTCAAGATGCAGAAACTGCTGGATGCCCTGGAAGATATCGACGATGTGCAGGATGTTTATACTTCGGCAGTCCTGGATACTTGACCTCGTTGGTACATGCTGCTAAAGGAATTCGCATACTGGGAATTGATCCTGGCTTGCGTATAACAGGTTTTGGCATTGTTGAAAAAATCGGGAGTCGACTGGTTTATATTGGCAGCGGCTGTGTAGTGACCGGAGAATCCGGTTTGCCGGATCGTTTGAAGACCATTCTTGATGGATTGAATGAAATCATTCTGCAGCATAAACCGGAGCAGGTTGCGGTAGAACAGGTTTTCGTCAATATCAATCCCAAATCAACCCTGTTGCTTGGCCAGGCACGCGGTGCTGCGATTAGTGCAGCGGTCCTTCATGAACTTTCCGTGTATGAATATACTGCCTTGCAAGTCAAACAGGCTGTGGTGGGGAATGGTCATGCCCGTAAAGAACAGGTGCAGGAAATGGTGATGCGGTTGTTGGGGCTGGGAGAACGACCGCGACCGGATGCAGCCGATGCGCTGGCATGTGCCATTTGTCATGCTCACGGCGGAACCGGCCTATTGGCCCTGAGTGCCCGCAATCGCTCTAAACGGAGCAGACAGCTGTGATTGGGAGAATTGTCGGCCTGCTGCTGGAGAAACATCCTCCGCTTGTACTGGTGGATGTAAATGGCATCGGTTATGAAATCGACGTGCCGATGAGTACCTTCTGCAGGTTGCCCGGTATTGGCGAGCAGGTAACGCTTCATACCCATTTCTGGGTGCGTGAGGATGCGCACTTGTTGTTTGGTTTTATGACGGAGCCAGAACGGGTACTGTTTCGTCAGCTTACAAAAATCTCCGGTATTGGTGCAAGAACAGGTTTGGCGATCTTATCTGGTTTGAGTGTCAATGACTTGCATCAGATCGTAGTGTCACAGGACAGCACCCGTCTGACCAGAATCCCGGGTATCGGAAAAAAAACTGCGGAGCGTTTGCTGCTCGAGTTGCGCGATAAAATCAGCCCGGCGATAACCCTGCCTGAAACTGGAACAGCAATGGCTTCAAGTACCAATAAAGACATTCTCAACGCGCTATCTGCACTGGGCTATAATGACCGCGAAGCCGATTGGGCACTCGGGCAATTGTCCGAAGGTGTGACGGTGTCTGACGGCATCATGCAGTCACTCAGGCTTTTATCAAAAGCAAAATAATCTTAGCTGGTTCTAAATGATTGAATCGGATCGAATCATTACTGCCTCCCCATTTTCTTCCCAGGAAGAAGTCATAGAGCGTGCACTTCGCCCAGTTCAACTGGATGACTACGTTGGTCAGGAGAAAATTCGCGAGCAGTTGAAAATTTTCATTGAGGCGGCCAGGTTAAGGCAGGAAGCACTGGATCACGTGCTGCTGTTTGGCCCACCAGGGTTGGGTAAAACGACACTTGCCCATATTATCGCTCGTGAAATGGGCGTGAACTTGCGCCAGACTTCCGGGCCGGTGCTGGAACGTGCAGGTGATCTGGCCGCTTTGCTGACCAATCTGGAAACTAATGATGTCTTGTTTATTGATGAGATTCACAGGCTTTCGCCCGTTGTCGAGGAAATTTTGTATCCGGCAATGGAGGATTATCAGCTCGATATCATGATTGGAGAAGGGGCAGCAGCAAGATCGGTCAAGATTGATCTGCCGAGTTTCACCCTGGTGGGAGCTACTACACGCGCAGGCATGTTGACCAATCCACTGAGAGATCGCTTTGGGATCGTTTCCCGCCTGGAGTTTTATACTGCCGATGAGCTTGGCAAGATCGTTACCCGTTCTGCTGGGTTACTCAATGTCGATGTGACTGCTGACGGCGCCAGAGAAATTGCATGCAGATCGCGAGGGACGCCACGTATAGCCAATCGTTTGCTGCGCAGAGTACGTGATTTTGCTGAAGTTCGGGCAAACGGGCGTATCGATCGTCAGGTGGCCGATGCTGCATTGCAAATGCTGGATGTTGATACCACTGGTCTGGATGTTCTGGACAGAAAGCTGTTGCTGGCAGTACTGGAAAAATTTGGTGGCGGGCCGGTGGGTGTGGATAATCTTGCTGCAGCTATCAATGAGGAGCGTGACACAATCGAGGAAGTGCTGGAACCGTACCTCATTCAGCAGGGATTCCTGCAACGCACTCCTCGCGGTCGCATGGCAACGACTATGGCCTATCAGCATTTCGATATCATCCCTTCACACCAAACGACAGTGCCGAGTCTGTTTGACCCGGATTAAAAGCCGGTAACATCTGTAAACCAAAATTCAATATTTTTCTGAAAAATATTTTTATAGAAATGGAAGTCGTTTTCGTTCATCCCGTACGCATCTATTATCAGGATACTGATGCGGGGGGCGTCGTATATCATGCGTCCTACCTCAATTTCCTGGAGCGTGCCCGCTACGAGTGGTTGCGCGAACTGGGTTTTACGGTGGATACCATGATCCGGTCGCATAAAATGATTTTTCTGATTCGTTCGCTCGGTATCGAGTATTTCAAACCAGCTGTACTGGACGATCTGCTGGATATAACCGTGCAGGTGGTAGACATTGGCAGAAGCCGGATAACGTTGCAGCAACAGATTTTGCGTGAACAGGGTACACTTGCCAGCGCGACCGTTCATGCAGTGTGTGTCGGAGCGGAAACGCTGAAGCCCGTCAGCATTCCAGCACCTCTTCGTCAAAAAATTGAGAAGCAGTCATCATGAGTAAAGTAATTACCCAAGATTTATCATTCTTTCATCTTGTCAGCGGTGCGAGCCTTCCGGTTCAACTGGTTATGCTGCTGTTGCTGCTGGCTTCATTTGTTTCCTGGTGGTTCATTTTCAGGAAGTTATTTACCCTTCGTCAGGAAATTAAACAGACTGATGAATTTGAGAACATTTTCTGGCGTGGATCGGATTTGAATGCTCTTTATCAGCGGGCGGCTGGTGCGCGCCATGCCGTAGGCAGCATGGAACGGATTTTTGAAGCCGGATTCCGCGAATTTACCAAATATCAGTTGGGAGTCGATATCGGTCCCATCATGGACAGTACACGCGGCGCAATGCGGGCTGTTTATCAGCGGGAAATGGACAGGCTCGAGTCACATTTGTCATTCCTGGCTACTGTAGGATCGGTAAGCCCGTATGTAGGGTTGTTTGGAACAGTGTGGGGCATCATGAATGCATTTCGTGAGCTGTCTAATGTTGGTCAGGCTACCATCGCGCATGTAGCACCGGGTATCGCCGAAGCGCTGATTGCAACGGCAATGGGGCTTTTTGCGGCAATTCCGGCTGTGATTGCCTATAACCGCTATGCCAGTGATACTGCTCAGCTGGCAACTCGCTACGAAAGTTTCATAGAGGAAGTATCCAACGTATTGCAGCGTCGTGTGGCTAAACCTCGGGATATGGCGAATTTCTCATGATCCAGCGTCGCAGCAAACGTCGGTTGATGAACGAGATCAATGTCGTGCCGTACATTGATGTCATGCTGGTGCTGCTCATCATCTTCATGATTACAGCACCACTCATCCAGCCCAGCCAGATCGAGTTGCCTGAAATCGGTAAATCTTCTGCACCTCCGGCGGAGCCATTGGAAGTGATGATTGCCGCCAACGGAAATCTCACATTACGTGACCGTGCCGGTGCAGGCAAGGAGCAGCAAGTCGATCGCAATCAGTTGGTGGAACTGATCAGGGCCAGGCAGGCACAAAATATCGATCAGCCTGTCGTTATTGCAGCAGATAAGAATGTCCGTTATGAAGAGGTGATTCGGGTAATGGATCTGCTGCAGCAGCAACAAATCCGGAAAATCGGGTTGTTAACCAAATCAAAATAACTGTTGGGGTGTAATTGCGCAATGGTCCGGCTGCCCGGAGATAATAGCGAACCGGGAAAACTGCGTGCGGCATTGTTTGCCCTGCTGGTGCATGCGGCCTTTCTCGCTTTGCTGGTATTTGGCCTGAATTGGAAGAATGAAGTATCTGAAACGATGTCAGTCGATCTGTGGGCCGAGTTGCCCCGGCGTCCCGTTGAGCCTCCGTCATCTGCTGCAAAGGTAATACCCGAACCGGTCAAGGTTAAGCCACAACCGCAACAAAAGACTCAACCGCAACCGCAGCCTCAGCCGGTGATCAAGGCTGCGCCTCCTCCCGTGCGTAAACCCGACATTGCTCTCAAGGATAAAACGGAAAAACCACAGCCTAAAGAAGAAGTGAAAAAGCCGGAGCCGGTGAAAAAAGAAGTACCGAAAAAGGAGCCCACTAAAAAGCCGGTGGAGAAACCTGTACCTAAAGAAGAGGTAAAGAAGCCTGAACCGGTCAAAAAGGTCGAACAGAAAACCGAGAAGAAGGAAGATGTTCGACAACAGGCCGAAGCACAAAAACAGGCACAGCAGCGTGAACGCGAAGTGGCAGCAGCAAACGCGGAGCGAGCCAGGGCGGATGGTGAAATCGAAAAATATAGAGAAATGATCAAGGCAAAGATTCGTAGCCGTATCATCATGCCGCCCGATCTTCCGGGAAATCCTGCCGTCGAGTTTACGGTGACTTTGTTGCCGGGAGGTGATGTCCTGACAGTGACTTTGCGTAAATCGAGCGGTTACACTGCGTTTGATGAAGCGGTGGAAAGAGCAATTTATCTGGCCAAGCCGTTGCCTTTACCTCCGGATCCGGGATTATTCAATGCGTTCCGTAATTTAGATCTCAAGGTTTATTATCGTGAGTAGTTTCTAGCTTACTTTACAACATATCATGGTGATTCGTATGCGTAATTTTTTGTATTGCATCGGTGTGCTTCTGTTGTTGTGGATGAGCACATCATTACAAGCTGCGCTCAATATCGAAATTTTTGGGGGCGGGACCAACAAAATTCCAATTGCCATCGCTCCATTTAATGGAGAAAGGGGGCTTCCTCAGAGTATTTCGGCGATTGTATCGGCTGATCTGGAGCGTACCGGGTTGTTTAAACTGGTCGATACCCTGGGGTTGACCTCGCAGGAGCCTGAGCAGATCCGGTATATCGACTGGCAGGGTCGCGGTGCGAGTGCGCTGGTTGTCGGCAGTATCTCGCCGCTGCCGGATGGCCGGATAGATATTCGCTTTCGTTTGCTGGATGTTGTCAAACAGACTCAACTGACCGGGTTTAGTGGTGCTGTCACAACTGAACAGTTACGGGCTTTTGCACATCAGATTGCGGATATCGTGTATGAGACATTGACTGGTGAGCCAGGTGCCTTCAGTACCCGAATCGCTTTTGTCAGAAAGCAGGGAAGCCAGTATGCGTTGCAGGTGTCGGACTATGATGGGTTCAACGCCCGCTCACTGATCGAATATACCGAGCCGATCATCTCCCCCGCCTGGTCGCCTGATGGCAGCCGAATTGCCTACACCTCGTTTGAGAAGAAAAAACCGGTGGTTTATGTGCAGACACTGGCAACTCGTGAACGTAAAGCAGTGGCAAATTTCAAGGGAAGTAACAGTGCACCGGCCTGGTCGCCTGATGGCAGCAAACTGGCCGTGGTTCTGACATTGCATGGTGGATCGCAGATTTATCTGATCAACGCGGATGGCAGCGGGTTGCAGCGGATTTCACAAAGCCCGGGGATCGATACGGAACCCAGTTTCTCGCCGGATGGCAAATGGCTGATGTTCACTTCCGACAGAGGAGGGAGTCCGCAGATATATCGTATGCCGGTATCTGGAGGTGCTGCCGAGAGAATGACCTTTGAAGGAGATTACAACGTCAGTCCACGTTACAGTCCGGACGGGAAACGATTTGTTTATATTCACAGGAATGCCGGCCGATTCAATGTCGCTATTCAGGATTTGTCGACGCGCCAGATGCAGTTGCTGACTGATTCCAATTTTGATGAATCTCCCAGCTTTTCCCCCAATAACCGTATGATTCTGTACACAACTGAAATAGGTGGACGTGGTATATTATCCATCGTTTCAAGTGATGGTCAGGCAAAGAGCCGTCTTTCCCAGGAAGCGGGTAATATTCGGGAAGCAGTTTGGGGGCCTTTGCTGAAACAGCGGTGATGTGAGGGAAAGACCTCACAAGGCGTGGTTCAATTATTTATTTTATGGTGAGAAATGAGAAAAATCTTTGCAGTACTGGTAATTTGCCTGTTGTCAGCTTGCGCTAGCGATAATGCTCAACAAACTTCTGATGTCGAGGATCATTCTTATAGCAAAGAGGGAGAAAGCACACGTGGCGGTGCAGGGTCGGATGGGTTCGGGATGAATCCTCTGCAGGATCCCAGCAACATATTGTCCCGTCGCAGTGTTTACTTTGATTTTGACAGCTACACGGTAAAGAGCGAGTACCGTGATCTGGTTCTTGCACATGCAGCTTATTTGCGTGACAACACTAATGCACAGGTATTACTGCAAGGCAACACTGATGAACGCGGAAGCCGGGAGTATAACCTTGCACTCGGGCAACGCCGCGCAAACGGTGTGAAGGATATCCTGTTATTGTCCGGTGCTCGTGATCAGCAGGTAGAAGCAGTCAGTCTGGGTGAAGAAAAGCCGCGCGCATTGGGAAGTGATGAATCTTCCTGGGCTGAAAACCGCCGTACAGATATTCTCTATCAGGGAGAGTATTGATGTTTTTGCGTGCTTTCCTGCCATTGCTTTTGTTGAGTTGTAATGTCGCACAGGCTGCGCTGTTTGGTGATTCTGAAACACGCGAACAGTTGGAGGCACTGCGCACAAAAGTACTGGAAATGGAAGCGCGCATGCAGCGTACCGAAGAGGTTCTCATGGGACAGGCTTTGATCGAATTGCATACCCAGGCAGAGAACCTCAAGGAGGAAATGGGGAAGTTGCGGGGGCAGATAGAAGTACTGGAAGATGAAAATCGGTCGCTACGCAAGCAGCAAAAGGATTTTTACCTGGATCTCGACAACCGTTTGCGCCAGCTTGAGCCTGGTTCAGCGGGGACTGCTGCATCAGATTCCAGAATATCTTCCCCGTCATCGGAACAACTCGCTGCTGATACAAAGGATATAAAAAGTCCGGCTTCCGGAAAAGCTGTTGCTGTTCTCCAATTGCCGGATACAGCACAGCGCAGTCGTTATGATGCGGCTTATGCATCAATCAGAAGCGGTGATTATTCAGGGGCTGTAACCGGTTTTGAGAGTTTTCTTGCACAATATCCGCAATCTGCTCTCGCTCCCTCTGCTGCGTATTGGATTGGCAATGCGTACTATGCACTCAGGGATTTTGACAAAGCGATTACTGCTCAGCAACGATTGATCGAGACATACCCTGACAGTTCCAAAGTAGCAGATGGGCTTCTCAATATGGCAAGCAGCCAGGCTGAAATGGGTCAGAAGGCGGTTGCCAGAAAAACACTGGAAAAACTCATCGCCAGTTATCCCGGTACTGAGGCAGCAACAAAAGCCAAGCAACGCTTGGGAACTCTGAAATAAATTTTGGTCGAGTAGGATTGCCAGAATATACCCGGTTCACTCCACTTCTTTAAATTTTCCTCTGCAACATAGAGGAAGGTTTCTGTTCCGTCAGGGTCACGGATGTTACGAATTACGGAAATTTTCTACTCGCTTCAGGGGGAAACCAGCCGGATGGGGCTGCCTACGGTATTTGTGCGCCTGACCGGTTGTCCATTACGTTGCGGGTACTGCGATACTGGTTATGCGTTTTCTGGTGGAAAGAGTATGAGTATCAGCGAAATCATGGGCGAAGTGGCTTCATTCTCTCCGCGCTATGTCACTGTTACGGGAGGAGAGCCGCTGGCGCAAGCTGACAGTTTGGTGTTACTTGCAGCATTATGCGATCGGGGGTATTCCGTATCTCTTGAAACCAGTGGGGCATTGGATATTGCACGTGTCGATGCGCGTGTATCGAGAATTGTGGATATCAAAACGCCAGGCTCCGGGGAAGTGGAGAAAAATCACTGGAACAATCTCGCTTATCTGACTTCTCACGATGAGATCAAGTTTGTGTTGTGTGATCGGGCTGATTACGACTGGGCCAGGCAGAAACTCCTGGAATTGAAGTTGGATACAATTTGTCCGGTTTTGTTTTCTCCAGCTTATGGTCAGCTTGTTCCGGCAGATCTTGCCGTCTGGATTCTGCAAGATCAGTTACCAGTTCGCTTGCAGTTGCAGTTACATAAGTTGCTCTGGGGGGAATGTGTCGGAAGGTGAAATGGCAGGATGGTCAGATTCATGAAAAAAGCAGTTGTACTCTTGTCTGGTGGGATGGATTCCGCTACGACGCTCGCTATCGCCCGGCAGAGTGGGTTTGCCTGCTATGCACTCAGTATCGATTATGGCCAGCGCCATGTTGCCGAGCTGGCCGCAGCAGCTCGAATCGGTCAATCCCTGCAGGTCAGTGATCATCAGTTTCTCAAGCTGGATCTGGCTGTTCTGGCCAGTTCTGCGTTAACGGATATTTCCACCACTGTACCACTGCATGGTACCAGTATCGGCATACCGGTGACGTATGTTCCGGCTCGCAACACCATTATGCTGTCGTTGGCGCTGGCCTGGGCAGAGGTATTGGGCAGCCACGATATTTTTATTGGTGTAACAGCTGTCGATTACTCGGGATATCCTGATTGCCGACGGGACTATATCGATGCTTTTGAAAAAATGGCTAACCTGGCCACGAAAGCGGGAAGAGAGGGGATGGTGCTGACAGTACATGCTCCTTTGATTGACTTGCCCAAGCGTGAAATCATCCAATGTGGCATGAAACTCGGGATAGACTACGGCCTGACAGTTTCCTGTTATCAAGCAAATGAAGCCGGATATGCCTGCGGTCAGTGTGATGCATGCCATATTCGACGGGCTGGTTTTGAGGCGGCAGATATTCCGGATCCTACGTGTTACCGTAATCAGCAGATATCGTGAAGTAGAGTGATAATCCAGAAGGAGAGATCATTACGATCGGCTGCGTTCGATGCAGATACCCAGCTGCTTCACTCCCGGAATGACATCCAGTTTTGCTGCACTGATTTTTACCCACGGGGAACCAAACTCGATCAGGATCATCTGGGCAATGTTTTCTGTCAGTGCTTCAAGCAGGGAAAAATGTTGCTGATCGAGAATGGTGTTGATTCTGTGAACGACTTGAGAGTAATCCAGTGCATCTTCGATACGATCACTCTTGCCGGCCTGTCGGGAAGGCAGAGCGATCTCGATATTCAATTCAATAGTTTGTGGAATTTTCCTTTCCCACGGATAAATACCGATCAGAGTTTTGATTCTGAATTCTTTGAGAAAAATAATATCCATGGAGAGGTTCCGAGTTAGCCCGGGATTACGAGTGATGCACGGGCTGCGCAATTTTAATTTATTTATCGGGATATCAAAACTTTGATGATTACAGTAGTGCTGATTTTTTCTGCCTACTTGCTGGGCTCGATTTCTTTTGCCGTGGTTGCAAGCTGGCTGTTCAAGCTCCCGGATCCGCGCAGCTATGGTTCCCACAATCCCGGAGCAACCAATGTATTGCGGACTGGCAAAAAAGCTGCGGCTGCCGTGACTTTACTGGGAGATGTAGGTAAGGGCTGGGTGGCGGTCGCAGCAGCGAAATACGTTGGTGAGGTTTGGGGGCTGGGTGATGAAGTGATTGCGGGTACTGCTCTTGCTGTCTTCCTGGGGCATTTGTTTCCAATTTTTCTCGCATTTAAGGGAGGTAAAGGTGTTGCCACATCAGCAGGCATACTGTTGGGATTAAATCCCTGGCTGGGTGTTCTTACTATTTCGACTTGGATGGTCGTCGCATTGGTTTCACGTATTTCTTCATTGTCAGCCTTGCTGTCGGCCTTGCTTGCACCATTATATGCGTATCTCCTGCTGGAGAAAGGAATCCTGATAATGGCTGTGTCAATCATATCCGTTCTTCTGATATTGAAGCATCGGCTGAATATTGCCAATCTGATGGCTGGCAAGGAGGCGAGGATAGGCAAGAGCAGTTAGTAGTGGCTTTATAAATCTTCCAGATTCCAGCGGGCTTTGACAGTAAAGCTGCCGCCCGCTCTGGGGTGCTCATCGAGCTGCTGTAAACGTAATGCACCGGCCAGCGCAATCATTGCGCCGTTATCGGTACAAAACTCCAGCGCTGGGAAGAAAACGGTGATATCGGTCCCGGACAGATGGTGTAATAGCTTCTGACGCAATCGGCTGTTTGCGCCTACACCGCCTGCTACGACCAGTTGTTGCAATCCAGTGATATTCAGAGCAGTTACTGATTTTTTTACCAGCACATCGGTAACTGCGTCTTCAAAGGCAAATGCGATATCTGCGCGTGTCTGACTGTTCATCTCATGCTTGCCGATCAGCAGAGCTGCAGCTGTTTTTAATCCGCTGAAACTGAAATTCAGATCATTGCTGTTCAGCATGGGGCGCGGGAGCTTGAATCGTCCCGCCCGGCCTGGTGTGGCCAGTTCTGCAAGTAACTTCCCGCCGGGATAGTCGAGATCAAGTAATTTTGCAGTTTTGTCAAACGCTTCTCCGGCTGCATCATCCACGGTTTCTCCCAATAACCGATACTGCCCGATTCCGTCTACCCGCATCAGTTGTGTGTGCCCTCCGGATACCAATAGTGCCACGAACGGAAAATCAGGTGCCGGATCGGATAAAAGTGGGGAGAGCAGATGACCTTCAAGATGGTGGATGTTCAAGACGGGTATATTGCGCGCAAAAGCCAGAGCACTGCTGAAACTTGCCCCGGTCAGCAACGCTCCTGCAAGCCCCGGACCCTGGGTACAGGCGATGGCATCAACAGATTCCAGCGAAGTATCCGATTGTCTGAATAATTGTCTGATGAGAGGCAGGATGCGGCGGATATGGTCGCGTGAAGCAAGCTCCGGCACGACACCACCATATTCCCGATGCATGTCGACCTGAGAATATAGGGTATGGCCGAGTAATCCCTGGCAGGTATCATAAAGTGCTACACCTGTCTCGTCACATGAAGTTTCAATACCTAATACAAGCATTCTGTGATTTTCTCTCAGGAGAGATTTATTTGTGGTGGTCAAACTTTCTTTTGAAAAAAAATGATTGATGTTAAACTAGCGGGATTTTTCGAGACCGGATAGGGGTAGTTTCGGAAAAATTGAGCCAGTCATGGTTTTTCTGCAACAGGTATGGCAGGACTGGTTTATAACTTAGTTTTGACTGCAGAGCAATTTGGTCAGCGAATGTTCTGTAATATATAAAGCAATCAAAGGAGACCGAAAGGAATTATTACTTTATGACTACTGTTAAAGTCAAGGAAAACGAGCCATTTGAAATCGCGATGCGGCGCTTTAAGCGTTCTATTGAGAAAACCGGTTTACTGACTGAGTTACGCGCCCGGGAATTTTATGAAAAGCCCACGGCTGTGCGTAAGCGCAAGCATGCCGCCGCAGTGAAACGTACCTATAAACGACTGCGTAGTCAGATGTTGCCACCCAAACTGTATTAATTCCTTCAGTTTTTCTGGGTATCTACCTCGTTATTCCATGAATTTAAGGCAAAAAATAACCGAAGATATGAAGTCGGCTATGCGTGCAGGGGACGTAAAGCGTCGTGACGCATTGCGTTTACTGCAGGCTGCTTTAAAACAGAAGGAAGTTGACGAGCGAATCGAGCTGGATGATGCTGCCGTGGTTGCAGTAATCGAAAAAATGCTCAAACAGCGTCGCGATTCCATCGCGCAATATGAGGCAGCACAGCGCCAGGATCTGGCAGATATCGAGAAATTTGAAGCAGGAGTCCTGCAGGCCTATATGCCTGAAGCGCTGAGTGATGCTGAGCTGGATACCATGATCAGCGAGGTGATTGCATCTGTTGGAGAAAATGGATCTCCAAAAATTGGAGAAGTCATGGCCCTGCTTAAGCCGAAGCTTGCAGGTCGGGTAGATATGGCCAAGGTATCTTTACTGGTTAAAGCAAAAATTACAGGGTAGTTTGATACCGACTGGTTTTCTGGCAGATACTGTGAGGAATAATCGCAAATAATCTTTTATCGGGGCAATTTTTGCTGGTAAATGATTGCACAATCGTTTATTCAGGAATTACTGGATCGTATCGACATCGTCGATGTGGTTGCACGTCATCTTCAACTTAAAAAAGCGGGCGCAAATTTTACAGCATGCTGTCCCTTTCATAACGAAAAAACCCCTTCTTTTACAGTAAATTCATCTAAACAGTTTTACCATTGCTTTGGTTGTGGCAGGCACGGGAATGCTATCAACTTTTTGATGGAACACAGCGGAGCCAGCTTTGTCGAAGCAGTCGAGAGTCTTGCGACGCATGCAGGTATGCAAATTCCTGATCAGGTAAGTATTTATCCAAAAATACCTGATCCAGGCAGAATTCCATCGGATCAGGTAAAAATCGATAAAGAAGTTGAAGCTACTTCACCCTTGGCAGATTTATACGAACGGATGGAGCAGGCGGCAAAGTTTTACCGGGGGCAGCTCAAGCAATCCGATCAGGCAATTGCGTACCTGAAAGAGCGAGGAATATCAGGACGGACTGCGCTGCATTTTGGAATCGGATATGCGCCTCCCGGCTGGCAAAATCTCTCCGGGATCTTTGCAGATTATCCTGCAGATGATTCCAGCCACCCACTGGTGCAGGCAGGTTTGGTCGTTGCGCATGATGGCAAGAAAAATTATGATCGCTTTCGTCACCGGATCATGTTTCCTATTCTTGATCGTAAAAAAAAGATAGTGGGATTCGGAGGGCGAGTATTAGATGGGGGCGAGCCAAAATATCTGAATTCGCCAGAAACCTCTCTGTTTGTCAAAGGGCGTGAGCTTTATAACTTGGCATCTGCCAGCCCGGCAATCCGGAAATCTGCCCGAGTAATTGTGGTCGAAGGGTATATGGATGTTGTGATGCTGGTGCAGACCGGTGTTGAAAATGTTGTGGCTACTTTGGGTACTGCAACGACGGCTATGCATATTCAGAATCTTTTGCGCCATACAGACGAGGTGGTTTTTTGTTTTGATGGTGATGCAGCGGGAACCAAGGCTGCATGGCGCGCACTGGAAACCAGTCTGCCGCAACTCAAGGATGGAAAAGATATCAAATTTTTATTTCTGCCGGATAAGGAAGACCCGGACAGTTACATTCGCAAATACGGACGGGTTGCATTTGAAGGGTTGCTGGAGAAAGCTCAACCCCTGTCGGTATTCTTCTGTAATGAATTATCCGGTCGTGTGAATCTTGGTACGAGCGAGGGTCGTGCTCGATTGGTTCAGCAGGCGGGGCCGTTATTGGCGCAGATCGATGCTCCTGTATTTGGATTCATGCTGATGAAACGTATATCTGAGCTGACCGGGGTGGGCCAGAATCAGTTAGTTGCGTTCCTGAAAACCGGAAAGAAGAATCGATCTTCCATCCTTCGCCCTGAAGCATCCAGGCCATTATCCGTAACGCCATATCGCAGACTGATCCAGATTCTGCTGCATGCTCCGGATTATGTGAATAAACTGGATACAGATCTTCTTGCGGTAAATGATGAGCAGAGTGAGGAAAAAGTACTGCTGGTTGCACTGGTGGATTTTCTGAAGACTTCTGCTTGCTCTTTGGAGGAAGAACTGAATTCAGTGACGATCCTGTTGCATTTCGATCAGACTCCTCATCGTGTTTTACTGGAAAAGATTGCCCGGGATGCGCATGTAAAAGATGAAAACTGGAATATTGATGCCGAATTTACTGGAGGAATGGAGCGGTTGCGGGAGATGCAGCGAAGATCGAGAATGGCTGAGTTGCACAGTAGACCGCTTGTATCACTTACTTCAGAAGAGAAAAATGAGTTGCGACAACTGATGCTCTCATAATCTGCGGAGGTTTTCACGAACCAACCATCATGTTCTCGGCGATTAGATTATCAAGGTTAAAAGATAGGGAAAAAGTTTAGGTTTACAACGGCGAAGAGTAGTTGATTACGGCTACGTTTGTTCATATATTCAAAATGGGTCAGGAAAGTTCGGTATAATTAAAAGCTTTCTGTTCGATTTGTCTCTAGTCTTAATGGGTGCTCTGCATGGCAAAAGCAAAAGTGTCGGGATCAGCTAAGAAAAATATCGTTACATCTACAGAGGTGACTGAAACAAAAAGCGGTAAATCGCGTGTTGAAACTCCGGACAATGGGGTTAAAGTTACCGGTAAAAACGCCAAAAATACCTTTGCAACTGAAACGGAGGTTGTCTCCGTCAAGAAAGAAGCAACTTCTGCTTCCAGGAAAAAGTCTGTCAAAGCAACTAAATCTGATGATGATTCTGTTCTGGTTGGGCAGGATATATTGCTCCCTGCGGGAGAATCTGAGGATCTGGTGGCAGTTGATGAAGTTTCTGAGAAAACCAGAGTAAGTAAAAGAAATAAAAGTACTCTGTCAGAAAAACAGATCACTGATTTGAGCGAGAGTGCAGTGTCGGTGTCATCGGATAACGATATCGAATTACGCAGAATGCGTTTAAAGAAACTGATCATGCAGGGTAAGGAACGTGGTTACCTGACTTATTCTGAGATTAATGACCACTTGCCGGATGACATGCTGGATGCCGATCAGATCGAAAGCATCATCAGCATGATCAACGATATGGGTATTTCCGTGCATGATGAGGCGCCTGATGCAGAAGCTCTCCTGATGTCGGATGCGGCAACAGCAGTGACTGATGAAGATGTCGTGGAAGAAGCAGAAGCAGCACTTTCCAGCGTAGATTCAGAGTTTGGCCGTACTACGGATCCGGTGCGGATGTATATGCGGGAAATGGGATCGGTAGAGTTACTGACGCGTGAAAGTGAAATAGAGATCGCCAAGCGCATCGAAGATGGTTTGAGGCACATGATACAGGCGATTTCAGCCTGTCCGACAATCATAGAAAATATACTCGAGCTGGCTGCAGATGTGGAAAATGGCCGGTTACGCGCAGACGAACTGGTTGATGGTTTCCTGGACGATGATACAGATGAAATCATGGGTAAGGAAATGTCTGAGGAATCGCTGGATCAGGATTTTGATTCAGAGGATGGGGAAGACGAGCAAGTGGCTGCCGCCAGTGCCGATATGCTGAAGATGAAAGCAGAGGTGCTGGAACGCTTTGCGGTGATTCGTCAGACTTATGACGGTATGAAAAAAATCATCAACAAGAAAGATGGGCGTCAGGATAAAAAGTACAAACAGTTGCAGGAGAAAATTTCTACCGAACTGATGGCGATGCGTTTCTCTGCCAAGATGGTCGAAAAACTGTGTGATACACAACGTGATATCGTAAACGATATCCGCAACTGTGAACGCAAAATTGCTGAGCTGTGTGTTACACGGGCAGGAATGCCGCGAAACTATTTTATCAAGGCATTTCCGGGGAACGAGACAAATATTGACTGGATTAGTTCGGAAGTCGAGTCAGGTCAGCCGTACAGTCAGTCACTCGAACATTTCCGTCCTGCAGTCATGGAGCAACAGCAAAAAATGCTCGAACTTCAGAAACAAGCCGGTATTCCTATCAAGGAACTCAAGGAAATCAACCGCCGTATGACGACTGGTGAAGCCAAGGCACGTCGTGCAAAACGTGAAATGACTGAAGCCAATTTACGGTTGGTTATTTCAATTGCCAAGAAGTATACTAACCGCGGATTGCAGTTTCTTGATCTGATTCAGGAAGGCAATATCGGGTTGATGAAAGCCGTTGATAAATTTGAGTATCGGCGCGGATATAAATTCTCAACCTACGCAACATGGTGGATTCGTCAGGCAATTACACGTTCCATTGCTGACCAGGCACGTACCATCCGTATTCCAGTACACATGATCGAGACGATTAACAAGATGAATCGTATTTCCCGTCAGATTCTGCAGGAAACCGGACAAGAGCCTGAACCGGCAGTACTGGCCGAGAAGATGGAAATGCCTGAAGAGAAAATCAGAAAAATTCTCAAGATATCGAAAGAGCCGATTTCGATGGAAACCCCCATTGGTGATGATGAAGATTCTCACTTGGGAGATTTCATTGAAGATGTTTCAACCATGGAGCCGGCAGATGCTGCAGTTTATGCTGGGTTACGCACCGTCACGAAGGATGTGCTTGACTCTTTGACCCCACGAGAAGCCAAGGTCTTGCGTATGCGTTTCGGTATTGAAATGAATACTGATCATACTTTGGAAGAAGTCGGGAGACAGTTTGACGTAACACGCGAGCGTATTCGCCAGATCGAGGCAAAAGCGCTGCGTAAACTGAGACATCCTGCTCGGTCCGACCGCTTGCGTAGTTTCTTGGATAGTGGAAACTCCTGATAGTTACTTGCCGGTTCAGTGTGGCCGGTTGATTCAATAAGTTGTAGATATTTCTGTCATCAGGGTCTGTAGCTCAGTTGGTCAGAGCAGGGGACTCATAATCCCTTGGTCGTAGGTTCAAGTCCTACCAGACCCACCAAAAAATTCAGCCACTTATTCGTGAAATCGAGTAAGTGGCTTTTTGGGTTGTAACTATGGATATGTCCGTGCGCTTCTTGAACTGTCTGTAGTTATGCTGCCTTGAATTTCGATATAGTTTGAGTGTGTGCCGAGGGTCAGAATACCCCGGTAACCAAGCAACTCTGAAGTATTCCAAGAGATATAAACAGAAAAGGGATAATTTCTGAGAATTATCCCTGCTGATATTGCATCGGGTAAGTGCAGATATTATCTGAGTGTGGCGATATACTCAGATACAGCTTGCATTTCCTGTTCGCTCATGCGTGAAACGATTGTTTGCATGGTGTTGTTTGTATCATTCTTACGCGTTCCCTGCCGAAATGCTTGTAATTGAGACAAAGTATAAGCAGGGTGCTGACCATCGATTCTCGGGTAATGTGGAGGAATGCCTTGTCCATTGGGGGAATGGCAGCTGGAGCATGCGGGAATGGAATTTTCCAGATTTCCACCTTGGTACAGTTTCTTCCCTGTCTCAACCAGAGAAGCATCGCTGGCGGTTCCCGGCTGGGGTTTTTGTTGTGAATAGTAGGCAGCGAGATTTTCGATATCATCCTGGCTCAAAGTTGCTACCATGGGAGCCATGATCTGATTGTCACGCTTGACTGTTTCGCCCTCTACAACCTTGAAATCATTCAACTGTTTGGCAATATACCCTGGGTATTGTCCGGCAAGAATGGGATAGAGGGGGATGGCACTGTTACCATCGGCATTATGACAGCCGGCGCATATACCAGCTGCGATTTCTTTGCCCTTTTCAACATCGCCTGCAGCTGGAGATTCGGCAAACACAAAGCCGGAGAATGTGAGTGCGATTGCTGCTACAGTAGTTCCAATGAATTTCATGATCGTATAAGGTTGGTTTCTGATAATAAACGGTAAATATCCGTGTATTCTAACAAAATTTGCCGGCTGCAGTAAACGCTGCAGTCGCTTATCAAAAAACGCACGAGATGAGAAAGTTTTCTGTTTTCCTGTTGCTGGCAAATATTTTCGTTGTTTTTTATCTTCACGGCAGACCGGATGATAACCTTCCTGCACAAATATCGTTGATTCATCCGGAGAAGATTGAGCTGTTGCCGGCTAAAGTTGCGTGTCTCAAATGGGAAAACCTGATCGGGCCAGTCGTGCAACATGTCAGAGCGGAAATCTCCAAATGGGAGTCGGGGCAGGATCACATCACTGAAATTTCCAGAGGTGAAGTTACTGTTCATTGGGTACATGTTCCACCGTTACGAAACGCACGTGAGACTGCAAAACAGATCGAGCAACTGAAAAAATCGGGGATTTCCTATTTGCATATTCAGGAAAATGCAGACAGCCCGTGGCATAATGCAATTTCTCTGGCAATCCTGTCGGATGATTCTAACGCGGCAGCATTAGTTGAAGAATTGAAAGGCAGAGGGGTAGAACGTATTACGGATAGCGAACAGGTTCTGGAGCAGTTTGAGTTCGATATTCGTAATCCGACGGAACAAATCACTGAAAGCGTTCGGCAACTGGCGCAGCAGTTCCCGGAAACGAAGCTGGAAGCAACCGAATGCAGCCGCTTATAAAATAGTGTGTTATCACTGAAGTCGTCAGGCTTCAGTGTCTTCTCATAAAAAATCAATGGATTGCTTATCTGGAATTCTTCGCGGATTCCTTGGAGTATTTATCATGATTGTTGATGCAAGCTGGAGCAGGTGTAGTGATTCATATTAAAACAGCACCAGAAATTGAAACCATGCGTATCGCTGGCAGGCTGGCGTCCGAGGTGCTGGATTATATCGAGCCTTACGTGGTGCCCGGTGTAACGACCGGTAAGCTGGATGAGCTTTGCCATCGTTATATGGTCGATGTGCAGAAAACGATACCAGCACCTCTGAACTATGCCCCACCCGGCTACAGCCCCTATCCGAAATCTATCTGTACTTCTGTAAATTATCAGGTCTGTCACGGCGTACCAGGGGATAAAAAGCTCAAAGATGGAGATATCGTCAATCTCGATATAACCGTCATCTATGAAGGCTACCATGGTGATACCAGCCGTATGTATTACGTTGGCGAGCCATCTATCCAGGCCAAGCGGCTGTGTGAATTAACCTATGAAGCCATGTGGCGCGGGATCGAGGAAATTCGCCCGGGCAAGCACTTGGGGGATATCGGTCATGCCATTCAGCGTTTGGCAGAGGGTGCGGGCTACAGTGTCGTCAGAGAATTTTGCGGGCATGGTATCGGTGCGAAATTTCATGAAGATCCCCAGGTGTTGCACTATGGTCGTGCCGGTACGGGAATCGAGCTCAAACCCGGCATGATTTTTACCGTCGAGCCCATGATCAATGCAGGCAAGGCTACCATTAAACAGTTACCGGATGGCTGGACCGTGATTACCAAGGATCACGGCCTGTCTGCACAATGGGAGCATACTATTCTGGTGACAGATGAAAGCTACGAAGTGCTGACGGTTTCTTCAGGATCGCCTGCCAAGCCTGCTTACCGTTTCTGAACCTGATGACATTCTTTGTCAGCAGGCCGCAATTACATACTTTCCGATTCATAAACAGGTGATCGACATGCCACGATACAATAACCGTGCTCCTGCACAGATGCGCCCGGTCAGAATAATTCGCCATTATGTCCGGCATGCCGAAGGCTCTGTGCTGATTGAGTACGGCGAAACCAGAGTGATTTGTACCGCCAGCGTCATCGAAAAAGTTCCCCCCTTCCTCAAAGGGGCTGGCCAGGGCTGGTTGACGGCAGAATACGGCATGCTGCCGCGTTCCACGGGTGAAAGAATGCAGCGTGAAGCTGCCAAAGGCAAACAGTCAGGGCGAACCATGGAAATCCAGCGATTGATCGGACGAGCATTGCGTTCCATCCTGGATCTGGAGAAATTGGGTGAGCGCACGATTCAGATTGATTGTGACGTGATCCAGGCAGATGGAGGCACTCGTACCGCCAGCATTACCGGCGCATTCGTTGCATTGTGTGATGCGGTCGACTATCTGCGTGCAGAACGAATGATTTCACAAAACCCGATCAGGGATCACGTTGCGGCTGTCTCGGTGGGCATACTGAAAGGTCAGCCTTTGCTGGATCTGGATTATTCGGAAGATTCCGGTTGTGATACGGATTTGAATGTCGTTATGACGGGCAGCCTGGGGTTGGTGGAAGTTCAGGGGACAGCGGAAAAGGTTGTTTTCAGCCGTCAGGAACTGGATGTCATGCTGAATATGGCACAACAGGGGTTGCAGGAGCTGTTTGATGTACAGCGAAAAGCACTGGAGACTGTCGCCTGATAGATAATGAAAGTGACTGGAAAATGGAACCATCCTTGAACAAAATCGTCATCGCCAGCAACAATGCGGGAAAGCTTGCCGAAATCGGGAGGCTGCTGGCTCCGCTGGGTATCGAAGTAGTGACGCAGTCATCACTCGGGGTAACTGAAGCAGATGAACCTCACATGACCTTTGTTGAGAATGCACTGGCCAAGGCGCGGCATGCAAGTTTGGCAACCGGACTGCCCGCACTGGCAGATGATTCCGGAATATGCGTCAGTGCTCTGAGAGGTGATCCCGGTGTATTTTCTGCCCGTTACGCAGGAGAACCCCGCTCAGACGAGCGTAACAATTGCAAGCTGATCGAGGCACTGCATGGTCAATCTGACCGTCGGGCTTATTATTACTGTGTGATCGTCCTGTTGCGTCATGGGCAGGATCCGCAGCCTGTCATCATCGAAGATACCTGGCACGGAGAAATCATTGCTGAACCGATCGGTCAGGGCGGGTTCGGCTATGACCCGCATTTTTTTCTTCCGGAGCTGGGCAAGACAGCTGCCGAGCTTTCCATAGAGGTGAAGAACAGGATCAGTCACCGTGGCAAAGCACTCGCCAGGCTGGTGCGGATGCTGTCGGAGAATGAGATAGTGCCGGTTGTACCGGTATAACGTATTTACGGCCATGCGGTCGGCTTGAAGAAAGATATGCCAGTTTTATCCGTGCCGGATTCAAAATCCCCTCATCTGGCCGAACTGCCTCCTCTGGGGTTGTATATTCATTTGCCCTGGTGTGTCAGAAAATGTCCTTATTGTGATTTCAATTCACACGCGATCAATTCCGGTGGCGATCTTCCGGAATCCGAATATGTAATGGCGCTCAAACACGATCTGGAGCTTGCGCTGCCGCTGATCTGGGGACGTCCGGTGACCAGCGTGTTTTTCGGAGGTGGAACGCCGAGTCTGTTCAGTGCAACCGCTATTGATGCGATTCTTTCTCATGTGCGTATGCTGCTGCCCCTTGCACCCGGTATTGAAATCACACTGGAAGCCAATCCGGGAACGCTGGAGGCACAGAAGTTCACGGATTTTCATTCTGCTGGCATCAACCGGCTATCCATCGGTATTCAAAGTTTCAATTCCCGGCATCTGCAAGCACTGGGCCGTATCCACGATGGTACCGAGGCATTGCGTGCGGCTGAGCTGGCGCTGCAGCATTTTAGTAATGTCAATCTGGATCTGATGTATGCGCTGCCGGGGCAGACCCGGGACGAAGCGTTGCAGGATATTGAAACGGCTTGCAATCAGGGAGTGGCACATATTTCTGCTTATCATCTGACCATCGAACCCAATACTCCGTTTTATCGCTATCCGCCGCAATTGCCGGATGAAGACACATCGGCCGATATGCAGGTCATGATCGAGCATGTTCTGGCGGAACGAGGCTACCGGCATTACGAGACTTCTGCGTTTGCCCAACCGGGGAAGCCATGCATTCACAATATGAATTATTGGCAATATGGAGATTATCTGGGAATCGGAGCGGGTGCCCACAGCAAAATCAGTTTTCGTGACAGAATCATCCGGCAGATGCGTCACAAACATCCCCGGCAATATCTGGAGCAGGCTATGGCTGGAAATGCCTGTCTTGACAATCTGCTTGCCACGGAGCAGGAAGTAGGGCCGCAGGATCGGATTTTCGAATTCATGATGAATGCGCTGCGGCTGACGGAGGGTTTTGACCCCGGATTGTTTCATACCCGTACCGGGTTGACGATCGCATCGATCCAGAAGTCGCTTGCCGAAGCCGAGCAGCGTGGGCTGATCGAATGGCAGCACGATTGCATCCGGCCGACACCTGAGGGAAGACGATTTCTGAACGATCTACTGGAGATCTTTCTATCGTAACCCGGTAGCCAACATCCTTTGGAAGAACTTCTGATTGATCACACGCTGGGGGATAGCTGGATTTTTGTAGGGAAGGAGAAAAATAACTATGTATGCCACTCCTTTTCTCTACCCGAAAATTCCTCATGTGGGCAAATACATGAGTTGCTTTAGCCGGGTTTGAAATAAGGGGAGATGAATCAGGAATGAATGACCCGATTTCAAGGCGTGCTTTTCTGAAAAGGTCAGGTGCACTGGGAACATTTGCCGCTCTGGACTGGATGTTGCCGACCTATGCTGCCGGATCTGATTCCCTGAGTGCAGTTACTCCGACTCCACAGTTGAGTGGAGATGTGATCAATCTCACTATTGCCAGAACCCCGTTTCGCATCGACGATCACACTGCAACTGCCACAACCATCAATGGTACGGTTCCAGGGCCTTTGCTTCGTCTGCGTGAAGGGCAGGACATTACCCTGAATGTCACCAATCACCTGGACGAGACTTCTTCGATACATTGGCACGGAATACTCCTGCCGCCTGAAATGGATGGTGTGCCCGGCGTCAGTTTTCCAGGCATCGAGCCGGGAGCGACCTTTTCTTACCATTTCACGATCAGGCAGTACGGCACGTACTGGTTTCACAGTCATTCGGGAGGCCAGGAGCAGGCGGGCGTGTATGCGCCGATGATTATTGATCCAATTGAGCCGGATCCGGTCAAGTATGATCGCGAATATGTGATCATGCTTTCGGATTGGAGCTTTTCTTCAGTGGATTCAATGATCGAAAAGCTCAAAAAGCAACCCGGCTATTTCAATTTCCAGAAACGTACGCTGGGTGATTTTATTCAGAATGCGATACGGGATGGGTGGCGCCCGGCACTCGATGATTACCTGATGTGGGCCCGGATGCGAATGGATCCGACGGATCTGGCAGATGTAACCGGCCATGCCTATACCTATCTCATGAATGGGCTGACTTCGGCAGCAAACTGGACGGGGCTGTTTCGTCCGGGTGAACGCATACGGTTACGTTTCATTCAGGTAGGGCTGATGACTTTCCAGGACATTCGTATTCCCGGACTCAGGATGACCGTAGTGCAAGCGGATGGACAGAATGTACAACCTGTTGAAGTGGATGAATTCCGTATCGGCCCGGCTGAAACCTACGATGTCATCGTTGAACCCAAAGAAGAGCGCGCTTACACGATTTTTGCAGAGACACTGGACCGCAGCGGTTTTGCACGCGGTACGCTGGCACCGCGCCCCGGGATGGCCGCAGAGGTTCCATCGCGACGTCCCCGCCCGCTGCGCACCATGGCAGATATGGGTATGCAACACACGAGTGGTGTGGATCATGGCAATCACGCGCCGGGCAATGCAATCAAGAGTGAGCCGGAAGAAGGTACGCAGCATGACATACCAGACATACATGGAGAGCACGCGAAGGAGGATATTCATGACAGACATGCCCAACCCGGGTTCCCCGACAGCAGGCCGGTCAGGCATGGTACTGACGATCATGGATCCGGTAACCAGTTCATCCCGGATTTCACGCAGAGCCGTATGAATGAACCGGGTATCGGACTGGGAAATGATGGCCGCCGGGTACTGGTCTATACTGACTTGAAGAGTCTCAAACCTTATCCCGACCAGCGCGAGCCGGAGCGTGAGCTCGAAATTCATCTCACTGGTCATATGGAACGCTTCATATGGTCGTTCGATGGTGAAAAATACTCGGATGCGAAAAAGTCGATCCTCTTTCATCATGGGGAGCGGCTGCGCTGGATTTTTGTCAACGATACGATGATGGAGCACACGATGCATCTGCATGGTACGTGGATGTATCTGGAAAATGGCGCTGGCGCGTACCTCCCGCGCAAGCACACAGTGCTTGTCAAGCCTGCCGAACGTGTTTCTGTTGCCATTACCGCAGATGCGCCTGGCCCGTGGGCCTTCCATTGCCACCTGCTTTTGCATATGGAAACGGGGATGTTCCGTGTGATCGAGATTCTGGAGGCAGCTCCCGGGACAGAATCATGAAATCCTTTCCACAATTTGCGGCCGGCATGGTTGTGATCCTGTCTCCGGGGGTGGATATGCCGGTGGCAAACGCGGAAACATTACTGGACGAGGAAAAACAGACCTTGTCCGGTCTGCCTCATTCTCGGGGCGAGTACCACCATCCGACCCACAGCGATCAGAATTATGCGTTCCTGCGCGCCGATGTTCTCGAATACCGTCCCGGGAGGGATGATAGCGATTTCCGCTGGGATATACAGGGCTGGTACGGTGGGGATTTCAACCGCCTGTGGTTCAAAACTGAAGGCGAACGAAATACGGCTTTCAAGGCAGACCACGACATCGATATGCAGCTTCTGTACGGTAGGTTTATCGGGAAATATTATGATGTTCAGATCGGTGTGCGCGGAGAGACGCAAACCGTTAGAGGGAAAGACGTGGCCCGGGCGCATGCGGTTATCGGGTTTCAAGGGCTTGCTCCCTATCGCTACGAAGTGGAGTCCGCACTCTTTATCAGTCAGCAGGGAGATGTGTCCGTGCGCTTTCAGACATCCCGCGATTTTTTACTGACACAGCGGCTGATTTTGCAGGGGCGTTTTGAGACCCATGCGGCAGTGCAAAAGGTGGAGAAATTTACTACCGGCCAGGGACTCAATAATATTGAACTGGGGTTGCGGCTGCGTTACGAGATCAGGCGAGAGATCGCGCCTTATATCGGGATCTCATACGATCACAGTTTTTTCAGGACGGCGGATTTTGTGCGGGAAGAAGGGGGTGATTCCAGCCAGGTTCGCTTTGTGGCTGGCGTGCAGTTGTGGCTCTAATCAGTGATTTTTCAAGCGTCATCAGAAACTCCCGAGGTCTATCCATGCACATGCAGCAGCCAGAGGATACAACCAGTCATACTGAAACAGCCTGCTAATGCAATAAGTGCATTGCGGCGATATTTGCGGATCAGTTCCGCCTGCGGGCGAACCGAAATGATAAACGGGTACCTGCTGTCCCTCGGCGTAGAGATGTGATGGATTTCTGTTTCATGCAGCAGTTGCTGGTGAACGGTTTGTGCTTGTGAAAATGCTGTTTCACGGGCAATTTCCCATTCTGCCAGATCTATTTCACCATCTCGATCGGTATCGAAGCGTTCCAGCAATTGCTGTTTGTCCTGTTTCCAGTCACTGAGGAGATCACGCGCAATGTCCCGTACGGATCGCTCTGTTGCTGGAGAGCGTGTTTGCAGATGGCCGGTGATGTAAAGGCGCTGTCCGGGCAAAATCAACTGCTCGGTATAACGGTAGCGGCTTGCCAGCGCGACAATGGCAGAACCGTTACTCAGTATCCCGGCCCGCACAGGCCATTCAGTGTTGCCATACCAGACGAGTTTCTCATTACTGATGATTTCCGCCTCTTCCGGGTCGACCAGACCTATTCCGGTACCATCGTCCAGCAGAAATGGATGGTTGCTGGTGTTTCGATACAGAATTTTCCATTCGGTACGTGTGCGTTTCTGTTCCAGGATGGTTTCTTTGCGTTCGATCCGGCTGTGGTACCAGAGACATTCATGATTGGATAACGGAGCAAAAACGGGCTGGTCGGGGAGAGATCTTCCCTTGCCTTCCAGTTCGATACGGCCCTGGTGTGCAGAACGCAGACGTGCCGTGGGGGTATCCTTGATCAGATGCCATCGTTTCCATGCACGTATGAAACAGTAAAAGCCTGTCAGAGCTGCCAGTATCAGGATGATCAGCGTAAATCCGTACTCTTGCGGGGTGAGGCTGCGCACGAGATTGGTTGCGGCAGTTTCCATGACGACAGTCGATCAGTCGAACAGTTTGCCCAGGTCGTTGTCGTGTTTGTTGATCGTAGTAAATTTCAGCAGTGATCGTGCACCGAATCCAAACCATCTGGCGATGAGGATTTCCGGGAACTGTTCGATGCGGATATTGTTGTTTCTGACTGCTTCATTGTAGTACTCGCGCCGATCGGCAATGCCGTTCTCCAGACTGGTGATGCGGATCTGCAAATGCTGGAATTTTTCGCTGGCCCTGAGTTCGGGATAAGCTTCCGCTACAGCGTACAGTTGCCCCAGCCCTGCTCTCAATATACTTTCTGCTGCACCCAGGGCAGGCAGATTGCCTGCTTCACGAGCATGCGCAATGTTGGTACGTGCTTCCATGACCCGGCTGAGTGTTTCCTGCTCAAATTTCATATAGTGCTTGCAGGTTTCAACCAGCCTGGGCAGCTCGTCATGGCGCTGCTTCAATAGTACATCGATATTTGACCAGGCCTGTGAAACAGTATGTTTGATATCCACCAGACTGTTATAGATCATGACTCCGATCACCAACAGGGCGGCGGTAACCGCAAGAAGAATGTAGAGAAAAAGTACAAAATCCACGGCTATTCCTTTGGTCGTTGCAAAGGATATATCAACGGCAGTTATTACCGGTATTGGAGTATATGTACTGAAAAATCAGGCCAGATTTGTCAATATGTCTGGTTATATTTTCTGTAAATTGGCCGTTTTTGGGTCATAAATGACCTCGGAGATCGATCCGTCCAGAATACGTTTTACCACTTCATCGATGATAGAGAGGGGGACGAGAAACCATTCTCGCGGTCTGATCGGATGACCGAACCGATCCTGAATGGTCAGATCGAGTTGCGCCGGGGCAAAAATACGGTGGAACAATGCCTCCAGTCTGGTGCGGTTGATGCCAGCCAGCTTCCAGGTAGCCACAATTTCTACATCGGCTAACAGATAAGTGGCATCGTGCGTCGCACCGGCAATACGTGTTTCAACTTTGCCACCGGTAACGCCAATTTTGTGGATCAGCTCACGATGTTCAGCGATGAAAGGATGATCCGACAGGCTGCGAAGCACATAAATGGTGCCACTTTCAATGTCATCTTCTTCCAGGAACCCACCAAATAGTGACCCTGTCTCCTTTCCGGTAATCCGTCGGCCGGCTTCATCCTTATTGAGTGCGCGTTGCAACGAGCGCATCAGGAGGTTGCTTTCCGTGCCATTTGAATAAATTACCTTCAGACGGGCATCCGGATGACCCTGGGGGGTGGTGAATTCATTTCCTTTTTCGGCGACATAGACAGTCTGTCCGCCAAGAATAAAGAAATCACCTGTTTCCACCCGGGCATCCTGCATGAACCGGCGTGCTTGTCGTGCGCCGGTTTTCAAATCATGGTGTACCTGCTCGAACAGCGGTCTGAACCGGTCGAAATCGGCACAGAGCTCCCGATTGGCGATCTCCTCGGCGGCGCGTTTTTCGGCTGCGGAACGGACATGACGCAGCGCGGTGATGTCGTCCGCTTCGGCGTCCACGCCAAGCTGCGCCAGCAGCTCGTCATCGCTGATGTTCTCGGAGGCTTCGGCAATGACAGGCGCAGCATCGTCCAACAACCCCTGATGGTCGAGCGGTTCCAGCAGGGTGCGACTGTCCGGCTGGGTGCGCAGCCGGTCGAGCCGCACGGCATATAGCCGTTCGAAGATATCGAATCCCTCGCCGTGGCGCGGGTTGTGGCCGTGCTGTTCAACAAATCGCTGGATCTCCTCAAATCCGGCGATGATGCGTTCCTCGCGCGGGGTGCGCGCGGCATCCTTCTTTGCCTCGACCTCAACGCCAAGCTCGGCCAACAGGGCATCATCGTCATCCGTGAAATCGTTAGTCACGCGCGGCCTCCGCCTTCATGCGGGCTAGGAAGGCGATACCTTCGGCCATACGCTTTTCCCATGCGTCGGGCGACGCGATGGATGGCAGGCGTCCGCGCTCCTGTTTGAACTTCAAGGCGCGCTTTGCCAGCTCGCGCGCTTCCTCCGGCGTCAGGCTGGTACGCTTGGCGGCGATGGTAGCGGCCACCTGCTTCAGACTTTCTTCACTCATGGCCTTGGCGAGAATAGCGTAGGCTTCCTGAAACGGATTGATCCGGTCGATCAGGTCGATATCCAGCTCGCGCACATCCATCGCAAATTTGCGCACACCGTCGATCAGCGCGGTATTAGCGCCCGGTTCTACGCTGAAGCCGTCATCGCCAAGAGCGATCTTCTTGGCCTGTTGCGTGATATTGAGCGCAGCGATGGCATGCTGGCGCACGGCCTCCTGATCTTCCTCGTCAAGTTCGGGATATTTGTCCCTGATGATCTTGCCCAGACGAAGCTGTGTCAGTTCTTCCGCCACAAGTTCTTCATCGAACAGCCCGCGTTCGATAGCGGGTTTGTCCTGTACAAAGGCAGCGATGACTTCGTTCAAATCCTGCTGACAAATGCGTTGCGCCTCCTCGCTCTTCGGTTCGACCAGGCCCCGGATCTCAATCTGGAACTGACCACTTCCTTCGTCAAAGCCGACATTGCACTGCTTTGGCTGGTAGCCGTTTTCACCATAGTCGAATCCCTCGACCGGCCCGCTCTGCGGGTGCTTCGGCTTGAACTCGAAGCGAGGCGCCAGTACCTGCTCCATGAGCAGGCTGGCGGCGATGGCTTTGAGCGTGTCGTTGATGGCCTCAGTGACAGCTTCTTCCGAGGCATCCGGCTCGGCAATCAGGTTGGTGAAGCGGGCGCGAGTCTTACCCGGCGCATCGCGGGTGGCACGGCCAATGATCTGCACAATCTCGGTCAGGCTGGAGCGATAGCCGACTGTCAGCGCATGTTCACACCATATCCAGTCGAAGCCTTCCTTCGCCATGCCCAACGCGATGATGATGTCCACATGGTCACGATTATTCTTCTGCGCGGGATCTTTTAGTGCGGCCAAAACCTTGACTCGCTTGATTGGATCATCATCGACAAGATCAGCGATGTGAAGCACGCGGCCATCCAACCTCTTGACCAACTGGAAGCCAGTAGTGTCGTCGTCGCCTTGCCAATCGCCAAGCGCGCCGATGATGTGCTCCACCTCTTTGATCTTGTCCTTCGTGCTTTCGCGCGAATTGACGGATGGAATGTGGATGATGGTCTTTTCGACCGGGTTCAGCACGGCAAGAATGTCGTTTGCGTAAACGCCGGAATAGAAGAAGTAACCGATATCGAGTTGCTTGAGGTATTCGTAGCCGTTGAGTTGTTCGTAGTAAGTGTAGGTGACGGTATCGAACTTGGATTCATCCTGCGGAGCAAGCACGGCCTCGGCATCTCCCCGGAAATAGGAGCCGGTCATGGCGATGATGTGCGTTTTGCCTCGCGCGATGAATTGTCCAAGGTGCAGGCCGAGTTTGTTGTCGGGATTGGCAGAAACGTGATGGAACTCATCGATCGCGATCAGACGGTTATCGAACGCCTCCACGCCGTAGGCATCGACCGCGAAGCGGAAGGTGGCATGGGTGCAGATCAGCACCTTGTCGTCGCTTTCGAGGAATGCGCCCAGCGATTTGACCTTGCCACCGTTGTCGTTCCCCGGCGCGTTGCACAGATTCCACTTGGGTTCCACGTGCCAGTCAGCCCAGAAGCCGAATTTTGTCAGCGGCTCGTCGTTGAAGCTGGCCCCGATTGATTTTTCCGGCACGACGATGATTGCCTGCTTCAAATCCTGGTTCTGTAACTTGTCGAGCGTGATGAACATGAGTGCGCGGCTTTTGCCTGATGCAGGCGGTGATTTGATCAGCAGATATTGCTCGCCGCGCTTTTCATAAGCGCGTTCCTGCATCGGTCGCATCCCCAGCTCGTTTGATTTGGTTGAACGGCCATTTTGAGAGTAAGAAACGGAAACAGAAGGGATAGATTGCATCATTATTTGCGCTTTTCCTCTTGTGTGCCTTCTTGCAACTGCTGTGCGGTGATTTTTACCAATTTACCGCCTTGTACCAGCACGATGGCAGTATTGGTCTGTATTGCCGTCTGACGTGCCATTTCTGCAGCACGCAGCAGGGCAGCCAGTGAGGCACGGAGATCGGGGTTTCTAGCTTGTGAAATATCTGGTTTATTCATGTGTTTTCTCCCCATTACAGTATTAATCGGCCGGCTTTGAAGGCAGCAGCCTCCGGTATAAAGGGTGATAATCCTGCTGCAATTAAATCGGCATTAATAAAACGCGGCAATCCGGCTTCGGCGGGTAAAAAGGAACGTGCGAAGGTAGTTTTTCCGGCACCATTGGGGCCAGCGATGATGATAATTTTTTTATTGGGCAAATCTGGTTCTCTATGGATGGGACCGGTTTCACTATCTGTTTTCATATATGGATCATGATGCCAGAGTCTGATCTCACCAACCAGCAACTGGCGAAACTGCTTTCCTGATTGTAAAACATGCCGGCTTTTACACTGAGTCGAGTTTGTTTGTGCAGCACACTCATCTTTTCTTCTTTTTGCCAGTTTTGCCCGATTTTTGCGTTGCGCTCATCCGGGTGTAGAGGTCGAACAGCTTTTCCAGCCGCTCCGTGTCGTTCTTGAAACGCCGGCCGATGTAGATACGCTCCAGCACTTCGTCGTTACGTTCATGTGCTGCGCGCAGATCGGCGGGCATCTTTTCCGGGTCGTAGAGGTCAGCAATGGTGGCAGGAAAGTGCGCCTCGCGCGCTAGCAGGATATCCTCGGCGCAGCGGGTGAGATCAGCCTTGTTTTTCTCGGTTAGGACAGGAACAGGGAAGGTGTTCCAGCCCAGCGTATTAGAGTAGCGAAAATCAGTTCTCAATCTACCGCACACCGTTGTGACCCAAGCAATATGCAGCTTTGAGGCAATTATCGAAAGCGTAAATATTGGTCCATCATAAACAGAAAATGCCGTGTTCGGAAAAACAACATCGTTAGTCTCAAGAGAAACCGGAAGGTATGGTCTATTCCCCGATGAAACATTCGGAATGGCGATTGACCAATTTTGAGCACAAAACATTTCACGAAATTGGTGCGGCTTATCAGCCATTGCTACTGCCATAGCATCCGGCGAAGCCCGTCGAGAGGCTTCTACGGCAAAAATTCTCGTGCGGACCGAATCAATATTGGCAGCATAGGAAGGTAGCGTGGATTCTGGAAACCAGAAACAAGTGCGAAGTGTACCGCGCACTATCTCTGCACCCCCCTTAAAGGTTCTCAGATGCTTCGCATCTAGCCCTCTATCAACGAACAACTGCCTCTCAGAATAAGTAATCAGCAATCCCTCCGACAAGCCGTAGTAGTTTCCTTTTACCATTTTCGGCAAACCGGATAACTGCGTTGTCGATTTTTCAACAAAGATGTTCTTACCGGATACGAGATATGGATTAATATTATCTACCTCGTAAACTTGTCCTTGGTCGAAAATCTTCTTCTTCGAGGGAACATCTCTAGAACATCCGATGATCACTACCGTGACACCGGCATTCTTGGTAGCCAAATTCTTCCACAAGAAAGATCGTTCCGCGAACTCAATTGCAATGCCGCTCCTTAGGAACTCTCTCCAAAAGAAAGATATGTTTTGCCCTTGAGATACTGAGTTCGTACTTACAAAAGCAAATTTTGCTGTTGTAGTCTCTGCGAATTCCTTAGCCTTCCAAAACCAGCCGCAGATGTAATCGAGCGATTTCCAGTTAAGTTCTGTGCCTAAAAAACATGCTCGGACATCGTCTTTTTGTTGCTTTGTTTGGTCGGCGTTTCCTTTATAAGGTGGATTTCCGCAAATATACGTCTCGCCACCTTCATTCTCGAAGTCGATCTCAGCCTGATCAAGCGGTGTTTGCAGAAGGTTATCCGAAACCAGCCTTACGCCAGAACCGCCGACATCCATCAGACTCAACCAGTCCAGTCGCAGCGCGTTGCCGCAAGTAATCCAGTTGTCCTGACTCAATGGCAGGAAAACAGCCAGCGCTTCCCGTTGTCCCAGGTAACGAACATTGCACTGATATTCAGCGATGATGAGGGCGAGGCGGGCAATTTCGGCGGGGAAATTGCGCAATTCGATACCGCGGAAATTAGTGAGCGGGATATCTGATTTCCGGCCTTTTTCATCCCGGCGTTCATTGATGGTGTGCTCAATCTTGCGCAGTTGCTTGTAGGCAATCACCAGAAAATTGCCACTGCCGCACGCCGGATCAAACACCCGGATGCGGGCGAGACGCTTGCGCAAATTGAGCAGTTTGATCTTGTTGTCGCCAGCCTCTTCCAGTTTTTCGTGCAGGTTATCCAGAAACAGCGGGTTGAGCACTTTCAGAATGTTGGGCCTGCTGGTGTAGTGCATTCCCAGTGCACCGCGTTCTTCATCATCGGCCACGGCCTGGATCATGGAGCCAAAGATATCCGGGTTGATCTTGGTCCAATCGAGATTGCCAATATGGAGAAGATAGGATCGTGCAATCCGGCTGAAGCGGGGTACGTCTGTGCCGGCAGAAAACAGGCCGCCATTGACATAGGGGAATACATCGGCCCAGCGCGGCAGGCTGGCCTGGCTGCGCTGATCGATGGGAGTGTTCATGGCACGGAAGATTTCGCTGATGACGATGTGGGTGTTGCCGGCATCACGCTCGCTCATTTGTTCGATGGTAGCGGTAAAGAGGCCGTTGCTGCGGAAAATGTCAGTATCTTCGGCAAAGAAGCAAAAGATCAGCCGCGCCATGAAATGATTCATTTCAGGGCGATGCTCGGCGGTTCCCCAGTCAGGATTATCTTTCAGCAGTTCAATGTAGAGCTTATTGAGACGGCTGGTGGCGCGGATGTCGAACGAACTATCCCGCACCTGTTTGACGGTAGTGATTCCGGCGAGCGCCAGGAAGAAACCGAAATGATTTGGAAAATCGGCATAGGCGCAGGCGATGGTTTCGCCGGATTCGAGATCTTCTGCTTCGAAGGTGATGCCATCGGTCGCAAGAATGAACCTGGCCTTGCTGCGCGTGGTGGCGGAACTGGCCCGGAGTGCGGCGAGTTTTTTCGTTACATCGCCGGGGTTGGCAGTGGCGATATGGATGTTGCTGGTCTGGAGAACGCCACCCATATCAGACTTGTTCGATGCACCGGAGCGCAGCCGCTTGATGGTCGTATCCTTGTTGCCGAAGGCCCGCAAAAAAGCATAGGGAAATTCATCCCGGTCAAAGGGAGCCAGCGCCAAATCGGAAATGGCCTGTTCGATTTCTACTGCATTCATGGAGAAACGGTTGGCTTGCGGTCAGATTATCTAAAACTGTATTAGGCTTGAGCTGCTCATCATACCGCGTCATGCTGATTGCATCTTGCCGGATACAATCACAAGAAGGAAGGTTCAGGCAGCTTTCTATAGGGGCGATATGCAGATAACCGCCGGATTTCAGCCGATTACTCGGTGACGGAGCAAAATCCGGCGGTTAATCGTTCTCGACTATCTCAAACGGATGCATCAACTATCGGATTCGGGCTTTATATTAGCGATCATGATCCCCTGCCTGGGGAGCAGGTTCTGAAAATTTTGTCTGTCCGCCAAATTCTCTACGTATTTCCTGCTCCTTGAATTCTTCCAGATTGGATTCATCTCCAAATTCTCTGCGTGCAGCCTCTTCTTCAAATTCAATGCGCTCATCTTGCATTTCGTTTTCTTGAATTGCCGGTTGCGAAGCTGATTTGTTATCGGTTTCTGTTCCGGAGTCCGCGATATGGATTGGCTGGGAAAGTGATGCTGGTTTCATATTGATTGATATATCTGCGGTATCGGCTATGGTGGCCGGGAATGAAAACGCGGGGGTTGACAAACCGGCCAAGCCGGCAATACAAATAATAGTGGTGATCTGTTTCATGATGTGCTCTCCGGATGAATGATTATGGAAGATAGTGTATATCTGCTACATAAACAATGCAGGGGCAGCTTTGAAAAAGTTCTGCCATTTTTTAGAAGCACTCTCAAGAAGGATTGTTCAGGCAGTTCTGGTGAATATCAGGTCGCGGATGGTGTGGCCGAGCTTCATGCCGCGCTGTTCAAATTTGGTCAGCGGACGGTAAGCAGGACGTGCAGCGTAGTCGATGGCAGTATTGATGAGTCGTTTCTCGTTGCGCAACACATACAGAATATGGGTGGCATAGTCTTCCCAGTCGGTAGCGATATGCAGATAGCCGCCGGGTTTCAGCCGATCGCACAGAAGCGAGATAAAATCCGGCTGGATCAGGCGGCGTTTGTGATGCCGTGCCTTGGGCCACGGATCCGGGAAAAAAATGTGGATGCCATCCAGTGACTTGCTGGTAAACATCTGCTGCAAAACCAGTTTTGCATCGTGCGGGATGATGCGTAGATTAGTCAGCTCGTGTTTTTCGATTTGACTAAGCAGACTGCCGATTCCCGGTGTATGAACTTCGATGGCTATAAAATCCTTCTCCGGGTGTTGCCTGGCAATTTCGACAGTGGTTTCTCCCATCCCTGATCCGATTTCCAAGATTCTGGGTGCTGTGCGCCCGAAGAGTGAATCGAGATCGACTGGCTCTTCAGTGAATGGAATGCCATAACGTGGCAGCAGAGATTCGTAGGCGTGCCGCTGCGCACTGGAAAAATATCCCTGGCGGAGCACATAACTGCGAATCGGCGGATGAGAAGACAAAAACCGGTTTCCTGAGGGAATGTATTTTTAGTTGTTTGCGGCAGGATGCTGAGTGCCGGTAAACATGCCTTCTGTCGGAGAGCTCGGGCTGGCCTGATAAATTTTCCTGGGCATACGTCCGGCAAGGTAGGCTTCACGTCCGGCTTCGACCGCTTTGCGCATGGCGCTAGCCATCAGTACCGGGTTGCGGGCACTGGCTACTGCGGTGTTCATGAGCACGCCATCGCAACCGAGTTCCATCGCAATGGCTGCATCCGATGCAGTACCGACGCCTGCATCCACAATGACCGGCACGCTGGCTTTGTCTATGATGATCTGCAGATTCCAGGGATTGAGGATCCCCATGCCGGAACCAATCAGCGAAGCCAGCGGCATGATGGCAGCACAGCCGATGTCTTCCAGTTGTCTGGCGACAATGGGGTCATCCGAGGTATAGACCATCACCTGAAAACCCTCTCTGACCAGGATTTTTGCGGCTTCAATCGTTGCTACTACATCGGGAAACAACGTTTTCTGATCGCCCAGTACTTCCAGCTTGACCAGCGCATGCCCGTCGAGCAGTTCACGTGCCAGGCGCAGTGTGCGGACGGCATCTTCTGCCGTGTAACAGCCAGCAGTATTAGGCAGCAGCGTAAACTGCGAGGGTGGCAGTACATCCAGCAGATTGGGCGCATCGGGATTCTGCCCGATATTGGTACGACGTATCGCTACCGTGATGATTTGTGCACCACTGGTATCGACTGCTGCACGGGTTTCAGTGAAATCCCTGTATTTTCCTGTCCCCAGCAGTAAACGGGAGGAATAACTTTTACCGGCTATGACGAGAGGTTCCATAAATACGTCAGGATCGATGTTGTCAGTTGAAGGGTGCGGCCAGAGACTGGAACGAATTTTGAGCGATCGAAAAATCAGCCACCACCCACCGCCACAATGATTTCCAGTTGATCTCCTTCATTGAGGAGCTGTTCAGGAAAACGGCTGCGGGGAATGATTTCACCATTGTGCTCGATGGCAAAACGCTTGTTCTGCAGCGATAACTTTTCTACCAGCTGCTGTACATTCATCGGGCCATCGTAACTTTGTTGCTGTCCGTTGATGATGAGTTGCATAATTTTCAGAAAAGTAGCCAAAGGCAGCCCATAAATGAAGGGATTTATTCTAGCACGCGGGTCTGGATCGATGGTAGAACAGAGACTTTCCAGATAGGCAGTGAAGGGGTACCTGAATCAGAGGCCAGCCTGTAAAAACGTATTTTTGAGGAAAATAAACACCTGTACCCGTCCGGGTGATGGAGGTTTTTCACAGCATGACCCTGCCTGACAGCAAAAAAGATCAAATGGCACGCCACGTGGCGATTTTGCAAGCAAGTTATCATTGTTATACCGGCCGATATTTGTTCGACCCGAAGCTGGATGCCAGTGAAGCAATAGTGTGGCTGGAGCAGGCGCCTTTCGCTCTTGTCTCGCACGGTACCCAGCCTGATCCGGTTTTCAATTATGGTAACCAGACTGCCTTGCAACTGTTCGGCATGACCTGGGATGAGTTCACCCGGATGCCTTCACGCCTGTCAGCAGAACCGGTGGATCGCGCGGAACGTACGCGCCTGTTGGATCATGTATCACGCGACGGCTACATCGATGACTACACGGGCGTTCGTATTGCTGCCGATGGCCGCCGGTTTCTGATACGCCATGCAACTGTCTGGAATCTGTTGGACGAGAGCGGCCGATTTTACGGACAGGCTGCGATGATTCCAGAGTGGGAAGTATTACAGACGGTGTTTACCGCAGACTGAGGTTATGGATGCCGGGTTCAGCACGGCAAGGATGTCGTCAGCATAAGCACCGGAATGGAAGAATTGGCTCAACCCTCATGCCAGTTTATCCATTGCAAACCCGGTACACGGGAAAATTCGCGCTCGTTGCGTGTGATCAGTGTTGCGCCGTGACGCAAGGCGGTGGCGGCAATCAGGGCATCGTGTGGCCCGATAGGGTTCCCTGCTGCTTCCAGCGTTGTTCGAATGCGAGCAGCATGGTCGGCGCATTCGCTGTCGAAAGGCAGTTTCTGCATGGGTAGCAGCAAGGTAGTCAGAGCAGCCAGACGTGGTGCAGCCATTTCGGGTGGCAAACGCAACAGGCCGTAGCGCAGTTCGTATTCCACAATGGCCGGTACAGCCACATCCTGCGGGCGCTGTGCCTGCAAACGCAGCACCACTTGCGGATCACCGCGAAAGTAATAACTATGGTATTGCTATCCAGAATCAGCATGTTCAGCGCTCAGAATTCCAGGCGCGGCGTATCAGCAGGTTGTGGGTTAGCCTCTTCACGCAGCGGAAAATCGGCAAAACGTCCCGCCAGTTCCAGACAATCTTGCGGCCATTCTTGTGCGGCATATTTGGTAATGAATTCAGCCACCCAACGGCTTTTGGATAGCCCACTGGCTTTGGCGCGCTGCTCGATCAGCGCCTGGATGTCATCATCGAGATAAAGTGTGATTTGCGACATGGTGCACCTAAAAAATATATTAGGAAATATAAGTGAAGTGCAAGAAGCTGTCAATGAGAGTGATTGGATATGAGCGCGCAGGCTTCGGTGCAGTTGGGTATGTTACAAAACATTGATCGCTTTGTTTTCCGGCGTGCCTTTAACAACTGGTTTTGCCGAATGATTCATAATCTGAAAACAGTTCGATCCGGAAATGTCTTGTTATAATCATCAGATCTCCGCGGCTTTCAATCCTGTGATAATGGAAAAGCGGGAATGAGGGTGCCTGTAAAGGTATTTTCCTATTCCATCCTTTCCGAAAATAAACAGGCGGGTGTAGCTCAATGGTAGAGCTCCTGCTTCCCAAGCAGGTGACGAGGGTTCGATTCCCTTCACCCGCTCCACTGCGCCTTTCCAGGGACTTTCGCCAAAATCCATGGCGTGTCGCAAGTCGCTGTTACGGTTAGATTTTTTCGAGAATGCCTGATTCAGCGACGTCCAGCAAAAGCCACTGACAGCCGCCTCAAAGCGGTACATTAAGTGGTACATCGGAAAGCGGCGATTCCCGCTTCCGTATTGTTGCTGGGGGAGCCCGAGGTCGATCGGGAACGTGCATCCAACTCGCCTCTTAGGAGTTGGGCTCATGCTTTCAGACCGCATGGTTCGCTAGGCCAAAGTCACCGGCAAGACCTATACGCTGGCCGATTCGGACGGCCTTTCCTTCTTCGTTTCCGCCAACGGCACCCTTCTGCTTCAGTTGGGGCGCAAGCGCGATCGCATGTCCTTCGGCAGCTACCCGGCGCTTTCTCTGAAGGAGGCGCGCGAACTTCATGATGAAGCCCGTAACCTGCTTGCCAAAGGTGTCAACCCGCACATCGAACGCAAGCGTAAGCGCCACGCGATCGTGCTGGCGGGCGAGCACACGTTCCAGGCGGTCTATGATCAATGGCTGAAACACCGCAAGCTGTCACTGGAGGAAGGACGGCAGACGAGCCTGGAGCAGATCGCGCACGTCTTCAAGAAAGACGTGTTCCCGATGCTGCGCACTTGGCCGTACCTGTGGATCGATGCCACCTACGTGAAGACGCGCGAGGCCGGCCGAATCGTCAGCGTGGCGGTGATAGTGGCGGTAGGCGTGAACACCGACGGCCAGCGCGAAGTGCTCGGGCTGAAGGTCGGTGCATCCGAAGCCGAGCCTTTCTGGACCGAGTTCCTGCTCAGCCTGAACCGGCGCTACATGCAGCTTGAGGGCCTGCAGATCATCAACGGTACTGTTCCCATTCGGCTGTCCGCTGTGGCTCGCTGAGTACCGCGTATCTCAGCTCTGTCCGGGCTGTGGACTTACATCATGCGCTGGGACGCGACCATTGTGAAAGCGATCCGAGGAATTCTCGACGCCACGATGTACAGGCGTCACTCCGTTCTTTGCTCTCAATTTTTGGGAGCTACTTGGCGTCGTGGAAAATGATTCCCGGGATATGACGTTTGCCATGGTGCAATTTGCTGACGCCATGCCGCAGGTTCACGCGGTAGAACCCGCGCGTGGAGCGCACCGGGCGATGGTTGACGGCAAAGACCACGGCGTCGTCCTGTCGCGGCGGCACTACCTCGGCGTGCCCTGGCCGCTTCGGGGCGCTCTCCGTCAGCAGCAGTTCCCCGCCCTCAAAATTGCGTCCCGGCTCATCAAGCAGGAACACCGCCTGGAACGGGAACACGTACTCGCCGTACAGATCTTGATGCAGGCAACAGTAGTCGTTGACTTCGTACCTTAGCAGCAATGGTGTCGGCCACTGCTGGCCCGCCCTGTGGAAAATCTCTTTGAACTCGCCGTGGCTTGCCGGGAATCGACCCTCGCTGCGTTGATGCAGGGCAAGGTAGTCCGCCTTGTTCAAGCGTCGGCTTCGCGGCGCAGCAGTTCGCGTCCGGATCATCGCCCAGCAAGATGGTGCAGATGCCGCGCTGGCTCTGCGCGACGAGGGCCCCCTCTCGGTTGCCGCGGCGGTCTGGTCGCCGCGCGAGCGCCGGCTGGCGCGGTAGCCCGCCGCCTCGGCCGCCTCTGCGTTGTCGAAGAACTCGACGTTCTCGCGCATGGGCAGCCGCGCAGACGAACTGGGACGGCAGTACACGCCGGTCGTGTGTACCGCGTAGACGAAATGGCCGTCAGCTCCAGCCTCGCGCACCTGGACAGCTTCCCAGCGCTCCTCGTCCGCCGCGTAGGGACGGGTGGGTAGAACAGTCTTATTCATGGCAATTTCCTCGAATCTCAATCTGGATTCCAGCTTAGACAGGAATTCAACCGCAAGAACTCCATATCTTGCTGTCAAACTCTCAGCGCGTGGGGATACGCCACAAATACCAGGCCGCCATGGTGCGGTGGGGGCTCCCAGGCCTGGCCGATCTCACGCATCTGCCTGGGGCTGGGCGCCTTCTCCAGACCCTTGAGGCGCTGGTAGCCTTCGCGCACGCCGAAGTCGTCCATCGGCAGGATGTCGGAGCGTTCCAAGGTGTAGATGAGGAACATTTCGACCGTCCAGCGCCCCACACCCTTGAGCGACACCAGTCGTTCGATCAAGGCTTCGTCGGGCAGATGAAATGCCTCGGTCCGGGTGGGGACGATCCGATCCACCGCGGCCTGGGCGATGCCGTGGATGGTGGCGAGCTTGGTGGCCGAAAAGCCGCAGCCTCGTTGCAACTCCGAATCGGTAGCCAGGAGCCGTTGCGGCGATGAAAAGGCAACGCCCGGGGTCAAGGCCAGCAACCGGGCCAGGATGGCGTCACCGGCCTTGGCTGTATGAGGTACGCTGGCGGGCTTCATTTCCGGGTCGAGTAACTTATAATGACGAATTAGCTAAATCCGGGCGTTCGGAGATAAAACGATGAATAGGTCCAAACCTTTTTTTCTGTTGAATCTGCTGGTTCAGTGGTTGGCGATACTCATATTTATGGCCAGCTTGCATGGCACGGCCGCTGCTGCGCCAGCTGATGACGAGAGGGCACAGACCATCGTGCATATGCTCGATTACGTGGGTGTGGATTATCCCGAGTTCGTACAGGATGGCAAGGTGCTCAATGCTGAGGAGTACGAGGAGCAGCGCGAGTTTGCCATACAGGCCATTACGCTGTTGGAGCAGTTGCCCGAAGTGCCGGAGCAGCCGGCGCTGCAGCAGCAGGCTCACGCGCTGCTGGCACGTATCGAGGCCAAGGCGCCGGGTAACGAGGTTTCTGCGCTGGCCGGCCAACTGCGTTCGGGTGTGATTCAGGCGTGGAAGCTCAGCGTGGCGCCGCGTCAGGCGCCGGATCTGACGTTGGGTGCTAAATTGTTCGCTCAGCACTGTGCTACTTGTCATGGTGCGGAGGGTCGTGGCGATGGGCCGCTGGCCAAGGGCATGGAGCCGGCACCCAGCGATTTTCACGATGAGGCACGCATGCGCCAGCGCAGTCTCTATGGGCTCTACAACACCATCACGCTCGGTGTGGGCGGCACGCCGATGCGTGCGTTTACCGAACTTTCCGAAGCTGATCGCTGGGCGCTTGCTTTTTTTGCGGGCAGTCTGCGTGCCGACCCGGAGGCTGTTGCGCGTGGTGAGGCTGCATGGCGCGAAGGCCAGGGAAAGCCTGCGTTCGACAGCTTGAAATCGCTGGTCGATCAGGCACCCGGCGATCAGGCCGAGGCCGGCACGGTACTGGATGCGGTGCGTACCTACCTGACACAGCAGCCGCAGGCGTTGCAGGCAGCTGCACCAGCGCCGCTGGCGTTCTCGCGCGCCAAACTTGATGAAGTGGTGCAGGCCTATACGCGTGGCGACCGTGAGGGTGCACGTCGGTTGGCGATTGCCGCCTATCTGGAAGGTTTCGAGCTGGTCGAATCCGCTCTGGATAACGTGGACGCGCCGTTACGTGCCGAAGTCGAGCGTGAGATGATGGCGCTGCGTGCAGCTATTGGTGACGGCCAGTCTGCCGAAGTTGTGTCAGCTCAGGTTGTTAAAGTCAAGGCATTGCTCGATCGTGCCGACGACGTGCTGTCGGGCAGCAGCCTGTCGCCAATGACGGCTTTCGTGAGTTCACTGTTGATTTTGCTGCGTGAGGGGCTGGAGGCGATCCTGGTGCTGTCGGCCATTATCGCCTTTATCATCAAGACCGGACGGCGCGATGCTTTGCCCTACATCCATGCGGGCTGGATCGGTGCGGTGGTACTGGGTGTCATCACCTGGGCGGTGGCAAGCTACGTGATCAATATCTCAGGTGCGAACCGTGAACTCACCGAGGGTGTCACGGCGCTGCTGGCTGCAGCGATGCTGCTGTACGTGGGCTGGTGGCTGCACAGTCGCGCGAATGCGCAGGCCTGGAGCCGTTTCATCCGCGAGCAGGTAAACGTAGCGCTCGGCAAGCGTACGCTGTGGGCGATGGCTGGCATTTCGTTCCTTGCAGTGTACCGCGAGCTGTTCGAAGTGATCCTGTTCTACGAGGCGCTGTGGGTGCAGGCTGGCATGGAAGGTCATATTTCAGTACTGTGGGGTATCATGGCCGCAACAGCGCTGCTGGTGCTGATCGGCAGCGCCATCCTGCGTTATAGCGTGCGGCTGCCGATCGGACCGTTCTTTGCGGTTATGTCGGCACTGTTGGCGTTCATGGCCGTAGTGTTCGTCGGTAATGGCGTCGCGGCCCTGCAGGAGGCAGGTGTGCTCGACGCGACGGCGGTGCGCTTCATTTCGCTGCCGCTGCTGGGCATTCATCCGACCGGGCAAGGACTTACGCTGCAGGCGCTGACGCTGTTGCTGATCGCGGGCGGCTTCTGGTTCAATCGCAGGAAAATAGCATAGGTACTGTGCTTCGCACTGAAGGCTGATGGCCGGCCGTAACCGCGATGCTCGATGTTCAGAAAAACGCGGTTCTGCTGATATCCCCATGTATAATCGGGCCATTTGCGGGTTGTAAGTGGCTTTCTCATTTAGCCTGTGACGAATCCGGCTTTTTTTACCCGTTCATCATGGGGCTGTTAAACCAGTCCTGTCTTTGTTCAATGGAACTACTCGTACCGAGAGTGATTCTTTAACTACAAAAAATTTCAGAAAGAAACTGATGGCTATTCATTCAATCAGATCATTGTTGCGCAGCCTGTTCGCAGTTTTATCGTTGCTGATACCTTTTGGCGCAATTTCAGCGGAAAAAAACACGGTCATCCAGGAATCTCTGAAAATCCTTGGCTGGGTAGAGTTTACCCGTCTGGAGCCCTGGGGAATCAAGACGCCTGCCCGGATCGATACCGGCGCCAATACTTCTTCCATGAGTGCTCGTGATATCAATGTATTCAAGAGAAATGGCAAGACATGGGTCAGGTTTACTTTTGACTTCAAGAAGGGTACGGCGGAGCGTTCCATCGAGATCGAGCGCCCACTGGTGCGCATGGTTAAAATCAAACAGCATGATGGTCCCTCGCAGGAGCGTCCGGTGATCTCCATGGAGATTTGTCTGGCTGATGAAATCCGGGAGGCCGAATTCGATCTGATCGACCGGCGTGCTTTGAATTACCCGGTACTGCTTGGGCGCAAGGCGCTGGCCGGATATGTGGTAGTCGATCCTGCACGTGCCTATCTCACCAAGGCAGTGTGTGGCCATACCAAAAAGAAAAAGAAGGATAGTGAACCAGCTGATTCCGGGCAGCAGCACGAATGAGAAAACTACATCTGTATCTGCTGGCATTCATACTGTGTCTTGCGGGATTGGGGTTGGCTTATTACAAAGCTGCGGTAATCGGCCTGCCTTTGACGGCCTCTGAAGAGGCACAGGTATGGAATATCGAGGCCCGTATCAGTTTTCGTGCCAAATCGGACAGTGCAATCAAGGTAACCCTGCCGCTGCCTTTTAATCCCGCCGGTTATTCCATTCTCGATGAGGATTTCGTCAGTGCAGATTATGGACTGGCAATCGAACAGGATAACACTGGCCGTGTTGCGCGCTGGGCCAAGCGAAGGGCGCAGGGTAAACAGTTACTGTTTTACCGGGCCGTATTGTTCGAAAACGAGGAAGTTGCACCCAAATCGGATGCTGCACCGGTTTACCCGAAACCACCCGAGTACCCCGAGAATCTGGCACCGGTGATTCAGGGGGTGCTGGACAAGGCGCGCCAGCAGTCAGCCGATACCATTTCCTTTACACAGCGGGTGATTGAACAATTGAATGCGGCAGCATCGATACCGGAGCTGAAATTGCTGGTGAAGCATGTCAGCCGTACACGTAATCTGGTTAAAACCCTGAGCTGGGTGCTGGCCGGTGCCCGCATTCCATCCCGTGTCATTCGGGGATTACGCTTGCAGGATAATAAGGACTACGCGGATCTGGAACATTTTCTGCAGGTTTATGATGGTGAGCAGTGGCGCACCCTGAATATCAAAGATGGACAGGAGGGCCTGCCGTCGAATTTCATCATCTGGCAGATCGATGATGACCGTTCCTTCTCGATTGAGGGGGCTTCCGAATCCGGAATCCAGTATTCAGTCGCCAGAACCTTGCAGGAAACCGTCAACATTGCCGGGTTCCGCTCGGCGGAGAAAGGCTCCCATCTGATGGATTTTTCGCTGTATTCCTTACCGGTACATACCCAGAACGTGTACAAGGTGTTGCTGATGGTGCCGTTGGGGGCGCTGGTTGTCGTATTCATGCGTAATATTATCGGAATCCGTACGTTTGGCACATTCATGCCTATCCTGATCGCACTGGCTTTCCGTGAAACAGAATTGTTCTGGGGATTGATTCTATTCAGCCTGATCGTGGGACTCGGGCTGCTGTTGCGCGCTTATGTCGAGCAGTTGAAGCTGTTGCTGGTTCCCCGCCTGGCAGCGGTGCTGACCATGGTTGTCCTGCTGATGGCGGGGGTCAGCGTCATCATGCACAAACTCGGGTTCGAAATGGGGTTGTCTGTAGCCCTGTTTCCGATGGTGATCATGACGATGACGATCGAGCGCATGTCGCTGACCTGGGAAGAGGCCGGGCCAGCGGAAGCATTCAAGCAGGTGTCGGGCAGTCTGCTGGTGGCAGTGATCGGGTATCTGGCCATGAATATCAGCGAATTTCAGTATATGTTTTTCGTATTTCCTGAACTGTTGCTGGTGGTGCTGGCCGCGATTCTGCTGCTGGGCCGCTACTCCGGCTACCGGCTGATGGAGCTCTGGCGTTTCCGTGCGTTCGCACGGAATAAGCCGTAATACCATGTTCGGATTTCTGGAGAAACTCAGGCAGAGCGGCGTCGTCGGCATGAATCAGCGTAATGCTGATTTCATTCTGCGTTACAACAAGCGCTCGCTTTATCCGCTGGTGGACGACAAACTGCGAACCAAATACCTGGCGACTGCATCCGGTATTGCGGTGCCCGAACTGTATGGTGTCATCGAAATCCAGCACGATGTTGCCAGTTTTCCAGATATCGTCAAGGATCACGAGGATTTCGTGATCAAACCGGCACATGGTTCAGGAGGAAACGGTATCTGTGTCGTTACCGGACGTCTCAACAGCCGTTATCGACAGAGCAATGGTGATCTGCTGACTGAGGAAGACATCGAATATCACGTCTCGAACATACTCAGCGGTCTTTACAGCTTGGGCGGACAGCCTGATCAGGCACTAATCGAATATCGGGTCAAATTCGATCCCCTGTTTGAAACAGTTTCCTACCGCGGCGTACCGGATATTCGGACCATCGTGTTCAGAGGGATTCCGGTGGCCTGTATGGTGCGCTTGCCGACCCGTATGTCGGATGGTAAAGCCAATCTTCATCAGGGTGCTGTGGGGGCGGGTATCGATCTGATGACTGGCCGCACTACCCATGCCATCTGGCAGAATTATCCGATTGAACAGCATCCGGATACCGGTGCTACCATCAGCGGGCTCGCAATTCCTCACTGGCATAAATTGCTGACACTGGCGGCACAGTGCCACGATCTGGTCGGACTGGGGTATCTGGGCGTGGATGTCGTGCTCGACCGGGAACTGGGCCCGCTGGTACTGGAGCTCAACGCACGTCCGGGTCTTTCCATTCAGATAGCTAACCGCAGAGGCATGAGCCGTTTGCTGGAGAAAATCGCCAAACTGGAAGAAATCCCTGCTGCGGCAGCAGATCGTGCCACATTGGGACAGGAATTATTTCTGGAAAATCAGACCTGATTTTCTGTATTTACGGCTATGGCCGCAGGTAATGTTCTTGTCCTTACCCTTCGCGCAAGATCAGAGGTTCTTATTCCATTCCCAAATCAAAAATGACACGAAGGCGAGCCGCAGACAGTATAAATAATACGGCTAGGCGAAGCCGACAAAGTTAGTTTTGATTTAGAAATGGAATTAGCGTTGGCTGACCGCCTGCACGGCAGTCAAGGCAATGGTATAAACAATATCTTCCACCGATGCGCCGCGTGACAGATCATTCACCGGCTTACGCAGGCCTTGCAACATGGGGCCGACACTAATTACGTTGGCGCTGCGCTGTACGGCTTTGTAAGTGGTATTGCCGGTGTTGAGATCCGGAAAGATAAACACGGTAGCGCGCCCGGCTACCGGGCTGCCAGGTGCTTTTTGCCGGCCTACGCTGGCAATCGCGGCAGCATCATATTGCAGAGGGCCGTCGATCAGCAGATCGGGGCGCGCCAAACGGGCAAGTCGGGTGGCTTCGCGTACTTTTTCCACTTCTTGCCCGCTGCCGGAATCACCGGTGGAATAACTCAGCATGGCTACGCGTGGCTCAATACCCAGTGCTTGTGCCGACGCGGCACTCTGCAGTGCGATATCGGCCAGTTCTTCAGCGGTAGGATTAGGATTGACCGCACAATCTCCATACACGACGACTTGTTCTGGCAGCAGCATAAAGAAGACAGAGGAGACAAGTTTAAAACCCGGTGCTGTTTTGATCAGTTGCAAAGCGGGGCGAATGGTATTGGCGGTGGTATTGATTGCGCCGGAGACGAGGCCATCGACTTCACCCGTCGCCAGCATCATGGTGCCCAGCACGACATTGTCCTCCAGTTGCGCCAGCGCCATGGGTTCATTTAATCCTTTGTGCTTGCGTAACTCCACCATAGCCGCCACATAATTTCGGCGCACTTTTTCCGGATCAATCATTTCAAGCCCTTCTGGCAGGGTAATGCCACGTGCGCTGGCCACCGCTTTTACTGCATCGGGTTTTGCCAGCAACACGCAACGGGCAATGCCACGTTCCTGGCAAATGGTTGCCGCTTGTATGGTGCGTGGTTCACACCCTTCCGGTAACACGATACGGCAATCAGCCTCTTGCGCCCGCTTGACCAGGCGATAGCGGAAGGCGGGAGGAGAAAGGCGCTGTTCCTGTGGTTCACCACAGCGCTTAACCAATAATTCCTGACGAATATGATTCGCCACAAAGTTGGTGATGCGCTCAGCACGCTCGTGGTCATCCAGCGGAATCTCCCGATTCATGCGATGCAGGTTGGCGGCGGTATCGTATGAATTGGTCGTGACGGTACAAACTGGTAATCCTTTTGTCAGTGCACCTTTGCACAATTCCAGCACGCGCGGATCTGGCGGAAAATCACTGCACAGCAGTAACCCCGCCAGTGGTACACCATTCAGTACGGCAAGGCTGGCAGCCATGACAATATCGTCCCGGTCACCAGGTGTTACCACCAGAACTCCGGGACGTAACAATGTCACTGAATTGGGGGCGGCACTGGCAAACAGCACGATATCCTGTATACGGCGTTTTTCACTATCCCCCGCGTTCACGGTCTGAGCTTGCAGCTGTGTGACAACGTCTGCCATGCGAGGAGCATTCAAGGAATCCTCCCAGGGAATACAACCCAGAATCTGAAAGCTGGATTGACGGAACAGGGTGGAATGGCTTTTTAGCTGTTCAAAAAAATCATCGGAATGATGGGTACGAATTTTATTGAGGATTACGCCTAATAGATGGGGATTCTGAGTACCACCAAAAAATTGAGCCTGAATTTCAATACGATCTGTAATTGCTTGCAGTGCATCATCTTCGACAGATGAAACGAGGATGATATCGGCATCAAGGCTGCTGGCCAGCCTGGTATTCACGCGTGAGGCATAGCTGACATGGCGTGTAGGTACCATACCTTCTACCACCATCACATCATAACCTTCAGAGGCTTGCTGAAATCGCCGGACGATATCTTCCATCAAGTCATCAATCTGACCTTCACCCAGCAGATGTTCAACTGTAGCTAACGGAAGCGGAGCGGGTGGTGCCAGGCCCAATGTTCGCGAGATCAGTTCAGTGGAATATTCAAGCTTGGAATTACCGGGATGTTGCTGAGCGACAGGTTTATAAAAACCCGCTTTAAGGCCGCCATATTCGAGCGCCCGCACCAATCCTAAACTGGTTGAAGTGAGTCCGACACCAAAGCCGGTAGAGGTAACAAAGAAAGTATGCATGCCTTTTTATTCATCCTGCGTCAAGGTTGGTGAAAAAACGCTGAGGAACCTCTGAAAAACTATTTGCATTGCCATTTCTGCGTTAAAAGTCGGCTCAAAATTACTGAAAAAATCGCCAAACTGGAAGAGATCTCTGCTGCCGCAGCAGATGTGGTCGGTGCGACCAGAATGGATCGGCCGGACAGTGGTGCGGTGTTCAGACATCCTCGTCCGGCAACGGTTGTCATCACGTGTGAAGATGGTAGTGTCGTCGGGCTGTAAAACAGGAATCCTGCCGTAAAAACGGTGGCAGGGTCGGGCAAGCTCCCTGTCTGGCCTGTCACCTGCCGCGCTTCAGCCTGTCTGCCATCGGGCCCTAGAGTCCTGGCTGCAGCATCTGCTTCAATCGATCCAGAATGCACCGCGTTGACGCTGTAAATACCAGGACGAGTTTCCCTCTGCACGACATACACCGTAGCGAAAGGAAGGCGGCAATCCGGGAAACTGGAAACGCAGATCGATGAACCAAACGCAGACATTCTGTGCAGGATGATCGATGCCATCCAGAACCGGGAATTGTGCGAACTGACGGAACGGTGCCAGAACCGGCTGCTGCCAGGCTTCGTGCGACAGGGCTGCATACTCGGGAGAGCGGCTGTCATGCAGGCGGTATGATCGCCAGTTTGCCATTGCCAGCGGGTGATAGGCTGCGGCCATATTACACAATGGGTTATCTGAATCAGCACACTCGAGCAGGGTGTTCCGTCTCAGATTGATTCGTGCGACATGCAGCTCGGTGCCATCACGAATAATCACCATTTGATTGAAAGGCGATAAAGGTTGTGGCATTACACTGACTGCTTGCTGATCGAGCATTTTTTCAGCAGCATGCACTTTCCCCGCCTGCATGGCTTCCTCGTGCAGCATCCATAAAAATGATACATACGCCACGATACCGATCAGTGAAGCCACTGCATAGACCCGTTTTGTCGGGAAAATGGCACTCAGGACAAGTCCGGCAAGGATGATCGCAGTGAACCACGGATCGATGACGAAAACGAATGGCAGAGAAAACCGCCAGGTGGAAAACGGCGCCAGCAGCATCAGACCGTATGCTGTCACCAGATCGCCCAGAATATGGATCATGATGCCCAGGCACGCCGGTACGAAAAATGATCGCCATGGGTAACGTCCCCTGGTAAACCGGGAAAACAGATGCGCCAGCAGGAATGCCCAGAAAGGCAGCATCACGAGCGAATGCGTCGGCCCCTGATGCCAGTTGAGATAAGTCAGGGTATCGATCAGCCGTAAGACGACATCGCTATCCGGAAAAGCGGCTGCCATACTTCCGGCAATGATGCGCTCCCGCAGTGGCAATCGCTGAGCATACTGAGTATGCGAAGAAGTAACGGCTCTCATCAGCAACGCACCGCTCAGCGTATGTGTCACAGGGTCCATCTTTCTCTCCTGTGCCAGACGCACACTCGGGTGCGTCCGAGACTGCAGTTTCCAGGTTTAATCGAACTGCAGCGGAATTTGCTGTTTGTGTGGCACTGTACTTTTTCCGGGATCTTTACCATACACCTTCTGACCCAGCCAGGCAGCCATGGTCAAATGGCGCTTCAGAAACTGGCGGGTATGGCGCGAGTTTTCTGATTCATCCCGCATCCAGAAAAAGAAAGTCATCAGATAAATGGTCGTCAGCGTGCTTTCCTCCAATGCTCGCCGCATGAATGTGGCATCACGCTGTGCCGCCTCACGTACCCACTGCACGGTGCGGCTGACACGCATGACAGCAGGTATCTGAATATGGATATGCCCGAATTCCAGTTTGGACATGATCATCTGCCGGGTTACTTTACGCTGTGCCGCCAGCGCATCCAGCCAGGTCATGATGAGATGATGGATACGCTCAGACGCAATCAGATCGAGAAAACCGGCAGATTCGGCTTCCTTCAGCATACAACTGTCAGCACGGTCGAACCAGGCATCGATCAGCTCATCTTTCTCACGAAAATATAATCGGATTTCATCCAGGGAAACAGCCAGCCTGGCTGCTACATCGTACAACCGCACCGCTTCCCAGGATGTATGGGCAGCCAGCTCCACCGCCGTATCGACGATTGCATCACGCATCGGATCATTATTTATCGTCATATCGAGCCTCCTTATTTCTCAAAACAGGAAATGCAATGTTTTTCATTGTACCTGTCTTGCCTGATGGACCGGTTATACCATTTATGATCGAGCTGACTGTTTTCCCTGGGCATCTTTCACACAAACAAAGAAGAAGGACGATTACTGCTTTATCTCCACCACCCCTCCCGCCCGTGCTATTCCTCTGATGATACGTCCGGTGTGGTTGCGCACCTGGACGACTTCTCCTGCGGCGGCAGCAGCAAGCGCCTCGCCTTCCATGCTGACGGCAAATCCTGTTCCGGTTGCAGTGAGCCGTACTTTCTGCCCGCGCGAGATGACGTGCGGCGCACGCAACTGGTGCGTGCGGATGGGCTGGCCGGAAGCAAGGAATGTCGTTGCCACCTTGCCGATTACCTGATCGGGATCTGTGATTGCACCTCCGGGAATACGCACGAGATCTGCTTCTTTACTAACGATGTCCTGAGCCTCCAGCTGTCTTCCCATACTGACCGGCTGTGCCGCATGCACGACACGGGTAATCACTTCGATTTCAACTGGAACGTACAGTGTCCAGGTAGCTTCATCCTGACAGCGTACCCCCACTGAGAACTTTCCCCATACCCGTCCTCCCGCCGGCAGAAACGGCTGGGGCTGGCGGCATGAGTGCGGTGTCTGGCGTGTATCCGGTCTGTTCGATTTGATGATGACTCTACCGGGCAGATGGCGGGTTTCATTGCGCACAAAGTCATTTACGACCTCGAGTATCGTCGATGCGGATGAATCTTCGCTGGCGGTTGCCGCCATCGGGGTCAGGGCATACACGAGAACGATCAGTAAAAATTTTATTTTCATGATGGACAAGGTTGATACCAGAGGACTGGTTACGGGCAATTTTTGCCGCCAGCGGCAATTTTTGCCGTTACGTTCCGCATGGTATCGCTGCCCCGCCCCGGTTAACCTGGAAATTGAAGGGTGATCATGTATCAGTTTGGTTCATTGATCGCAAAGAGATGATTGATCCAGTCTGGCACGGTTCCTGCTTAATGTATTGGTGACTACTTTGCAGGAGGAAAGCATGATCAACAAACTGGAAAATCTGGTTGGTTTTAACCAGAGAGCACTGGGATTACGGGCAACCAGACAGGAATTACTGTCCGGGAATATCGCCAATGCCGATACACCGGGTTTCAAGGCAAGAGATTTCGATTTTGCCAAAGCGATGCAAAACGTTCAATCGCCGCAGCGGGTACAACATTCCTCTCTGGCGACCACAGCACCTGGACATATCGGTATGGCAGATTTCAGGTCGATCACCTCCGTACCGAAACAATACCGTATTCCGCAGCAGCCCAGTATCGATGGTAATACCGTCGATATGGACACCGAACGGATGCAGTTTATGGATAACGCCATGCGCTATGACGCCGGGCTGACATTTATCAGCGGCCAGTTCCGTACCTTGTTATCAGCCATCA
>WBZO01000267.1_pt1 | contig 124620 bp, 87 predicted proteins | sample 5204261 | NCBI WGS metagenome assembly WBZO01 (sample SAMN12412400, study PRJNA552823) | activated sludge metagenome | isolation source: activated sludge from anammox sidestream of wastewater treatment plant... | place: USA: North Carolina | collected 2017-09 | reverse complement strand
CAACTGACTAAATATGCTACAAAATTTATTCATCCTTGAGCCCTCCTTTGGTTAATGAGTTTTACATACCAACTCTCTTATACCAAATCAGGGCTCTTCTTTAAAAACTTAATTTGGACAAGAGTGGTGTAAAATACTGAAATACACCCCCGGCCTATCGTTAGTGTCTGAACGAAAAACATCCTTTTTTTGAAAAACATCGGGGCAGTTTTACACTTGCCAAAATCTTCTTTTGTAATAATTTAGCTTTTTAAAACCATTTTGCATGAATGGTATTTATTGCAGGGGCAGGTTTCAAACCTGCCCCTACACGGCATGGGAAACATGGTTATTGTTGGGAATTTTTCGAAAACCAAATGGTTACGAAATTACTTTTCACAAATTCGCGCTCATTCCGAGAATGCATGTCATACACGCATTGTCCAAAGAACACCGCATGATGATAAATGGTCTGATTTTGAAACGTTTTACGGTAGGGAGCTTCCCTGTCAACGGATATTTGGTGGCCGACCCTGTGACACGGGTTGGGGCGTTTATCGATCCGGGCGGTTTCAGCAAAGAGATTGATGCCTTTGTTAGAGAACAAAAAATCCTGCTGCAGTATCTCTTTGTTACGCACGGCTATTGGGACCATACCGAAGGATTGGCTGATTTTACCAGCCGCTACCAGGTACAAAGCTATGCCGGAGAGGGGGAGATCCATGCCGTCAGCTATTCGTTGCGGGGTGGTGGTGAGGTCATTGAGGTTGGACATTTACGATTTCACGTACTCCTCACACCGGGGCACACACCGTGCGGTATCTCATACTCTGTGCCCGGTTGCGTGTTTACCGGTGACGCCCTCTTTTGCGGTACGGTCGGCAGCGCCGGTTCGCTAAAAGAGGCCAAACGCCAGATCGACCATATCCGCAGACATATCTTTTCCCTGCCTGACGAAATGATGGTCTTTCCCGCCCATGGGCCTATGACTACCGTGGGTATTAAAAAATACGCCAACCCTTTTTTCAGATAAGTGGTGAGGATATGCGTGTTCACACAAAAATGCAATAATATAAAATTACAAAAATGGAGACTGGTTTGAATGAAACGAAGTCGACATTCTGAGTTAAATTAAGGTCGTGATTCATTTTGTTTATTGGGCATCGTCTAACGTTGAGTAAGTTCCACACGGACAAACGGAGTTTGTCCGTGCCACCCTGTTTGTCAATTCAGAATATTCGCCAATAGTGAATTCTTTTGAGTATGGGGATAATCCCTATATTACCTCCTCCTTGCATGCTATTTTTATTAGCACAGAAGTTTTTCAAAAAACGAAAGTGATGCCTTCTTTTAAAATTTGATGTCAGACTTCTGGCAAAAACCAGCGTTGCCTGGTTAAGCAATTGCGTCTGAATGCAATATTTGTTCTTTGTAATTATGGTAGCCTGCCTGTCGGTAAGCAGGAGTTGTCAGAGCTGTCTCGAGATTGCGGGCTCCGTTTTGTATTTTGATGCGTAACCCTCTGACCCTTTTCATACTCACCTTCTCTTTACGATGGTTGTGACAATAAATTGCAAGAAGCAGACAGGTTATAGGACCACCGAGTATTTGCACCATAAATCCGTGTTCACTTCTTGCGATAAGATGGTACACTTTAAGATGGCGTTTCCACCAGTTGAAGAAGATTTCAATATTCTACCGGGGCTTATAGATGGTTGCGATTTCCTCCGCAAAGAGGTCTAATTGGTCCGTGGCAGCCCAGTATACTTTATTATCAATCTTTACCTCCTCATCCCCAAAAATCTGTATGCCCCTCCTTCAATTTCACCCCCGCATCACATGCCATTGGAACCGGCAATGCCGGTCCGTCAAAAAAATCCCTTACAATAGTCATCGCCTTTTTTCTGCGCTGGGAAGTCTTACATTCTGAAATTCTTTCTTCACCGGTACCAACGCTGTCTTATACCCTTCTCCCCAGTCTCCCGGATATCTCCTGCGGACAAATTCTTAGTTTTGGCTTACTTTCTCTATCATGTGCCATAGTTTGTCTTTTGCTCTTCATTTTATTCAGCAAAAAAATTTGCTCAACTATAAGGGTTTACGGGAGGGGAGGAGATTATGGAGGGGTATTGGAATTCTTTCCCTTTCGCCTTTAAACACTGACAAACTTCTTTTGTTCGTGCCGACTGATAACCGTATAAATAAAACGAAAATTCCTGCACAATAAAATTGTCATTTTAACCGGAAATGCTTTTTTTGGGGTGTTTCTTCGTCTCTGATATAGTCCTTTATCAGTTCCATGCATGCCGCTTTCGTACAAACGGTATCTGTGTTGATATAATTCACGTGATCTTTATTTGCTTCTAACCAACTCAACACGATATCTATTTCCCCGTTTTCCATGCGAGCAGACAAACGATCCTTTTGGTGATTTTCCCTGCTGTCTTCATGCATGGAAGAGCGGCCATCTGACTGTTCTCCATAATACATGGTATCTAAAATTCTTTCGACTTCAGAAAGATTTGCGGCATCTTTCAAAACTTCGTATTGTTCCAGTGGTAGTCCTTCCCTGGCAAAGAACAGTTCCAGTCTTTCCTCTGTGAGCGAAGGTAAGATGGCGATGAAATTCCTTAATCTTCCATACCGGGCAGGCCTTTCATGTACTTCGAGTTGCTGGTTCAATCGCGGCCGGTATTGTTGTATCAAACGATATTCCATAAGCATTGCCGAGAGTTCAGAGCCGGCAACCTCGTATTCAATGCGATGGATATCCCGCAATATATCGGTTATTTTTTGCAACCTGTCCGCCGTATTCCAAAAATAAGAACTCACCCGCGTCCTCAGATTTTTTGCCTTACCCAGGTAAATTACTTCACCTCGTTTGTCTTTCATTATATAGACTCCAGGTTTCTGGGGGATTGACCACAGGAAATATTTGTCGAAGTCATATTTACTGAAATCAACATACTCAATGTGAGGATGTTGAAATTCCAGAGCCTCCTCCACGGTACTGAATCCCTGCGCTTTTAAAAGATCCTTATACCGGGAAAAGATATCGGCAATGGCATCCATCTCCTTTTCAGTGCGCCGGACATCCAGCACAGGAAGCTTAAAATATGAAGCAATATCATTTAATGATTTCTGCTGAAGTGCTGGCAGGAGTCTCTTCGTAAGAGAGCGTAAACACAACAACGGATTTTCAATCGTTTTATGGAAGGTATTCAATATCTTATTGATCTGACATATGGCAGACTGGACGTCGTAGCCAACTAAAACGGACTCTCCGAAGAAATGAACGAGAAAACAGGCCGCCTTCTCGCCGGAAACTCCTTTTTTGATTTCCTGTGCAAAATCAGGTGGCAAGTGAAGAGATGATACGACTGACAAACCGGGATGTATGCAGATGTGAAGACGGTCTGCTATCGTATCGTTTTTCAGTTTTTGTGCACTCACCTCGAGAAGGGTTTTCGCTCTTCCAGCAGTGTCAGCCATCACAAAACTAAGAAGGACAAACTCTGCCTCCGGGAAAGGCGTTCCCCCTCTTTCTGCAATTTTCCAGCAGTGGTGTTCATCTACAGTAAATCTGCGGTCTCCTGCTGCAGCCGTCTGTATGAGCGTATCACTAATTCCTGGCGATGCACCTTTAATCTTCAGAACGTGTTCAACGAGTTCGCTGCTGGTAGCGCCTGCTTGCCGGGTCTTCAGGTATGCATATATCTTATCCCGCATAGGAATTGACGAACTTTTTTATGATGAAATAAAAAAGAGGGATTTAACCCTCTTTTCTATGATTCTCTCCACTGTTTCGTGCACAAAGATTATATCTTCAGGAGATGGTTCTCATGAAAACTTATTTCCTGCATTCACCGGTTAATTGCCTGTACGATGAAAGTTCACGTTGAGCCTCTTCCTTCATTCCTTTTCGTTCATAAATAATACTTAAACCGTAGTGTGCCTTTGCAAAATTCGGATCAATCCTAATGGTTTCTTCAAGAGCTGCTGCGGCCTCATCCAGAATTCTGCTTTGTGAATAGGCGCTTCCGAGATCAAAATATACGGATGGGTTGTAAGGATTTATTTCAATCGACTTTTGTAATGATGTAATCGCCTCGTCTAACGCCCTCTTGTCGGAATAAGGGTTCTGTATGTTGTAATGGGCTGCTGCAGCCTTGCGAACAGTGGATATAGCATTTGCAAGCACCCGCTTGTCTGCATAAGCCTTTCCAAGCCGGTAATGTGCTTCTGCATCACGTGGATCAAGCTTTATTACCATACGAAATTCTTCGATGGCCTCGTCGAACAGTCTCTCGTCGGCATAAACAATGCCAAGATGATAATGTACCTTTGGGTTTTTGTTGTCAATTTCTTTTGACCGCCGGAAAGCCTCCGCAGCCTTTAAATTGTCATGTTGGGCATAGTAGGTCAAACCAAGATAATAGTGTGCAAGGGCATGGTTTGGGTTAATGTCGGTAGTCTTTTTCAATTCAAATACCGCTTCATCATATTGTTTTTTGTCAAAATAAATCTGACCCAAACCGAAATGTGCGTCTGTATAATTCGGATTGAGTTCTATAGCTTTTTTGAATGCCTTAATTGCCTCATCTGGGATGTTTTTCTCAGCATAAACAGCCCCTAAATTATATTGAACTACAACATCGTTAGGATTGGCTTCTAATACCTTCTCATATTCCAGAATAGCTTCACCAAACATTTTTCTGGATTTATAGATATCGGCCAGTTTGCCGAGTGCTATCTCATTCTTTGGATCTAATCGGATCACTGCTTCAAACGCAGCGATTGCATCTTCCCGGAGACCCTTCTCCACACAAAGCAAGCCCAGTTGAAGAAGAGCATCTTTATAGTCCGGATCAATCTCTGTGGCTTTTTTCAGCTCTGCTATTGCCTCGTCAACCATGGTGCGATCATTATAAGCTATTCCCAGGTTATAGTGTGCGACCGCCATTTTCGGGTTAATCTGGATAGCCTTTCGATATGCGGCTATAACTTCATCGGGCATATCAACTTTAGAACAACCGTATATACCCCCAGAAACTAATACTGCCATTAACGTTAACGTCCTAAATGGCGATACTAGATTCTTTATCATTATCAAATCTCCCATGAAAACGGTTATTGATAGAAGGATTTGTTTCTAAGTGACTTGTTTGACATTCCAGAAATTTTAATTATTGCTTCCACTCAAAAAAGGGGTGATTAAAGTGTGTGTAAAATGTCTTAGCACTCATTACTCACTCTTTTAGAGAGGTGCATAAAAGTCACTGCTGAAGATCGTTTTGCTTACATGTTTAGGGGGAATATATCAAATCAATTATACATTGTCAAATGTTTATTTGATCGGTAGTTAGATAATCAGAAACAGTTTATTCCCAGCCAAACTTGCTGATCTCCTTAATCGAACGGGTGACTTCGTCGCAAACCTTCGAAACCAAAGCCTCGTCTTTAAATTTTACATTGATATTATACAGAACTTCGTTCTTTATAAGATCCCGTTCAAATTCATAATGCTGGAGTTCCACGGAATTTCGCTTTAATATTTCCATAAGGGATGTGAAATCGGGTTCAGAATTGGAGACACATATCTTGAGTGTTCTATAAGTATCACGTTTAATATGGCGCTCAAAAAGAGACCCTAGCAAGAGCGCAAAAAGGGTTATCATAGTTGTAAGTATAGCAGGGACATAACAGTCACTTCCCACGGCCAACCCAATACCTGCTATAACCCATAATGATGCTGCAGTGGTCAGACCCCGTATCGCTGTTTTAAATCTCAAGATCGTGCCTGCACCCAGGAAGCCGATCCCCGTTACTACCTGAGCGGCAATCCTCGCGGGATCAACCCGTATAACAGAATTTGTGTCAAATGTTTTATATTTTTCAAAGATATGTCCAGATACAACCATCATCAACGTTGCACCAATACATACCAGGATGTGTGTTCGCAACCCCGCTGGTCTTCCTCTACGCTCTCTCTCCCATCCGACAATCCCTCCCAAAACAGCCGACAAGATAAGTTTTCCGATAGCATTGTCAAAACTTTCAAAAATACTGAAAAGGCAAATCATATCGCTCCTTACTAGATAGAAATCATTCGTTGATAACCCAGGCTTTTTAAAGTATTACCGTGCAAAACCTTTTTTCTCTCACGTGTACCCCTCCTTCATTCTCCTTGTTAGGGGAAATTTTATTCCGGCTTTTTTGCGCTATGTGATTTCTGTAAATGACAAAGAATATAAATGGGTTGAAAAGGAATGTCAAATATTTCTATAGACAGAACGGTTTTAACAATTTTTTATTACACAATATGTCTTTTCAGTAATAAGGAATTGGTCACTACCGACACAGAGGAAAATGCCATAGCCAGCCCGGCATATTCTGGTTTTAGGCTAATGCCAAGAAATGGATACATGATCCCAGCAGCAATGGGAATCCCAATCACGTTATAACAAAAAGCCCAAAAGAGATTTTGTCTGACTTTGGACAGTGTTCTCTTGCCCAGTTGAATTGCCCTCACAACATCCATCATATCATTTCTTATTAATACAATATCTCCCGTCTCCTTTGCGACATCCGTTCCTGCGCCAATGGCAATGCCCACATCTGCCTGCGCAAGCGCCGGGGCGTCGTTGATGCCGTCACCAACCATACCAACCTTCAACCCTTTTCCCTGGAAATCCTTGATGATCTCCATCTTTTCTGCGGGCAGAACTTTTGCACGATACTCGTCAATGCCCACCTCTGCGGCCACCGTCTTTGCCACCAGATCGCTATCACCCGTCATTATAACAGACCGCACATTCATCTTTTTTAATTGTGTTATAACGTCTCGCGTATTTTGTTTTATTTTATCCATAAGGCCCAGGAGCCCTCTATATGAGCCATCGTATGCTATAAATATCGTCGACTTTCCACGTACCGTTAATTCTTCGTATTTGCCCTGAAGTGCATTGACCTTAATTCCGTGAGAGACCAAAAACCTCTCGTTTCCAACCAGCAAATCCTTGCCCTTATAGCGACAGATAATGCCACCCCCCGCTTCTTCCTGAAAATCCTGAACCAAATCCCATGGAAGATTTCTTTTTCTTCCTTCCTCAACCACCGATTGCGCGAGAGGGTGATTCGATAAGGCGCACCCTGCAGCCGCAAGGGTAATCAGCTCAGACTCAGTAACTTGATTCGATGGGACAATATCGGTTATCACAAATCGTCCTTCTGTGATGGTACCCGTCTTATCAAACACTATGACATTGAGCCGGGCAATCTCCTCAAGAGCGCTGGCACGTTTGATGAGGATGGCATGATCGAGTCCTACGCCACTGCCAACCATAATGGCCGTCGGGGTGGCAAGTCCCATGGCACACGGACACGCAATCACCACAACGGCAATAGCCGTCTTCAGTGCCCACACAAAGGGATCCTGCCCCGCAACGTTATAAAACACAAAATACCAGCAGAGAAAGGTTGCTATGGATAAGCCCACAACTATGGGGACAAAAATATTTGCTATTTGGTCAGCATGTCGCTGAATAGGGGCTTTATCCATCTGGGCGTCTTCAACCATCGTGACAATCTGAGATAAAACCGTTTCTTCACCCACCTTTGTGGTCTTTACCCTTAAAACACCCGTTTTATTTATGGTTGCCCCCACGACGCTATCGCCTTTCTGTTTCAAGACGGGCATAGACTCACCCGTTACCATGGATTCGTCCACCGACGAAGAGCCTTCCATCACTTCGCCATCTACCGGTATAATTTCCCCCGCCCTGACTACCACCACATCCCCCACCTGAAGGAGGGAAGCGCTGACCTCCGATTCCTTTCCTTCCGGTGATAATAGCCGGGCCTTATCGGCCTGCAGTTTCACTAATTTCTGAAGTGCGTGACTTGCCCTTCCCTTCACCCGCTCTTCCAGATACTTTCCGATACGGATAAATGCGATCAGCATTACAGCCGTCTCAAAGAATGCATGGCCTGACGTACCAAAGGAACCGAAAACCGCAAAGGCGCTATAGATATAGGCAGACAGGACACCCAAGGAGACCAGCACGTCCATGTTTGCAAAGAGATTCCTGATGGACTTATAGGCGCTGACAAAGAAACCCATCCCTGGTCCCAGCACCGTCACAGTAGCAATAATCATCATAATATACGGCATAAAGTCATGCACTGAGGCAGGCATGGGTGCATACATGAATACCATCATAGCAACGGAAGCCAGGATGCTGAAAATAAGCCATCCCATTTGGACGGATGTCTGACCGGCTTGATCCAGCCGTATCCGTTCTTTGGCTGCATAGCCAATCTCTTTTATATACTTCACGATTTGGGTCTTGTTCGTAACATCTGCATCGTAGGTCACAATCCCTGTTGTGCGGGAAAAATTAATTCGTGCAGACTTAACCCCTTGTAAATCCTTCAGCCTTCGTTCTATTGTCATGGCACAATTGACACAGTGCATGCCAACAATATCAAATTTTATCGTCTGTTCAGCCATTGTTCTGCCCGTACTATTCAGATCATTTGAAAATTAAAAAACGCTAAAGTCAATCGCCCTATAATACCTTTTTTACATCCTCTTTTTCAAGAAGCTCTTTCCCGGCGCTTTCCAGGAATATTGCGCCTATTTTAAAAACATAGCCCCGGTGAGCAATCTCAAGCGCCATACGGGCATTTTGCTCGATGAGGAGGATGCTTGTTCCGGATTTATTTATCTCTACCATTTTTTCAAAGATTGTGTCCACATAATCGGGCGACAAACCCACCGATGATTCATCGGCGAGAAGCAATTTTGACCTTTGCATCATCGCCCTTCCAAAGGCAAGCATCTGCTGTTCACCGGTAGATAACGTACCGGCTTTCTGTTTGATTCTCTGCTTCAGGGTAGGAAAAAGATCAGGGATTTTTTCCCTGTCATCTCCTATATGCCCATCCTTTCGCAAAAAGGCGCCCATCTCAAGGTTTTTCAATACCGTCATTGACGGAAATAATCTTCTGCCATCAGGAACAAGGGATATGCCTTTATGGACATGTTCATCAGGCCGCAACCCTTTCATGCTTTCGTCCTGAAAAAAATATCTCCGGCATGCCAAGAAATCTTAACATTCCCGGGAATATAACGAGGGCTGCTGCACCAAGAAAAGAACCCTTTACACTTCCCATACCTCCAAAAACGACCATCAAAAGCACCGCAATCGATTCCATGGGCGTAAAGCTCGAAGGGTCTATGAACGTGATGTAATGTGCATAAAGACTCCCTCCAATACCGGCAAAGAAAGCCCCTATAACAAAGACGATAAGCTTATATTTGTTAATATCATTTCCTATGGAAAGACTTGCCAGTTCATCCTCTCTGATGCTTTTCAGGATCCTCCCGAACGGAGAATTCACAATCCTGTTGATAATAAATGTTGTAATAAAAACAAAGACTATAACCAGTATTAAATAAGCCCAGACCGGCTGAATCTCAAATCCGGGGATGGCGAATCCTGGTATGCCCGGCAAACCCATGGGCCCCCTTGTCAAGCCGACCCAGTTCTTTGAAACAGCATAGATAATGATCCCCAATCCAAAGGTGGCAAGGGCAAGGTAATCCCCTTTCAGTCGTATGGATACAAATCCAACAATAAAGCCAACGATAGATGCAATACATACCCCCAGTGCAAGTCCAACCCACGGAGAAATTCCATAATCCAGGGCAAGGAGGCTTGACACATAGGCGCCGACGCCGGCAAAGGCATGTGTCCCAACGACGGAAGCCCCGTAAAGCCGACAATAAGGTTGAGGCTGAGGGTAAGGATTATGTAAATGCCTGAGATAACTAATATGTGAAGAAAATATTCCATGGGTTAGTTTTTAGTTTCTAGTTGTTGGTTACGACTTTACTATTGAGAGAATTAATGAGTCCTCGGGCAATTCCGCCAATTTCAGCCAGTTTATCCTGTAATAAATCACGATCGGCTTTTAAGAGAAAATTCAGTTTGGGGGAAATTTTTGCTCTTTTGATAAACAAGTTTGTATCAGTTCCCCCCCTCCCCTATCCCCTCCCACCAGGGGCGGGGAAAAACACTTCCTCCCCCTTGATGGGGGAGGTCAGGTGGGGGTGCTGAACTGTTACATAAGTTCACAAAAATCCATTGCCCTTTTCCAAACTTCCAGTTTTCAAATCTATACATAAACCTTCCTTTCCTAATAATCCAACAACTAAAAACCAGGGCTCTTCTCCCAATTCGTTTGCAAAAGCTTGTATAATTTTTAAGGAAAAGTACCGTTCGTCATGAAAGCCATAAGCTTTTCTTTTGATAACTTTGATCTTATTATTAACCCCTTCGAGTTTACTGGTATGAATTTTATAGTCACCGTGATTCAAGATTCCGTAGCTGTATTTTGTAAGCATATTTGCAAACTTACTCACGACAGAATCGTTTAGCGTTTTCGCTAAGAGGCTCCATTCATCAATGGCTTTTCTCGCCCACGTCCGTGAGGTATAGGTCCAAATATGTTTGAGCTTATCTTTAAGAATCAGAACGGTATTTCTTGTTTCATTGAGCGACAAGAGCTGTCTTAGATGTTCTCGGTGTTTTTTCCTGCGAATATTTCGTTTGTTTTTTAACAAAAGATATTTTGAACCCTTGCTAACGTCCTTATCCTCCTTCGATGCTTTTTGGTATTCAGCATTTCGCACCTTGTCAATACCTTTACCAAAACTTGAAACCCCAGGAAACAGGTCAAAGACTATCTTAACATGAGGCACGTACTTTTTTCCTGCATGAATATAAGGATCCCACATATCCATGGCAATGGCCTCAAGCTCCGGCCTTTGTTCCTCTGTCATACCCGCAAAGAAGGTTCCCAGGGTTTCTTTTGTTCTTTCCTTTCCCACCCAGACTACGCGGCCACTCAGATAGTCCAGAACAACGGTCAAATCGCGCTGTCCCTTCTTAACAGAGATTTCGTCTCCTGCCCGTATGCGAAGATTCTGATAATCTGTCTGCGCGTAGTGTCGTTCCAGAAAAAACGTATCGATTGTTTTTACTGTTTTCCAGTTCATTCCAAAATGTTTTGCAACCTCGGTTACGGTTAACACTTTACACCTTTCGTGAATACACGCTGCTAAACGATGCGTAACACGACTGTAGGGTTGAAAAAAACCCAAGTCTTCAACTACGATTCGATTGCATGGCTCACAGGCTATCTTACGATACGAACACTTTATCCATACGCGAACGGAACCAAGATTCAGATCCCGCAAAGATCGTTTGTCATGACGGTAAATGCGCTGTGCTTTGCTGCCACACGCATGACATATTGGGCGAAATCGTTCGTCTGGCACTGCAGTAAGCTGAGATATCTCAGCTTCAGGAAAAACACTTTGCTTCGTAATTCTTACCCGCTGAAAAGGAAAATAGGTAATATCCTTAACGTGGACATTGCTGGTCTCCTGTAAATAGTTTATATAGCGGTATATATCTATCTATAGGAAACACCGAATGTCCACTCTTTTCAATGATTGAAAGGAATTCCTTTTCAATTCTTATTGACTAATTGGGAGAAGGACCTGAAAATTCAATTTGAACAAGAATAATATCAGATACAAACTGTTTATCAGCAATAAAGATTTGATCTCTTTCTTGCTTTGTATGTCGTCACAAACGGAAGCTTCACCACCTGAAATATCGAACACAACATCGAATCCGTCTGAATATACAGAAAATGCCATATCTGGTTGAATCCAACAAACAAATGCATAATAAAACTACACACCTAAATCCTCGAGGTTTCATCATTTTTAATCTTGTACGCGTGCAAGATTAAGATAATAATTCAGGCTGTTTTAGATAAGATTTAAAAGAACATTGAATAGTGAGGAATTTTCGTAACTAACGAATTTTTTGATTTAAACAAATTTCTTGAAACTAAAATAAAAACCGGCTACACTTAGTTTGTTATATTGATCAATTTTTTGTAAAAACCCTAATTCAATTCTCTAGCTTTACAATTGTCTTGCGAGACATACCCTTTGCAGGTAAATTGTAAAAATCGTAACAATTTAGTTTTAAAAAAACCTCTGTATGAATAATGTTGACTTGTGGGGACAGGAATCAAACCCGCCTCAACACTGCACGTAATACCCGGTTTTTATTGGAAATTTAAAAATAAATTGTTAGTAAAAATCGAATTACGTGAAACTTTTCTTTGATATGGTTTGTTGTAAATTATGTAATTTCAAATACAAAACACTTCTTAAGGAGTGCAATAATGTCTGAACATTTTTCAAATAAAGAAATCGGAGAAAAGTATAAAGCCGTGATCTCTTCGGCAAAATGCCCTAACTGTAATGGAGAAGCTGTTTCAGTTGCTGTGAAATCCCTAAAATTGCCTTGGATGATAAGGTGTTTCAGTTGTGGGTATAGTGATGTAATAATGTGGATTGAAAAGCAGGTAATGGAAGCATTAAAAAACGTAAAAGTATTCAATCAAATTTGGAAGGATGGCGAATCGATTGAAATAATTTTGAAATAAACGTGGAGGGCAGCCTCCGTCTTCCCGTTTATGGGAGAAGCTACGAAGACCAGAAACGTGTCTCTAGTACTGTATGACAGAAAATATATCGTACGGTGCGAGATTATTTTTGCCGTTGAGAAAGGTTAATTCAATCAAAAACGCACAACCCAGGATATTTCCACCAAGAGATTCTACCATTTTACAGCAAGCAGACATGGTTCCGCCGGTGGCTAATAAGTCGTCTACCATAAGCACCTGCTGACCTTTTCTGATTCCATCCTTGTGTATTTCGAGCACATCGGTACCATATTCGAGTGCATAGCTCATGCTAATCTTTTCGTAAGGAAGTTTGCCGGGCTTTCTAATAGGAGTAAATCCGGCTCCCAGATTAAAAGCAATGATTGGCGCTAAAATAAAACCCCGTGCTTCAGTACCAACAACGACGTCAATCTTCTTGTTTTTATAATGGTCAGAAATTATTTCAACAGCGGCTCTTAATCCTTTTGGATTTTGCAGGAGAGTGGTAATGTCTTTAAAGCTAATGCCTTTTTTGGGGAAATCAGGCACTTCGCGCACTAAATTCTTTAATTCATTCATACGTCATTTCTCTTTTGTCAGGATATAATGTAATTTTCTGATAGTCTCTTTCTCTATTTGTCTGACGCGTTCACGGCTTAAATGTAATAACGCACCAATTTCTTCCAGAGTCTTTGGCTCACCATCCGCGAGTCCGTATCGCAGCTTTATTACCGTGGCTTCCCTTTTATCAATAATCTTAAGGAACTTTTCCAGATTCTCCCTTTCATACATTTCCTCCACTTCTTCTTCGGGCGTTGGTGTCTTCTCGTCAGGCAAAACATTACTCAATGCCCAGATGAGATCCGAGCCGGTAAAGCCTTCATTGTTGATGGATACGGTTGAACGTGTCGCATGTTCGATCAATTCAACTTTTTTTGCAGTAATATCCATCTCTTCAGCAATCTCGTTATGGCTCGGCGCCCTTTCAAGTTTATCGAGCAGATTCGTTGAAGTGATTTTAAGCCGGGATATCTTTTCAAACATATATGAAGGAATGCGGATCATTTTTGCTTTGTCTGTCAGCGCCCTGCGGATTGCCTGCTTAATCCACCACGTTGCATACGTGCTAAATTTATATCCCGTCGAAGGATCGAATCCCTGAACTGCACGAATCAGCCCCAGGTTTCCTTCCTCAATCAGATCCAGGAAAGAAAGCCCCCGGTGGATGTATTCTTTGGCAATACTAATCACCAGGCGCAGGTTAGAACGTATTAGTTCTTCCCGCGCCTTTTCGTCTCCCTCGGCAACCTTTCTTGTTATTTCTTTTTCCTCTTCAGGAGACAGCAATGAAATTCGATTAATTTCTTTCAGGTATATTTGTAATGCGGATTTCGTATAACGCCTCCTTCTTTCCTCACATCACGAAGTCAAGGGACGCCTGCAGCACCCGAATCCTAGGTATTCATAGCCGAAGCTTCATCGTCCGATGGTTTCTGAGAATCTTCGTTTGGCGTCGCTGGTATTTCACTTCTTCCTTCTGCACCAGACATTTTTTTCAGACTGAGCCCAATCTTTCTTGCCTCAGGTTCAATGCGAATAACCCTTACTTCCAGGTCATCACCAATATTGACAACATCAGCGGGATTATTAACCTTCTCGCTGGACAATTCCGAGATATGCAACAACCCTTCGATTCCTTTTCCGAGTTCAAGAAATGCGCCGAAATTCGTTAACTTCGTAACTTTACCGGTGATAACATCACCTACCTTATATTTCTCAGGAATCTCTTTTACCCACGGGTCATCGGAGAGTTGTTTCAGCCCCAATGCAACCCTCTTTTTTTCCCGATCGACAGAAAGCACCACCGCCTCAACTTTATCTCCCTTTTTAACAATTTCCGAGGGATGTCCCACCTTCCTGGCCCATGACATGTCAGATATATGAAGCAATCCGTCTACCCCTTCTTCAATCTCAATGAACGCACCATAATTCGTCAGGTTGCGAACACGACCCTTGATCTTTGTTCCTGGCGGATATTTTTCTTCGATAACCGTCCAGGGATTCACTTCCGTCTGTTTCATGCTGAGTGAAATTTCTTCTTTTTCTTTGTCTATTTTGAGAACGACAACTTCAACCATGTCCCCGATCGCCACCATTTCTGACGGATGATTAATACGACGGGTCCAGGACATCTCTGAAATATGCACAAGACCCTCAATCCCCGTTTCCAGTTTTACAAATGCGCCATACGACATAATATTGACGACCTGTCCCTTTACCCTGGAGCCCACGGGATATTTTTCATCGATGAGGAACCATGGGTTTTGAGACTTTTGTTTTAACCCAAGGGCAACCTTTTCTTTTTCCTTATCGATATCAAGTATCATTACCTCAACTTCATCATCAATGGCAAGCATTTCCGATGGATGACTTATCCTTCCCCAACTCATATCGGTAATATGCAGAAGTCCGTCCAGACCGCCCAAATCAATAAATGCACCAAAGTCTGCAATGTTTTTTACCAGACCTTTCCTGGTCTGCCCAACAGCAATCTCCGACAACAAGCCCTGTTTCTTTTTGTCGCGGTCTTCCTCGATAAGCTTTCTCCTGGAAACAACAATATTTTGTCTCGATTCATCGATTTTTAGTATCCGGCAGGTGACTTCCTGCCCAATGTATTGAGATATATCGCCTGGTGGTTTTACATCAATCTGGGAGGCGGGTAAAAATATCGGTACGCCCATATCGACAAGCAGGCCTCCTTTAATTTTTCTCGTAACCCTGCCAGTAATAATATCCCCCTCTTTATATTTTGCAATAACCCTTTCCCAGCCACGAATGCGGTCTGCTTTTCGTTTTGATAATTTAATAAGCCCCGAATCGTCTTCTACTGCTTCTAATAAGACCTCAACATCGTCACCTATCTTTATTTCAGAGGGATCGTCAAATTCAAACTTCGGTATCATGCCCTCGGATTTATAACCACAGTCTATAACAATATTATCGCCCAGTGCGCTGAGAATACGCCCCTTTAAAACCGAGCCTACCTCAAAATTCTGTATAGAATCATAGTAAGTGGATTCTATCTTTTTTTTATTATCCGCACTTCCCACGATAGCTTCTACCTCTCGCTCAATATCGGCTAAATTTACATTATACTCTTTTAAAAAATCTCGATCCATAATTTGACGATCTCTCCGAAATAAAATGAAAAAAATAAAAGGTTTTTAAAATAAATGTACGTTTTACTCGTTCGTTAAAAATCCTGTTTTTTTACCACAGATTCAAGTTCTTCACATATCCGGCTGACCACTTCTTCAACCGACATTTTTGTAGTATTCAGGTAAATTGCATCGTCACTCCTCATGAGAGGAGAGTTCTTCCTTGTCGTATCCCGTTTATCGCGTATCTCTATATCTTTTATAACATCGGCATAAGAAACATCGCTATCCGGCAGATTCATCTCGCCGTACCGCCTTCGGGCGCGCACTTCAATTTCAGCATCCAGGAAAAATTTCTTTTCTGCATGCGGGAAGACAACGGTACCCATATCCCTCCCTTCTGCTATAATATTTCCTTCTGACGCAAACGTTCGTTGAAGCTTTACCATACGCTGCCGGACACTGGGTGTATTTGATATATAATGAACATTGTTTGTGACAGAAGGCAAACGGATTTTTTCCGTTACGTTAACTCCATCAACAAATATTTGCAAATCATCGTTCCTGCCCTGAAACCGGATGATGGTTTGATCCATAAGCTGGCATAAGGCGTTTGCATCTTTTAGGTCCACTCCATCCTGCAGCGCCTTCCACGTAAGCGCCCGATACATAGCCCCGGTGTCGAGGTATTTAAAACCCAGCCGTTTTGCCAGCATCCTGGCAACGGTACTTTTTCCTGAACCGGCAGGACCATCCATCGCTATTATCAATCAAAACCTCTCCCGTTATCGGCAATAGCGTTTCTGAGTAATATCCAGCATAGAAAAACAATAAATATACTATAATGAATATGGTATTGCAAGCCTTTTTTGCCTCAACTCAAACCACTCCGTTTTCTTATCCACCATTCGGCAGAAACGACTGCCAGTATTAACATCAGGATATAACCATTATCCCACAGGGAAATTTGCCTTTTGCCAACGAGTTTAACAATTACCGGATTTTCAATAGAAAATTTTTCACCCATATTTTTTGCGGGTAGTTCAAAATATTTCCCCCCGGATACCTCAGCCATCCTCACAAGGATATCCCGCCGGATCGAAGTGTCTTTAAATTCCTTGTTTTTTAAAGCAACGGTAAAAATAGCATAATCCTGCCCAATCTCGTCATTTTCCTTCTTTCCTGCTACTTTAATAATATAGTACCCTTCTGTATTTTGCCTGACGACAAAGCGATACTGACCGTCCGAGCCCGTGACGCCTTTTGCTGAGTAGATGCTTTTTCCGGAAAATTCGTTTGTAATGTTTATGTCTAATTGCACACCCTCCAGAGGTTGGTAGTTTCCACCCACAGCATCGATCCTGACAGGCACCTCCTCGTTTGGCAAGAAGGTATCCTTGTTTACAATAACACGGATAGGATTTAAGGCGGGGTCTTTGATGAGCCACTTTATAGAATTTTGCCAAAATTTTATATAATGCCGGTTACTGCCGCCTTTCCCAAGGGACAGGAAACCCCACCGCCACAGAGAGTCGGTTGTTATGGCCATGCATCTGCCCCGCCCCGCCTCCCGAACCGAAATAAGCGGCGGGTTTCCCTTCGTCGGATAGATGGACAGGGATAGGGAATCCGGCTTTATTTCAGAAGTTACATTGCATCCGTCCAGTTCCGGCAGGCTCTTCCAGATAGCAGCATTTCTGTCTGAATTGACGTCAAGCGCCGTCACCGGATGTCTCAGGCCATCATGGGTCAGAACTGCCTTTAATCGTGTCGTGTCCGTTGTATCTTTCCCGGCGTTAAGGCTTACAGGAAGGATTTCATCAAGAGGTGTGCCGTCATACCCCCCTTGTGAAAACGAGATGTCACCGCCTACCATAATAAAACCGCCGCCTTGTTCTGTCACAAATCTCTTGAGATTTGTCAGGTAGTGTGAAAAACGAAAAAACGCCGTGTCATAAGGACGATAGTCAAAGTTCTGAAAGATAACCAAGTCGAAACTATCGAGCGCCTGTGTAAATAATTCGTCTACAGGGAAAGGAATGAGACTCATCTCATCGCTTCTTGCATCGGAAACATCCGTTGGCGTCCGCAGAATGAAGAAAGATATGAGATCAACATTAGGATCGTTTTTCAATATCCGCCTGAGAAAACGCTCGTCCCACGACGGACGACCGCAAACATGCATAATCCGTATCTTATCGCGCACCACCTTCACAAGAAAACTGACCTGATTGTTTTCGCTGATTGCCTCATGGGGCTGAACAGGAACCGAGACCGAATAGAGAAAGGTGCCGGTCGAAAGGGGCGTGAATGCCAGATCAATATGAAGTTCGCTTTCATTCCCTGTATCCAGGATCTTCGAAGAAATAATATCGTTTCCTTGTTTTAGGGTAACCGGAAGTCTGAGGTCTTTATAACCATGAATCTTTATAACGACATCCGCCCTCCATGGACTTCTTACAAAGGTAAAACTGTCATAGGAAACTTTACTGATGGCAATATCCCTGGCGTCCATGTTTCCCCCTGGAGAAAAGGTAAAAAACGGGGTTGACAGGTCTTTCACGAGATTTGAAATAATTTCATATTTATCCAGGCTTGAAGGAAGTTCGGTTGTGTCAGCGCCATCTGAAAAAACCAAATATCCCCTGACAGATTTACCTTCATATCGTTTTTTCAGAAGCTTCAGGGTCTGAGCAATGTCGGTATTTGCGCCATCGGGAACAATCCCCTTTTCGATATCATCATGAGTAATCTCCTTAATCGTGTCCGAGAAAGAAACGTAATCGACATCAAAATTATTCTCCAATTCCTTAACAAACGATGCATTATCATGAAAAAAATTCTTAACCAGCTGGAATCGGGTGATCCTCGTATCTCCCCCTTTCAGCGTCATACTCTCAGAATTGTCTATAAGACACACGACCTTGTTTTTTAACTTCAACACCTCCTTCTGCTCTATTTGCGGCTGAAGCAGCAGCATAACAAAAAGCGCCACTGCCAGAAAACGGAGCGCAAAAAGCACGGCTTGTTTGTTTCGCAAAGGAAGGGCTTTAATACCGCGCCAGGAAAAATAAAGCGCAGAGATCGCCAGACACAGAACAAGCACACGCAACCATACGCTTTCAATGCCCGTGAAACTGATATGCCATCGGGTAAGATTTTCCATATCCTCTAATTATCGTATTGGTACAAAAATACTCCCCAGCCAAACCCTCTCCTGCAAGAAGCAAGGGAGCTTTCCCTCCCCTGACTTCGTCACATGCTTAACCGAACGATGGGAGGGATTATAAGGAAGGGCGGCGATTTCTTGCCCTTTTGTAAGCCTTCGGCCCGTGAATAGTTGCCCCGCATAACCTTCATTTCGCCCCGTCTCTGGAGAAAATGCACTTTGAACAGCCTGTTCAAAACGATTTGCTCAGGAGGCCTGTCCGTCTACTTCTGTCTGTTTTTTGTTTTTGCCCTGGTTCGCAGCTTCTTCTTTTCCAGCGCAGCTAACCGTCTCAAGGTATTTGCTTCACTTTGTATATCCACGTACTTCTTGAGCAAATTTGACCATGAGATGTAGGTAAAACCGTTGGGGTTCATGTGTGCCAGACCTTTTCTGACCAGGAAGGCGTCATTTTCCCACATATATAAAAAGTCCTTTTCGATTCTGCTTTGATTTCCGTTCTTCGCCCAGAACTCTCCGTAAAAACCACCCAGGAGATCAGGGTATTTTTCCGCAACGGGTGCAGGTGCTTTTGGTCTGTTTTCAGGCATAGGAGAGAGTATACCCTCTTCGTAAAGGGATTTGATCGTGGCGTAGGCGTCGCTCACGTACTGAAAAACGGAATCTGATGCCTTGTCCATGGAGTCAAGATAGTCGAGGGAAAACCTCGGAGAATGACACTGAACGCAGACCTCAATCCACGCCTCTCGTCTTGACATTAATTCCTTGCTATTCTTTAGATAATCCGTCGGTTTAATTCCTTTAAAGACATTATCATAAAATAACACATCACCCTCGCCCATAATCGCCTTCCTGACCATATTGTGTGAATACTGCCCTTTGTAGTACATATGGCAGGATTGACAGGTGGGAGCAATATATTTCGCATCCTTTAACGGCTTGTTCCAATCCCAATTCTTACCATCGATAAGGTAGATAGAACCATGTTTGGAGTCCCGGTAAAATTCAATATCCGGATGATCTGGCCCGTTATGACAGGTTTGGCAGGCCTCCGGACGCCTGGACTCTGAAGCCCTGAAGGCGTGGCGGGTATGGCAACTGTCACACTTGTGCTGAATGGAGTGGCACATATCACAGCCCTGTACAATATTCTTATCTACCGCAGCCCATACATCCACGTCCAGATTGGCATCATAAGCCTTTGCATGGCTTTCCCTGCCGGGTTTCCAGTCAGGAATGCCGTATTGTTTTTCCGATTCGAACTCCTGGTATTCTTGCTTATGACATTCGCCGCACAAGGCAGGGCTCGGCATGGCCAGATCTTTTTCATGATCAAGCTTTTCCGCCCCAATCTTGCCGTGGCAATCGATACACCCCACCTTCGTGAGTTTCCTTCCCAGGTTTTTTTCTATTTCGGCGAGCTTCTCTTTCTGGTAGTCCAGTAGTTTATCCAGGTTCGCATGGCTACTTTCTTCCCATGCCTTGACCAGACCCGGGTTTAATGCCTTATGGCAGAGCGTACACTCATCTGCCTGATAAACCCCTTTTGGCTCTTCCGGCGGTGAATAAAAGTAGTTCGGAGCCCAGTATCTTTGGGTAGGAATTGGTTTCCAAAATTCCCCGTACGGGCCCACCCCTTTATCCAGTTTTTGAGCCTCAATTCCGCTGCAAAAAACACCACACAGTATTGCTAATCCAACGAATGACCACACACCCTTCATGTGCGCTTCTCCCCCAAGTCTAAGTCCACGAAGATACTTGTTCAAAACTTATTTGATCCATAATTATATCATAGCATTATACAGTCGCAAACAAATTACCTGCAAGCATTCCCTGTTTCTCCCGCAGCCCGTTAGCGACTCTCTCGTCTTTCTTAACAACGTCATCGTTGAAAATCTTCGGGGGATTTATACCGTTGTGACTTGCGGTCAGGCATTTGTGTGGTGCAGCATCTCTGCTCTATTCTGTTGGTTACACGAAGGATGCGCCCGAACAATTCAAAAAACTAAGTTGTCTGGGCGCTCTTTCGGTTACCTTTCGTATGCTTGCAGTATGATGATGAAAGGAGGTCATTAATGACAGATGTTGGTTATCGACAGTGTGACTCCTACTCAGGATTTCTGATAGCGCCTGCTTGTTTTCGTGGGCCAGAAAGTGCATTAGCATGTATACAAACCCATGTGGGGAAAGTGGCTTATTTATTACCTTTAGCCCGGAGAAAGAACAGATCTCCAATACGATTTAAACCATTTTGCCCGTTTTCCAAATCTCACATGCTATCAGGCAGCACTTTGCTTTTAATCAGGAAGTAAGTTATATCCTCGATTGCAGGGTGGCATGGACAAACTTGTTTGTCCATGTTGTTTGAATATACACATGGATTTGGAATATATCACACGGACAAAATTTGTTTGTCCGTGCCACCCGGTAACCCGCTGAAATAAATTGAAAATTCCGATGCAATTGAATTAGTTTTTTTCTTCTCAGGTTGTACCGGCTAACTCATTTTCTGGCACAACGTCTTCCTTACGTTTTTTATTTTCCGGTACACGAGCACCTGCTTCCAACATCTCTTGAAAAGCTTCTATTGCGAAGGGCGATAAGGCCGATCGGTTTTTTATTATTACTTCTGATAATTGCAGAACCGATTGAGATCGATTGAGTTGGCTCCCGCATCCAGCCATAAAACAGACTTCTCCATCCCTTCTTCAGCATTCAGTGTTTGGTTGACTTTTCCGGGAAATTTGGTTAAAAAATTGCGACATTGTGCCACACAAATGCCTGCTTTGCTTTCTGCAATTAAGAAGAAAACTTCACAGGATCGCCCCGAATAGGGATAAACCTACCCAATCCTCCCGGATCGGAGACGAGGGGTTTTTTGATGGCTATTTTAGATTTTTTGGAGAAAATATCAATGTGATATACTTTTCTTATCAATAAAATACCCCATGGGAGAGACGGTAATGACGAAAGAAGAACGAATGCAAAAAATCGAATCGTACGGCAAGGGATATGCCCTGCTTACGGAGGCCCTAAAACAGTTTCCGAAGGAGATGTGGTCGTTCAAGCCTTCGCCCGATCGCTGGAGCATCCATGAAATTATTGTCCATATTGCCGATAGCGAGGCAAACGCATATGTCAAATGCAGAAAATTGATTGCCGAACCAGGGAAAGCCATTGCAGCCTACGACCAGGACAAATGGTCTGCGGCATTTCACTACCATGAGCAAAGCACGGAGGATGCGTTGGAATTGTTCAGAAGACTTCGCCTCGCATCCTACAATCTTATTAAGACATTGCCCGATACCGTATGGTCAAACTCAACGGGTTCTATGGAGAATGAAACCGTTACTCTGGACGATTGGTTGAAGGTGTATGAGGAACATATACCAGAACATATCCGTCAAATGAGGAAGCGATATGATGAGTGGAGAAAGAATCGTTAACACCGAGACGGAATAATTGATGCCAAAAACCATCTTGATTATATCGGAATTTTTACTTTTTTTAAGCGGGCTACGGGGTGGCATGGACAAACCCTGTTTGTCCATGGTGTTTGAATATCCACACGGATCCGGAATGTGTCACACGGACAAACAGAGTTTGTCTGTGCCACCCTGCAACCAAAGGCATAACGGGACGCATAGGAATTTCAGAGTTTATTATTGTGCCATTCACTCGCCCGCAAAGACCTCCAATGCTTCGTTGTCATGCAACCTGACCCGTTCGAATGCCTCAATACTCTTGCCAAAAAGACTTATCCCATGTGCCATTGTAATTTCCTATGCCAGACCTGCCATCTTTACTCCTCCACCTCTCTTATACTGCACAAGTACCTTGATCTCCTTTTTGCACAATGAGTGAAACTTATAGTAAACACAACAAATACGTGCAGGTGTCCTTGCGAGGGCGGCAGCCCGAAGCAATCTCCAATGCCTGGGTTGTTTTGCGGAGTTCGCGCTGAGCGATACGGAATGTGCTCGCAATAACAACGTTCTTTTTACGTTCACCGCAGTATTACCGCGCAAAACCTTTCTTTTTTCACAAGTTTTTTACAGCCACCTTTCGCTCCTCCTTGACTTCGTCGTGATGGTTCGACAGGCTCACCATTCACGGCGCACATCCTGAGTCCGCTGAAGGATCAATCGAACGATAGGGGAGATTTAGTAAACTTTGCTGTGTTAGGTAACGTCTGGACGCTCACGCAAGGACATCGCTTGAACAAGGCGGAAAAAATCTTGTTGTAGAATGAAATTTTATGTTAGAATGCCTGCTCTATACTGGACAATGCTGTTTTGAGCAATAATAGCGCTGAAACGGGTGCCGTACGACGAGGAGAAGCGACGGGCCGTGCGGATTTGTTTCAATCCCGGGATTTATTTTCCGGGCAATTTCGTTTGGCGCAAAGGTGGCGTGGTTCAAAATGAAGAACGATCCAACGAAAACAATAACATACCCTGCAGAAGCCATGCTTAGTTTTCATGCTTTGCGTGATGACACTATGCTTATCCGGCTGGCAGGTGAGTGGAAAATATTCGGACAGTATCCTCCGGTTGACGAAGTTCAGAAACATCTCCGCTCTGGCATCCGCAAAATCACCTTCGATACAAAAGATCTGGCGGCATGGGACAGCAGCCTCATGACATTCCTTATAAAAACAAATACCTTGTGCATTCAGGGCAATATCGAGATTCAGAGGGAAGGTCTTCCGCAGGGCGTACAGAAGCTGCTCTCCCTCGCATCGCCTGAGCACCAGCGGAAAGGAATAACCAGGAAATCAGGAAAAAAGACCTTTCTTGAAGGGGTGGCTGATACAACATTTGATTTCGTACGGACATCAAAGGAGATGTTTGCGTTTCTTGGCGAGTCATCGATCGCTTTTGGAAAACTGTTGTGCGGAAAGGCGAATTTCCGCCGCACAGACCTTATGAATATCATTCAGGAGAGCGGTGCACAGGCGCTTCCCATTGTTTCGCTGATCAGTACGCTGGTAGGTTTGATCTTTGCCTTTGTAGGCGCTTTGCAATTGAAGCTGTTTGGCGCACAGATTTATGTTGCGGATATTGTGGGAATAGCCATGGTCAGAGTTATGGGGGCGGTTATGACCGGCATCGTCATGGCAGGCCGGACAGGCGCTTCATTTGCCGCTCAGATTGGTACGATGCAGGTGAATGAAGAAGTCGATGCGCTCAAAACCCTGGGGATATCACCGATGGAATTCCTGGTGCTGCCCCGCATGCTTGCCCTTGCCCTCATGATGCCGCTCCTTTGCCTGTACTCAGATCTTATGGGTATCATAGGCGGAATGATTGTGGGCGTATTCATGCTCGATCTTAATTTTATGGAATACTACAATCAGACAAAATCGGCAATTGCACTCACCCATCTCTGGGTAGGGCTTTTTCACAGCGCCGTGTTTGGCGTGCTGATCGCACTCGCCGGATGTCTGAAAGGAATGCAGTGCGGAAGGAGCGCATCCGCAGTTGGTACTGCCACGACATCAGCGGTAGTAACAAGTATCGTAAGCATCATCATCTCAACGGCAATCATAACCCTTGTTTGTGAAGTACTTGGCATTTGACCATGAATGAGAAGAGAGAAAATACCGGAGAGAAGGCAAAGATCGTGGTGCGCGACCTCGATATGGGATACGGCAGTTATGTGCTCATGCGTAATATGAACTTCACGGTGAACAGGGAAGACATTTTTATCATTATGGGAGGAAGCGGCTGCGGGAAAAGCACGCTTTTGAAGGTGCTTATAGGGCTGCTGGAGCCCTTGCGCGGGCAGGTATTGTATGACGGCGCAAATTTCTGGGAGGGGGACCCTCAGCAAAAAGACCTCATCATGAGGCGGTTTGGCATCCTCTATCAGAGCAGTGCATTATGGAGTTCCATGACGTTAGCAGAAAATGTTGCGCTTCCGCTCGAACAATACACGAACCTCAGCAAGAATCAAATCCGTGAGTTAGTCACGTTAAAACTTGCGCTCGTCGGACTCGCAGGATTCGAAGAATTCTATCCCTCGGAAATAAGCGGGGGGATGCGAAAGAGGGCTGGACTTGCACGAGCAATGGCGCTTGATCCGGATATCCTCTTTTTTGATGAACCATCGGCCGGTCTCGATCCGGTCAGCGCCCGGCTCCTTGACGACCTTATTATTGAACTCCGGGATAGTCTTGGCGCTACCGTAGTAGTCGTTACCCACGAATTACAAAGCATCTTTGCCATCGGGAACAACTCGGTCTTTCTCGACCCTGATACAAAGACAATAATCGCATCGGGTGATCCGAAAAGACTGCTTGCAGAATCCAAGGATCCGAAGGTAATGAGTTTTTTAACAAGGGGAGAAAAAACAGAACAGGGGGTGGAATCATGAGTAAGCCGGTAAATAAGACACTTATTGGCGCTTTTATCATAGGGGCCATAGCCTTGCTTGTTATTGCGGTGCTTATTTTTGGGTCGGGCAAATTCCTGAAAAAGACATTCCATGCCGTGGTATTCTTCGAGGGTTCTATTAAGGGACTCAATGAAGGCGCACCGGTTATTTTCAAAGGGGTGAAGGTAGGTTCTGTGACAAACATTCGTTTGGTTTACGACCCCGTCGATGACTCTCTCCGGATACCGGTGATCATTGAACTTGAACCGGAAAAAATCGAAAGGACTGACGTAACGGAACGGCATCCGGAGAAAAATTTAAAACTCTTAATAGAAAGAGGACTGAGGGCACAACTTCAGATGCAGAGTATCGTTACCGGCCAACTCATGATCGCCCTTAATTTGTTTCCTGATAAGCCTGCCAGATATGTTGGTTTCATAAAAGAATATCCGGAAATTCCAACAGTTTCCACTCCCTTTGAGGAATTAACAAAGACAATCGAGGATCTTCCTATTAAGGAAATTATTAAGAAGACAAATCTTACCCTGAATTCGGTGAGAAAACTCATTCAGCATATAGACAAAAAGATTGATCCCCTGATAACAAATATCTCAAAAACGTCAGATGTTACCCAGAACACCCTAGAGGCTATGCAAGACACTTTGAAGCAAACAGAAGAAACCCTTACGGTTTTTTCCGAAGCGGCCCGCTCTGCGAAGTCCTTAACAGAGTATCTGCAGCAACATCCGGATTCCATTATCAAGGGAAAACACCGATGATCCTGTCAGGATTTTAGAAATGGGTAATACCTGTAAAATTATCCCTGTCAGGGTTTAAAACCCTGACAGGGGTTGACTCACGAATCGTTTTTCTGGCGTGTTTTTGCTGGTATACGATACTCAAGAGGCTCACAATTTGTGATTTATAAACTTAATACAGACTTACCATAATCTCATGGGGTGGCACGGACAAGTTGTGCTTGTCTGTGTTTTTGTAATACTGTTAAATACCTGTGCTTTCAATGATCAGACCCGGGTTGTCTATCCAAATTTTAACACGGATATTTCACAAACGATGTCGTGCAGGCTCAACACGGACAAACGGAGTTTGTCCGTGCCACCCTCTTTATCAATCTGAATATTCCCTGATTGTGAACCCTTTAAGCATATTTGACAATTATGGATTTTATAGGGAGGCGTCCTCAATGAAAAAGCATGCCGGTTCATTTCTTGCTCGTTTTATCATGATGGGAGCGCTCGCCGTCATTATGGGATGCGCGAGTACTCCGCCATCAAGTTTTTATGTCCTGAATTCAATGGAAAGACAGGAGTCGCACCAGGAATGCCCGGATGCGATGCGGTATGTTACGATAGGAATCGGTTCCATCGAAATTCCTGACTATTTAGACAGGTCGCAAATGGTGACCCGGAGCAGTCGCAATGAACTGAAGGTTGACGAATTTAACCGGTGGGCAGGTTCTCTCAAGGAAAATATATCGTTGGTACTTGCCGAAAATCTCTCTCTCCTGCTTTCGACCGACCGTGTCTTTGCTCATCCGCGGGTGCCGGATGACGCTGTCAATTACTGGGTCCATGTTGAAATAATCCGTTTAGACGCCGTGCCGGGTAATATGGTTACCATGAAGGCGCATTGGACAATATTGGGCGATCATGGCAAAAAGGAGTGCATAACACGCACCTCAGAATGTACAGAAAAAATACGTGGGGATAGTTATGATATGATGGCAGAAACCATGAGCCGGACTTTCGAAAAATTGAGCCGGGAAATTGCTTCGGAGATTGCAAAGTTAAAATAGATTTCTTGTAACAGTTTAGTTTTTTAAAATATTTCAACAAAAACAACGTATTACCTGCCCCTACAATACAATAGTATTCATACAAAGAATATTTCAAAAACTAACGTGGTACGATTCTTTGAATATATAAAATGTCTGTCGTTTTTAATGAATCTAAAAAGGTTTCTTGAAAGGAGAGAAAGATGAAGAGAATGATGTATGCATGGGGTATGTTTTTGGCGACAACTTTTGCCACAAGTTCTGTTCTGGCCCAGAACTTGATTATCTACCCTGCAAAAGGCCAAAGTCAGGAACAGATGGAAAAGGATAAATTTGAGTGTTATTCCTGGGCAAAGCAACAGACAGGAGTTGACCCTATGGTTGCATCTACGGCTCCCCAAGCGGCGAGTCAGGAAAGTACTGCTGGCGGGGCAGTAAAAGGAGCGGCGAAAGGAGCGCTCGTTGGCGCCGGCATTGGCGCCATTGCGGGAAATGCAGGCAAGGGTGCTGCGATTGGCGCAGCTTCTGGTGGCGCATTTGGTGGTCTAAGAAGCCGAAATCAGAGGAAACAGGCAGAGCATGCGCAACAACAGCAGATATCCCAAACGAATCAGAGAATCAATGAATATAACCGCGCATACAGCGCATGTCTTGAAGCAAAAGGATATACGGTAAAATAGAGAATGGAGAAAACAATGAAAACAATACAATTCGTGATTTTAACTTTTTTATTTGCATGCTTCGTGTCAAAGGTATCCCATTCCGGCGATTTTGACGGATCCAGGCCGCTCCTGTTTTCGGTAAAAAGCATTCTTGAATGCACACCGAATGGCGAATCCCGGATGGTAACGGCAGAGGAGATGGAAATGCCGCAGTTTCTTATCGTTGATTGCAAAAAAATGACCATTAGCCCTTTGCCTCCGATTGCAGGCAGGCGCGATACGATAATCAAGCGTATGGAACGCATCAATGGGAAATTATTCCTGCAAGGGGCGGATGGTGGGATCGAGAATGTCCGGGATGGTGTTGGTTGGACGGCCGAGATTTCGGAGGATACGGGCAGGGCCGTAGTAACAGCATCAGGCGATGACGTGGGTTTTGTTATTTTTGGCGCCTGTCTGCCACGCTAGAATCTTCCAAAAAAATTAACGCCGTCAGGGTTGACTTACGGATTCACGAATTTTAAAGGTTTTTGTTCCCGCCTTTTCAAGGGAATACATGGACATTATCTATTTTAATATTTTAACCACAACGAAAGGAAAACCGTCATGAATAATAAAAACAGTGCACAAGACCATCTGGTGCTCAACTCCCCCGTAAAATTACCCGCAGAAGTTCCGCCGGTCCAGAAAAAAATGCCAATCATCGCGGCTGGTCTGTTCGCTCTGGCATTTCTTGCAGGCTGCTCCTCAACCAAGGTCACTAATCAACAGCAACTCGTGACCGGAAAGATTCCCCGTCCTGACCACATCATCGTATATGACTTCGTTGCCACGTATGGCGATGTCCCGGCGGACGCTTCAATTGCCGGTGAGTATGCCGAGCACGAAACACCACAAACCACTGAAGAGATCGAGACCGGCCGTAAGATAGGGTCTGAAATTGCTGCGGAGTTGGTAGAGGAGATTCGCAGTATGGGAATGCCGGCTGAGCGGGCTAATGCGAGAACAACGCCTCAGATGAACGATATTGTGATTCGGGGATATCTCCTTACGTTTAATGAGGGCAGCGCCGTCAAACGCATGACCATCGGATTTGGCTCTGGTTCGTCCAAGTTACAGGTGGCTGCTGAGGGATTCCAGATGACGGCTCAGGGACTGCAAAAACTAGGATATGGTACCGTGGAAGCTGGTGGCAGCAAAGGCCCGGGGGCTGCTTTGGGGGCCGCCGCATTCCTTGCCACGGCCAATCCGGCTGGGCTCATCATCAGTGGCGGGATGAAGGTATACGGGGAAGCGAGTGGAAAAGCCAAGATTGGGGGCAGGGCACAGCAGGCAGCCCAGGAAATCGCCAACCATCTCAAGATGCGATTCCGGGAGCAGGGCTGGATTGATTAGAAAACCAAACCGGTTTGATCCATTCGCGGGGTAGTATCCGTCATCGGATTGTCTCGTCAACAACAACAAACAGGCTGTTCAGCGCGTAAGGATTGCAAGAGGTGATAAAAGTCCCTTCCCGGGAGGGAATTGAGGGGTGGGTAAAAATGCTATTAAACTCCCGGCCTATGGAGAACAACCAGTCTGGCCGATCGACAATAAAACGAAGAAACAGTATCATCATTAATCATCGGAGAACAGCAATGGGTAAAATATTTCAGCCTTTCCGTATGGGTGTTGGTATTCTCATGATCGTTTATTTCGTTTCAGGTTGCATGCATTACCCCGTCAATAAACCCCTCGCAACGGTTGATCCTCATAGTGGTTATCGTGGAAAGTTCATGGGACAGCCGGGAAATTCCGATGAAATGCTCTTGTTTCTTTGCTTCTCAGGTGGCGGTACACGGGCTGCTGCCTTTTCGTATGGTGTACTTGAAGAGTTGAGAAATACAGAAGTGGCGATAAACGGTCAAAAACGGATGCTGCTCCATGAGGTAGATGGTATTTCTGGTGTGTCGGGAGGCAGTTTCACGGCTGCGTACTACGGCCTCTTTGGAGATCGTATCTTTGAGGATTTCGAGACAAAATTCCTGAAAAAGAACGTACAGGGCGGCCTTGTCCGGAGGATTTTGATACGACCTGATAACTGGGTGCGCCTCTCCTCTCCGTTTTTTCAGCGGAGCGACCTCGCCGCGGAATATTACGATAAGATCCTTTTTGAGAAAAAAACCTTTCAGGATATGGCGGCAAGGAAAGGCCCCATGATCCTTATCAACGCAACGGACATGGTAACGGGCATACGAGTAGCATTTAATCAGGATGCATTTGATGTGATCTGTTCTGATTTATCCGGTTATCCTGTTGCGCGGGCCGTAACAGCATCATCTGCAGTGCCCGTTGTCCTCACTCCCATTACCATACGCAATTACTTCAACGATTGTGGTTATACACTCCCTGAGGAATTAGAAAAGGTTCAGCGGGAACATGATATTTCGTCCCGGTCATTTCATCAGGTAAGCAATATAGGGGTCTATCAGGATGTTGCGAAGCATAAATACATCCATCTCGTTGATGGTGGCGTCTCTGATAATCTCGGCCTGAGAGCAGCCATTGATAGAGTGCTTATCTTCGGGAGTGTGTGGAATACGCTGAAATATCTGAATCTCGAAAATACCCATAAGGTGGTTTTTGTTGTTGTTAATGCAGAGACCGAAGTAAGCAGCCATTGGAGTCTCCTGGGTACAGCCCCGACGATATCCGCAATGTTTGGCGCATATTCTTCGGTGTCGGTAACGAGATATAATTACGAGACTGTCATGTTGCTGAGAGAGAGTTTCCGACGGTGGACGGAAGAGATCCAGAAAAACCGGTGCGGGGATGGCCCGATATCGACGGAACCTGGCGGTTGCGGGGATATAAAATTTTATCTCGTTGAGGTAAAGTTTGATGCATTACGGGACGAGGCAGAACGTCACTATTTCAAGAGCATGCCAACATCGTTTAAGTTGTCTGACAAGCAGGTCGATGATCTGCGGGATGCCGCGCATCGGATACTCGCCGAATCAGAAGAATTCCAGCAGCTTTTGGCGGAGTTGAAATAAAGGTATATGGCATCAGCATATGAAAGTTTTTGACGCAAGCGCTTTAGACTTTTTAATGAACGTTTCATATACGGATTTCATAAAAGCATGACCTGAAAATAGTAACATCAACAAATGACGTAAGGATAAAAATGTCATTGCGAGGGTTTTTTCCGAAGCAATCTCCTTTTAAAGCCTCGAGACTCAGTCAAAGCACTGGTTAATGGATAAAATATATTCTGTTTACATAATGACGAATAAAAACAACACGGTACTGTATACGGGGGTGACGAATGATCTCAAAAGAAGAGTATATGTGCACAAAGAGAAGAAGGTCGAAGGATTTACAAAAAAGTATAACGTGACCAAATTGGTATACTATGAACTATTTCGTGATGTGAAAAATGCCATATTCCGGGAGAAACAAATTAAAGGTGGCTCCAGGGCCAAGAAACTAGAATTAATTAATAGCACGAATGCGGGAAGGAAGGATTTGTATGATTGTTTGTGAGATTGCTTCGGACAAGACCCCCGCAATGACAAAGGAATAGGTTTTTTCAAAATACTACAATTAACGCATGTTATTGCGAGCGGAGCGAAGCAATCCATGCCTTATAGATTGCTTCGGGCTATCACCCTCGCAATGACATGGCAATGGGTTTTTCCAAAATACAAAAATACCAGGGAGGCGCTCATTTTAGTATAGTGTTTCATTAAAGGGTCTGCATTCGTTATAGTCATTGCGAGCGACAGTGAAGCAATCCCACCCTTGAGATTGCTTCGGGCTATCGCCCTCGCAATGACCGTGCAGGTATATTTATTACGCTCACTTTATATATACTGATTTCATACAAGCATGATCAGTAAATAGTAACATCACTAAATGACGTAAGGATAAAACTGTCATGACAATGAATTTTTCAAAAATACGAAAATAACAGGGAAAATTCCAATCCCGATTCTCTCATGATTGTGTGAATAAAATTATGAAGTGCACCTTAACAAAAGAAGTTTGTATGCGACGCACATTAACGGCTTTTCTCACGAGCATGCTTATTTGGTTGAATTTTTTGACTGTTTACACCTCCCGGGCACAAAGCATTTCTGATGATGCTCAAACTGCCGATCTTCAGAGAAAAACACAAAATCCCGTAAGCGGTCTGATCAGCCTGCCGTTTCAAAACAACACAAACTTCGACTTTGGCCCCGACAACGAAGAACAGAACATCCTGAATATTCAACCCGTACTACCTGTAAGACTGAATCAGGAATGGAACCTTATTTCCCGTACCATCGTCCCTTTAATTCAAATGCCGGAATTGATACAAGGCAAAGGGGATACATTCGGGCTTGGTGATATATTTCAGAGTATATTTTTATCCCCTGCACAGTCAGGCAGTTTGATTTGGGATATAGGCCCGGCCTTTCAATTTCCCACGGCAACAGATGATATCCTAGGTCAGGATAAATGGTGCGCAGGTCCTACCGCCGTCACGTTGAACATGAAGGGGTCTATGGTCTTCGGCGTTCTTGCAAACAACGTGTGGTCTTTTGCCAGCGCTGATAACACAGATAAACCCTGGGTGAACCAGATGCTCTTGCAGCCTTTCTTTAATTATAATTTTCACAAAGGATGGTATCTCACCAGCTCCCCGATCATTACTGCAAACTGGAAGGAAGATCATAATGAACAGTGGGTAGTTCCTGTAGGTGGTGGTGGAAAAATTTTTAAGATTGGCAGGCAATGAATGCACAGATACAGGCATTTCATTATTTAGAAAATCCATCAATTGGGCCTGATGGCTGGGTGCTGCGCGTGCAGTTCCAGTTGCTATTCCCGGAAAAAAATAGATAAATATATTTTCAGAAGAAAGGAGAATCGTATGATAAGTAGAAGGAAAACGACTGTTAGACGTATTGCCGTAAGCTGTGGATGCATTTTATTAGGAGTGGCTTTTTTGGGCATCCCCATGGGGTGCAAAACTGCCCCGGCGCCTGATTCAGGCTTTTTGAAAGAGTCGGAAAAAATGGCTCCGCATAAGGAGCGATTTCCTTTTGACAGGGTCTGGGTGAAACCAGACGTCAAAAAGGAAGATTATGATTACCTTGTAATTGCACCGGTTAACACGGATTATCTTATGGAAAATACGGGTTGGAAGGCTGCCAATCCCGGTAACGATGATCTTGAGGAAAGCGCTCGTAAACTTGCTCAATATACTGAAGAAACATTTCGTGAAGCATTTCAAAAAGACGAGAGGCCGGGAGTAAAACTAGCAACTCAGGCAGGACCTCGAACCGCAGTGCTTGAGCTGGCGATCGTGGAGCTGGTGCCGAGCAAGGCAGTTCTGGGCGCGCTCAGACTGGCTGCCCCTGCTTTCGGTCCTGCCGGAATACTGGTTGGAGGAGGGTCGGCTGCAGCAGGAGGACGGCCGAGCGTGGCAATCGAAGGAAGGCTGAAAGACAGCGTGACCGGTGAGGAGCTTTTTATATTTGCCGACCGCAAAGAAGCCCAAATGCGTATCATTGACCTGAAGGCGGTCACCTGGTGGGGACATGCAAAGGATATCATCAAAGACTGGGCAAACGAGTGCGTAGAACTTACCAAGACGCCAAAGGACTATCAGGTAAAGGAACGCGGATTCTTTACCTTAAAGCCATGGTAATACTGGGCGTGTAGTATCTTTCAAAGTCAATTTTAACATTTTTAGCAAATAGTATGAATACTTAACCCTGACAGGGTTCTCAGTCCTGTCAGGGTTGACTCACGAATTTGTGATTCGGACTTCGTCGTGTGCGCTCAGTCGAACGATTTTGTCTTTTCCGGTTCGTTTGGAGGTAGTAATTTCAATCTTCTGTACTTTCCCTCTATACATAGCGGCATAAATTTGCATCCGTCTGTCATTCCGGGCTTGACCCGGGATTCCGTGTTTTTCTGGATACTCGCTTCCGCGGGAATGGCATATTCGTACCGGATGAATGACGCTGTGTATAGAAAGAAGCCTCCCTGTTTCCCCCGGTAAACTGAGGGAAACAGGGAGGGATAAGCCGCCAAAGGTCTAATTTAAGGAATATATGATGATCAAAAAAATAGTTGTTGTAGTATTCTTTGCTTTGATAATGATAACGCCAGTACAGGCAAAGGAAATCGGCAGAGTGAACCTGCCAGATACGATCATGGCAGGTAAGGAACAGCTCATTTTGAACGGGGCAGGACTACGCAAAAAATATTTCATTAAGGTTTATGCAGGCGGGCTCTATCTCAGAAAAAAAGAGGGCAATGCGAACAAGATTATCCATGCTGATGAACCTATGGCGATCCGGATGCAGTTTATTTATGACGGAGTTTCCGGCAAAGAACTGGTTGACGCGTGGAACGAAGGATTTTCTAACGCCACCATGGGGAATCTCGGCCCTGTCAGGGAAAACATTGACAAATTTAATTCTTTTTTCACAGAAGAGGCCAGAAAAGGGGACATCTATGATATCATCTACACGCCGGAAGAAGGAGCGACCGTATCTATGAAAGGAAAACTGATGGGAACCATCCGTGGGCTTGATTTTAAAAAAGCCCTGTTTGCCATCTGGCTGGGAGAAAAGCCCGCGGATAATTCACTGAAACAGGGAATGCTGGGGAAATAGAACCTGCCGAAAATTCCGGAAAAGTGCATCTGCTATAGTCAGTGCCTTAAATAAATATGCATGAAATGTCATTGCGAGCGCCAGTAAAGAAAAACAGAAGCTTTCTCATAGCGATTATTTTGCCCCGGCGGATGTAACCAAATCGTTTTGCTTTAAAACAGGAAGGGAATATAAAAACCATGAAAACGAAAGGAAGGAGAATCATGAAAAACGTACAGAGAACGCTGATCCTTACCGCAGCCGTGACGGCGCTGGGCGTTATCACGATCGCCAGTGCACGGGCCGGAGCGCCGATTGCGACAGCGAATACGCTCGCATCTGATGAAAAGTCGGTTGCTCAGGCGGAGCAGAAGAAGACCTCTGCCGCAGATGTGCAGAAAAAGACGCCAGCCCTCGCCAGTTTGAAAACCCCAGACAATCTCGATCGTACAGTCTTGCCCATCCCGGAGCCGAAGCGTCCGGTGTACAAAGAACTCGATGCACGCAAGATAATGCCGCCACCCCGATTCGAGGTCAATGCCCCAGCCGGCGCTCCGAACGTGGTGATTATCCTGATCGACGATCTGGGTTTTGGCGCAACGAGCGCCTTCGGCGGTCCGATCCGCACCCCGACACTCGACGGTTTGGCCCAGAACGGATTGCGCTACAACAACTTTCATACCACCGCCCTGTGTTCGCCGACCCGGGCCGCGCTCAAGTCTGGCCGCAATCACCACACCGTCAACATGGGCTTCATCACTGAAATGGCGACATCCATTCCGGGAGCGACGGGTCAGATACCCAATGCGACGGCTCCGCTGGCGGAAATGCTGCGCCTGAATGGCTACAGCACGGCTGCATTTGGCAAATGGCACGAAACCGCCGCCTGGGAAACCAGCGTCTCCGGCCCCTTCGACCGCTGGCCAACCCATCAGGGCTTCGATAAGTTTTACGGATTCATCGGCGGCGAAACGAACCAGTGGGCACCGTTTCTGTTCGACGGAGTAGCCCAGGTTGAACTGCCGGAAGATCCGAACTACCACTTCATGACTGACATGACGGACAAGGCGGTAGCCTGGATCAAGTACCAAAAGGCCCTGACGCCAGACAAGCCATTTTTCGTCTATTTCGCACCCGGTGCCGTGCATGCACCTCACCACGTGCCCAAAGAATGGATTGCCAGATGGAAAGGCAAGTTTGACCAGGGATGGGACAAGCTCCGTGAAGAAACGCTGGCTCGGCAGATCAAGCTCGGCGTCGTTCCTGCAGGTACAAAGCTTGCGCAGAAACCTCCGGCGATCAAGGACTGGAACAAGCTGTCCGCCGACGAGAAGCGCCTGTTCGCGCATCAGGCCGAGGTATTCGGGGCATTTCTCGATTACACCGATCATGAAATTGGCCGGATGCTCAAGGCAGTAGAGGCAACCGGGCAGCTTGACAACACCCTCATCTTCTATATCGCCGGAGACAACGGCACCAGTGGAGAAGGTGGCGAGAATGGTATGTTCAACGAATACACCTACTTCAACGGTGTACGTGAGGATGTGCCCGACATGCTAAAAGTGCTCGACAAGTGGGGATCACCAGAGACTTACCCTCACATGGCTGCGGGCTGGGCAGTGGCGTTTGACGCACCGTTTGGCTGGATGAAGCAGGTGGCATCGGACTTCGGCGGCACCCGGAACGGCATGGTAGTATCTTGGCCCAGGGGCATCAAGGCGAAGAACGAGATCCGCCCCCAATTCAGCCATGTGATTGACGTTGCGCCGACTGTTCTCGAAGCTGCAGGCTTGCCGGAACCGAAAGTGGTCAACGGCACGCCGCAGATCCCTATGGAAGGCGCGAGCATGGCATACACGTTTGACAATGCCACGGCGAAAGATCGCCATACTACTCAATACTTCGAGATCGCCGGAAACCGCGCTATCTATTACGACGGCTGGTTCGCACGCACCATCCACCGGGCGCCGTGGGAGCGGGAGGTACGCAATCCCCTGCAAAGCGATGTCTGGGAGCTGTATGACACCAGCGCCGATTTCAGTCTGACCAATGATCTCACCGCAAAGAACCCGAAGAAGCTTTCAGAGATGCAGGCGCTCTTCATGAAAGAAGCTGAGAAGTACCATGTGCTGCCTCTTGATGACCGGCTGTTTGAGCGTGCCCTGGCATCAGCGGTCGGCCGTCCTGACCTGATGGCCGGGCGAACTTCACTAACCCTGGCCGAGGGCATGACCGGCATGATGGAAAACGTCTTCCTGGGCGTAAAGAACATGTCCAAAACCATCACCGCCGAGATCGAGGTACCGGCAGGCGGCGCGCATGGCACCATCCTCGCCCAGGGCGGCCGCTTCGGCGGTTGGGCCCTCTACGTCAAGGATGGCAGGCCAGCATACGACTACAACTGGCTTGGCATGAAACAGAGCAGCATTGCCGCAACACAGCCACTCGCTCCCGGCAAGGCGGTCATTAAGTTCGACTTCGCCTATGACGGCGGCGGACTGGGCAAAGGAGGCACGGGCACAATCTTCGTGAATGGCCAGAAGGTGGCGGAGGGACGGATTGAAAGAACACAGCCCTTAATGTTTTCAGCGGATGAGACTGCGGATGTGGGTATCGACCTCGGAACGCCAGTCGTCGAGAGTGTGGGGTCAGAGCGCAAGTCACAGTTCACAGGCAGTATTCCGAAACTGACGATCGAGGTTTACGACGCAAACATTAAGGCAGACGCCCAGGGGCAGGATGCGCAAAAGGAGGTTAACCGCGCGACCAGGTAACCAGGCGCGTGGCATTACCGTGGACAATATCTTTGCTGGATAAGTCGAGAATGATTAGGGTTGTGATTGTATGTATATCTCTTTTAATATCCCTTGGTTGTCACAAAACGAAGCAGGAATTTCCATCGCGGATAACAATAAACGCACAGTATGTTGGCAGAGAGAGATGCAAGCCGTGTCATGAAAACATCTCTGCACAGTATCTTGGCTCTGACCACGATCTCGCAATGGACTTTGCTACGGATGCAACCGTGCTCGGTGATTTCAACAACACCTCGTTCAATCACCTGGGTGTAAGATCAAAATTTTATAAAAGGAATGGCAGGTATTTTGTTTTTACCGAAGGCGACGGGGGTGTATTCCAGGAATTCGCCATTGCATACACCTTTGGCGCGCGGCCTTTACAGCAGTATCTGGTTGAGTTCCCTGATGGTCGTGTGCAAACCCTGCCTCTGTGTTGGGATGCGAGATCAAAGGAGCAGGGTGGCCAACGCTGGTTTCATATCTACGGCAACGAACGTATTTTGCCGGATGATATGCTTTACTGGACGAGAATTTCACAGAACTGGAACTATATGTGCGCTGAGTGTCACTCCACCAACCTGAAAAAAAACTACGATGCAACCACGGGCCGGTATAATACCACCTGGTCTGAAATTGATGTGTCGTGTGAGGCGTGTCACGGTCCAGGCTCATCGCATGTTGACTGGGCTGAGTCAGAGGCAAGGGGGGAGGATACGCAACGCTACACCGACATGGGCTTATTGATTCGCCTGAAGGATGAACATGGCGAAGCGGTGACCTGGGTGTACGACAAGAAGATGGCTACCTACAAACCGGGCACGACACAACGCAGACAGAAAGAGATAGAGATGTGCGCCCGATGCCACAGCCGCCGTGGGGTTATCAGCGAAGAGTATGTGCACGGAAAGCCGCTTCTTGACACCCATTATCCGCACGTGCTGGAAGAGAATCTTTACTATCCGGACGGACAGATTCGGGGTGAGGTCTATGAGTATGGCTCTTTCTTGCAAAGCAGGATGTATCGGTCAGGAATTGTATGCACAGATTGCCACGATGCACATAGCACCCGCCGCCGGAAGGAGGGAAATGAACTCTGCTGTTCGTGTCATCAGGCAGAAAAATATGATTCGCGTGAACACCATTTTCATAAGCCAAATTCAGCAGGTTCGCACTGCGTTGAATGTCATATGCCGGCCCGTACCTATATGGTTGTCGATCAGCGCCGCGACCACAGCTTTCGCGTCCCCCGGCCCGATTTATCGAAAAAATTGGGTGTGCCGAATACCTGCAACGATTGTCATACAGACAAATCGCCGGAATGGTCTCTTGGATATCTCCAAAAGTGGTATGGACAGACAAAGAAGGAAAGGCATTATGGCGAGATTTTCTGGGCTGCCAGACGCGGCGTTCCTGGCACTGATGTTGAGCTGATTCGGCTGGTTGAAGACAAGCAACTATCGCCTATGGTGCGCGCAACCGCTATTTCACTCCTGTATACCGTTCCTGATAAAGAGTCGGCGCCTGCACTTGGGAAAATGTTGCAAGACCCCGATCCGCTGATAAGGGCTGCACTGGTTACCTCCTTGGATATCTTGCCCCGCAATGACCGCCTTCCGTTCCTGCTGCCGGTGTTGCAGGATCCTGTGCGTTTGGTGCGCACCCTTGCGGCCCGCTCCTTAGCTGCCGTATCATCGGACTTTCTGACAAAAGCAGCGTTGTGGCAGAGAGAGGCTGTTGTCCGCGAATACGAAGAGACGCAGGTACTCAATGCCGATTATCCGGCAACGCTCATAAATCTGGGAAATCTTTACCTCGAGCGCGGCGATTTTGACCGTGCGATAGCCTCGTGCAAAAAAGCCATCGAAATTGAGCCCGCCTTCATCCCGGCGTATATCAACCTTGCAGATGTTTACCGCCTGCAGAATCGCGATGAAGAAGGAAGAATCATCTTACACAATGCCCTTGAAGTTGCACCAGAATCAGCGCCGGTACATCACGCTCTGGGTCTGTTGATGATTCGGGCCGGCGAGTACAAGGACGCCTTGCACCGTTTACGCAAGACGACGATTCTTGCACCGGAGAATGTGCAATACAGCTACGTTTATGGAATTGCCCTAAACTCACTAGGAATGTCAGAACAGGCAGTATCGGTTCTCAGAAGGGCATTAAATCGTAGTCCTTATGACCGTGATTTACTGGTTTCTCTGGCCACAATTCACCGGGACCGCGGCGAACATGAAAAAGCGTTGCAATATGCAGTCAGGCTAACAAAGAATTGCCCGGGAAATTCAAGTTATCAGCAATTGGAGCAGCAATTGAGGGCATTGGCTGCCCATCAGAGAGACAAACCAGACGGACAAAACTAAGCGTCCTCGGCTCAGCGGTGATGTAGTTGCAGGCTTCAGCCTGCATGGAACCCTTGACGGGCCGAGCATGATACACGAACCATGGCACAGGCCAAAGTCTGCGGCTACCAGGTTGAGATTTTTTAACATAAAAAAGAAACATTCGTATGAAAGGAGGAATAGTGGTGAACACATTTTGTAAAGTATGGGTAAGGGTGCTGATATTAGTAATGATGTTGCCCGATGCAGGCGCTGGGGAGATCCACTCCGTTGCGGATACTCCCAAAGAAAATGTGCAAGAATCTGTTAAAGCGACAAGTCAACCCTCCGGAGAAATGCCCCGGCTGGTTCCCTGGTTAGATTACACCGGCGGTCTGTGGCATAGCGCCGGACTGACAGGAGACTGGTTTGGCAGCCGTCAGCAGTTGATGGACAAGGGCATTCGGTTTGATATGAGCCTCATACAAACGCTTCAGGGGAACTGGGCGGGGGGAACCGATTATGATTACCCGTACCAGGGGAACGTGCGATACGGCGTGCAGATTGACACGGGCAAGGCAGGCTTGTGGCCGGGCGGTTTGTTTGTTGCTTGCGGAGAAACCCGGTACGGAAACAGCAACAGCCTGAAAACCGGTGCACTGCTTCCCGTCAATACGGCATCACTCTTCCCGGAGCCGGAAAAGGACATTACCGCACTGACAAACCTCTATTACATGCAATTCCTGGCGCCCTGGGTTGGCGTTATGGCGGGAAGGATGTCCCTGCGCGAGTCAAACATCTTTTCCAGCAATGAAACTGAGCAATTTATGAATACCGCTTTCAATTTCAACGCCGCCCTGGCAACCACGTTTCCGCTGGTCGCGCTGGGTGGTGGCGTTATTTTCCGCCCCGCCGACTGGCTTACGGTCTCCACTCTGGCGATTGACTCCGAAGGAACGGCAGATCACAGCGGGTTTGACACGGTCTTCGAAAGAGGAACCACGATCTATCAGAAAGCTGAGTTTATGATCAAGCCCTTTGGTCTTACCGGACACCAGCGTATTGGGTGGACCTGGAGCGACAGGAGTCGCATCCAGTTCGAACAGAATCCCCGCAATCTTATTGGGGCCATCATTACCAAGTCAACCGCAGGGCTGGAACGGAAGGGTCATGACGGATCGTTCTTATACGATTTTGATCAATATCTGTATATGCCTCCCGGCAAGAAAGACCAGGGATTCGGTCTGTTTGGCCGATTCGGGTTAACCGATGGCGAAGTGAACCCGGTTCAGGAGTTTTACAGCATCGGCCTTGGGGGCAAAGGGATGATTCCGGGTCGTGATAACGATAGCTTTGGGGTAGGATATTATTATCTGGCCATCAGCGACAAACTCCCCCGAGTCATCGAAAGGCGGACACAGGATGAACAGGGTGTGGAGCTTTATTACAATGTTGCCGTAACCCCCTGGCTGCATATTACCCCCGACCTCCAGGTTATCGAACCGGCCAGGGAAAATGTGGATACAACTGTTGTGGCGGGTGTGCGGATGAAAATCGATTTCTGAGAACAAAAGGGAAACGGGCAGACCGGAAAATCCCGAAGGGATGACATGATTATAGAAAAAAACGCACCACCATATTCAACCCCACAGGGGTGAAATAAGACGAATAATGAATGTACCATGCCACCCCTTACGGGGTTAACCGTAATTGCATGACAATATCGTATTACCGTATAAAATCTTTTTTTCGCAAGTTTATTCATAATCCCTTTTCAGGAGATATCGTTTTTTACGAGGGAAAGATTGCTTCGCGGAGTTTACACGGAACAAACCGGATGTGCCCGCAATGACAACGTGTAATGTGCCATCAAGGTGCATGGCCGGTGTCATTGCGAGAGCCTTTTTCGAAGCAATTCCCCCGCTTTCATAAAGAAAATTTGTCAGCGATGTGCTGCACCAGGCTATAATCATAACATCCCTTCGGGATTCCTGATTCCTAGGGAGGCTTATTGCTGGTGCATTACTAAGCTTTATCGGGCATTTTACCTTTCATATCCTGGGGAATATTGCAATAGCCTTTGTGGGCGGTGTAATACTTGTTGCAATTATTCGTTTTTTTCGCAGAAACTAAAGTGAGGTGACGATGATGTTTTGTTTAATTTTTACAGGCCGCTGTTTCCCTCCTTTTTAATGGGAAATTATATCCCGCAGTATCCAGTGGAAACAGGTTAAAGAGTTATAGGGTCGAAGCTTTGCTGACGAGGTGTAAGAGCGTTCAAATTTCATATCAGCACATACTTCGCACCTGCGTGTACCCGTAAAACCCCCCTGTCGAAGGAGAAGTCTATGAAAACCCGCAGCACTCTTTTTGATATTTCTTGTTTTGTCTTTGTTTTATTTTGTGTTTTTTCTGCATCGATTCGTTTGGAGGCAACAGAAATAGCCCTGCAGAAAGAAGGCGACATCTTGGGTACTTTTGCGGTCGGTAAAAATCCGGTACGGGCGCTCTTTGATGGAACATATATTTGGGTTACCAATATTAACAGTGACACGGTAACAAAGTTGCGAGCAAGTGATGGATCCACGCTGGGTAATTTCCCGGTAAGTTCCGGTCCATTAGATATGGCATTTGATGGGACAAACATCTGGATTACAAATGCCAGCAGCGGCAAAATAACAAAATTACGGGCAAGTAACGGTACGATACTCGGTACGTTTGACGCTGGTAATTTCCCTTTTGCAATTGCCTTTGATGGAACCAATGTCTGGGTAACAAATCAAAGTGGAAATACGGTGATGAAATTTCGTGCGGGCAACGGGGAAAAATTGGGTACGTTTGATGTGGGTACAAGCCCACGTGATATACTATTTGATGGAGAGAACATCTGGGTAGCAAATGCAAGCAGTAACGATGTAACAAAATTGCGAGCCAGTGACGGCGCAGCATTAGGCACTTTTCGGGTGGGTTTCGGGCCACGGGGCATTGCCTTTGACGGAGAAAATATATGGATATCAAATTTTAACAGCGCTAATGTAACGAAATTACGGGCTCACGATGGGGCAAATGCCGGCACCTATGCTGTAGGGGATAATCCACGGGGCATTATTTTCGACGGTACGTATATCTGGGTGACAAATTATAGCAGCAATACGGTAATGAAGTTGAGCATCAGCGATGGCGCTATCTTAGGCACCTTTCAGGCAGGCGCAGGCCCCTCAGGAATTACGTTTGACGGTAAGGATCTCTGGGTAATTAATTATTCTGACAATACGGTGATGAGGATGAAACGGGAGTTACCTTAACCCGAACATGTTGAAAAAGACAAAATCCCTGTCTGCCCCTGTCTCTCCGGCAGGCAGGCAAAGTACGAAATTCGTGAGTCATCCCTGACAGGGTTAATTCTATTCAGAGGTAATTCATGGATCGTAACAATTCCGTTTTTTAAAAAATCCCGGTAACATGAAGGTGCTGCCCTTTCTAAGAGACAAGGCGTTTGCTCGTATCAAACACACCCCAAAATCCTCTCTTTTTAGAGGGGAGAGCAAAAATCCCCTCTAAAAAGAGGGTCTGGAGGGTGTATCACAAGGCAGCAAATGTTTCATCTCTTACCGTGCACATAAAATACATTGGAAATTCCTTTCAAAAAGCTAAACGGTTACAGGGGATCTAATTTTTGGAGGACGGGCATGAACATAATTACGTGTGGCAAACGAATTCTTAACAGGGTCATAGCGCTTACAGGATGTCTGGTGGCAGTCATTTTCACGATCATCCTGATTCGCGGTTTTGACGCCCGGCGTATGCCGGATTTAAAGATATGGCACACGACGCGTCTGACTCCTGAATTCAATGCCCGAGATATGAAACCTGGCTTCACCTTTGAGGACTATCTTAGGCAGGAGGAACGACTTTTCGAGAATTTAACGGTACTGGTTGACCAACGAATTGCCAGAGAAGATCAACACATTCTCAACAGATATTTCACCGGATCCGTCTGCCATCCCGACCGTCAGGAAAAGAATTGGAACAGGACTTTCGAGCTCTCTCCCAAGCATCCCAAAGGTGGCGTTCTCCTTTTGCATGGATTGTCGGACAGTCCTTATTCCATGAAAGCCCTGGCGCATATTTTTTACCGGCAGGGGTATTATGTCCTGGTTCCCCGATTACCGGGACACGGAACAATCCCGGGAATGCTGAAGCGTGTCACGTGGAAGGACTGGGTAGCAGCAACGGATCTGGCAGTGCGACATGTCCGTTCTGTAACAGGCCCCGATTTGCCATTTTTCCTCGGCGGGTATTCCAATGGTGGATTGGTCGCCGTTTATTACACGCTGAGTAGTGTCAATGACGAATCAATGATAAAGCCCAAAAGACTTTTTCTTTTCTCGCCAGCCATTGGCATCACCCGGTTTGCTGCGTTCTCGGGCTGGCATCGGGCGCTGAGCTTTATCCCATACTTTGAAAAAATTGCGTGGGAGTCCATCGGTCCGGAGTATGACCCGTTCAAGTATAATTCGTTTCCTAAAATTGCTGGCCATCAACTGTATCAAATGATACAGTTGACACAAAAAATGATCGATCAGTTGAAGAAGAATGGAAAACTGGAACGGCTTCCACCTATTCAGACGTTTTCTTCCGTGGTTGATTCCACGGTTCTTACCCCTTCGCTGGTGACACACCTGTATAATCGGCTCGCGCCAAACGGACACGAACTGGTTCTTTTCGATGTGAATCGATTTTCTGCGCTCGAGCCCTTTATCAAAGACCGTCACGAGGCCTTTTTAAACAGACAGAAAGGAGCTTCCTCACTTCCGTATGCATGGACACTCATCACGAACCAGACACCGGACACCCTACAGGTCGTTGCTGAGACGCACAATACCGGGTCCGATGCCATTACCCTTGAACCCCTGAACCTTGAGTGGCCACGAGGGGTTTATTCCCTGTCACATGTAGCAATTCCATTTTCTCCCGAAGACCCCCTTTATGGCAATCGGGAAGACTTGAAAAAGAAGGGGCTTTTCATTTTAGGAATGGTTGAACCACGGGGAGAAAAAGGTGTTTTAGAAGTCCCTGCCGATCAATTAATGCGTCTCCGCTATAACCCTTTCTTCACGTATATGGAACGACGCATTATGGAATCGATGTAACAGGCAAATCGAAGGCTTGCCGGAATCGGAGAGTTTGGTTACAGACATTTATTGTCTTGGGGCAGATATTATCCGGTGAGTTATCAGACGATATGCCACCAGGGAAATCACCAGTCCCACAAAAAATAGTGCTATCAGAAGAGCGCAGGAGCGAAACAGTTTTACAGCAAGCGCATCTGCTTCTTTCCTCACGTGGGTGGCTGTATGCTCTAATTGGCCAAGGAGGCCGTTCATTTTTGATAGCTCTCCCTCAAGACTACGGAAAAGATCTTTTCGTTCCTCCGTGATACGATCAGGCAGAATTGCTACTGTCTGAGAAAATCGTTCTGTTGACGCGCTAAAACGGGAAATATCTTCAAAGAGTCCTTGGCTTTCAGGTTCCTGGAGTATGCGGTTATAAAGCATTTCCATCTGCCACCGCATGATAATGGGAAAACGCTCCATCTGAAACATGCTGCGGTCGGCAAAATCACGAAGCGCCTCTACTTCCCGGATAGCCGGATCAAGGCTGCTGAAGGGATCGAAGACCAGGATGCCTATCAATTCAGAACCCATGTTCGTTTGCTTGCCAACGCCAGATTTTGCACGAATATTTGTGTATTCCGCCAGGCGTACATTACCTACAAGAATACTTTTCGGATACCTTTCGTGACATGCATAAATGTATTTCCTGAGTTCGCTCAACTGTTCCCGGGTAAGATAGCGGCGCGCAATTTCCCACCCCTGCTGTTCCAGGCGACGGAAGGTGTTTTGCAGAATCTGGGTGTGGGCACCGAGCACATGCTCAACGGCATCGTCTTCCATTGCCATGCGACCAAGGGATACCATGGTCACCATGTCGATCAAATTAGCCTTTGGATTCGGTCCCGTGGCGATCTGAATTGCACTGGTACAGTAATGTATACGCCAAAGAGCAGTATCTACACGGGCCTGTGGTGTACCGGCAAGGCCTGATACTTTATACGTCATATCAGCAATCTTATCAAAAAATACTTCGGCAAAGTTGATAACTTCGGTGCGAATGATAGCTAACTGGGGATCAGGCCGGGGCGCAATGAATCTTTGTATCGTGCTACACCCCTGAAGTATGAACAATACAAACAGCGCTATTACCATAACCCACTGCATGCCTTGTATCTTTCGTACCATGATAATATCCCGGTATTTCATAACACAGCACCGCCGCAACCAAAAAAGCCCAACCACAAAGAACATGAAGTTTTACACAAAGATCGCAAAATTCCATGGATTATCCTTTTTGTTCCGTCTTTTAGTTTGGCAACATTAAAATTTATCCGTAATCCCCGTTTGTAATTCCCTAACTTCAGATCGGTAAGCGCCTGAGCAAGCTGCACGTTATTCCGTACGCCTACGCTTTTTATTTCGATCACCAATTTCTGTAACCACATTCTAATCTTGCGTCTTTAAAAAACAGCGACCCGCCAATTTTATAATACTTACACTCTTTGTATGCGCTTTCCAGCAGACCAGGGCCAGGCGCATTGTGAACTTCTATAGCCATTCCTGTTACTTTATGTACAATTTCATTTTCTGTCATTGTGTTCTTTGTGGCTACTCATTGTATCCCCTATGGTCGAGTCTTTTCGATTTTCAATTTCGATAACCTCCATCGTCTGTTTCGCTATCTCGCGCTCCTCGTCCGTCGGTATGACAAGGATCTTGACCCTACTATTCTCTGTCTGAATTTCCCTGATACCATTGTCCGCAGCGTTGTTCCTGCGCACATCTGGGATGATTCCAATGCCCGCCAGCCCCTCGCATGATTTATTCCGCACGATAGCAGAATTTTCACCAATGCCCCCTGTAAAGATGATAGCGTCTACGGAGCCAAGAGCGGCGTAATACGCGCCAATATATTTCTTGACCCGGTAACAGAACATTTCAAGGGCGAGCGCTGCCTGAGCATCTCCCCCGTTGGCGCGGCTCTGGATATCCCGCATGTCGTTCGTTCCGCAAATGCCCGTAAGCCCGCTCTCCCGGTTCAGAATGCCTTCAATCTCTTCAAATGACCTGCCTGTTTTTCTCGCCAGATAAAAATGAACAGCAGGGTCCAGGTCTCCGCAGCGTGTTCCCATAATGAGTCCTTCCAGCGGCGTCAGTCCCATAGAGGTATCTACGCTCTTTCCCTTTTCAATCGCAGTCGCGCTGGCTCCGTTGCCAAGATGAAGCGTGATGAGATTCAGCTTATCAAAAGGGATCCCCAGATAACGCGATGCCTCCTTTGCCACATACTGATGCGAGCTTCCGTGGAAGCCGTAACGGCGGACACCGGCCGACTGATACAGATCATACGGCAGTGCATAGTGAAATGCCGTTGGCGGCATCGTCTGATGGAACGCCGTATCAAATACGGCTACCTGCCGGACGCGGGGCAGGAGATCCTGCATCACTTTAATTCCCCGCACGTTGGCCGGATTGTGAAGCGGGGCCAGCGGAATAAGCTCCTCTATCGTCCTGAGAACCGTATCATCGATGATCACGGGTTCCCTGAACTTCTCACCTCCGTGCACCACGCGATGGCCAACAGCGAAGACCTCCGTCTCCATACTGCCAGATTGCGCCCGATTGCTTACTTCAAAAATAAAGGAGAAACCTTCACGATGGTCAGCAACCGGCCGTGTCTCAACAATCTCCTTCCACGTGCCGGAGGAACTGAGCCATCGGTGCTTCAACCTGCTGTCTGGTGTTCCTACACGCTCCAGAATCCCTTTTGATGCAGACGACAAGCCGTTCAGACCGAATGTTTCATATTTGATCGAGGAACTCCCCGAATTGATTACGATAACCCTCATGCGGTAGTTCCTCCGTTCTGCGACTGAATGGCAGTGATCGCTATTGTGTTCACAATGTCTCTAACCGTGCCTCCACGGCTGAGGTCATTCACCGGCTTATTAAGCCCCTGCAGGATCGGGCCAACAGCCACGGTATTAGCAGACCGCTGAACAGCCTTATAAGTGTTGTTGCCCGTATTCAGGTCAGGAAAGATGAATACGGTTGCATGGCCGGCGACTTCACTACCAGGAATTTTTGTCTTCGCTACACCGGCATCAACTGCCGCATCGTATTGTATGGGACCCTCGATCTTCAGATCGGGACGGCGCTCCCTTGCTATTCTGGTCGCCTCCCGCACCTTGTCTACCTCCGTTCCTTTGCCTGATTCTCCGGTAGAATAGCTGAGCATGGCAATAAACGGCTGTACGCCGAACATGAGAGCGGTTTTAGCAGAGCTGATTGCAATATCAGCCAGTTGCTCCGGGTTCGGGTCCGGGTTAACGGCACAATCTCCAAAAACAAGCACGCGGCTGGCAAGACACATAAAGAACACACTCGATACAATCGAACAGCCCGGCTTGGTCTTAATAATCTCAAAAGCAGGCCGGATCGTATGCTGGGTCGTATGCACAGAACCCGATACCATGCCGTCTGCTTCCCCGAAATAGACCATCATTGTGCCGAAGTAGCTGATATCGGATATGGTATCATATGCCATCTGGGGAGAAATTCCTTTATGCTTGCGGAGTTCGAAATAGGCATCGGCATAGGCCTGGCGCCGGGCAGAGTTTATAGGATCAATCACGGTTACACCGGGCAGGGAAAGACCAAGGTCGGCTGCTTTCTGCCTTATCTCCTGTTCATTTCCGAGAAGGGTGATTGAAACGACATCGCGCATCCTGAGGATCTCCGTCGCCCGCAGGATACGCTCTTCCGTGCCTTCAGGGAGAACTATATGCTTGCGATCAGATTTTGCCCGCCGGACAATCTCGTATTCGAACATAAGCGGCGTTACCCGTTCAGAATGGGCTGTTGATATGCGATCCATAAGCTCCCGGGAATTCACCTTTTCCTCGATAATGCCAAGCGCCGCGGCAATCTTCCGCGGATTGTCATAGGAGAGTACGCCCTCCAGAGAGCTTACATTCTGGGCGGTTGTATACGTGTCAGCAGGCACGGCAATCATGGGAACAGATGATTGCCGCAGTCCCTCAACGAGTCGCCATACCTGAGATGCCAGCCTGATCCCGCCGGTCAGTAAAATACCAGAGATGTGGGGGTACGTATTCGATGCATCGGCAAGGAAACTGGCAAGGATGATGTCAGAACGGTCACCGGGCGTTATAATAAGGCTCCCCTCTTCAATATGCTCCAGGAAGTGGGGCAGCTCCATGGCAGCAATCTTGAAATTCAGCACTTCACGGTTGAATCTCTCGTCATGTCCGCTCAGACGTTCAGCGCCAAGCGCCGCGGCAATTTCACCAACTGTCGGCTTCTCGAGAATCTGAATCTCGGGAAGCACATAGACAAGAATATCCGCAGGCACCACCCGTTTAAGCTCGTTATTGACGTCCTTAGCAAGATGGGCGGGAACGCGATTGGCGATCACGGCGAGCACATCGCAGCTTCGCTCTTTGATCGACTCCAGGAGTCCTTGCGTTGCCCTGACAATCTGGATGGCGTCCCTGCCGTACCCTTTAACAACAGGCAAAACGAAGCATCCGAGATTGTTCGCTATTTTAGCATTAAAGTCGAATTCGAGGGCAGTTGCCGGGCCGGTAAAATCTGAACCTGCACAGACGACAAGGTCATATTCCTCCTGAAGAGCACGATACTTCTCCAGGATCAATTTCAGGAGATCGTCACTCCTGTCCTGGAGAATCATCTCCCGCGCAACCTCATAACTGCAGCCATATACCCTTTCATAGGGAATCGCAGGATCATACCGTCTGGTGATAAGGGCAGTAATGGGGTCGGGGTTTTTGTCGTCCAGGACTACGGGACGAAAAAAGCCAACCTTGCTCCTCCGTCCGGAAAGAATCTCCATTATCCCGAGAACGACAACCGATTTGCCGCTCCGCGGCTCAGCGCTGGTGATATAGATACCTTGATTCATAGCCATCTCCTGCCCTACCGGGCATTTTACCGTAAGTTGTATACTCCGTTACCGGCATATTCTCTTCTTTCCTTTACAGTCTTTTGTGATATGAGACACCATACGGGCTTTAGACCACTCATGAAGGTGGTAAGCCTTTAAAACCTCAGAAAGGAGGCTGTGTGATAAAGTATATAGGATTGGATGCCCATTCGTCAACATGCACCTTTCATGTGGCAGATGAATGAGGATACGTGATGGACGAAGATACGGGAGTGAAAAGATTTGGGGAAACAGGATATTAAAGCCGTATACAAGATGGCGGGCATTCGGTCTTACAAGGGAAGGGCGGTTTAAGGAACTATTATGATACCTTGCAATTGATCGGAATAATATTTCTTTTAATTGTAACGCCACGCCATGATAACATAAAAAACACAAAAGCGTCTACGGAGCCAAGATTTGAAATTCCTTATCATATATTTATACTGATGCCACCATTTTAAAAAGTTAGTAGTAATTGCTTATTTAAGCAACAACATCAGCACCTATTTTTTTCTTGACACCACTGTTCTTTTTAGCTTTCATATGCTTACTCAACAGTAATTATGTGCATGATTTTGGTACATAGACAAAAAACATTCCGATAAGGGCAAACCCTGAGTGATCAGGGAACGCAAAGTAATGGGTCTTGCGTAGAGACGTATGGCCATACGTCTCTACATCTGATAAAAAGACAGCCTTACTGCCGAAGATGTTTTATGAAAACATTTTTGCAGTAAGGCTTTTTTGTTTTATTCACACGGTTCTGTGGTAGGGTGGATTAAGCGAGAGCGAATCCACTCATGAGTCCCCTCTCGGGAGGGGGTTGTGGGGTGGGTAGCGTGAAGGTGGATTCGGCGTAAAAACCAACGCCTTAACCCATCCTATAGTATTACCCTGTAAAAACATCTTTTTTTTTGCAAGTTTTTACAACCCCTTTATCGTTCGACTGAGCGTTCGTCTGAGCTCACGCTGAAGGCTCAGGATGACCGTCATGGTGAGCCTGTCGAACCATCACGACAAAGTCCCCTCCTTGCGAAGGAGGGGAAAGAGGGGGGGTTATCTTTGATTGCAGACGTGCTGTGTTAGGTATACCTTGATTGTATAGGAATTTTCATTGTATTTAAGCGGTATTTGGGGTGGCACGGACAAACTGAGTTTGCCCGTGCTACCCTGATGCTGAAGAGTAGTTGAGCAGCGCAGACAGTATATCGCCCGCTTGTATGGGAGATTTTTTATTTTTCTGGTCTCTTGGAAAAGGAGGGATTGTGAAATGGAACATATGAATATGCAGAAGATGCGGCACGAGGTCTTCATGTGCGCAAAAGGGGCAAGGTGTTCCGGTATTGTATCATGGCATCTTTCCTGTTTGTTGCGTCAATGATCGTGGATACTGCATTGACATGGGCATCGTCCAAACAACAGCCCGCATCCGCTTCTGTCGCTGACCCAAATCCACAATCGACCGGAGATGCTGCGCCATCACGGGTCATGGAGACCTACGGCAAACTACCGTTGTATTTCATCCTGAACGACGGCCAGATGGCTGAAGAGGTGAAGTTTTACGAGAAGGGCAGCGGGCATGCCGCCTTCTTTACTGAAAGAGGCGTAACGTGGTCGTTAACGGGAAAAGAGGAAAAGGAGGCGGGCAGCAGAGATGAAGAAGGATATAAAGCGGTAACGGCGGACGGCACGGCCAAATCAGGTCTGCCCGCGTTGCAGGAACAACGATTGGCGGCAGATGACAACAGGGATGCAGCATCGAAGAGAGAAAGACAGCGCCTCGAACGTTCAATGCATAACACGGCAAGGCCTCAACTCATCACCATCGTTCCCCTGGGCGCAAAGAAGAATCCGGAGATCGTGGCGGAAGGTCAGCAGGAGTGCAAGGTCAATTACCTCATTGGCAACGACCCATCGAAGTGGAAGACCCATATCCCCACATATCAGTCGGTCGTTTACCGGGAGCTTTACAAAGGCATCGACATGAAGTTCTACGGGAACAACCGCCAGATGGAGTACGACATCATCGTAAAGCCGGGCGCAAGTCCGTCCCGTGTGCAACTGTCCTATGAGGGCGCAGAGGATGTGAGGATTCATGACAATGGCGATATGGAGATCGTCCTGGGATCGTCTCTGAAAGAAGGGGCGCGGCGTGAATCAGGCGGCGAGAGACAACCCCCTGAGTCCCCCTTTTTTAAGGGGGAAGCTGGGGAATCCCATGAAAGAAGCGAGCGGACGATCCTCCAGAAAAAACCGTATGTCTATCAAATCATCGATGGGAAGAAGGTAGAGATTGAGGGGAGGTTTAGAGTCCTGAGCGCAGGACATGGGGATAAGAACCGAAAATCCGGGGCCAATAGTGGATGGAACCCGACCGGGAACCGGGCCTCATCGTTCCTGTATGGTTTTACCGTCGCCTCGTACGACAAACGCTACCCGCTCGTCATAGACCCTACCCTGGTCTACTCCACATACCTGGGGGGAAGTGGTTACGATGAAGGTAGAAGTATAGCGGTAGACAGCGCCGGCAATGCGTATGTGACGGGGGCTACATATTATTCTCTCGATTTCCCAACGAAAGACGCTATATATGGAAGCTACAATGGTGGTGAATCCGATGCCTTTGTGACAAAGATCGATGCATCGGGGACAAGCCTTTCCTACTCCACGTACCTGGGGGGAAGTAGTAGCGATGTTGGTGAAAGCATAGCGGTAGACAGCGACGGCAATGCGTATATAACGGGGGATACGAAATCTTCCAATTTTCCAACGAAAAACGCCATGTATGATATCTTTAATCGTGGTTTTTACGAAATACACACTGTGATAATCGATGCCTTTGTGACAAAACTAGATGCATCGGGCGCAAGCCTTTCCTACTCCACGTACCTGGGGGGAAGTGATTTGGATGAAGGTAATAGCATAGCGGTAGACAGCGACGGCAATGCGTATGTGACGGGGTGGACATACTCTACCGATTTCCCAACGGAAAACTCCATGTATGGAACTAATGCTGGTGATGGCGATGCCTTTGTGACAAAGATAGATGCGTTGGGCACGAGCCTTTTGTACTCCACGTACCTAGGGGGAAGCCATGATGATGGTGGTTCTGGCATAGCGGTAGACAGCGACGGCAATGCGTATGTGACGGGGCAGACATACTCTACTGATTTCCCAACGGCAAACGCCATGAATGGAAGCTTGAATGGTTCTTCCGATGTCTTTGTGACAAAGCTAGATGCATTGGGTGCGAGCCTTTCCTACTCTACATACCTGGGGGGAAGTGATTGGGATGATGGTAATAGCATAGCGGTAGACAGCGACGGCAATGCGTATGTGACGGGGACGACAAAGTCTTCCGATTTCCCAACGGCAAACGCCATAGATGGAAGCTTTAATGGTGGTGATTACGATGTCTTTGTGACAAAGCTAGCAGCATCGGGTGCGAGCCTTTCCTACTCCACGTACCTGGGGGGAAGTGATTGGGATGAAGGTAATAGCATAGCGGTAGACAGCGCTGGTAATGCGTATGTGACGGGGTGGACAAAGTCTTCCGATTTCCCAACGAAAAACGCCATGTATGGAACCCATAATGGTGGTTCTGACGATGTCTTTGTGACAAAGATAGCAGCATCGGGCGCGAGCCTTTCCTTCTCCACGTACCTGGGGGGAAGTGGTTGGGATGAAGGTTATAGCATAGCGGTAGACAGCGCCGGCAATGCGTATGTGACGGGGTATACAGAGTCTTCCGATTTCCCAACGAAAAACGCCATGTATGGAACCCATAATGGTGGTTCTGACGATGTCTTTGTGACAAAGATAGGAGCAGACGCAACGCCTACGCCTGTTGCTACACCAACGCCATTGCCAACTGTTACAGCTACGCCAGGCGCACCGACACCCACGCCTACGGTAACGTCAACCCCAGGCACGCCAACACCAACGCCATCGCCAACTCCGGAACCTTGCAAACCGAAAAAACTTAAAGTGAGTCCAAAACCTTTAAAACTTGCAAGAGGGGCGAGTGCGCAAGAAACCGTGACCTTGACCTGCAAAAAAGGTTTACCATCGGCAAACCGTCTGGTGATGGCTAAAATCGTGAGTGGCAAAAAACGCGTGACAGTTTCGCCAACCATGATAGAGACTGACGAGAATGGTCAAGCCACGTTTACGATTACCGCAACCGAGAAGACGGGTGATGCAGTAGTGCGATTCAAATATAAAAACCTGATACGCGATGTAACGGTGAAGGTGAGAAAAAAGTGATTATTCCGTCTACTTTTGCTCAGATTCACTACGAGCGAACAAACTGTTGATTCTGTAATTCCGCAGGGAGTGTCATGACGCTATTCATTTTTGCGTTATTTCACCCCCACGGGGTTAAATATGATCGTACGTTTTTTTCTATAATCATGTCATCCCTTCGGGATTCTCCCGTCTGCCCGTTTCCTCTATTGTATCCCTAGTATTCTAAGAAAAGATTCTCTGTCATCAAAAATTTTTTTAAAGGGATGAATGCAAAAAACGTTTGTCATTTCCTATGTCCCGCAAGCCAACAGACAAGGATCACCAGTGAGCGCGACTGAACGGGATATACTGCTTCCCTGACCACCGCCGCTTCATCCCAGGAAAGGATGTCGTCCGGCGATTCACGAGCGGTATCGATCCACCGCCGCCAGACTTCGTATTCAGACTCATAGACAGGGGGGATTTCGAATTCCATATCTTTCCAGTACGCATTAATCATTATGTGGAACATGAAGCTGCCTCTTATACTCTTCACGGTCAGGGCAATGATGTGGGAGTCCACCCCCCAGTCGGGTTGATTGAGCTTCACTCCATGCCAAACTATTTTTGTCTGCTGAAGAAGCTGGTTTAAAGACAATCCGGAGTCATCCAGAGACACATCACGCTGCAGTCGGGCAGCGATGAGGCGTTTGACAAATCTGAACATGCCGGCATGTTTCTCAACAAGCTCCCAGTCGAACCAGCTGATTTCATTGTCCTGACAGTAGGCATTATTATTTCCTCGCTGTGTCCGCAAAACTTCATCCCCCATAAGAAACATCGGTGTTCCTACTGCAAGAAGAGTGACCGTAAAGAAATTTTTTATCTGACGGTATCTGAGCTTCCCGATCTGAGGATTGTCCGTTGAGCCTTCAATACCGCAGTTCCAGCTCCGGTTGTCATTGTTACCATCCCGATTTTCTTCTCCGTTCGCCTCGTTGTGTTTTTCATTGTAAGAGACAAGGTCATTCAGGGTAAACCCGTCATGGCATGTTACGAAATTGATACTCTGTTCGGGTTCCCGCTCTTCATGTCCATAAATATCAGGACTGCCTAACAGCCGGGATGCGAATTTTGAAACGGTATTGTTATCTCCCTTAAAAAAGCTTCGCACGTCATCCCTGAATTTTCCGTTCCATTCCTTCCAGCTATCTCCAACGAAGCTGCCCACCTGGTAGAGCCCGGCAGTGTCCCATGCCTCGGCAATAAGCTTAACACCGGACAATACCGGATCTGTCTCGATATCCCAGAGAATGGGAGGATTCGCAAGTGGCTGGCCATTTTCATCTCTGGTGAGAATTGAAGCGAGATCAAAACGAAAACCGTCTACATGCATCTCCTGAACCCAGTAATGAAGGCTATCGATGATCATCCGTCGGACATAGGAACTTCCCGCATCGAGCGTATTGCCGCACCCTGTATAGTTGCTATAATATTGCTTGTCGGGTTCGAGTATATAATAGGCATCATTTTCGAACCCCCGGAACGATAGTGTCGGTCCTTCATGATTACCCTCGGCTGTATGATTATACACGACATCGAGGATCACTTCGATCCCGGCGCGGTGGAGCGCCTTCACCATATCACGAAACTCATCGATCGGTCCCAAAGGGTCTTTGTCCGAACTGTAGGCAGGATGGGGTGCAAAGAATGAGACGGGTGAATATCCCCAGTAGTTCTTAAACCCTGCTGGTGCATCCTGATTGTCGTAGTGATATACCGGCAGCAACTCAACCGCGGTAATACCAAGGTCCTTAAGGTAAGGGATTTTTTCAATCATGCCCGCGTAGGTACCCCGTTTTTCCGGAGAAACACCCGAATTTGGATGAGCCGTGAATCCGCGAACATGCATCTCATAAATAATCGTACGCGCAAAGGATTGTTTCAGGGGTTGATCACCTTCCCAATCATACATGCGAGGGTCGGCTACCACGCTCTTCATCGCAACGCCACAATTGTCGCCGGGCTGACTTGCCGCGGCGCGGCTATATTTTTCAGGAGTGACAACTGCCCTGCCGTAAGGGTCAAGCAGCACCTTTTTCGGATCGAAGCGCATGCCGCGCTCAGGCATATAGAGACCGTGGACGCGATATCCGTAGATCTGGCCCTGGCCGATATCCGGGACAAAGGCATGCCAATAATGGTATGTCCTGTTCTTCTGTGAATCCAGCAAAATTGATCGGGAAGGACGGCTGTCTTCTGCATGGTTAAACAGCAGCAACTCTACAGAGGTCGCGCTCTTCGAAAAGACACTAAAATTGATACCGCCCGCTAATACCGTTGCGCCGAGGGGATAACTATTACCTCTCGTTCTGTCGATCATGGCGCTTTCCCCCCTCCTTTAGCCGGTTTAATCTCCCAGATAGTATCGCAGTATTCCCGTATCGACCGGTCTGACGAAAATCTCCCCATTCGCGCCACGTTCAGAATTGACATGCGCATCCAGCGCTCCTGGTCGCGATACGCCAAACCCACGCTATCCTGGCAATCGACATACGACTGATAATCGGCCAGGAGCAGGAAAGGGTCCTGGTTCAGGAGGTTCTCCACCAGAGGTCTGAAGAGTTCTGCATCGCCACACGAGAAATGCCCTGACCGGATCTGATCGATAACCTCCCGAAGGTGCGGGTTTGAGTTATAATAATTCTTGGGATGATAACCCTTCATCTTCTGATCGATCACCTCGTCAGCGGTGAGACCGAAGAGGAAGAAATTTTCCTGACCAACCTCCTCACGGATCTCAACGTTTGCTCCGTCTAGGGTACCAATCGTGAGGGCGCCGTTCATCGAGAATTTCATATTGCCGGTGCCCGAGGCCTCTTTACCTGCAGTTGATATCTGCTCGGAAATCTCCGCAGCAGGATAGATATGCTGTGCATTCTTCACATTAAAGTTCGGGAAGAAGACTACCTTTAGCCTTCCTGCCACATCCTGATCTTTGTTTATCACCTCAGCAACGGAATTGATCAGCTTAATGATCAGTTTTGCCATAAAATAGCCGGGTGCAGCCTTTCCTCCAAAGATAAAGGTGCGGGGAACGATCTCCTGTCCCGGGTCCTTCTTGATGCGGTTGTACAACGTGATAATGTTAAGTACGTTCAGATGCTGCCGCTTATATTCATGAATCCGTTTTACCTGAATGTCGAAGAGCGAATCAGGATTCGTCACAACACCAGTCCTTTCCTGTATGATCGCAGCTAATCTGGATTTATTTTTACGCTTGACCTTTCTCCATTCCTCCCGGAATTCCGCATCGTCTGCCAGGGGCTCTATCTTCCTGATTTCATCTTCAAAATTTTTAATCCATCGGTCACCTATCCTCCTGGTAATCAGAGCCGTGAGTTCCGGATTACTCAGGGCAATCCAGCGTCTTGGGGTTACACCATTCGTCACATTTACGAAGCGGTCAGGGTAAAGAGTGTGCAGGTCTTTCAGAACGGTTTCGATAAGAAGTTTGCTATGCAAAGCTGACACCCCATTAATCCGATGACTTCCCACAGCAGCAAGATGCGCCATGCGGATATACTTCTCGCCGCTCTCGTCGATGAGCGAAAGACGGGCAACCAGATCGTCATCTCCGGGATTTCTGAGGCGGATTTCATTGAGAAATCTGCGGTTGATCTCATAGATGATTTCGAGATGACGCGGGAGCGTACGGCTGAACAGAGGCAGCGGCCATTTTTCGAGCGCTTCGGGCAGCAGGGTATGGTTGGTATATGCCATCATTTTCCCGGTTATCTGCCATGCCTTGTCCCAATCCATCAGATGCTCATCCACCAGGAGGCGCATGAGTTCCGCTACGGCGATTGAGGGATGGGTGTCATTCAACTGCACGGCAAAGCTCTCGGGAAGTGTCTCAATGCCTTTTCCCCGAACAAGATGAATGCGAATCATATCCTGAAGTGAGCAGGAGACAAAGAAATACTGTTGAACAAGGCGAAGGGTCTTTCCCGTTTCAGGTTCATCGTTTGGATAAAGAACCTTGCCTACCGTTTCGGAAACGATCTTCTCATTCACCGCCTTGTAATAATCACCATCGTTGAATGCCTGAAAGTCAAAGGATTCCACAGCCTCCGATTTCCATAGCCTGAGTATGTTCACCCTATCGTTATGGTAGGACAGAATCGGCGTGTCGTAAGCGAATCCCTTAACCACATGGTGTGGAATCCATCGAACCCGGAAACATCCCTTGTCATCAAAATAGTGCACCGTTTGCCCGCCGACATTCACCTCATAGAAGATCTCCGGCCTGCTGATCTCCCAGGGATTACCAAGGGAAAGCCATTTATCGGTCTTTTCAATCTGCCGTCCGTCATGAATTTCCTGATTAAAGACGCCAAACTCATACCGATTACTATATCCGATCGCCGACACATTCAACGAAGCGAGGGAATCCATGTAGCAGGCGGCAAGCCTTCCGAGACCGCCATTGCCAAGACCAGGTTCCGCCTCATTCTCAAGCAAAACGTCCAGCTCCAGACCAAGTTCTTTCACTGCCCCCCGCATCGGGCCGGTAATCCCCAAATTCATGAGATTGTTACCCAGGTGCGGCCCCACCAGGAATTCTGCCGAAAGGTAGCTAACAATTCTCATCTCAGAGCTCCGAATGCCTTTGTGTGAGCGGATAAAACGACTCAACATCCTGTCTCGAACCGTATAAGCTACGGCCATGTACCAGTCATTCGGTGTGGCAAGTTCCGGCGTTCGCCCCTGAATATAGTAGAGATTATCAAGGATTGCCTGTTTCAATGAGGCAACGCTTGTCCCGGTCCTGGTGTTCTCCCCAATAGTAACTGTCGATAAATCGCGTCTCTTTTTTGATCGTTTTGCCATGCATATCCTCTTTTATCAATGATAAGTTTTCACAAAGACAGCCTTCTGCATGAATATATCGTATTACCACATAAAGCTTTTCTTTTTTGCAAGTTCATTAACAATTCACTTCCCTCCCTTTCCTAAGAGGGACTTATTTGTGGCTGTACACTATTGTTCAATTTACCATTTTAAAGAGCGTCCTTCAATGTTTTTTACCTTCCGTGACCGGAGATTGCACCGTAGCCGAAACTAGCAAGATAGCTACTGCCAGAAATTCCTGGCAAATCCTATTCGTTTAGACGCAATACCCGATTTTTTGAAAAATCCGTAATTCAAGTGATTTCTCCCCTCTCTCCCCGTGCAGTAAGACACAAGAGACTTGGGTTTTCCTCACTGTATATTCGGGATATAATAGCACTCCTGAAATGATGTCATTATTATAGGATTGCACGGCAAGAAGCAACCAAATCCCGCCTATCATGGAAAGCTAAGTAGGATGTAAAAAACTTGTGAAAAAATTTTACGTGATTATGCAATAAGTTGCTATTGCGAGCGCACGGCGCTGTATGACATCCCATACCTCGGAAACGATGAACTCAACACCTTTTTTGACACAGTCAGCCACCAAACGCTTAAGTCTGATTTCCAGCATGAACAGGTGATCACTGCGATGATAATCCCCTCCCGGACTGTGATAAGGTAAAACCAGAAAAGAAGAATTATGGTGCACAAAGGCTCTGAGAGGACAGGTCTTTATACACCCCTAATCCATATATGGTAAGTTAAGAATCCAGAAGCACCCACAAATCCCTTGTTCTTGAACAAATACCTTACCAGATGACCGGTATTTGTCAGTGGCGGGGTTTAGGAGTGGGTTAGACCCTTTCGCCGCTTTAACTATCCTGTTGTTTTTTAGGGGCAGGTTTGAAACCTGCCCCTACATTGTTGATTCAGGAACTCCTGGATTTTATTTTGACAATCATGGTATTCCGAAGAATTGTCTGGAATCTACTTCGTCACTGCAATTGATTTCCGGAAGAGCACCAGGCTATACGCAAAAAACCCGAGACCGATGGCAGTTACCACGAGGAACTGCAACCACACCGCACTCAAACCGCCGCCGCGATAAATGATTACCTGCGAGAAGCTGACGAAATGTCGTGTAGGCAGGAAAAATGTTATGTACTGCAACCACCTGGGCTGGCTCTCGATAGGCGTTGTGCCGCCGGAAAGAAGCTGCATCAGGACGACTACCAGGACAATCAGCAGCGCAAACTGCGCCATGGACCGCGAAATCGTGCCCAGGAATATCCCCAGTGCCGTCGTGTAAAACAGATAGAGCACCACGCCACAGAACCACAGCGGAATCGATCCGGCAAACGGCACCTGCAGCACAGCCTTCACGATCAGAAAGAGTGAGAAACCTGTGGCGACGAGAATCATCAGGCCGTTCGCCCACACCTTCGCCATCGCAATTTCGAACGCAGAAAGCGGCATCACCAGCAGGTGTTCCAGCGTCCCATGTTCGCGTTCGCGGATTACCGCAGCGCCCGTCAGGACTACCGTTAACAGGGTCACCTGATTGATGATGGCCACGATGCTGGTAAACCAGGATGATATCCCGTTCGGGTTGAACATCCGGCGAACTATCAGATTGACAGGCTCGCGTGCCTCCTCGTCTGTGCGCTTGAGAAAGGTTGCAACACGCTGGTTGATGATATTCTTAATGTAGCCCGCTCCAATGCCGGCCTGCTTCATCGCGGTTGCGTCTACGTTCACCTGAACATCCGGATTTCTTCCGGAGCGAAGGTCCGATTCAAACATGGTTGGGATCACGACCACGAACATGAACTGGCCTTTGTCCATAGCATCTTCTACCTCCCTGGCCTCAATATACTGAGGGTTCTGAAAATATGGAGGCAGGAAGGCATTGAACACTTCCTTGGACAAGGCCGAACCGTCCTCATCAACGAATGCGATAGATGCGTTGTTGACCTGCGTCGAAATGCCCGTCGCCTGGACGTAGATAGCCATCGTGAACGCATAGCAGAGGAAGATCACCATTACCAGATCGCTCAGCAGGCTGGCAATTTCCTTGAGTCCAAGCCATAAGATGTTCAGAAGTAACCTCATCGCTATTTCTCCTGCTTTCTCATACTTACGGCACTCACCGTCAGGAGAACCGGGATACAACAGGCCAGAAGAACAACGTCCTGTATGAGAAGGTCAGGGCCGAGTCCCTTGGTGTATGCGCCCACACTGGCGTGCATGTAGTAAGTTGTCGGCCAAATCGAGCCAATGAACCGGGCTCGACCTTCAAGTGTCGAGACCGGCTGCAGTAGACCGGAGAATTGGGTAGTCGGCAAAATAGTCAGAATTGCAGTAACAAAAACGGCCGCGACCTGGCTGCTCGTGAACGTCGAAATGAGCATGCCGATACCTGTTGTCACGATAAGGTACAGCAACGTGCACATCGTCAGCATGAGAAAACTTCCCTTGATGGGGACGCCGAAGACAACCAGCGCCATGAAGACCAGGATAAAGAAGTTCATCATGCCGATCACAATGTAGGGGAGTTGTTTTCCCACGAGGTACTCCAGCCTGCCTGTCGGCGTGACATAAAAGTTAATGATTGAGCCAAGCTCCTTTTCGCGGACGACGCTGACCGCCATAAGCACCGCCGGTATCAGTACCAGCAGCAGGGAAGGGACGCTCGGCACGATCGAATAGATACTTTCGAACGTGGGATTGTACATAAAACGCGTCTGGATACTGGCGGTATACTTGTCAGGACCAGAGGACCATCCGTTGGCGGGGTCGTGCATTAAGGTATCATGCACCCCTTTCGCATACTGTGCGATTGTCTCGCCGCGGTAAGGATCAGCTCCATCCACCGCCACCGATACATCCGGTTGGGAGCCTCTGCGGAAATCCCTGCCGAAATCAGGCGGAATTTCAACAACCAGTGAGATGTCATTCGATTGCAGTCTTTCCAGCGCCTCCTCGGCGGATCTGATTGGCGGTGTAAGACTGAAGTAACGCTGCGACCCTGCGAACTGTTCCAGATACAAACGGCTTTCCGGTGACTGATCAAGATCGAGCGAGGCATAGCGAATGTGTTCGACGTCGGAGGTAATTCCAAAGCCGAAGACGAGCATGAGCAATGCCGACCCAATGAAGGCGAAGGCCAGGCGTACCGGATCGCGGCGAATCTGCATAGCCTCATTGTTCGTATAGGCGAGCATCCGAACGAGGCTGAACCAGCGAACACGGTGCTCCGGTGCAGTTGGTTTAGTCTCATGCTGCCTGGCCGCGGGTGCGTGAATGGGCACATTGTCCGTATTTTCGCTTTTGACCGCGGCGTCGCCAATGGCGTCCTCCATGTAGCCGATGAAGGCATCCTCAAGGGTATCAGCGCCGCGATCCTCTATGAGCTTTTGTGGGGCGTCACACGCCAGCACCTTACCCGCGTGCATCATCGAAATCCTGTCACAGCGCATCGCTTCATTCATGAAATGAGTGGTAACGAAGATCGTCACGCCCTGTTTCCGCGACAGATCGATCAGGAGTTCCCAGAAACTGTCCCTGGCTACCGGATCAACCCCCGATGTAGGCTCATCCAGAATCAGCAATTCCGGCTCGTGCAGAACGGCTACCGCCAGCGAAAGCCGCTGACGCATGCCCAGGGGCAGGTCCTCGGCCAACGAATCGATATGTGCACCTAGACCGAATTTCTCCACCAATTGCGTGATACGCTCTTTAGCCTTTTCGGGCGGAATGTGATACAGTCGCGCGTCAAGCACCAGGTTCTGGCGCACGGTCAGTTCTCCGTAAAGTGAAAACGCCTGCGTCATGTAACCGATGTGATTCCGCACCTCGATGCTTCCGGCTTCGACCGACTTGCCGCCGAAGAGCGTCGCTGTCCCTTCGGTGGGGGGCAGCAGCCCCGTCAACATCTTCATGGTTGTGGACTTACCGCATCCGTTGGATCCCAGGAAGCCAAATATCTCGCCGCGTTCGATAGACAGACTGACGTGGTCAACTGCGGTGAAGCTGCCAAAGCGGCGCGTCAGGCCCTCGGCCTCGATGACGATTTCCGATTTGGCTTCTACCCGCGGCGGGATGGTTATCTCTTTGTGTCCGGTGCGTTTCTCTTCCGGCAGCAGGGCGACGAAACATTGTTCCAGATCCTTGGTGTTCGTACGTTTCATCAGCTCCGCCGGCGTTCCTGTTGCCAGTACCCGTCCGGCATCCATTGCAACGATCCAGTCCCATCGCTGTGCCTCGTCCATGTAGGCGGTGGAAATGACAACGCTCATGCCGGGGCGGCCCTTGCGAATATCGTCAATAAGCGTCCAGAATTGCCGGCGGGAGAGCGGGTCAACGCCGGTAGTGGGCTCATCGAGGATGAGAAGATCCGGTTCGTGAACCAAAGCGCCGCAGAGCCCCACCTTTTGTTTCATACCGCCCGAGAGCTTGCCAGCGGGACGTTCAGGAAAGGGGGCAAGTCCGGTGGCACTGAGCAGTTCTTTGACGCGGGTCGAGCGCTCCGTGGCGGAGAGTCCGAAGAGTCTCGCCATGAAGTCGACGTTCTCATGAACGCTGAGTTCCAGGTAAAGGTTCTTCCCCAGACCCTGAGGCATGTAGGCAATCCGCGGACACACGTCGCTCCTATGCCGGGCATCAGCGATGTCCCCGCCCAGGACAGTCACTTCCCCCTTCTGCAACTTCTTGGATCCGGCAACAATTGCCATGAGCGTGGATTTGCCAACGCCATCAGGCCCGATAATGCCTACCATAAGGCCGCTGGGAATGTCGAGGGAAATGCCATCGAGCGCCACAACGCTCCCATAGCGATGGGTGACGTCCTTAACGGAGACCACCGGAGCGCTAGCAGATTGAGACGCGGAAGACAACATGGATAAGACAACCTCCTCCTGTGTATAAAGTATCAACGATTAAATTATATATTTTATCATTAATTCTGTCGCCTCTCCATCGTCAGGCCAATAAAGCGGATAACACAGTGGATAAGCTGCAGAAGTCGTTACCAGTAAGGCACCGGTACATTTCTGGTCGGCAGCGGTTGTAAATCTTCCGGCTTTGGTGACGGCAGTGACAACAAACGGCCCCAGTTGGTTCGTTTTTGCATCTCAGTTAGCGTACTTACTGCTACAATTGGTTGATTCTGGCGTAACTCCCAACCCCCGCCCAACGCCTTGTAAAGGGCAATCAAATTCGTGGCAATGGATGAGCGTGTTTCGGTCAAACGAATTTCCTCCTGCAATAAAACGCGTTGCGTATCTAAGACGCGCTGATAATCTACGGCGCCTTCGCGATATTGCACCAGGGCTATCTCCACCGACCGCCGGGCAGCATTTACGGAGTTTTGCGTAAATGTTGCTGCTTCCTGGGCTTTGAGAAAGCCAATCAAGGCGTCTTCCGATTCCTGGGCTGCCCTGAGAACGGTGTTTTTGTAATTGACGATCAATTGCTGAAACCGTGCGTCCTGGACACGTACGTTGTTCTTTATACGGCCGTAATTGAAAAAGGGCCACTGAACCGACGGACCAAAGGAATAGAAGAGGCTGGCTGAGTCAAAGATATTATCAAAGTGCGCATGGTTGGACTGAAATCCACCCTGGCCACTGCTCTGAAATCCGATCTCGCCGAAAAGAGAAAATTTGGGGTAGAGATCAGCTTTGGCTATGCCAATACGGGCACACTGCGCAGCAGCAGAAAGCTCTGCGCTCCGGATATCCGGGCGTCGCCGCAGCAATTCAGCCGGTACGCTGACGGCCACTTCTGCAGGCGCCACAGGAATCCCTTTCTGTCCGTTCAGAAATGTCTGAATTGCGCCAGGAGGCTCCCCTAATAGCGTACTCAGGGCGTTTTCTGCCTGCCGCTGTCCGCTTTGCATCTGTGGTACGGAAGCCCTGGTATTTTCCAATAACGTGCGGGACTGGGCTACATCCAGTTCCGTGACAACGCCATGTCTGAAACGAGACTCGGCAATCATTAGCCCTTCCTCCTGAAGCTTGACGTTTCCACGGGTTAATTCAATGAGCATCTCAAAAGTTCGAATCGCCGTATAGGTGCGGGCAACTTCAGCGGTGAGCGAGACAAGCGCGTTATCATAGTCCGCCTCTGAGGCAATCAAACCGGCGTGTGCCGACTGCACGTCCCGCCGGAACTTGCCCCAGAAATCCAATTCCCATACCGCATCAAAACCAGCCTGATAATTCCGATAATTTTTGTCTCTAAAAGAACTATTGGGCGCATTCCCACTAAAATTCTCCTTGGATGCACTGCCAAATAGCTCTTGCTGCTGGGGAAACTGCTGGCCGATGGCTAGACCTAACCGGGCACGGGCTTCCAGAATTCTCAGACCGGTAATCTGCAGCGGAAGGTTTTGCTGGTAAGCGAGTTTGATTAATTGGTCTAATGTCGGATCATTAAAGGCTTTCCACCACTGGCTGGCAACGGCAGTCTGAGTTGCGACCCGTGAGTCGCCTTTCTCGCTCCAGTTTTCCTGAATTTTGGCTTCGGGTTTCACAAAGTCTGGCCCCACTGCACACCCGCTTAGCGCCAATACCATGCTCAGGAGTGAAACCGTACCGGCAAAGGCCCAAGGTCTTCTGAACATCGTTGTTGGTTTTGCATTATTATGGCTGCACATCAAGGCACCTCCTTGGACTGTTCATTCTTCTTTGAAGGTACCGTTACGAGATTCTGCAGCCAGTAAGGCCAGACAGCAGATTCATCCACCTTAACATACCCGACGCCCCGGACGCCTGTCTTGACGTAATCCATGTAATAGGTCGCCAGCTCTTCAGGCACCTGGATCTTGACGCGGAACATCAGTTTCTCACGCTCGCTGCGCGTCTCGACCTGTTTGGGAGTAAACTGTGCTTCTGGGGACACAAAACTAACATATCCGGCAGCTGCACGGCCGGGAGCATGGTCAAGGGTAATCCGCCCTTCGGCGCCAATCTTCAATTTGGCTGCCTGTTGTGCAGGAAGGAATATCTCCATGTAAATATCTTTCAGATTCACTAACGTCAGCGCTTTCCCGCCGGGAGCAACGACCTCGCCAGGTTCGACCAGGCGATACAGCACTCTTCCGTAGACAGGAGATCTGAGAGTCGCATCGTCAATGCGGGTCTGGATCGTTGCTACGTTTGCCTGCGCGACTTCGACCTCTTGCTTGGCGGTTTGCAGCCTTGCTTCCTCTTCCGCGAGTGCGGCCGTGGTCGTTTCCAATGCCGTCTTGCGGACGTCGTACTCCCGCTGCGTGCCGGCGCGTTCTTCGACGAGTTTTCGGGTGCGTTCTACCTCGATCCTGGCGAGTTCTATCTCAGCTTTCCGCCTGGCGATGGCGGCGGTGGCTATTGCCATGCGCTCCTGTGTGGCGGCAACGTTTGCCTTGGCCCTGGCCAGCTCGGCATCCAGCGTGGTGGTGTCCAGTCTTACCAGCACCTGGCCCGGCTTGACACGATCACCTTCTTCGACGAGGATTTCCTTGACCCTCAGCGGTTCCTTGGCGGCTACATCGACCAATTTACTCTCGATTCGACCATTACCAAATGCAATCCCCTCCGGCAGCGCGAATTTCTGTGCCTTCCAATGCTGATAGCCGAAGAACGCAGCGCCCGCGACAGCGACTATCGGAATGATCCACTTCAGAGACTTTTTGGAGATAATTTTGGACATAGGAGACTCCTTTGATTTCCCTGGTACATTTTTTTCTTTTCAGGAACTGTTTTTATTTATAATTCCGTGCGTTTCTTCATAATAATATCGCATTTTTTTCAAGATATACACCATCCTGCAAAGGCCTGTCGGCCGGCGCTATTACAGTAAAAATCCACACCTTTAGCAAACAATTTTTCCCCTGTTAACATTTCCAGCCACAACAAGCCCACCAAAAGCCGAACCACTAATTTTTCCGCCTGCAACACCAACAACAGAAATCTTCACAAACTCCTTCATTTCAGAGAGATAAGGCATTCCTGCATCAACTCAATCCGCTGGCGCGGACCTGGCTTCTGCCACAAATATGTCTACCGGCAACGCCATTATCTTTTACTCGTAAATTCGCGGAGAATAAACCTTTCTATAAAAAGGTTTTTAACTGCACTCGGTGGCTTTTCCCGCACAACCCAAAACAGAGAGTTTATGCTTTACCATACCTTTGATTGCCTCTCTGGCCGCCCCAAGATACTTTCGGGGGTCGAACTCACCGGGTTTTTCCGCAAAAACCTGCCGAATACTGGCAGTCATCGCCATACGCAGGTCTGTATCAATATTGATCTTACAGACCGCCATCCCGGCTGCTTTGGAGATAGCGCTCTCAGGGACACCCATCGCATCAGGCATTTTGCCTCCGTATTTGTTGATCAAGTCCTTGAACCCGGGCAGCACACTGCTTGCACCGTGCATCACCAGCGGAAAACCGGGAAGTTTTTTGCCGACTGCTTCAATTACGTCAAAAGCGAGTTTCGGTTCTGATTTGAACTTATAAGCGCCGTGGCTCGTGCCGCAGGCAATAGCAAGCGAATCACAACCGGTCTTTTCAACAAACTCGACAACCTGATTTGGATCGGTCAGGTGCTTGAGTACATCATCGGCGCTTATGCCGACAACATGCTCTTCGATTCCACCGAGCTGGCCTAATTCGGCCTCAACAGCTACTCCGTGGGCGTGGGCATACTCAACGACCTTCCTGGTAAGCCTGACATTCTCCTCAAACGGGAAATGAGAGGCATCGATCATGACGGAAGTATACCCGTCATCAACACACTGCTTACACAGCTCGAAGGTGTCGCCATGGTCAAGATGCATGCAGATAGGAATATCAGGATTTTCCTTTACTGCGACGTCAATAATAGCCCTCAGATAACTTATGCCGGCGTATTCACGCGCTCCCTTTGAAATCTGAAGAATAACGGGCGCTTTTTCTTCCTTCACGGCTGCCATGATGCCCTGAGTAATCTCCAAATTGTTGACATTGAATGCGCCAATAGCGTAGCCATTCTTATAGGCCATCTGAAACATCTTCTTTGTCGATACAAGTGCCATAAAAAACTCCTTTCTGTTATAAATGTTTTATCCTTTGGCTACCGGTCATGATTTGCTTTTACGATAGCGGCGGATCAACGTATTTGTCGAACTGTCATGCGCAAGCTCAGGTTCAGCCTTGCTTTCAAGCTCAGGGACGATGCGCTGAGCCAGCGCCTTGCCCAATTCAACACCCCACTGGTCGAACGAATCAATCTGCCAGATAACACCCTGAGTAAAGACGCAATGCTCATAGAGGGCAACAAGTTTACCGAGTATTTCGGGTGAGAGCCGTTCCGCCATGATCATGTTCGACGGCCGGTTACCCTCAAAAACCCGGTGCGGCACAAGCCAGTCCGGCGTTCCTTCAGTCCTTACCTGCTCTGCCGTCTTACCGAAGGCCAGCGCTTCCGCCTGAGCAAAAACATTCGCCATCAGTATATCGTGGTGCTGACCGAGAGGATTGAGCGATGCGTTAAATGCTATGAAATCACAGGGAATGAATCGCGTCCCCTGATGAATCAGTTGATAGAAAGAGTGCTGACCGTTGGTGCCCGGCTCACCCCAATAGATCGGGCTGGTCTGATAGTCAACCTTCATTCCATCCAGCGTAACATATTTGCCATTACTTTCCATGGTCAATTGCTGAAGATATGCCGGAAAACGCCTGAGATACTGATCGTAGGGCAAAACCGCAACCGTATGCGCATCAAAAAAACCGGTATACCAGATGGTCAGCAACGCCATAAGCACAGGCAAATTTTGTTCAAACGTCGCACTGCGGAAATGCTCATCCATCTGATGGAATCCGTCCAGCATCGCCCTGAAATTGTCCGGACCGATGGCAAGCATGGTAGAAAGGCCGATTGCAGAATCCATTGAATATCGTCCGCCAACCCAGTCCCAGAATCCGAACATATTAACAGTATCAATGCCAAACTTCTTCACTTCGGTTTCATTCGTTGAAACGGCAACAAAGTGCCTTGCCACGGATTTTTCGTCTCCGCCAAGCCCTTTGAGCAGCCATGCGCGAGCCGTGCGGGCATTCGTCATGGTCTCCAGCGTGGTAAATGTTTTCGAGGAGACAATAAAGAGCGTCTGTTCAGGAGCGAGGCCATGAACAGTTTCCGTAAAATCGGTGCCGTCGATGTTTGAAACAAACCGGAACGTCATACGGCGGTCGCTGTAATGTTTGAGCGCCTCATAGGCCATTGCCGGTCCAAGGTCCGAGCCGCCGATACCAATATTGATAATGTTGCGTATGGGTTCTCCCGTATGGCCTCTCCATTCACCCTGCCGGATACGGTTAGAAAAGTCTGTCATCTTATCGAGCACGGCATGGACCCCAGGCACGACATTCCTGCCGTCCGTGAGAATAGACGCCTCTCGCGGAGCCCGCAGCGCCACATGTAACACGGCACGGTTTTCCGTAATGTTTATCTTTTCGCCGCGAAACATAGCGTCAATTCGTTCTCGCAGGCCGGATTCCTCAGCCAATTGAACAAGGAGTCTGAGGGTCTCGTCAGTAATGCGATTTTTCGAGTAATCCAGATAGATGCCTGCTGCACCGGCAGCCATACGCTCACCGCGCCCCGGGTCATTGGCGAAAAGCGTACGAAGATGCAGTGCTTGAACTTTTTTATAGTGGGCTTGAAGCGCTTCCCATGCCGCACGTTTACGGAGCGGCTTCACGTGTGTTGTCATATTCACCCCCCTGTGTGTCATTTATAAGATTACTGAGTAATATCCGTCTTTTTTATAAAACTTAGTTTTCAAAAAACCCTCTGTAGGAATAATGCTGGCTTGTTGGGGCGGGTTTCAAACCTGCCCCTACTGCAGGTAATGCCTGGTTTTTATCGGAAATTTTCAAAAAACTAATTTGTTACCCTTTGCTCAGGATGACCTGGTGCGGCTTTGCTGCGTCATGTTATCCATCCTTATCATGCCTTTGACCTATACCGGGCACAGTACCGGACACGGCTTCACCTGCCAGATTTCACCGGCATATTCAGCAATCGTGCGGTCGCTTGAAAATTTTCCGGAACCGGACACATTCAAAATGGCCTTGCGCGCCCATTCATGCCGGTCGGCATATAAATCACATAGCCTCCGGTCCGCCTCAAGGTAAGACTTGAGGTCCGCCAAATGCATGTAATAGTCTCCCCGGTTCAAAAGGGTGTCGCGCAGAGGCGCAAAAACACCCGGCTCATATCGGCTGAAATGATCAGAGAAAATCAGGTCCAATGCCGAGCGTATTTCTGCATCGTTATCATAGTGCCAGTGCGGATTGTACCAGCTGCGGCTGCCAGCTACCTGCCGGGCAGTCAGTCCAAACAGGAAAAAGTTTTCTTCGCCCGCTTCCTCTGCCATTTCAATAGTCGCTCCATCGCGGGTGCCGATTGTCAGGGCGCCGTTCATCATAAACTTCATATTACTTGTACCGCTGGCTTCATAGCCTGCCGTAGAGATCTGGTTGGAAACATCGCTGGCAGGTATGAGCCGCTCCGCAAGTGAAACGCAATAATCCGGCAGAAAAACGACCTTGAGCCGCCCGCGCATCGCGGGGTCGCCATCGATGGTGCCGGCAAGATTGTTAATAAACTTGATAATAACCTTTGCCAGATGATAAGCAGGAGCTGCTTTACCAGCGAAGAAAAATGTTCGCGGCGCCATGTTCAAACCGGGATTTGAGCGCAACCGGTTGTAAAGCGTCACGATTCGCAGCGCGTTGAGCAATTGCCGTTTGTACTCATGAATTCGTTTAATCTGACAGTCAAAGATACTGTCCGGATCTACCGTCTGTCCGCTCGCTGATTTAAGCCAGTTGGCAAATTGAACCTTTGTTGCATGTTTAGCCTTGAGGAACGTTTCGCGAAAACCTCTATCGTCAGCAAGCGGTTTGAGCTTATCCACCTGAGAAAAATCCGTGATCCAGCCGTCGCCGATAGCGCCGGTAATCGTATTTGCCAGCATCGGATTAGCCAGCAGTAGCCACCGACGCGGCGTAACGCCGTTTGTTTTGTTATTGAAACGCTCCGGAAACATTTCGGCAAAATCCCTGGCCGTCACCGTGCGCAAAAGCCCGGAGTGAATCGCTGCCACGCCGTTTGTGCTATGTGACCCCGCGATAGCCAGATTGGCCATACGAATTTTACGCACATCTCCTTCCTCGACAATACTCATACGCACAGCGCGTCCTTCATCGCCGGCAAATTGAACGCGAACGTCATTGAGCAGGCGGCGATTTATTTCAAGAATAATTTCCAATAAACGCGGAAGCAACTTTTCAAACCACACAAGCGGCCATTTTTCGAGCGCCTCCGGCAACAGCGTGTGATTCGTATACGCCAGCATCTTTCGGGTGATATCCCACGCCTGATCCCACCCGAGATGAGCTTCATCGAGCAGAATACGCATCAACTCCGGCACCGCCATTGAGGGATGTGTATCGTTAAGCTGTATAGCAACCTTCTCAGGAAGGGTACTCCAATCGGCATTGTTGCGCCGAAACCGGCGCATAAGATCAGCCAGCGAGCAGGCAACAAGAAAATATTCCTGGATAAAACGCAACCCCTGTCCCATACTGGTGGTGTCGTCCGGATAGAGCACCCGTGTGACCGATTCGGCCGTCAGCGTCTCCGCCAGAGCGCCGACGAAGTCACCGCTGCTGAATCGCTGAAAATCAAAATAATCCGGGGCTGCGGCTGCCCAGAGACGAAGCGTATTGACCGTCTTGCCGCCATATCCCACTACGGGGCGGTCAAACGGGATGCCAAGCAGACTGGAAGATTGACCGTTAATCGCACGCAGCGAACCGCCGCATATCTCGAAGGAACAGTTCAGCCTGACCTCAACCATATCCAGAGGCCGGGCGACTTCCCATGGGTCGGGATAGCGCAGCCAGTTGTCCGGCTGCTCATACTGCCAGCCATCCCTGATGGACTGTTTGAAAATGCCATACTCATAACGAAGGCCGTAGCCCATAGCCGGCAACTGCATCGTGGCCATTGAATCAAGGAAACACGCTGCCAGACGTCCAAGGCCGCCATTTCCCAGACCTGCGTCAGGTTCTTGTTCGAGCATGCTGAGCAAATCAATATGCTTCTGCACGGCAATATGTTTAACAATATCATTGAGCAAGAGATTCGTCACATTGTTGGACAGAGAACGGCCAATAAGAAACTCCATGGAAAGATAATAGGCGCGCTTCGGATTTACATAGTGATACGTATCCTCCGTGCTTATCCAGCGCTGTGAAAGCACATCCCGCACCGAACGGGCAATGGCCTCAAAACGCTCACGTGCGCCGGTCGATTCCTGGGCAATAACATTGTCAAAAATAAGATGCCGTTCGTATAATCCGTCAGCCGTCCCGGCAAACTGCACCGGTCCGCATCCATATTGTTTAAGAAGTTCCGATTCCATGACCTTACCCACTGGCGCTCTTGCGGGTGCTGCCATATTTTTCGCGCTCATTTCAATATCCTTTCCGAAGTCATACTCCAGATACTCACACTATATAAATTTTATATTGACAACAGGGCGACATGGAAAAACTCCGTTTGTCCATGCTGAACTTGCACGATATTATTGGGAATCACTCATTTTGAAACCGGGACAAATACTACAAAACGAAGCATTGGGAGTGCAAGTCATAGAGCCGTATTACAAAAACACGGACAAGCACGACTTGTCCATACCACCTGGCTTCTTGTTGTTCATCGTGATTCGCCCCTTTTTCCTGTCAGCATTCAATATTGAATTCTCATAAATTGCGGGGCACTGTGCCCGTGTCCCCATAAACTGCCATCGGATAGTTATGGCAGTAGCGCCTCTGCAATTGCCCTCCGCAGCGTAGCAAGGCCGGAACTAACGTCTGAACCGAGATGAACCCGTAAGGCACGACGGTTGCGTTCCAATAACGCCTGAAAATCGCTTCGCGCCTGGGCTGCCTTGATTACTCCAAACGTGTATTTTTGTCCCGGCACAGGCACATCAACTGCATCGTCACACGTGATCTGCAGGAAAACGCCCGTATTCGGCCCGCCCTTAAAAGCCTGTCCGGTCGAATGGAGAAAGCGAGGGCCAAACCCCATACACGTGGCAACCCTCCTGGCATCGCGCACGTCCTTCCGGATCGCCTGTAACTGCTGCTCATGCGCTTTGTTCATTTCCAAATAGGCGAGCAGCGCAAAATAATCGCTCGTATTGAAACGGCTCAGATGCGCCCTGAGATACCCTGTCAGCGTGTGATTGTCTTTCATTACCGTCAGTAAGGAATCCGTATTCCTTTCATTTGTGTAGAGATTGATTCCCTCCCCGGTGAAGATGGGTGTTTCCGAGGGTAGTGCACCGTCTTTTTCATACTCGGAGGCTAGTTTCCGTGTTGCGATCTTGCTCGCTTCCACATCAGGCTGATCAAAAGGATTAATGCCGATAATCGAGCCTGTCACTGCGGTTGCGATCTCCCAGCGGAAAAATTCCTCACCCAGATCGTAAGGATCGTCTATCGCAATGTGTATAACGGGATGACCGGCACGCTCCAACGCTTCGATCAATTCGTCCTGTGCAGCATCCGGCGCCAATCCCAGTCTCAGATAGACAAACAGGCGGTCGTTGCCATAAACATCCGGCTTTCCGGGTATTTCCCGATCTATTGGAATCAATCCCTTGCCCGCTTTCCCCGTTGATCCGGCCAGCATCTGCTCCAACCACGCACCAAGATCATAAATGCCCGGCGACGCAATAATCGTGGCCTTGTCGCGGCCAAATTTACCTGCGGCTATCCCAAGAATAGTGCCGAGCAGGACTCCCGGATTTTCTTCGATCGGAACCGATGGCATGCAGGCATAGACCATCTCCTCTGTTCTATCCAGAAACTTCACCACATCCACGCCCATAATGGCCGCAGGAACCAGGCCAAAATCGGAAAGCGCCGAATAGCGCCCGCCAATATTCGGCCAGCCAAAGAAAATATGCCGAAAGCCATCGCTTTCAGCAACCTGCTGCATCCTAGAGCCTGGATCCGTAATGGCAATAAACCGTTTCCCGGCTTCCTTTAAACCAACGATCTGAGCAACCCGGTCGAAAAAATACTGTTTAAAAATGTTGGTTTCGAGGGTTGAGCCCGATTTGCTCGATACAATGAAGAGGGTGTTTTTCAGATCGACCTTCTCTTCGTAAGCCTTCACCTGGGCCGGGTCGGTCGAATCGAGCACGTAAAGTTCCGGGAATCCGCTGATGGTACCGAATATCTGTTTCATCACTTCAGGGCAAAGACTTGATCCACCCATGCCTAACAACAAGACGTGGGAGAAGCCGGTGTTTCTGGCTATTTCAGCGACCCGGGACAAGCGCTGGATGTGGGCCAACTGGTCGTTGGCGATGCCAAGCCAGCCGAGCCACCGCGCTTCATCCTTGCCGGTCCACAACGATGCATCCCTGCCCCAAAGCCTTCTTACCTTCTCCTGTATGCTCCATTCTGCCAATGTGTCCTTTACTACAACGGCTATGGGTTCAGGGAGTTGGTAAGTCATACGATTAATTTTTCCTGCCCCTGCTTCTCTGCTTTGCTTCTTCACCGCTATCAGCAACTTGTCAAAGGCATCCGAGAAGAGCTGCACACCCTCGGCGAGCAATGTGTCGGCTACTTTTCTCAGGGAGATTCCGACTTCAGCAAGCGCTTCCATAGTATCATAAGCGGATTCGATATTTTCTGTAAGGCTAGCGCGAGGCCGTCCGTGGTCTCGAAACGCCTCAAAGGTTGCAGGCGGAATCATATTGATCGTATCGGGTCCAATAAGTTCTTCTACGTAGAGGACATCACGATAGCTGGGATTCTTCGTGCCCGTGCTGGCCCAGAGCAGGCGCTGCGTCTGTGCGCCCCGGCTGCTCAGCGTCTGCCAGCGCGGGCCGCTGAAAAGTTCCAGATAGCGCTGGTAGGTTAGCCTGGCATTTGCAATAGCCACCTTGCCGGTGAGACTGCGCAGAAGGTTCTCTTCTTTTGAGGTCATCGCTGCCTGCAACCGCGCAGCTATGAGGGTGTCGATGGCGGTATCAATCCGGCTGATAAAAAAACTGGCAACGCTTGCTACCCGCTTCAGGTTACCGCCGCGGGTGGCGAATTTTTCCAGCCCTGCAATATACGCTTCCACCACCTGCTCGTGGGCCTCGCGGGAAAAAAGCAGCGTCACATTAACGTTGATCCCCTCGCTGATAAGCTGATGAATGGCTGGAATACCTCTGGCAGTGGCCGGAATTTTGATCATCAGATTGTCGTGCCCAACGATTTGCCATAATCGTCTCGCTTCATCAATCATGCCCGCTGTGTCGTTCGCAAGAAGAGGAGACACCTCCAGACTTACATAACCGTCGCGTTTCGAAGTCTCATCATACACTGGCCGCAAAGCATCTGCGGCATCCTGAATATCGCGAACTACGATTTTTTCATAGAGCGTTTTTGCATCCATCGTTCGAGCCTCCGGCGTTTCAAAAACATTGCGGTAATCAGCGCTGCCGGCGATGGCTTTTTCGAAGATCGCCGGATTGGAGGCTACACCACGCAGTCCGTCATCATCGATCAGACGGCGCAATTCACCGCTGGTGATCAGGCTGCGGCGGATATAATCGAGCCACACGGATTGTCCAAAGACCTGCAGGGAGCGCAACCGGTTCTCCAGGGCTGTCATCTTGGCGAGCCTGCGCAGATGCCTTCCCTCACCTGTAAAACTCGCGTGCACAAACGCATGAATCAGCTCACGGGCAAGCTCAATGCCAACAACACGACCGCCGAGCACCAGCACGTTCATGTTATCGTGCTCTACTCCCTGATGCGCTGAGTAAGTGTCATGGCATAGCCCCGCACGAACGCCGTGAATCCTGTTTGCTGCCATCGATGCCCCTACTCCGCTGCCACACAGCAGGATGCCACGCTCTGCACGGTTTTCGCGCAGGGCCTTGCCGATAGCTTCAGCATAGTCCGGATAGTCTACGGGATCTTTGCTGTGAGTGCCCACGTCAATCACCTCGTGATTCTCCCTGGTTAAAAAGGCTTTCACTTCTTCTTTCAGGTCGAATCCGGCATGATCAGAACCAACGACAATGCGCATATTTCACCTCAAATTTTCTTCTATCTCCTAAAGAGGATGCGAAACTCTTTAAATTGATACACACGCAGAGGCTTCTTCATTTGCTCTTTCTTGCCTCTTTGGAAAGATCCGCAATCAAAAAGCGCGCGTATACGTATTTACTATAACAAACGACAAAGACAAATTGTCGTCCCTGCAAAAGCAGGAATCTGGTGTAGCGTTTCACAAAAATGTCTACATAACAGTGAACACAAAGGGGAAGCTGTCATTGCATACGAAACAAAGCGAAGCAATCCGGCCATTGGAGATTGTTTCTGGCTGTCGCCCTCGCAATAACATTTCCCTGTGTATAGATTTTTATGAAACGTTACATCAGTATTTCGCGCTACTTTTCTGGATTCTGACTTGCGAGGAAATAACCTGATGGCATTATTATGTCTACTGATTTATCGTATTACCGCGTCAATTCTTCCTTTTTTCGCAATATTTCACCCCCTCTTCGTCTCCCTTGACAGGAGGGGTTTGGTTGTAGTCTTGCTGCGTTACGGGGTTCACAACGTATTTACGATATTTTCTTTTTGCTTTGGACAGCCGCAACCGAATCTGTCACATACCAACGTGATGATCATCATTCCACAGCCATATCACTGGATGTGACAGATCATATTTATAACCCAGTGCACTAAGACTCGCGGTGCTTAGCATGAAATGCGCGCAGGAATCCGATGGCTCAAGTCCGATCCAGCGGACTGCAAGAACCCTGATAAAATGTCCACTCGAAAAGATCAGCACATTCCCTTTAACTTTGCGCACTTTGTCTATCATGCGATTGGCCCGCGCTGTAACCTGAGCCGGGGATTCTCCTCCGGGACAACCGTCGCGGAAAAGCTGCCAGCCTGGCTGTTGAGCAAGTATCTCACTGGTGAGGAGGCCTTCATATTTACCATAGTTCCATTCGGTAAGGTCAGGATCGACCTCCGCCATAGCTCCGAAACCGGCCAGTTCACATGTCCGCATAGCTCGCTGCAGCGGGCTGGTAAAGACCTTGACAAACGATATACCTTCCAGACGTTCCCCAAGTCGGCGCGCATTCCGTTCGCCTCGCCCGGTCAGCAGTAAATCGGTAAGTCCGGTATGCTGCCCCGTCAGACTCCAGGCCGTTTCGCCATGTCTCGCGAGATAAATGATCGGAAGCTCTTCGCTCATAATTTCACACCTCCTTTGGCTTAATACGGCCAGGTCCAGTTGACAATCTCCGGGCGATCGATGCCTTCCTCATGCGCATAACGCAGATTGTCTATGATGGCATTTTTCATTTGCTCCTTTAGATGTGCTGCCTTTGTGCGCAACTTTGACACACGGTCAATAATATCGATGACCAGATGGAAACGCGAGGTTTCGTTCAGCATTGCCAGTTCGAGCGGAGTATTGATGTTACCCTTTTCCTTGTAACCGCGCACGTGCAGGTGATCATGTCCCTTGAAGCGGTATGAGAGCTTGTGGATGAGCCATGGATAGCCGTGAAAGTTAAAAATGATCGGTTTATCCGTAGTGAACAGGCTGTCGAACTCTCGTTCCGTTGACCCGTGCGGATGCTCAGACGCCGGTTGCAGCTTGAACAGGTCCACAACGTTGACAAAGCGCAGCTTCAGATCCGGCACCCGCTCACGCAGAATAGCGGCCGCCGCCAATGCCTCCATAGTGGCAACGTCGCCGCAGGAAGCCAGCACTACGTCGGGCTCTTCGCCCGCATCCGTGCTCGCCCTGGCCCAGATGCCAAGCCCTTTGGCGCAGTGAATGATCGCCTCGTCTATGGTGGTAAACTGTAAATGTTTCTGCTTGTCGGCAACAATGACATTAATACAATTCGTGCTGCGCAGGCACTGGTCTGCCACTGCGAGCAGCGTATTGGCGTCTGGCGGAAGGTAGATACGCGTAACCGACGGGCTCTTGTTGGTAACGAGATCAATGAATCCGGGATCCTGATGTGAAAAGCCGTTGTGGTCCTGGCGCCAGACCGTGGACGACAGCAGGATATTTTCGGAAGCGACCGATGCCCGCCACGGCACATGGTTCTTACAAATATCCAGCCATTTGGCGTGCTGGTTGAACATGGAATCAATGACGTGGGCAAAGGCCTCGTAGGTATGAAAAAACCCGTGGCGACCCGTCAGCAGATAGCCTTCCAGCCAGCCGATAAGGGTGTGCTCGGAAAGCATCTCCATAACGCGCCCATCACGGGCAAGCTCGCCACCGTCTGCATCCTCCGGCAACAAATCAGCCATCCAGGTTTTTTTGCTTGCCTCATAGATATCCTGGAGCCGGTTAGATGCGGTCTCATCCGGACCGAAGACGCGGAAGCTCGTCATGTTGTTCTTCATCACGTCGCGCAGGTACTCGCCGAGAGGTTTCGTGTTTTCGTATTGCATGGTGCCACGGGAAGACACCTCTACAGCATATTTACGGAAATCAGGAAGTTTGAGTTCTTTACGCAGGAGCCCTCCGTTGGCATGCGGATTGGCGCTCATACGCCGGTTCCCCCTTGGCGCCAAAGCCTTGAGTTCTGGTACAAGCTTGCCTCCCGCATCAAACAACTCTTCAGGTTTATAACTGCGCATCCAATCCTCCAGCAATTTCAAATTCTCCGGATTATCGCGCACGTCTGGTATAGGTACCTGATGTGAGCGCCAGGAACCCTCCACCTTGTGTCCCTTGATCTCCTTCGGCCCTGTCCAGCCCTTGGGAGAACGCAGCACGATCATAGGCCAGCGAGGCCGGGAGGGGGTTTTCAAGTCCCTCGCCTTTTTCTGCTGGGCACGGATCTCGCCGATAGTCTCTTCCAGCGTGGCAGCCATTTTCTTATGCATCTCCACAGGATCGCTTCCTTCCACAAAATAGGGCTTGTAACCGTAACCAGCAAACAGCGCTTCCAACTCCTGATGGGTAATCCGTGCAAGGATCGTCGGGTTGGCGATCTTATAGCCATTGAGGTTCAGGATCGGCAGCACAGCGCCGTCACGCACCGGGTTGATAAACTTGTTGGAATGCCACGCGGTGGCAAGAGGTCCGGTTTCCGCCTCCCCGTCACCCACTACGCAAGCAACGATAAGGTCGGGGTTGTCGAACGCCATGCCGTAGGCGTGCGAAAGGCTGTAACCGAGTTCACCGCCTTCATGAATGGAACCGGGAGTTTCCGGAGTAACATGACTTCCGATATGGCCAGGGAAGGAGAACTGCTTGAAAAACTTTTGCATTCCCTCTGCGTCCTCACTCTTATCTGTGTAAATTTCCGAGTAGGTACCTTCAAGATACACCGGCCCCAGCACACCGGGCGCACCGTGTCCGGGTCCAGCAACAAAAACCATGTCAAGGTCGTGCTTGACGATCATCCGGTTCAGATGTACCCAAACAAAAGATAGCGCCGGACTCGTACCCCAATGACCAAGCAACCGATGTTTTATATGCTCAGCTTTCAAAGGTTCTCTGAGTAGCGGATTATCCTTGAGATAGATCATGCCAACCGAGAGGTAATTGCATGCCCGCCAGTAAGCGTTCATCAGTTCCAGCTCTTTGTTCGTTAATGTATTTACCATAATGCCCCCTTTTCCTGAACGTAAACAAGATTTGAAAAATATTGCACACAGCCGTGTTCCGGCTATTTTCAGTTCTTTTTACATCACGGTATATCAGGTATCATTACCGACCATCTCTTTCCCATCATTTCCCGCCCCAAACGGGCTGATAAAAACAATAATGAACAATTTTGTTTTTTGAAAAAGGTAGCGTCGATCATTCGACTGAGCCCACGACAAAGTCTCTTATGGTCGACGGCACCGGGAGTAAACCACCCGCGCTACATATCTTGTTTCATGCTGACTGCAGAGAAAGGTACAAATTTTTCAAATGGCTAACTGGGTACGACAATATCAGAAACACCAAACCGTGTAATCAACGCTGTCAGGGTTTTGAACCCTGACAGCGTTATAGCAAACGTCCTGAATAGATATCTATGAATTGTCCTTACAGGCGCCTCCAATGACAATATTCTTTTATTGCGGACTATCGTTAATGATATATTCATCCGTTTTTCGTTAAAAATATCTTTGAAAGACACGATCAGGAATTCCCGTAACTATGCAATCTTAAAGCATGTGAATAATATGGCAAAAAATTTCTATAGCCTGCCACTTAACCAAAAAACAAAAAAGATTGCAAGTTTTTTTAGTTTCAGGAGGAATTTTTGTAATGATTTAGTTTTTTGAAAACATTTTGCATGAATGGTATTTATTGCAGGGGCGGGTTTGAAACCCGCCCCTACACGGCATGAGAAACATGGTTATTTTTGGGAATCTTTCGAAAACTAAGTGGTAAGGATTGGCTGTGTTTACCCGCCGCTACCAGGTACAAAGCTATGCCGGAGAGGGGGAGATCCATGCCGTCAGCCATTCGTTGCGGGGTGGTAGTGAGGTCAATGAGGCTGGACATTTACGATTTCACGCACTCCCCACACCGGGGCACACGCCGTGCGGCATCTCATACTCTGTGCCCGGTTGCGTGTTTACCGGTAACACCCTCTTTTGCGGTACGGTCGGCGGCGCCGGTTCGCTAAAAGAGGCCAAACGCCAGATCGACCATATCCGCAGACATATTTTTTCCCTGCCTGACGAAATGATGGTCTTTCCTACCCAAAGGCCTATGACCACCGTGAGTATTGAAAAATACGCCAGCCCCTTTTTCAGATAAGAGGTGAGGATATGCGTGTTCACACAAAAATGCAATAATATAAAATTACAAAACTGGAGACTGGTTTGAATGAAACGAAATCAACATTCCGGGTTAAATTAAGGTCGTGATTCATTTTGTTTATTGAGCATCGTCTAACGTTGAGTAAGTTCCACACGGACAAACGGACAGACCGGGTCAAATGGAAAAAGTGTATCTATATACAGCATTTATTGATGAAACAAGTCTCATATATGGTATAATCTCCTAAGAATCAAACATCTTTAATAGAACCAGGGAGGTATATCATGGCATATAAAATAGGAAATCGAGATCAAAAGACCTTTTTCCCTCCCACAATAGATGAATACATTGGCTCTGAAGATCCCGTAAGAGTATAGGATGCATTTGTAGATGCCCTTAATCTGGAAGAATTAGGGATTCCTATTCAACCCCCTAAGGCAGGAGCCCATGAATAGTATCCCAGAGCGATGTTAAAGCTCATCATTTACAGTTATTCCTATGGTAACCGTAGTTCCCGAAGGTTAGAAAGGGCTTGCCATCACAATCTATCGTTTATCTGGCTTGTGTCTGGGTTAAAACCTGATTATCGGACAATAGCCCAATTTCGCAGTGAATAGAAAGAAGCGATTAAAAACGTCCTCAAACAAAGTGTAAGACTGTGTATAAAACTCGATCTTGTTGAGGGGAACACCTTATTTATAGATGGCAGTAAATTTCGGGCAAATGCTTCTATCAGGAATACCTGGACGGATAAAACGTGTGAAGAGTATCTTGAAAAGATTTCAAAGAACATAGACCGTTTCGTAGATGAAGCAGAACGTATTGACCGGCAAGAAGAGGAAAAAGAGTCATTGGTAAAGATAAAAAAAGAACTCATGGATCGAGAGAAATTAAAGGCAACGATTCAGGATATCGCAAAGACTCTTAAGGAGACCCAGAAGTCATCAATCAATACCGTTGATCCGGATTGTGTGAAAGCGAAAGGACGTCAGGGAACCCATGCCTCATATAATGCTCAAATGGTAGTTGATGAAAAGCATGGTTTGATTGTCTCGAGCGAGGCGGTTAGCGAAAATAATGATCTGAATCAATTTCACCATCAGATCAAGAAAGCCGGTGCGGTTATAGGAGATAAACCAAAGGTAGCCTGTAGTGACTCTGGATATTATAGCCTTGAGGATCTCAATCCGGTGGGAGAAGATATTAAGGTTGTTATGCCTACACAAAAACAAGCGCAAAAGGAGAATGGCATTCATCCCGTAAAGCCGTTTGACAAAGAGCGATTCCGTTATGATTCTTCCCAAGACGAATAGGTTTGTCCTGAAGGAAAGAGACTACCGTATTATTCTTCTAAACGCCGTGAAATGAGTTATAAGGCAAACGGCAAAGACTGTCAGAGATGTCCTCATTTTGGCGTTTGTACTTCCTCTCGGTATGGAAGAAGAATTACCCGCATGAGAGCAGAACTTTCTCTTTTATCTACCGGTTTCAATATAGCCAGAATGATAACCCTTGTTGGAATTCCTGCCCTGATAGTAAAGTTACAGGGGATGTAAAGGAGGAAGAGCTGTTGTCTGTGATATCGATGGTCACTTATCGTATTCTTTTAGCTTGAAACAGCTCGTTTTTGGAAAATAGTGCCTGCTATGTTCCTTTATCACATAGTATTTGTTAAAGAACAGATTCATTTGACCCGGTCTGTATCGTTGGCCTTTACCAATCGACAGGCTTCAGAAGGTAATGTTTCCATCGCCCCCTGCCATCCAAGCTACATGGCTCCGGCTTTTACCACGACGGGACTTTCACCCGTTAGAAAGCAGTGCCCTTTTCTGGGCACGCCTATAATCAAGGTCTGACCCCATTTGCTTCCTTGGTTTTCCTGGCTCAGCGGGTTGCATGCCCCTCAAATTGCGAAAGTCGGGTTAGTTGCCAAATGCTGATCGCTGGATGCCTGCCGATACTTGACTCATCTGCCGGCTGTAGCGGGTAAACATATCCTGAAGTTTCTGGAAAATTTCCTTAATAGCCGTGGAATTATCAAGAAATATACCCCAAGCGAATTGTTTATCTTCAAAAAGTTCTGTAAATTGTGGGATTAGTTTATCTGCTCCAGGGTTTATCTGATTATGTCTTAACATTAAGGTTGGCACGCGCTCTTCCGTTCCAAGGATCATCTCCTCCGGAATAATCCCATTCCACTCCTTTGAAAAACCCTCCACAATATACGCTTTGCCTCGCTTATCAAATAATTGATACCATACATGGGCAAAGGCCATTGAATTCCTCCTGTCTGTAACCCAACCCCATACAACATCTCCGTCAATATCAAGTTCAGACAGCCGGGAAAAGAACAGGAAGACAGAATCTTCGCAGTCGCCCTTCTTACTCTGTCTTGTTTCTACCGGTGTTTGCCAGTAATCCGTTTTGGGTGGTTCGGATCGGTACTCGATATCAAAGGCTATTTCCTTGTATGCCTCGTAGATCTGCTTACCATTGTTGAAGGTGTTGGTGCACCACTCTCTGTAAAGTGGATTATCAGGTATGCTGCTTTTTGATGAAAAGTGAGTAGTCGTTAGCTTTTCTGACCGTGTATCTTCAACCGGCTTATAACCTCTGCCGGACAGAAACATGTCCGCGTATGAAATATCAGCAAATACTTTTACACTATAAAAATCCAATAAAATTATCGATGTTGTAACTACCAATAAATATCTCATAATCATTATCCTCCTGCAGCTATAGAGTTAACTAAAAGGAGTTTCTCTACAAATCCTGTTTTGATTACTGCAAACATTCTTATTTGTGTTCACGTAACCGTAGGCAGCTTTGGATAACTGTTGTTAAAGTATTTTTATAACGAATACTTTATTGTTTTACAAGATATTGCTCAATATATCAAATTGGCGTGTCAAAGTAATGAAAAAAGTTAAATACCATCTTCCAGAAGTATCGAACGTAATAAAGCTGAAGATTATTTTCGTTGCATACCCACTTTTAAAAGGCTGATTAAATGAACCTTTACTGTTGAAAAATTGGATTTATGTATAAAAACAAGACACCCGTATAAGCTAAAATTGGTAACTCAAGAAACAAAAATGTATCTCCCGTTCCAGACAGATCGCTTGGGATAGAGATATGTCCTGTGTCACTATTGCCTTAACATGCAACTTAAATACCGTCCATCGCATGGCCATGGTTTTTCAAAGAATCCGCTTGCAATAGTAGGAAGATTAAGGAGTGCATACGAATTTTTTGTTAAGGAGGGAGTAAAAAACTTACACAAAAATATTCAACGATACGTTTCTATGGTTTCTTGGGTACCGTAAGAACAGTATGATGGTTAATCCGAACGATTTCGGAAAAAAGAGATCCGGGATATGAGTCAATCCTGTCAGGGATTTAAGCCCTAACAGGATTGACCTCGTTTACATTTTTCCAAAAATGTCAAAATTGACCCTCGAAATACTTTACCGTATTCCCAGTTTGGATTTAAGAGATTTTAAGGTGTTTTTCATGAGCATGGTTATGGTCATAGGTCCGACACCGCCCGGAACAGGAGTGATGTATCCGGCGATTTCCTTCGCCGCTTCAAAATCAACATCACCTTTCAAAATGGGAACCAACTTTTTGGGGTCATCCTTGCTGGGCTTTTCACCAACCCGGTTAACGCCCACATCAATAACGCATGCGCCTGGCTTTATCCACTCCGGTTTCACAAGACCAGGAACGCCTGCTGCAACGATGAGTATTTCAGCGCGCTTACAATGCTCGGCTAAATTCCTTGTACGCGTATGAACAACGGTCACGGTTGCGTCTGCCCCTCTCCCTTTCTGAATCATCATGTTGGCAATGGGCTTCCCCACAATATTTGAGCGACCGACAACGACGACCTCGGCGCCGCTGGTTTCAACCCCGGAACGGACAATCAGTTCCTGAATACCGGCTGGAGTGCAGGGCGGGAATTTTAACTCATCGCCGCCAATCATAAGGCGCCCGACATTGACAGGGTGGAAACCGTCGACATCCTTGTCCGGATCAATGGCATTGATCACCTTCTTTTCATCGATCTGTTTTGGAAGGGGGAGTTGAACAAGGATGCCATGAATGGAATCATCTTTGTTGTATTTATCAATAAGTGCAAGCAGGTCTTCTTCCGAGATAGTAGCCGGCTGATTATCCTGCACCTCTTTAAAACCCAACCGGTGTGCAGTTTTAATCTTCAAGGTAACATACGATAGAGAGGCGGGATTACTGCCTACCAGAATTGTCACCAGCCCTGGTACAACACCGTATTTACTCTTAATTTGCGCTACTTCAGCGGTAATCTCCTGAAGAATTTGCTCTCCGATTTCTGTTCCCTTAATTAATTTTGCAGCCATGAACTTGCCGTAGTCCTTTCTGTAAATGTGGGTAAAGAAAATTCAGAAATACGTAATAATCGTTATTTAAAACTTGTGCCAAATTATCCGAATTAACCCTATTTGTCAAGCCAGAATAAACACAAATATAATACAAAATATTTGATTCTTTACGATGCAGTGTGCTTATAGAGGCTCTTGTTAAGCCCCTCTTTTCCCTATCGCCGACAAACGTGAAATTGGTGATCGTGTCCGTATTTTGAATCGCCTCTAATATGGATGGGTGGATTGTCATCCACAATGACAATGTGAAGGTCTGAAATTTTGAGATTTAAGATTTCCTGAATTAAATTTTTTCTGTTCCCCGTTCGTTGTATGTTGGAATCGTTACGCATGTTTTTGTAAGAACGGTACCTTTGTTACAAAGATACCAGGCGTACTAAAAAAACAGCTTTATTTCAGTTTGATAAGATAAATCGATGTGAAAGTTTTATGGTAATGCATTATTTACGACAATAGATCAAAGGCAATTAAAACCATAATTTGTGCAAAATCAACCAGTTCTTTAATGCTGATCGACTCGTTTGTGGCATGTGCCTCAGTATTATCGCCCGGACCAAACCCAACGGCTGTTATACCTTTTTGAATGAGCTGTTTTGTTACCGTTGCTCCGGACATACCCTTCGGTTGTGGTCTGGTTCCCAGGACGGTTAAGGCGTGTTTTGAAATCAATTCCACCAATGGGTTGTCGATAGAGACAGCAGTTGGGAGTTGACTGGAAATGATTCTTAAGTCAAATTTTGCAGGATGCTGGGTTTCTACTTCTTTGATGATGTTTTTTAAATTATTGATAATGTTATCCGGTGAATCACCAGGTAAGTAACGGATATCTAACTGCGCTTTGCATAGGGCAGGCACGATGTTTGGTGCAGTGCCGCTGTGGATTGATCCAAGATTCAAGGTTGGCGGAGTATGGAGTGGATGAGAGGTTTGATTGAACGTTAATTGTTTCATGCGTTCCAGAAGGGCCATCATATTCCATATGGCATTTATCCCCGTTTCTGGCCGGGAGCCATGCGCCTGTTTTCCGTGAGAGGTGATTTCCAAAAACAAAGCGCCCTTTTCTGTTACGTCGATTAGCTGCATATTATGTGCAACATCGGGAATGATTGCGTAGTCAGCTTTGATCCCGCATTCATTGAGTAAATATTCTATGCCCAAAGCGGAGCCCCGTTCCTCATCGGCAACGCCAGCCAGGATGAATTGTCCCTGGAGTTTAGATTCATGTTCTTTCAGAAATCTGGCAACGACCATCATGGACGCCATTTGTCCTTTGTTGTCAGAGGAGCCTCTGCCATAGATCCTGCCATGCTCTACCCATGCCTCAAAGGGGTCTCTCTTCCAGTCATCACCCGCTGGTACAACATCTAAATGGCATGCAATGAGTAATGTAGGAGCGGGCGGGTGTTTTTCTTTGTGGCCTATATATCCAACGATATTTGCCCTGCCCTTTGCCTTTTCGTGAATCGTGTACGGAATTTGTAATGATTTAAAGAAGTCTTCGATAACTTGGGCGGCAAGGATTTCGTTCCCGGGGGGATTTTCTGTTTTTTGGTTGATTAACTTACATGCAAAATCAATAATTTCTGTCTCCTTATTTTGCATGTACTTCTTTACCTGATCATGAAAATCGTTTTGGTTATTTTTCAACATAGCCATTTTCTCTTATTCTCTTACATAAAAAAGTATGTTTGTTTTTCACCTATAAAAATTTAATCATCAATCGCTACAGCTCCATTTGTTTTACGATTTTGGGTTTTACGGAGATAAATCTTAACAGTAATGGAATAATAAATAATTGCAATGCAGTGCCGATTAACATTCCCCCGACAACGACAATTGCGAGAGGCTTTTGCACCTGACTTCCAACACCATGAGCTAATGATGCAGGCAAAAGACCAAGGGACGCAACAAATCCGCTCATAAACACTGGCCTGAATTTGTCCTGAATTGTTGCATGAGTAGCTTCATCCACATCCATTCCCTCATCGGCGAGCCTGATATAGTGGCTTATGAGAATCGAGGCGTTAAGGACAGAAACTCCTATGATAGAAACGAAACCGACAATCGAGGAGATGCTCAGACTTTCACCGGTAATCAACAGACTGGTCAGTCCGCCGGCTACAGTAAAAGTTGGAGCTATCATAGTTATGAGCACATTTCTCACAGACTTATAATACATAAAGAGGACGGTAAGTATCAGAAAAATAGCTAAAGGTATCGAAACGTAAAATCTTTTGAACGCCTCTTTCATTTCATTAAACATACCGCTCCAAATCATGTAGTAACCTTCCGGGATATCTAGTTTTTCAACTTCTTTTTGAGCCTGCAATACCGTACCGCCTAAATTCTTGGATGCTACGCTAAATTTGATCGGGAGGTATCTTTTAAAGTTTTCTCTGTAAATAAATGTTGCGCCCGTGTCATATTTTATCTTTGCAACTCTTGAAAGCGGCACAATCCCGTTATTGGGTAATATTATTGGTATATTGGCAATTTTTTCCGGCTGCTTTCTGTACTCGGAAGGAAAACTTACCAGCAGGGCAAACCGTTTCTCACCTTGTATTATTTCACTAACATTTTTCCCACCCATTACCGCGGAAACAGTATCCAAGACGTCTTCCACTGTAAGACCAAGAACCGACGCATTTTCCCTGTCTACTTCTATCAATAAGTTTGGCTGCCCAAGTTCGCGAAATATTCCCACATCTTTTATGTCCGGAACATGCTCTATCGTTCCTTTTACATTCTTTGCTATCTTATCAAGTTCTTGCAAATCTTCTCCAAATATTTTAATGGAATTTTCACCCTTTACGCCGGACATTGCCTCTTCAAGGTTGTCCTGAATGTATTGGGAGATGTTGATGTTTGCATTGGGGAAAAGCTGGTTTAATTCTACCCGTGCAATATCTTCCAGTTCTTCTTTGGTAATTTTTCTCTTCCATTCATGATACGGTTTTAACGGTACAAAGTATTCTGAATTATAAGGGCCGCTTGGGTCTGAACCGTCTTCAGGCCTTCCCACCCTGAAATTTACCGCTCTAACTTCCGGGTATTTTATGAGTAAATCTCTAACCTTTTTCGTATTTTCATATGCCTTGCTCAAGGAAATTGAATAAGGGTATATTATCCTTATATACATATTTCCTTCGTCCATTTTTGGGAGAAATTGTGTGCCAATCGTTCTCAGGTCAATAATCAGGCCGATTCCAATAATTATAGAGGTTATTAGGAGAACCAGCCGGTACTTTTTCAGCAGAAAACTGACGAGTTTAATATATCCCTCTTTTATCATTTCAATGAACCGGAATTCTCTCTCGTGTTGGCCTTTCAAGAATACGTATGTAGAAGCAAGAAGATAGGTAAATGTAAGAATGAGGGTAAATAAAAGGGCATAGACGTACGTCTTGGCTACCGGTGAGAATATTTGAGATTCCGCTCCCTTCATGGTGAAGATTGGTATAAAGGCAACAAATATAATAAGGACGGAAAACAAGATAGGCTTGCCTATATCCTCAGCAACTTTTACCATAGCATTCAAATCAGCGCCTGCTTTTTTCGATGTCCTAAAATAATCTTCCACCAAGAGGAGCGGTATATCCGCAATAATACCAAAGTCTATTGCACTAATGGAAAGCAGGTTGGCGGACTCACCTTTTATAGACATCAATGCAAGGGTAATCGAGAGTGATATGGGGATTACCATGGTGGTAATAATTGCCGCTCTGATGTTCCCGAGGAAAAGAAAGAGTGCAATCGCCACCAGTCCAACGCCAGAGAGCGCTGTTTCTATTACCTTTTTCATAACGGTAGTTATCAAATCCCATCGTTCGTAAAAAGGCGCAACCTTGATTCCCTTTGGCAATACTCTTTCATTAATCTCTTTTACTTTTTCATGGATTGATTTTATAGAGGGTATCCCCTTTGCGTCTTTTCTGAGGATTACCGTCCCTGTTACGGTCTCGTTCCTATTGTTGAGACCTCCAATCCCTGTTTGTGGAATATTACCAATGGTTACTTCAGCAATGTTTTTTACCAGTACAGGCTTTCCATTTTTGTATGCTATCAGGCTATTTTCTATATCATCAAGGCTTTGTATCCTGCCTATTCCTTTGACCATATAGTATTGGTCTCCCATCTCAAATGCCCGCCCCCCGACGTTGAGATTTGCCTTTTCCAGTGAATCTATTACTTCTGACAGGGATATGCCATATTTTATAAGATTTTCAGGGATAATTTTTACAACATATGCCTTTATGTAGCCTCCGAAACTTACGACGTCTTCAACGCCTTCCGCCGTTTTCAATTGTTTTGATATTACCCAGTCTTGCAATGTCCTTAACTCCATGAGGTTTTCAGAGCCGGTCACGGTATACCTCATGACTTCCCCTATGGGATTAGGGATTACAGAAGGCGCAACGCCATTTGGCAGTGAAAGACCTGCAAGCCTGTTTAAGACCTCCTGTTTTGCCTCTCTATAACTCACATCATAAGAAAATTTGCATTTTATGTCTGAAAGCCCGTAGAGAGAGATAGAATTTACTCTTTCAAGTCCCCTCATACCTGCGAGGGATATTTCTACAGGTATTGTTATAAGCTTCTCTACTTCTTCGGCTGATTTTCCTTCGTACAAGGTAACAATTTCTACAATGGGGGGCGCTGGATCAGGAAAGGCCTCAATGTTGAGGCTTTTTATAAAGAAAAAAGAGCCTAAAGTGGAAAATGAAACAAGTAATAAGAAAAGAAGGCTGTGCTCGCTTACGAAAATAACCCATTTCTTCATAGCTTCTCCATATCAATGGCTGATAAAACGACTTCGTCTGAGTCCGTTAATCCCTCAACGGCCATTAACCTTTCTGAAACTTCAAGTGCAGGCAAGACCTTCTTGAGTTCCAATCTCTGTTGACTTTTAACATATGCGTAAAATTCTCCATCTTTATATAAGAGGGCTGTCTTTGGCACAACAGGATAAACAATAAGTCCTTTTACAATTTTAATTCTTAGAAACATATTTAACCGGAATATATTCTCTTCGTTCGAAACCTTAATGTATGTCTTCACAGTTTTAGAGTCCGGGTCTTCTATATCGCTCACATAAGCAACACTTCCTTTAAACTCTTTATTGGGAAAGACGTCCGTGGAAAAAACCACTTCGTCTCCTTTACGAATTTTTTGAATATCCGTGTCGTAAATGTTGGCAATCACAAATACCTTGCATGGATCTGCAACTGCCATTAAAGGATTTGATGGATCAACACGGTCGCCTATATGGATTTGAAAATCAGCTATAACACCGTCGATTGGAGATTTCAAAACCAACCGATCTTGAAAACTACTTTGGGCAGCGGGGTTTATACCGTAAATATCAAGTTTCTTTTTGTGTCCTTCTTTTATCGCCTTTAGTTGCTCGTAATTTGCTTTTGCATTGATGATCTCATTTTTTGCAACGGCGCCAACTTTAAGCAGTTCTTTATTAAGACTATATATTCTTTCTGCCTGTTTAAGCTGCGAGATGCTTGAGAGATAATCCGCATAGGTGTCGCTTACTTCTGAGCTCCTTATGGCTACTAAGGGATCTCCTTTTCTAACTTTATCGCCAACCGCAACAAACGTTTTATCAATGGTTCCGCTCAGGGGGGAGATTATTTTCGCTCCACCCTCGGTATCTATCTGTATGCTGCCTGTGGCTTCTGTGAATGTTTGTACCTCCTGAAAAGAGACTTTCAAAGTCTTCGCTTCATTACCACCTTCCTCTTTTTTCCCCTCTTTTTTGCTTCCGCAACCTATCACCCAGGTCAAAAGGGTAAAAAAAAGTACTATTAAGCATAACGCCTTCTTCATTTTGTTTCTCCTGTGTAGACCTTCAAAAGTTCTGTGTTCAGCATAGTTTGTGTCAGAGACTGATTATGTTTTGTCATAAAATCCTTATAGGTTCTCCTGGTATCTATCAGATCAAGCACGGTAACTCCTCCTAAGGAAAAAGCCTTTTCGCTATCCTCTAAAAACTTTTCTATCTCAGTCTTCTTTCTTTTATACGATTCAAAGATCTTTAAAGATCCTCTGTAATTGCTTAGAGATTGTCTTATATCAGTTATAATTTGGTTGTTTGTCTTTTCAGCCTGTATCTCTATTTGGTTACGTTCAGCAATCCGCCGAGAAATCTCTGCCTGATTTCTGTTAAACAATGGAAGACCAACACTTATACCCCCACCAGCTCCTGGATCCCAGGCTGTTCCAAAGGCGTCATATTCAACCCCTACCGAGATATCTGGTATTCGTTTTGCCTTGGCTAATGAAACGTTGTATCCGGATGCTTTTATCTGTCTTTGAATTGATAAAAAATCGGGTCTATTAGCATAAGCCTTTTCCAGGAGACATCCTTCTGTATAATCTTGAAATTTTTCTGGAAACGGCATTTTGGCAGGTTCTAGATGATTTTTGCTTCCTAAAAGGAGATTAAAATCCTCAAGATCATTCTTGTATTTAGTTTCAGAAATTATGAGGGCATTTTCGAGATCTATCCTTGTGAGTTTTAGTTTTGTGTAATCATTAAAGGATAGAAAACCTTTGTTATATTTTATTTCTGCAACTTTTATGATCTTTTCAAATCTCGCCAATTCATCTCGGGAAAAATCAATCGTTATCCTATCAAGACTAAGATTATAATATACCGTATAAAATACTACGAGGATGTTCCTGATAAAATCTTTGTAAGATAACTTGGTGGCTTCCAGATTCTCTTTTGCCGATGCTATAGCGAGTTCCTTTTTATTTCCGAGCCTTACCGGCTGGTCCAGCCTTACAGATAATTGAGATGGAAGTTGATCGTTTATAATGCCATAACCCGAAGCAAAAGCAAACCCACTGCCGTTTATTGTAAGGGTTGGGTTTAGCCTTAGTTTTGCTTCTAAAAGATCGGCGGATGCCTTGTCTATTTCGTATTTATTTTTAGCGATATCGTAATTATTTTTATAAAATAAGTCTAATGCCTCTTTTATTCCGATTTCTTCACCGCTTACTATTTTTGAACCAAAAAATAATAGCAAAAATATTATTGCTATAGAAAGATGGGTGTTGTTATAGAATAAAGACCGTCTTTTCATAATATTTTCCAAATCTGCGTATAAATTCAATGAATTTTTTGTCTTGAATGCAGGATAAGTGGCTGGATTAAAATATTGAACAGAGAAAAATTTCTCATGAACAACATTGTATTCAGACAACTTTGATTCTGATAGTTGTCTGACGTCCTAAACGATCATGTGCCAGCGTAGGGTTTGCTTAGGCTTGTAATGAGGAATTACAGGGAGTAATGCCGGTAGTTTTACTTTTGCGGACGGGTCGTGAAACGGTACATCAGCAACTATTTCACAACATCGGTAGTCTGTTGATTTGGTATGAAATTGATTCCTGTTTTTCTTTCCGGTGAATACGTTGATAGCTTTTATTGCATAAGCAGGGTTTACTTTCTTCCTTTTTTTACAGTGCTTGGTCTCTGCTGAATGATTGTAATTGGTTAGATTCGACGTGGAGTATGTGCAATAACTTGCAGTACCAGCATTCGATTTGACACTGTGGGTATTTTCTCTCGCAGTTTTTACATCCAGGGTATTCCGGCTCACGTGCCCGATATCCGGTGTGGACAGGGAATTTATATTGCTTTCTGTCTTTTGTGTTAATACAACTATTGCCACTGCGGACAAAAGTATGAATAGATACCGCACAGATATCCTGCAAGCTGATTTACACATAATTATGTTTTTTAGCGATATTTAGTGATGTTGTATCTATAAGGAAATTACGTGTTAAATTAAGGTTGTAGAGCGACGAGGCTCGTCGCTCTACAACCTTATCATCCAGTGAACAAATTATAGAAGACTTTTGTTCCAAAAGAAATGAGGATTTAAAAAAATGATTCTTATCCCAAGTAATTCAAGTAATTAAAGAAAAAGGAGGGAGAATAGATAAAAAAGTATTGAAAAAGGTGGATATTTGGTATTTCTTATAAAGATGAATATGGCCATATAATCTCTTTATTAGGAGGCCAGCAATGTCCACGTTAAGTATACTACAACTTTTCCCGGTCTCTGTCATCAAAAATATTCTGCCTCCCCGTTTGTCTCTTGCTGTGATATGACAAAAAGCATCTTCAAATTCCAATCAGAGCGGCCTTGCCACAATCCTTCATTTTATTCATTCATCGGGGTTTATCCATTGAAACATGAAGATCTGATAGTCATAGGATAAAAGCCTTCTAATGGGTGACCCCAGCCCATCGACGCAAAAAAGATGTATAATTTAAAAAGGATGCTTTGTCGCATTGTCCAAAGTATCTGGTAACGAGTGGGGATGAAGATGGTTCGGCTCCTTCTTGCCAACGAAAGGATCGGAAAGTCATCTTCGGGAAAACTGACCGTACGGTTTGATGAGGAAGTGTTGGGAATAGGGCGTGGTTAGTCTCGTGAAACACCGTCAGGCGAAAGGGGAGGAAGCAGACATGTCAAACCTAAGCCACTGTGTCAGTTTCCTGCTCTACTTGTGCCTGAGTATTACAGAGGACTGACACCAATTCATTCTTCATCCCTCATAACAAACCTCAATAAAACGGGCGCTATCAGTGTCGTTAAGGCGACAACGAAAACAATGATTGCATAAATTAGATCATCAAACACGCCTGCTTCTTTTCCTACCTCGGCAAAGATGAGGCCTACTTCTCCTCTTGGAACCATAGCAATGCCTGTTGAAAGTTTTGTCCTTAAACCACCCTTGGCCCACACCCCACTTATCATTTTTGTGACAATGGCAATGAGAACCAAAAGCCCAGCCATCCGCCAGAAGGTTATTGATGAGAAGTCAATTACTTTCATGTTGATTGAAGCCCCGACAACCACAAAGAATACGGGGACAAAAAGACCGATAATTGGCTTCATGTTTTCCTCAATTTTTTCGGCGAGAGCAGGGCTGTGATGGTCTATTGCGGAACCTAGCGGGAGAAAGAAACGTCGCGCTAATGCAATGCCGGCCGCAAAAGAACCAAGTATTCCGGGAGCACCGATTTTGTGCGAAATAAACGCAAGGGCAAGAATCAGAGAAACCATAATTGTGGGTATTGTTCCGTCCGTTTTGCTAAAATTGGACGCTTTTGAGATTAGAGGGACGAACAGTTTCGTAATTATCGGTGCAATGAGTAAAAAGATGGAGATAAATCCAACGATTTTAACCGTATCAAATATACTAACCTCTCCCTTTACAGCAAAATCAAACAATGTTGCAAGAATAACGACACCGATAATGTCATCAAGAACTGCGGCGCCAAGGACGATTTTGGCTGTTCTGGATCGATGTTTCTTTATATCGATGAGCACGCGTGCCGTTATTCCAATACTTGTGGCTACAATTGTCCCACCAATGAAAAGCGAGGTAATACCAGATTGATTAAAAACGTATTTACTTAAACAGTAGCCGGCAATTGCAGGCGCTGCAACCCCGCTGATTGCAACTAAAAATGATTGTGCCCCCACTTTTACAACTTGACCTATATCCGTTTCCAGCCCAACCTCAAACAGCAGGAGTAATATCCCAATTTCTGCCAGCAGGCGAAGCGTTGCATCTACTGTTAAAACCCCCAGAAGGCTGGGGCCCAAAATTATACCAGCAGCAACCTCTCCCAGAACAGCAGGAAGCCGCAAATAAGCAAACATCTCCGCAAAGAACTTTGCGAACACCAGAATCATTAAAAATTTTAAAAAAAATTCAGCAATTTCCATGATTGAATAATATCCTTAGTACCGTTTTGTAAAAAAAGGTTTGTGAAAATATTTTTAATTTAATTGTACAGGAATTTTCATTTTATTTAAGCGGATTATAGGATGGCACTGACAAACATTATTTGTCAGTGCGATATATTTTCGGTCCTTCGTCAGGCTCGGGATGCAGCGCCGTGCTGGTGAGCCCGTCGGACCATCACAACGGAATCCATGCAACCCCACAACCGAAGACATAACTTGGGGGATTAGTTCAGAGGGGCTAGACCTTCGTTATTCGATGATTACTTGTTTTTTAATGCTTCGATTTTTTCTGAAATTTTCGCTCTTTTTATCCTGGTATCTAATCGCTCTAACATTTCACTTACGGTTGCTTCGCTATTGTAAAACATCTCCCAATTTTTTTCTTTAATATTGTATAATTTGTTTGTAACTAACCAGTGAAACTAACAGTGACAGGAAATATTATCTCAGAACTGTTAAGAATCAATAGGGAAAACGGGCAGGAAGAAAAATCCCGGAGAGCTGACATGATTATAGAAAAACGCTCCACAATATTCAACTCCCCCATAAGCGCTAACTTGTTTTAAGTGAACTCGAAGTATTTTGAGAGTTGCATATTTCGGGTTCTTGGTTTTTCTGCTAAAGAGCAAGCAATGCCGTTCCAGGAGTAAAGAACTTTCTGTAATAATAACGCCGATTCTATAACCCGTTTTACTTGATGAAACATAAAAGTAAGTTTACTCCATTGGCTTTGAGTCCTCTGACTGGAACATAGTGTATCCCAGGGGGGGAAGGACTTGGCAAAATCTATTAATCTTTCTGTTAAAAGAACAGCGAATAATTTGCCGTAAAGCCAAGATTTCGAACTATCATCATCGTATTTCGGTAAATATCCAAATTGCGCGATTTGCTTAAATCTTTTAAAGGCCAGCTCAATTTGCCATAGGATTCTATACCATTCTAAGATATCAAAAACGGTAAATTGATTTTCAGGAAACGTGGCGAACACAATTGCATACTTGGCATAAATAAAGGTCTCCGGTTTCAGTTCAATACCCTTTTTGCTTGTGTGTCTTTTAAGTTTTTTATGAACTATTTTAATGGCTTCTTCTGATTTATCCTTGCGCAAGCCTTTTAACGCATTTGTATCTACAGCTAAACTTTTCCAATCGTTTGGTAAAAGGGTTTTGAGAATGTCCCAATCTTCATCATGGCTTTGTCCTCCTATAAGCTGGCAAGATGATTGATATAAAAATACCGTGATGAATAAAATTTGTTAATAAAACAAGTTAATGTTTATGTTCCTTCGCCCCCTTGATTTTGTTGTGATGGTTCGACAGGCTCACCATGCACAGCGCAATATCCTGGGCTTGCCGAAGGATCAATCGAACGATAGGAGGAGATTTGGCTGCGGCTTTACTGCATCATGTGGTATCCGAAAGGAAAATAGAAAACGGATGCGAGTATTTTAAATTCACCGAATTGTATGTTGTGTCTGGTTTTGATATTACTGGGTTCATAAAACGCCTTGAAGAAGATTTAGCCTTTGTCATTCAGCCGAAAGAAAAATTTAAACGGCGATAACAGGCCATTACACTGAATGGAGATTCCTCTGCACTCCATTGCATGCGGATAAGTTTGGCGCCAGGCACAGAGACAATGAAAAATCGAAATAATAGCAAACTTCGTGTCTTATTGTGTTGCCGATGCATGGTGCGCTTGGAATAGATTCCTGATTATCTGCACATTGATCGATTTGTTCGTTTCTCCCGGAAGCCGATTGATTGAAAAGGAATGATAATTTCCCAGATAACATCGGAAACGGTTCCCCTGCACCAGGGTAAAGATATCCTGGCAACTCAGTTGTTTATTTAGGGTGCCAAAGGGAGAAACTTGTTCTGCAAGCCTTTTCAGGGAAAGGAAAATATTTCGATCAGAAAACCAGTTAGGACAACGACTCAAGGGGGTGCAGTTATCCGGCATCTCAGAGATAAGGAAGCCTTCCTTTTGCTCATTTGGGGAGCGTCTTTCAAAAATGCCCACAGGCACGGGCACGTCAATTTTTAATGCAAATAAAGTGTTTGCCTTTATCCATAATTGTTTCAAGCTGCGATAATTGAACCTCGATGAACTGTTTTGAGTCAACCGCGAGACGTGCAGATGATTTATCGAAATGTCATCCTGCCCGGTTTCTTCCATAATATACAACGCCTTTTCCAGAGTTTCTCTTAAATAATTTCTCCGGTAAAACCCACGGAATTGAGCGTTTTTGAAGAAATCAAATTTCTTATTTTCACGAACACAAAGCCTGGATGCCTTTTTTGCACCTTTCTTTTGTATCTGCACCGTCATGGACTCAATGTCTCCTGCAATTGTTTTCCAGCGGGCAATATCGTGGCTCATGTACGACAAGAGAAATCTGACCCGCTCCGTATCAGTGAAATTGCCTTTCTCACGGTTTAGTTTTGCCAGATACCAGAGACAAAGCTTTTCTATAAGGCTCCGTGTGTGAACTGACACCATCTCAAAATCGATTACGATGATCTTTTTAGCTCCGTTTTCATCATACACCAAAAAATTATCCAGAGAAAAGGCATCCTGCTGTATCCCTGATTTGTGCATCTTCTGTGCAAGGCTGCCGAATTTCCTCAAAACGTCTCTTCTTTCTTTCAGCGGGGTGTTACCTTTGAAGTATTGACGTATCGACTGACTGTTCCTGATCTTCCTTACAATCAAATAGGATTCTTTCGTGAAGAAATACTTTCGCTCCCCACAGGCAACCGGCACTTCTACCGGAATCCCTCTCTTTGCCGTCAGGTATGCGGCATTAAATTCGTGGAATCCCCGTGTATTTTTGAAACATTGTTTTGTCTTTTGAAGCAGACGAGGGTAGTTATATATTTTTACGAGATATGGCTCTTTTTTGCCTTCATAGGTAATTTCAAATTCACCCATCTTCTTATAGTGATGCCGTCTCGGGAGGGGTGTTGCCATCAGAGTCTCTGCGGTAGCATCTTTCAAGCGTTCAAGAAAAGGGATGAGAAATGCGTGTTGGTTATGGATAAGCCAATGAACATGGTTGATTCTCTTCGACAGATACCCGGTAAACGCAGAAGGATTTGGTATAGAAACAGGGGAACAGAAAAAACTCACGATCTGCCGAAAGAATTGCATTGAGTGTTGACCTACCTTTTACTCCCTTCACTGTCTTTTTTCTCAGGACTCCGCACTCGTTCCCAGAGTTTTACCTGTTTTGCAAAAATATAGAAGGCGCTCGAGGTTGCAATGATAAACCCAGGCAGGCCATCCAGAAAACCTCTCTTGAAAAAATATCCCCTGATAAATTTATACAGAGGCTGAAAGAGGAGTTTGTGGAGGCTAAAACCCCTGCCGCGATCGGCCATAATATCAGCGAAAATCGTGGAGTAATTGTCTATCGTTCTCAACTGATGCGAAAAGTTTTTATAATTGAAGTGGTAAAGATCATGTTTCATATAGCCAGTTTTCCCCGGTACGATAACTCGCCCATGAGGATTTGTGCCTTGCCACTGTCCGCAGCCCTTTTTGAAGAGTCGCAATTGGTAATCAGGATACCACTCCCCATGGCAGATCCATCGACCTAAATAGAAACTGCGCCGCGGGAAAAAGAACCCCGGGATATTACCCGGGTTACGGATAGCATCCTGAATCTCCCGAATAAGTCCTGGCGAAAGTCGTTCGTCAGCATCAAGGCTAAGGATCCAGTCGTTTTTAGCCAGACCCATGGCATAGTTTTTTTGGTCGATATTACCCGGCCATGGCCGTTGATACACCTTGCGAGAATATTCCCTGCAAATATCCACCGTCTTGTCGGTACTCAAGGAATCCACCACAACAATCTCATCCACCCACTTCACACTCTCGAGGCAATCGCGGATGCGTGATTCCTCATTAAACGTGATAACACAGGCGGATATGGGAAATTTCTGGTCCATTGTCGTAATATTTTTTTCTGGAATGCCTGTTTTTAAGGCAGGATAAGGTTTTAAAAACCCCATGAAAAGGCAGCCAATACTCGTCATCGGGATTCATCTTCCGCACCCTCAATAAAGAAAAGATATTTCGCAGAAATTTTAAAAACGAGGTGTTATGAACAACGACCGGGCAATTTACTCAAGAGCATCCTCCGGTGCACCTTCATCCGTGGGTTTCTCCTCTTCCACTTCGTTTCCCGTTTCTTCAGCTCCCCCTTCTGCCTTCGTCTCTTCCGGAACAACACGCGCAACAGAGACTAGCTTGTCTCCTTCCTCAATAGAAAAGAGCGTAACCCCCTGCGTGTTCCTTCCAATGGTGCGAAGGGTATTAACCGGAGTACGGATAACCTGCCCCCGCGCAGTGATCATGATCAGTTCGTCTTCGTCCCTCACATCAATCAGCGAAACAACCTTTCCGTTTCTCTCGGTAGTTTTAATATTAATAACACCCTGTCCACCCCGGCGATGAGCGGGATATTCGGCAAAGTCGGTACGTTTTCCGAACCCCTTTTCACAAACCGTTAGCAGCGTTGCCTGCTCATCAACGATCACGATATCCCGTACCTTATCGTTCTCCTTAAGGGTGATTCCTTTTACCCCATGGGTAACGCGCCCCATGGTTCTGACGTCCTCTTCTGAAAAACGCATGGCTTTTCCCTGTTCGGTGCCAAGGATAATATCCTGTTTGCCATTGGTTAATTTCACCCCGATCAACTTGTCCTCTTCATCCAGATTAATGGCGATAATACCGCCCTTTTTCGGATTTCCGTAGGCATTGAGCACCGTTTTTTTCACAATTCCATTCCTGGTGGCCATAACCAGTTGCCGCTCGTCAAAATCCCTTATGGGAATGAGAGAAGTTACGTTTTCGTCTTCTTTTAACTCAAGCAAATTGATAAGCGCTCTTCCTTTAGCCGTTCGGGCCATTTGCGGTATATCGTAAACCTTAAGCCAGTAAACTCTGCCCTGGTCAGTAAAAAACAGGATATAGTCATGGGTTGAAGCTACAAACAGATGCTCGATGAAATCCCCTTCTTTCATATCAGCACCGGAGACACCTTTGCCGCCGCGGTGCTGCTTCCGGTATGAGGCAATGGGTAATCGCTTAATATAGCCTTCGTGACTAATAATAACGACGACGCTTTCCTCGGCAATAAGATCTTCCATATTCAACTCCGTAACGGCGCTAACGATCTCCGTGCGGCGTTTGTCACCAAAGCGTTCCTTCACTTCCTCAATATCTTTCTTAATAATATTCAGCACCAACTTTTCATCAGACAGGATCGCCTGATATCCCTTGATATCGGCGCATAATTTTTTATACTCTTCTTCGATTTTCCCTTGTTCAAGTCCCGTCAGCCTCTGAAGTTTCATATCCAGAATGGCATTTGCCTGAAGTTCCGAGAGGGAGAATTCGCTCATGAGTCCCCGTCGCGCCGTTTCAATAGAATCTGAGGTCTTGATCAACTGGATGATTCTGTCAATATTTTGAAGGGCGATCTTTAACCCTTCCAGGATATGAGCCCTGGCCTGGGCCTTCTCCAATAAATATTTTGTCCTTCGGATGATGACAACTTTTCGATGCTCAATATAGTAGACCAACATCTGCTTCAGGTTGAGCGTTTCCGGCCGATTGTTGATCAGGCCAATCATAATAATGCTGAAACTATCCTGGAGTTTTGTGTGTTTATAGAGTTGGTTGAGAACAACTTCTTCGTCCTCCCCTTTCTTCAGATCTATAACCAGACGGCTTCCGTCCCGATCACTTTCGTTGCGAACATCTGAAATACCTTTAATCTGGTCTTCCCGCACTAATACAGCAATCCGCTCCAGGATATTGTCCCGGTTCAGTTGATAGGGTATCTCCGTCACAACAATGCTCTTCTTCCCGTTTTTCGACGTTTCTGTGTGAGCCCGTGCCCGGACGATAATCGTTCCGCGCCCTGTCCGGTATCCCTCTCTGATCCCTTCCATACCGCAGATTAAAGCCCCCGTGGGGAAATCAGGCCCCTTGATGATCTTCATCAATTCATCAACGGTAATCTCTGCGTTGTCAATAACTGCAACAATTCCATCGCAGATCTCATTCACATTGTGAGGTGGAATGCTCGTGGCCATGCCGACCGCAATACCGGAACATCCGTTACACAGTAAATTGGGGAACTTGGAAGGAAGGACAACCGGCTCCGTCCGGGTATCGTCATAATTGGGCACATAATCAACAGTTTCTCTCTCCAAATCCTCCATAATAACCATTGTCGCTTCAGTCATGCGGGCTTCCGTGTAACGCATTGCTGCAGGAGGGTCTCCATCAATAGAGCCAAAGTTCCCCTGCCCCTCAATCAATGGATACCGATAATTAAAATCCTGCGCCATGCGAACGAGGGTGGGATAAACCACCTGTTCACCATGTGGATGATAATTACCTGTGGTATCACCTGCAATCTTGGCGCATTTTCTGAATTTGGAACGGGGACCAAGCCCAAGATCATTCATGGCCACCAGAATACGTCTCTGCGATGGTTTCAGCCCATCCCTTACATCGGGAAGCGCACGGCTCATGATGACACTCATGGCATAGCTCAGATACGAATCTTTCATCTCTTCTTCAATGAATAACTCTTTTATATTTTCTCTTCTTTCAGCCATGAATGATTACCTCAGCAACAAAAGGATTATTTTTTTTCTCTTCCGCTATCGTCGTTGATGGCCCGTGACCTGGATACACGATCGTTCTTTCATCCAGCACAAACAATCGTTCTTTAATGGCCTGTATGAGTTTTTTTTGATTGCAGCCTGGAAAGTCCGTTCTGCCAATACTCTCTTTGAAAAGGGTATCCCCGGAAAACAGCACGGGGGGGGTTTCATCCTCCGGATCGTTATAGTACAGGCATATTCCACCTGGCGTGTGTCCCGGCGTATGAATAATTTCAAAGGTATATTTTCCGACAGCAACCGTATCCCCATCGTTCAGCAATCGGTCTGCCACTGGCGACCTCACCGTTGTGCCTCCATAAAAAGCGGCAAGGATGGAAAGGTTTTTTGCCGGATAAGGGAGCATGTCCTGGTCTGCTTCATGAACGCAGATATGCACAGCAGGAAAGGATTTTTTTAGTTCGGCATTGGCGCCGATATGATCGCCATGCCCATGGGTGATTACAATACTTTTTGGAAGCAGTTGCTGTTTTTTTAAAAAAGCAATAATCATTCCCTCGTCTGCGCCAGGGTCAATAACCATCACTTCAGCAGCTTCCTTGTCGATAACAAGGTAACAACACACCTGCAAAGGACCTACATTTATCTTTTGTATCAGCATGATCCCTTTGACCGCAAATAATTTTCGATCATCTCTTTCAGCTCACAGTGTCCCTTATTATCCCACAGCCCAATAATCTTCCGTTCACGTTCGGCATTTTCTACAGCATCTGAGGCGTGGGCTGCATTTTTCATAATATCCTCACCATAAATTCTGCGAACCTTGCCGGGTTCGCCCTTCTTTGAATCCGTAGGCCCGAGGATATTTCGTATTTTATGAATGGCATCCGGGCCACGATATAACAAGGCAAGACATCTGGCGGTTCCTGGTCTTTTCTTATCTGCGGGGCTCGATTTTTCAGGGTCCAGACCCGTCATGTACTGCACAATTTTGTTAAATTCATTCATTGCATTCATATCTTTAAGCTGCTCTGACAACTGCTCTGCATGGCTATTCACAATCGCATTCGGCACTTCAAAGGTTAAAACAGATTTTAAAGCTTCTTTGAGCTTTTCAGCGATTTTCTCTGGTTTGGGCTTCAATTTTTCCCGAAAGATGTTGATTAATGGGCCGTAAAAATCCTCTGCCTGCGCAATACTCATTCTCAAAAGCTTAATTCCGACAATGAATAAACCCGCCCTAGAAAACATATCAATCATATTTCCTGGTAACGGACTTTGTTCCTCAAAGGGTTTGAGAATGACCAGGGTTGTTTCGGCCTTCACTCCCTCGGGAAACTTGACAATATCCTCTAAAACCCCACCATCGTTTGACAAATATTCAGCAAACAGGGCTAACTGTTTATCATTCGTGCGATGGTCTGCCGCAGATATAACTGCTGGTTCAAAATATTCGATTTTGCCATCCGAACTCTCTACAAAATCTCCGAAGCTCCCCCGAATGGTGTGCCCCTGAAAGCTGGTAATCGGCCCGATCACCTCATCCTTCAACTTTTCAAGGGCGCGGGGGCCTTTAAAAAAAAGCAATACCATCCTGTTGGTAATCCCAAACTTGTTCACCCTCCGGAAACTACTGTTAATATAGTCTTTCATGGCCTTTTTCCATGATGGCTTGCAGTCTTGTTCCTCAATGGTAGCGCAATATTTATCAACAAAGGCATCACTCGGCGCAAACATGGTCACGCCCACAAAATCCAAATTTGATAGCGAAAGCAACCGGCCTAAAATACCGCCGGTGCGGCTTTTTAAAAGGCTATAGGGAGTAATCAATGCATAGGTCAATTCGTCCGCCATACGTTTCTTTCTTCTCCAAAAACAGAATTAAGTTAAAAATGCACTATATCCGTAAAAAAGATTAAGGAGAAAGGGTGAAGTGGAAAAGCCTTTCGCAAACCTCTTAAACTTTTCCCCTTCACCCTTTCTCCTTAGAATTTTCAATGGTAAGATTTTAACACAAATCCTGAAACAGGTCAAATACTTTCATAACGCAGCAAAGCTGCAACCAAATCCCCCCTATCAATGAGAAAAAAGGAAGGTGCTAAAAAACCTGCAAAAAACTTTGTCATGGTAATACCACAACGTGTGTTCGCTGTAAGATTATTCTTCCTTCCAGCCTTCTTCGCCAATGAGTGGTACAAAAGCACACTCCAGAATATTCCGGTCTTCTATTCCCTTTTCCCGTTTTACCATCTGGCGTAATACCTGATGATAAGGATTCCCTATAGGTATTACCAACCGTCCTCCAATTCCAAGTTGATCTGCTAAACACCGCGGGACATGAGGCGCACAGGCTGTGACAATAATCCCATGGAAAGGTGACTTCTCTGGTAACCCCAGGCTTCCATCTCCTGTGATTACGGTTATATTATCATATCCCATTTGCTTTAAAACACCTTTTGCTTTTGTCGCAAGCGCTGCATGTCGTTCGATGGTATAAACACGGCTTGCCAATTTACTCACGATTGCAGCCTGATATCCCGAGCCCGTCCCTATTTCCAATACCTGCTTTCCCCCCTTTAATTCAAGACACTGCGTCATGATGGCAACCATATAGGGCTGCGAAATGGTCTGCCCTTCACCAATAGGCAAAGGGCAATCCTCATATGCAGCATGACGGTATAATTCCGGTACAAACAGGTGTCTGGGTACTTCGGACATTGCCCATACCACCCGTTCGTCATGAATGTCACGACTTACAAGCTGGTATTGCACCATACGAAACCGGTCTGTGACATATGAGTCGATATTGTGCGGGGTATTCAAAGTGCACCTTTCTAAACCATTCTTGCCAACACGACGGATCGCGATACATGTAACTTATTCGGCCTGGCAAAACCCGGCATTGTCCAGTTAGGAAATGGTGTAATACCGGTATCAAGAAAAACGAGAAAAAAGTGTTTTGAGGAGATATTTTATTTGATAATCTAGCAGAAAGTGTTCGCAGAATTCTTCGTAAAAATCCCCTAGCTCCAGGAGTTATGAAAAATGCTGCGCACCTATTATCCACACGACAAAAAAACAAGCAATTCAAGCCACCAAAAATCAAAGATTATTCGATGTAAGCTACCCCTTAATAACACACATCGGTTTTAGCTGGACTATTTTTTTACTGATCCCGGCGTGTTCTACCACATCCACAACCTCTGTCACATCCTTGTATGCCTCGGATACTTCTTCGACGAGCGTAGCCCGGCTGTCGGCACGGACAAGAATACCTTTTGCCTTCAGTTCCTCAGCAATATTGCGCCCTTTGGTCGATCTCGTCGCCTGACCCCTGCTCATAACCCTCCCTGCACCATGACACGTACTGCCAAAGGTGTCGGCGTACGCCTTCTCTGTACCCACAAGCACGTAGGAACAACGCCCCATATCGCCCGGTATTAATACTGGTTGACCCACGGATTTATATACATCCGGGATATTTGGGTGACGAGGAGGAAATGCGCGCGTTGCCCCTTTCCGATGGACGCATAGCCGTCTCTTCTCACCCTCCACGATATGCTCCTCAAATTTTGCAATATTATGACCCACATCATAGACCAGTGATATTTGGGACTCTTTTGGACTTATGTGCAATGCGCCTCCAAAGGATTCCCGTACCCAGTGGGTAATCATTTGTCGATTGGCAAATGCATAATTAGCGGCGCAAGCCATTGCGGCAAGGTACTCCTTGCCTTCCGGGGAATTGACCGGAGCGCAGCAAAGCTGCCGGTCAGACAGTTCTATGTTATATTTCCGGGAGGCATTAATCATAACCTTGAGGAAATCGTCACACACCTGATAGCCCAATCCCCTGGAACCGGTGTGCACCACAATGGTAATCCCGTCCCTCTCGAGTCCTAATACGCGGGCAATCTCCTCGTCGTATATCTCAGACACATAACCGACCTCAACGAAGTGATTCCCGGAACCGAGCGTACCTAATTGCGTCCGGCCCCGTTCCAGGGCGCGATCTGAAACCAGCTCAGGATCTGCCCCGCGGATACAACCTTTCTCTTCAATGTATTCCAAATCTTCTTTCGTCCCGTAACCCTGAGAAACTGCCCATCGAGCCCCATCCCTGAGCACATTTTTTTCTTCCTGCTGAGAAAGCTTTAAATCCCTGCGGTGTGACCCCACACCTGATGGAATGTTGGCAAACAGGGTGTTGACGAGAGACTCAAGCTTGTTGATAATTTCTATACGATGCAGTCCGGTTCTTAATAATCTTACCCCACAATTGATGTCATACCCCACACCACCAGGGGAGACTACGCCTTCATCAACATCAAACGCAGCCACACCGCCGATAGGAAATCCATATCCCCAATGGATGTCCGGCATCGCAAGTGAATGCCTTATTATTCCAGGGAGACAGGCAACGTTTATTACCTGCTGCAGACTTTCATCCTTCTGAATTTCCTTCAGCATACGCTCATCGGCGTATACAATGCCCTCCACGCGCATCTTTCCTTCCCGCGGGATACGCCAACGATAATCATCTATCTTCTGAATTTTATATTTGTCATCCGTCATCAAACACACTCTCTTTCTCTGCACAAGTGCTCAGCGGTCAGAATACAATTCAATGGATAAACAATCTTGGAACAAACGGACACTCGCTCCTGTCTAAATATCAAAAATAACCCGTGCCTTCCAGTGATGGTCTTCCTGGATGATTGACAGGCAATGGTAAGTAACCGCCTTAATCTCCGTTTTAATCACATGTTTATCCTCACGAAATGCCTCGCCCCATACGGTTGCGTTGAGTTGATTGTCCGTAATGCCTTCAACACAAAAATCCTTAAACAAGAGATTTTTCACATCGTGCAGGTACAATAATTCACTTAACCAACTGACGAGGAGTTGCTCCCTGTCTATCCCGGAAACACTTATTTTGTATGCGATCTTGTCTTCCGTTTTCGATAAGTCTGTGATGATATCAAATAATGCAAACGCCGCATTGACAAACAATTCCCGCAATGAAGCGCCAAAGACATCAATTCCGATATCTGCAGTGTGGTCTATAAGAATATACTTATTCATTTTACAAGCCAGGCACGGATAAGACGAGCATGTCCGCGCCACCCTTTGGTCTAAAATATCACGTTTCGTTACGGCATAACAAAATCGTGCTCAGGATGTCTTATGGTAAGCACGGGACAGGGTGCCTTACGGACTATCTTTTCTGCCACACTTCCCATAATTGCGTGAGATAGTCCCGTCCTGCCGTGCGTACCAATCACAATCAGATCGATCCTGTATTCTTTTGACACCTTGATGATCTCGGCAAACGGAACCCCCTGGATAATAAGAGCTTCCACCGATATCCTGCCTCTTGTATCTTCATTTACACATCTGAGCAGTCTCTCCCGGAGTTTCTCAACGGTCTCTTCGTCTACGACATTGATATTGTACAGCTCCGGATTATTAATATCGTAAACACGAATATCCAAGACGTGCATTAAATAAAGCTTTGCCTGGTATTTTTCAGCAAATTCGATTGCATATTTCAGCGCCATCTCTGAATAAACCGAGTAGTCAATCGGACAGAGTATATTTCTGATACTGATCATGTGTTTTTCCCCTCCCTTTCTGGTTTTTGAATGAGTACCAAATCTATAGCGTCGTCGACCTTTTGAATATAAGAGCATTGGATCTTGTTGCGGATTTCTTTGTCAATTTCTTCATAATCATCCTTGTTTTTTGCCGGCAACACGATCGCCTTCACCCCCGCCCTTATTGCCGCAAGCACTTTTTCCTTTACCCCACCTACAGGCAATACGTTGCCTGTTAAGGTAATTTCTCCGGTAAGCGCAACCTCTCTTTTCGCACGCCTTTCTGTCAATAATGAAATCAACGCCATACACATCGCAATCCCAGCCGAAGGCCCATCTTTCGGTATTGCTCCGGAGGGAACATGGATATGGATATCGGATGTGTTGTAAAAATTTTCATCAATACCCAGTCGTTTTGCATTGCTGCGGACATAACTGAGTGCAGCAATAGCTGATTCCTGCATAACCTCACCGAGTTGTCCGGTAAGAGTCAGCTCTTTTTCCCCCTTCATGCGGGATGCCTCTACAAAGATAATGTCTCCGCCTGTCTCGGTCCAGGCAAGGCCGATGGCAACTCCAATCCGATCTTCCTCCTCCGCAACCTGGTAGAAAAATTTTCGTGGCCCAAGAAATTTTTCCACGATTTCCGGCCGTATCTCATTGGTAATCTGTTCACCGGCAACAATCTCTTTGGCGACCTTTCTGCAAATCGATGCAATCTCCCGCTCCAGGTTTCTTAATCCCGCCTCTCTTGTATGTTCACGAATGATTTTATAAACAGACTGGTTCTGAAATGTGACGGGCTGGTCTTCCAGTCCGTTTTCTCTCAGTTGTTTTGGAATCAAAAACTGGTACGCTATTCGTAATTTTTCGTCTTCACTGTACCCGGGAAGATAGAGAACCTCCATGCGATCTCGTAGTGCAGTGTGAACGGTATCAAGAATATTAGCCGTTGTGATAAACAAAACATGGGAAAGGTCAAAGGCAACATCGATATAATGATCAACAAAACTGAAATTCTGTTCCGGATCTAAGACTTCCAGCAAGGATGATGCAGGATCGCCCCTGAAATCAGCGCCAATTTTATCAATTTCGTCGAGCATGAACACCGGGTTGTTTGACCCCGCACGGCAGATTTCCTGAATGATCCGTCCGGGTAATGCACCTACGTATGTACGACGGTGTCCCCGAATCTCAGCTTCATCACGAATGCCTCCCAAAGAGATACGGATAAACTTTCTGCCCAATGCCCGTGCAATCGATTTTCCCAGGGACGTTTTCCCGGTGCCAGGAGGACCACAAAAGCAGAGAATAGGGCCTTTCAGTTTTTTCTTTAGTTTGCACACAGACAGAAACTCAAGAATGCGGGTTTTCACCTTTTCCAAGCCATAGTGGTCTTCATCCAGAATCTGCGCTGCCTGGCTAATTTCCAGATTGTCGATTGTCCCTTTGTTCCAGGGAATATTAATAAGATAATCCAGGTACGTTCGGGAAACAGGGTATTCAGCCGATACAGGATTAATGTCTCTTAACCTCTCTAATTCTTTTACTGCCACCATTTCTACCTCCTTAGGCATTTTCGCTTCTTGAATCTTTTCTTCCAGCTTATTGATTTCCTCCATGTGGGGGTCGTCCTGACCCAACTCCTTCTGAATAGCCCTTAACTGTTCTCTTAAGAAGTACTCTCGCTGGGTCTTTGACATTTCTTTGGCAACTTCTTCATTAATTTTTTCCCTGACCTCTGTTAATTGAATTTCCTTATTCAGATACTGAAATACAACCCTCAATCGTTTCTTGGGGTCGATCATTTCCAGCAATTTCTGCTTTTCGCTCACCGGCAATTCTAAATAAATCGCTGTCAGGTCTGCCAATACGGATGGATTATTAATGGTGTCAATCATAGAGACAACGTCTTTGGGTAAGGTTTTTCCCAGCATAGCACTCAGTTTAAAAAGCGTTATAACACCCTGCACAAGGACATCGACCGTTTCAGTTTTTTCTGTAAATACACGAAGCTCTTCCACCCGTGCCTTATAATAGGGTGCTGTTTGCGTATATTCTGCGACCTTGATCCGCGCAACACCTTCTATAAGGATTTTTATATTACCCGAAGTAGCTTCTGATACCTTGACAATCTTTGCGGCTGTTCCAACCTCATAAAAGTCTGTTGGTTCGGGCAAATCAATATCATACCTTAATGCCACGATGCCAATAAATTCATTTTTGGCAATGGCCTCATTTATTGCCTTTATCAATCCTTCTCCTGTTATCTCAAGCGGAAGAATCAACTGCGGAAAAACAACATCATTCTTTATAGGAACGATGGCAATAATTTCCGGCAGCGCTTCGTCGCTCTGTTTATGAACAGAAAATGATGCCTTCTTCATTATTTTAATTCCGTGTTACACTTATTCCTTCTCATACGTTTTTTTACCACCTTTTCTGCATGGAGCGACCTGCTTGCCTGCTCAACCAAATCAGCAGTGTTTTTCATCGTCCTGGTAGCGGAACTTGACCCACCGCTACCTGAACATGCCCACCCGATTCGGCTGGAATTCAGATAACTTCTTAAAAAGTGATTCAAGAAGCCTGAGTAGCAGGCACATTTTTCCCGTTGGACTTGTGAAGCTCCTCCAGGAGTTTTTTCAGATCTTCTCCCTCGATAACCTCATCTTCCATCAGTTTTTTAGCCATGCCTTGTAAGATATCTTTTTTTTCTATTAACAATGCTTTTACGCGGCAAAACGATTCGTCTATTATCTTCTTAATCTCCAGGTCTATTTCCCGTGCTGTTTCCTCACTATATTCCTTACCCGCAGCAAATCCTCCGCTCAGAAAGAGCGGCCGGTCGCCTTGCTCGAAGGTTACCAGCCCCATCTTCTCGCTCATACCATATTCTTTAACCATTAATTTGGCAATTTCTGTTGCTTTTTCCAAATCATTCTGTGCTCCTGTTGATATTTCATTAAAAATAACCTCCTCTGCGACTCTGCCTCCAAGCAGGATTGCAATCCGGTCAAGAAGCTCCGCCTTGGTCATAAGGTATCGGTCTTCTGTAGGTTTTTGCAGGGTATACCCCAGTGCCCCAATACCACGGGGTATCATTGATATCTTACGTACAGGATCTGCGTGTGGCACAGAACATGCAACCAGGGCATGACCTGATTCATGATGGGCAACGATCTCCTTCTCCTTTTTATTCATCAGGCGTTTCTTCTTTTCCAGACCTGCCATAAGGCGGTCAATTGCCTCCTCAAATTCTGGCATACCGACGGCCTTCTTATTTCTCCTGGCCGCAAGCAGGGCAGCTTCGTTGACGAGGTTTGCAAGGTCTGCGCCAACAAATCCAGGAGTCATCGCTGCAACCGAGTGCAAATTAATCTCCTTTTCCAACTTCACGTCCTTTACGTGCACCTTCAGTATCGCCTCGCGACCGTGGAGATCTGGACGATCCACAACCACCTGACGATCAAACCTGCCAGGTCTTAAAAGCGCAGAGTCTAACATCTCCGGGCGATTTGTTGCTCCCATAATAATCACTCCTTTATTGGAGTCAAAGCCATCCATCTCGACCAGCAACTGGTTTAAAGTCTGCTCCCGCTCATCGTGTCCACCCATAGGATTTGCACCACGTGCCTTGCCAAGCGCATCAAGTTCGTCTATAAAGATAATACAAGGCGCCTTCTGGTCCGCCTGATTAAACAAATCTCTCACTCGCGCAGCGCCCACCCCAACAAACATCTCAACGAATTCTGAGCCACTCATATTAAAAAAAGGCACTCCGGCCTCGCCTGCCACAGCTTTTGCCAGGAGGGTTTTCCCTGTTCCTGGGGCACCGACAAGCAAGACGCCCTTTGGTATTTTCCCACCCAGGGCGCGAAATTTTTCAGGTGTCTTTAAAAATTCAATAATCTCTTGCAGTTCCTCTTTGGCCTCGTCTATGCCTGCCACGTCATCGAAGGTTACATTCAGGTCTTCCTGCGCATAGAGACGCCCTTTGCTTTTCCCAAATGTCATAATACTGCTTGCAGGGCCAAACCGTTTAAACACAAAACGCCAGATCACAAATAAGATTAACAAGGGCATTACCCAGGAAAAAAAGAACGTCCGCAGCCACGGATTCTCATAATGCCCTGCATATCTTACCCCCATAGATTCCAAGTCCTTCACCAGGTCAGGGTCTTCAACGCGCGTGGTAACAAAAGCGGCATTTTTCGTGGAACCACGTGCTATCTCACGTAGTTTACCACGAATCGTCATATGGGAAATATGGCATTCCAGGACATTACCCTCTTTAACCATTTTTTTGAACTCACTGTATGTGATATCTCTCACGCCGGGGTTCATTAAATACATCTGGAGCAGAATAAAAAAACCAAAGGCAATGATGATATGCCAGGCAGAAAATTTCTTTGGTATTTTAAACGATATTTTTTTGAAACTCTTAAGCATATAAACTCCTTAGTTAGAAATCACATCAGGTAAATATTAGGGATATTAACGAATTCACCAGGCAACATTTTCGTCCTGTTCTTTTCAATATCGTCTAGACAGTACCCCGATAATGTATGTGGAGTATTTTACCAGAAACAACTACGCCATTCAAAAAATCTGGATATCTCCCATTGGTCCAGAACTGAATTGCAAAAAGCCTCGGATTGAATATCGTTTGGCCTTCCGGATAATTCTCGTTCCCCCGCTACTCCCTCAATACCATTCTCTTCAAAGCCGGCGCTGATAACAATAATGAATCAATGCCATGATTATGGCATTGATTCATTGTTGTAAAAACATGGGAGACAGGAACAACAATTACAGCAAGATTAATAGCATCTTTAATTCCCCGAAGGCTTGGTATACCTTGATTCCCGGAATATTGCCCGACTTAGTATTACGAGACAGACTTTTGCTCCGTACCGCAAGTAATCAAATTTTTGAATAAATCGCGCCCCGCCTTCCCTGCTTCAGGGGTGGCTCCGGCAACAGCAACGGTGTCTGGTGAAAAGAAGCGTTCTAACATCGATTCCCTACAACCCCCTTGCCTCCGACTTCTTTTCGCCGTCCGAGGTCGTGTTTGGTTCATGTTTTGGCAATATTTCAAATAAACTTTCTATAGACCTGGTGAGTGGTTTAAAAGGTACTGAATGAATTTCTGGATTCGAAAATGTGCCCCTGACCTCTACCATGGTTAATTGTTTTCGCACACCACCTACAACCAAATCAAAAAATCTCCCCACAATAGGGAGTTGAGAAAAAAAACCTTTATTAAATGCGGCAGCTGCCTCTAAACGAACACCTCCATTAAAATGAATATCCCCATGCCCACTAATTTCAACCGTATCGCTGAAAACCATCCCTTCATCAATATGGATAATGCCGTCTTTTACATCAAGCTTTACCTTTGCACTATGAAAACTTTCTTTTTTTGGTAAACTGAGGTTAAGAACATTAAAAATATTTAGAATAATAGGCACATCAGAAAGATATCCTTCGTCTACATTGATTTTTCCCTCGGCACAAAAACTTTTAGGATCTGTGCCATTCCCATGGAATTTAATATTTCCATATAGCAACCCAGATAAGGCATTCTCCTTCTTTCCAATTTTACGGGATAGTTCTTCAAGTGTAATTCTTGAAAAAATCACTTCTCCTTCGTATTGATTCGGATCGGTGTCTGTCTTAAAAATGAGATTCCCTACTACCTGTCCGCCACAGCATCGGGCACTGATATGTTTGCCCACGATTCCCGCATTGCTGAACTCGAGTCTTCCTTCCATCCCCCACAGAGGTATCTTATATATACCTGCAAGAACTTCACAACCCTTAAGCTCAACCGCTATGGCATAGTTGAAGTCCTTTTGATCAAGAAAATCCTGAATATCACCGCTGATTTCTACCTTACCGGATGGTTGCAGATGCGTCCAAATCTTTTCTCCAAGTGTCCTATTCGGCAGATTTTTTAAAAAGGATTCTGTTATTGATACACTTGGGGAATGTAGATGAAATGTTTTTCGACCTCTATTCGCATCATAAACACCATTCATTTCCGTGAAAACAGACTGATCTCCACATTCTATAAAACCGCTGGCATTTTTAAAGATCGCAACATCATTGGCGAGATTGAGGTTTCCGGTCACATATGAAATAAGCAAGGGAAAGTCTTTAAGTCTCACCTCCAGGCCTTTGCCATTTGCACTCAGATAATAATCCCGTTTCTGATTCTCTCCTTCATCATACTGGAATGTCAGATCCATCATGCCCGTTGGCTGTATCTTTGAGCACACCTGTACATCGATATCAGGTATTTTTTTTAAAAGTTCCTGATCCATAAAGAGATTGGCAATCTTCAATGCAAAGGTCTTTCTTGGCCCGTAAAGATCGAACTCTCCGCTTAATTCGGCTTGAGAAGTAGATTCTCCGCATTTGACATACGCGGTAATTCTTCTCAGATATATCTTTGCCGGGTTCAATTCTAACTCGCCATTCACATCCTGAGCCGGTACCGGCAAATATTGATACATACCCTTCAGCCCATTAAGATTAACACTGACAATGTAATCCATCTTTTCCTGCTTATCCTTGTTATCAAAACGGGCATTACAGAAGGCACTGACCCTTCCCTCCGGTTGATATTTTTCCCACAACATCTTGCCTAGGTAAGGAAATTTGCTACAAAACCTCTCGTTCATCATGACGTTATTTGCGTAAGCTTTAATATCGAGACGAGGAATTTCAGGGAAAAGTTTCATTGCAAATGAATAATTCCCCAGAAATTCATCATCAACGCTTCCTTTAATGATGATGTCTTTGAAAGAGCCCGCGTATGGTAAAGATACGATATCGATGCCTGACAATTTAATTTCCTGGCCAGATGTCTGCGGGTCTTCCTTGATATGTATCTTCAAATCTCTGATTTCGATACCCTGCCGCAAAACATTTACATAAGGCGGTATTCCCACCTCATCAAAATGCGCCTTTATGGTATTCAGGAGAGACCAAATATCGGTTGGCTTTTCAACCGTTAACTCTGGCGCAATAACAATGGCATTATTAACAACAAATTGCCCTTTTATAAGGCTTTGTGGATCATGTTTTAATACAATGCGGGGAATTTTGAGCGATTTGCCGCGTGTGTCTTCAGAGGTGCCGACAAACGAAAAATTTTCAATAGTAATCCCTTCCAAAAAATCGATATGTACAGAATCAACTTCAGTGTCTCCAAACTCTTTCATCATGCCTAGCAGGCGATTCTTTATCGTTTCGTCAGAGGTTATCCGTTTTGCAAAGATATATACAAACGCTCCTATTCCTACCACAAAACAAACCGCAACCAAAACAATAATCACGCTTTTTTTCATATAACTTCCTTTGCCATAAACAAAATAATGTTTAAGGTTACTGTTATTACAAAGGTATTTCAAGTTTAAATTTCTAAAAGAGTTAAAGAGGCTGAATGGGAAAATCCTTGCCGTTCCAGAAAAATTTTTTATAATTATATCACTTGTACTTAATGAGGATTTCGTCCGTAAATAATATGAACAATATAATATTGCCTTTGGGTCCGTTCATATGGGAAACAAACCCCCACCCTGAGTTTCTGAAACTATTCAAACACGCTCGTTCGTTATGCAAGAAAATAAATGTATCCGGCAAACTCGGTTCCCACGACAGAACATAAACATTATTATAAAATTCTAAATCCACTTACCAATACTTGGGTTGTCGTAAAAGGCTCCTTCAGGCACACTTAAAAAAGCAAAAATTCCTGAATCCTATTGATGTATGATGGAAAATGAACGCATGAAAACGACTCATTTCGACAGAGATTTTCCGGTAAATAACAAAGTCATTACAAGAGAACTCTTGGAAAAGGAATATCCAGGCTATCTACGCCACGTTAAAAATGCCTTTGAAGCTGGACAAATCCATATCTTTCGGTGGTGGAATGAAATAACTGCTTCAGAAAAGAAGAATCTCTTAGATCAGGTGTCTACCATTGATTTTGGTCTTATAAAGAAAGTTTTTAATGATGCCGTTCTGAAACCCGCACGAACATCCCGAGACAACTTAACCCCCCCGCCTATCATCACTTTTCCAAAAAAAGATGCGGAAAAGGAAATGGCACATAAAGCAAAGCTTACGGGTGAAATCTCTCTACAAAAAGGAGAAATTGCCATTCTTACGGTTGCTGGTGGAGATGGAACAAGGTTAGGAATCAATGGACCGAAAGGAACATTTCTCATCACACCGATTACCAGAAAGAGCATTTTTCAACTCCATGCTGAAAAAATAGTTGCGGCTCAAAAGAGATACAACACAAGAATCCCATGGTACATTATGACCAGTAAAAGTAATGATTCCGCAACGCAGAATTTTTTCAAGATGCACAATTTTTTTGGATTAAACTCCCACCAGGTGTGCTTTTTTACGCAAGACATGGTACCCGTTGTTGATCTGCAAGGGAATGTAATGATGGACTCAAAATCAAATATCATCATGAGCCCGAATGGACATGGCGGAGCCCTCGTGGCTCTTAAGGAAAAAAACGTCCTTAACGACATGAAGCGTCGTGGCATTAAAAACATCTTCTATCATCAGGTTGACAACATTTTAGTAAAAATAGCCGATCCTGTTTTCATTGGACACCATATGAGAGATTCATCTGAGGTATCATTGAAAATTGTTAAAAAATGTGACCCTGAAGAAAAAGTAGGAATTGTAGTATATATCGACGGAAACTTGCACATGATTGAATACAGCGAACTCAGCCGAAAAGATATGTATGAAAAAAATGAAAATGGTACCCTGAAATACCATGCCGGAAATATTGCAGTTCATATGATAAATATCGATTTTCTTGAAAAAGTATATCAGTCAGGAGAATCTCTCCCATATCACGCTGCAATAAAAAAGGTACCATACTTAGATGACGATGGTAATGTGATCGACCCTAAACAAAATAATGCGATTAAATTCGAGAGTTTTATTTTTGATATATTGAAATACGTTAAAAAAAGCGTGATTATGGAGGTGTTGCGTGAAGACGAGTTTTCACCTATAAAAAATATGGAAGGGGAAAATTCGCCAGAGACCTCAAGACAAGACATGGTTAATCAGTTTGGACGATGGTTGCGGAACATCGGTGTTTCTATTCCCGTCGATGCGCGGGGTAATGTGATTGGTTTAATCGAAATCAGCCCTTGCTTCGCCATGGATGAAGAGGAGTTAAAAAACAAGGTAGACAAACAACTGCAATTCAACGGAAAGTTACTTTTATAAATTGCTGTGAAACGGCATTATACAAAACAGTTCAATCAAGGCAGCAATATCTGCCTTTTTAATCTTTAGATCCACCTGGATAAACAGATAAAAAGGAAATGCTGAATCTAAAAAAATAATTTCGTCGAATTGCACTCATAAACCCCTCGTCATCAGAATACGCAGTTATTATTCCTTAGCCAATTTCGTTTCGCAAGTTTGAATGCAATTTTCAGGATCTTATAATTTTGTCGTTTCTCGCCTGAATAGTATACCATATCCAGAAAAGCCGCCACTTTTATTCTGGCCTATCAATTTATTTTCACTTCCTTTTGAAAAAATTGCAGGGCTATCTTTCCGCCTGCCTTCTGCATTTTCAGGCATTGTTTGCTGTCTGGCCATATTTTGTTTTGAGTGGAATTTTATGGTTGCGATTTATGAGGCACGCTCGGATAATTCCCTTTCTCTTCATCCTCACCTTTACGATTCTGACAACATTTAGTCTGAGTACCCTAAAGGTAATTCCGGCGCTGAATCAATATAAATCAGCGAAAGGAAAAATAGTCATGCTTTATTCCGTTTTGAAATTGACATAAAAATAAAATATGAGTAGTATTGTTTCTTTGTAAATTTTCGATTTTTCATGTTATGGGCACTTTATATATAGATACTGATATATTGATCATTGGCGGCGGGGCAGCGGGGTGTTTTGCTGCAGTGGAGATTTACAAGAAATCTCCCGGCTGCCGGGTGGTTGTCATGGAAAAGGCACACATCGAGCGCAGTGGGTGTCTGGCTATGGGGCTGAATGCCATCAATGCATACCTGCATGAGGGGCAAACACCTGATTCCTATGTTGCATATGTTGAGCGGCAGTTTGAGGGCATTATCAGAAAGGATCTTGTCTACAGCATTGTTCGGGGGCTTAATGAGGTAGTCGAAGACGTGGAGAAGATGGGGCTGCCCATAGAAAAGAATGAAGATGGCACCTATAAGATGCGTGGGAAACGCAGTATTCGTATTTTTGGCGAACGGTTAAAACCCATTCTAGCGGAGGCCGTGCAAAAAACACCCGCCCAGGTTTTTAATCGCGTTGTGGCAACCAATTTTATTTACGACAATAGCCGTGTTTGCGGGGCGTTTGGCTTCGGAATTCGGGATGGCATATTTTATGTTGTCAGGGCAAAAGCCGTAATCGTTGCAACCGGGGGAGCTTCGGGTATCTATAAACCGCATAACACAGGGGAAGCACGGCATCTGCTGTGGTATTGCCCCTGGAATGCAGGAACCGGATATGCTATGGGAATACGGATTGGGGCAGAAATGACGAGTTTTGAAAATCGATTTATTGCCCTGCGGGTAAAGGATGTGAATGCGCCAACTGGCACCATCGCCGTAGGTGCACATTCGAAACAGATTAATGCTCGCGGAGAGGACTACCTGGAACGCTATTATAAACATTGGGGCGGGAATAAGTGCCTGACACATCACAGGCTTCTGGCAACCGTTGAGGAAAAGAAAATTGGCCGTGGTCCCTGTTTTTTGAATACAACCACGTTAACTGAAGTGGAAGAGAGAAGACTCAAGGAAGATTTTTTAAATATGAATCCTCAGATTATCCTTTTGTGGGCAACAAAAGAGATGAATCCGCGGAAGAAACCTGTGGAAATTTATGGCACCGAACCTTTCCTGGTGGGTGGTCATTGTCAGGCAGGGTACTGGATCGACAAAGATAGAAGAACGACAATCCCCGGTCTTTATGCCGCCGGAGAAGTAGCGGGGGGCGCACCCAAGAAATACGTAAGCGGAAGTTGGGTTGAGGCGCGTATTGCTGCAACAACTGCACTGGGAGATATAAAAGGGGTGCCCCTGATAACTATAGATGAAGATGTGGTCAGGAAGGAAAAAACCAGGGTTTTGCATCCTTTAACAAAAAAAGCGGGTATATCGCCGGCAGAGGCAAGGGAACGACTTCAAAAGATTATGGATGAATACGCTGGCGGAATCTCCATGAATTACGCACTTCATGAAGAAAGATTACTGGAAGCAAGGCGATTACTCAAAGGCCTCAAAGACCGTATGAAAGACCTGTTTGCCGTAAATCATTATTCTCTGGTCGAAGCATTGGAATGTATCGACCGGGTTGATGTCGCAAAGGTATTGGTAGAACATCTGATATACCGCAAAGAGACGAGATGGGCATGCTACCAGACCCGGTTGGATTATCCCGAAAAAGATAACAGCCGATGGCTTACATTTGTTAATTCTGTCTATAATCCAAAAACGGATGAAATATTCATGATAGAAAGGCCTTTGTGCTCATGAGCATCTTCATTGACGAAACTATCTGTAATGGTTGCAAAGGATTACCTGAGGCGCGATGTGAGCGCATCTGCCCGGGTGACCTGTGCTACCGCAAAGAAAACACGAAGGCAGCAATTCGTGACCAGTCGGCTTGCTGGACGTGCGCCAGTTGTGTAAAAGAATGCCCTGTACAAGCGATTGAGCTGAGACTTCCTTTCCAGATATGCAGTAACGGCTCTTCCTTAAAAGCACGGTTAAAACGCGACAAAACGATTTGGACAGTCTGGGATGCCGAAGGGCACCAGGAGGAATTTATTATTCGGACACGATGGTTGAAAGGAGATTAAGGAAAGATGGTTAAAAACATTGCACCGCATGGGGGAAAGCTTATTCACCGGATTGTATCCACGGAACAACGGGAAATACTGTTGGATAAGGCAACTCATTACGACATGAAAAAAATCCAGCTAAATTCCCGCGAGATGTCAGACCTTGATATGATTGCCGTTGGAGCAATGAGCCCTCTGGAAGGATTTATGTGCAAAGCGGATTATGACAATGTCGTGGACAATATGCGGTTGTCAAACGGGCTGCCGTGGTCAATTCCGATTGTCCTCTCAGCAACGAAAGAAGAGGTTGAAGGCCTCAAGCCGGGCAAAGAGATTGCTTTGACAGATCGGGCCAATGAAGTAATTGCAATTTTACACCTTGAAGAAATCTTTCACCATGACAAACGCAAAGAATCGCTAGAGGTTTATGGTGTTGATGACAGAAAACATCCTGGCGTGGATTATGTTTATACTATGGGAGAATACCTTCTTGGAGGCAAGGTGAGTGTGGTCAATCGGGCAAAGCCTTCCGATTTTTTATCATACCGGATGGACCCCCAAGAGCTGAGGGACATGTTTGTAAAAAAGGGCTGGAAACGCGTAGTTGGTTTTCAAACTCGTAATCCCGTGCATCGCGCCCACGAATATATCCAGAAATGTGCCCTGGAGATCGTGGATGCCATCCTGTTACACCCTCTCGTAGGAGAAACCAAGAGTGATGATGTACCAGCAGATGTCAGAATCAGGAGTTATGAGGTACTTTTAGAGAAATACTACCCAAAGGACAGGGCTATGCTGTCTGTTTTCCCGGCTGCAATGCGGTACGCCGGACCAAGGGAAGCCATCTTCCATGCGCTCGTGAGAAAGAATTATGGCTGCACCCATTTCATTGTAGGACGAGACCATGCGGGCGTCGGCAGTTATTACGGCACATTTGATGCCCATTATATCTTCGACGAATTTGATCCTCAGGAGATAGGAATTACCCCATTATTTTTTGACCACACCTTCTACTGTCAAGCTTGCAGCGGTATGGCCTCTTACAAGACATGCCCTCATGATTCATCCAACCACGTCATCCTGAGTGGTACAGAGGTCAGGAGGATGCTCGGCGCAGGACAAGCTCCGCCTCAAACATTCACAAGACCAGAGATTGCAAAAGTATTAAGTGATTATTATCAGAAATTGAAATAGGATAAGAACCTTTTTTCTAAGAAGCGAAGTAAACAAAAATCCATGTGTGAGGACGATTGCACGAAGCAATCTAAACCACAGATATCCTTCGTTCACAATGACAGTTTTTTTACGTTCTTGATAAGTCGCATAGCCCTGAATGATATACGGCATATCACCCCTGTGCCCCTCATGCATATCTGTGTGAGGATACGGGGGTTTTTATAGTCCATTTGCAACAACACTTCCCCTTGTCGCAACAAACGACTTCGTAGTAACAAGGTCATGATCGTCACGTGCAACTATCGTCACTACATTAGGCCCTTCTTTTAAAGAGAGATTGGTGTTAATTTCAAATCCGTTCGATTCTTTTAAAGTGGGAATCTTATTAGATTTAAAAAAGACCTTATCATTATTAATCAGGATATATGCATGTTTTACACGCACATCATCTTCTATAACAGCAGAGAGCGTTAACGGGTCGTTTCCGAGCAGCATTTTCGATAAGGTTTGTTTCAGGATTATTGTCGGAGGCGTCCGTTGTATAAGAAGTTCTGGCACACTCGGCACACTCCGCGATTCTTTTAATTCTAAAACATCTTTTGCTGACACCCAACCATCCCGGTTCTTTGAAAGCGTTATACGAAACCAATCGGAAAGTTTTGCATCTCTCATCAAAACAGTTCCCTCCTTCAGCATGGATAACACCGGCGAGTCAAACGACGCTCCACCGTAGAGTGGAGTATAATTCCTCTCAACTTTCAAGAGACCAGAAGTTTGCACGATCTTCTGCTTGTTTGCTATAATAGGAAATGTGAGCTTGCTGGTTAAAAACGTCCCGAAGACCATATCGGAAATGATCAGGTCCATGCTGAATTTGTCCGACGACACCGTTTCTTTTATAAAAAATGAAAGGGATGCTTCTTTCATCTCTCCGGGATTGAGCGCTCCTATTTCTGCCCTACCATTTTTTACAAAAATTTCTTTGTTACTAAGATCCCTTACCGATATTACATTTTTTTCAGATACACCCTCTCCGATGTTTTTCACGGATACGAGCACTTCAATATCCTCTCCGCGTTGTATCAAACCGTCTCCATTATTTTTCGACGAGTTCCTTACGGTATCCAGAATCTGATATGAATAGGCAAAAAGAGGTCGTGGTAACGCCTCGGTAATGATATTCAGTTTAATGTCCTTCGGATTATGCTGGTTCAATTCTTCAAACTTAATGGTGACCTCGTCTTCCCTATCAAGTGCACCCTTAGGAATTTCTATAGTTGTGGAATACGACCGTGTACCTCTTGCATCTATTTTCCCCAAAATAAACTCAACTTTATCAAAGAGACCATTCTTACTCGATGAAATACCTCGTAACTGGTATACCGGCGATTCTCCAACATTTGCAGCCGTTATTGTAAGGGTAATCTTATCTCCAGCCTTCACCCGACCGTTTGCAGGAATTGTAGAAAAAGAAATATCCGTCTTTACTGTCCCGGTACTTGTGCCAGGAGACCAGTCAATATCCAATTTTTGAAGCGCCTGAGCAATTTTCTTTTCTTCGGCCTTTGCAGTTTCTTCGATAACAGGAGAGGAGTTTTCTAAAAAAGTGGGCCGTTGCCATGTATTTGCTCTGGCAAGCAGTTTTTTGGCAAAGATAATATGAAGATCTGTATTAAAATCTGGCAGTTTATAGGGATCCCCCGTCTCCTCTTCCAATTCTTCCGGTTTATCCTTATCTTTGTCCTTATCTTTTTCCTTGGTTTCTAGATAATATTTCAGGGTAGCAAATGGTGTCTCATCTTTTCGGTGTTCATCAAGATGCTGTTTGAGATCCTCTTCGCGAAGGGCAACGATACCCCGAAAGAGGTTGATGTGATCCTTTGTAACGGTTGCAGGAATAAGCTTAATATCAGGAGTAATACCAACCGACTGAATATCTGTGGATAATGGGGTAAGATATTTGGCTATGGTCAATTTTAATGCAGAGCCATCCATAAGCTCAATGAGTTGCTGCACAGAACCTTTGCCAAAGCTCCTGTCGCCGACAATGATGGCCCGATCGTTTTCCTTAAGCGCTCCGGCAACAATTTCAGCGCCGGAAGCACTTCCCGCATCAACAAGCACCACAATCGGATACGGGGCTTCGTCTGTATCGGTTTTTCTGGCTTCAGCGACCTCTCTGGGATGACCGCTCGGACCAACCGTAATAACGATCGCCCCTCTTTCAAGAAATTTATCCGCAACTTCTATGGCCTGATCTAACAGACCTCCGGAATTGTTTCTTAGGTCAATGATTAACCCCTTGAGTTTTTTGCCGGATGATTTGAAACGTTTCAGGTGATCGCTAAGCATCTGCGATGTATCATCCTGAAAATTTCGTATTTTTATATAGCCCAAATCCCCATCCAGCGATGCGGATTCCACCGTCGGAATAACAATAATCTCCCGTTTCAAAACAACCTCTTTTGATTGAGCTGCCTTTTCCGTTAAAACGGAAAGCGTTACGGTAGTCCCCGGGTCACCGCGTAGTTTTCCAACAGATTCCGTAAGATTCATGTTGACGGTAGACTCACCATCAATTTCAACAATTTTATCTCCAGCCTTCATGGCAGCCCGTGCAGCAGGAGTGCCATCAATCGGCGATATTACCGTAAGTACACCATCTCGCAAGCCAACTACCATGCCGAGTCCGCCGAACTTGCCTGTGGTACCGATCCTAAATTCGTCAAACTCCTTTGGCGGCAAAATGATAGAGTGCGGATCAAGTTGGGTGAGCATGCCATTAATTGCAGTATATTCGAGATCACTGGCAGTAATGATCTCAGATGGCGGGCGATTTGTATTAATAAACGACAGGGCATCGTGGAGTATCTCGACCATGTCTTTTGTTCGGTGAATTTTTGACAAATCAAACGTTTTTGAAATATCATCCACCGTTATCTTTTCGGTATTGGTATTTTCTGAAAAGTCTGCTAATACCTCAGGGACAATCCTTTCTTCCCACGCAAGCGCCTCTTTAAGCATTTCTACCGATTTTATACGCTCGGGGTCCACATACAGCCGATTGACATAAGAGCTAACAATCCCGGGCAAGCGAAACTTATAGTTGCGTTCTTCTTTTTCTGTTCGTTTTTCAGAACGCGGCTCCAGTCCAAAGGTTTTTGCAGGACTTAGAAAAGAGAAGGTGATCGAAAATAAAGCAAAGAGTAAACACTTCACATGGTTTGATGTAAATTTTAATTTCATGCATATTCCCTTTCGGTTTATAAATAATTTTATTGAACCGTAAGTATAAAAAGATAAGAAATATTTATCAAGGAAATAGTCGGTTGGGAAGACATAGTATGTATACCTGTTTTCATCAAAATAGCCGATGGCTTGGTAAAAAATATTTTACATGGTTTCTTTCAGACACTCTTCAAATATGGACAAGGCAATATCTGCATCCTCTTTTGAAAGAATTAATGACGAATAGAAACGGATGGCACTGCACCCACAGCCCAAGAGCAACAATCCATTTGAGAACGCCTTCTGGCCAACACTTTCACGCTCTTCCGATACGTACGCCTTCATTTCTTTGTCTTTTTACTATTTCAACGGCAAGCATAAGTCCTGGCTCCCCTGACATCACTGACAATAGGATAGGTACGCACTAATTTCTTTGATTCTTGCATCAGATAAGTGTCTTGTTTCGCAGCATTACCAACGAACCCGTCTTCAAGCAACTTGATCGGAGAGAATGCAGTTTGATAACTGACGGGATTTCCTCCAAAGGTGCTTTTATGACTGCCGGGAACCCAATTCATAATTCTTCCCGAGCAACTGTGACAGACAAGGGGAGTCCTGATGCAATTCCCTTTGCAAGGGCAATAATATCAGGAATAATGTAAAGCGTTCACAGGCAAACATCGTTACTGTGCGACCCATGTCTGATTGCACCACATCGGCTACACAGAGGCTATTATAATCGTGTGTTAATTGATATAACGCCTTATATGAGTAACGTGCCAATTTAAATGTGGGTCATCGTGTAGTCGTGTGGGTTCTTTTATATCTCCTTGAGCATACAGGTAAGGATTTTCAGTCGGAGATACTCCTCGTCACGTAACCCGTAAGCCCTTCTTTGGATCACTCGAATCTTATTGTTCAACCCTTCAACAAAACCTAAGGAAACTTTATTCTCAGGTCTGCTATAGGCAGCGATGCCGTCCCAGTGCCGTTCTATCATCGCAGCAAATTTCTCATAGGGTTCTAGTCTTTGCCATTTCAGAGATTCCTTCCAGTTGTCGAAGAACTGTCGTGCCCAACCTTCCGTCTTATAACTCCAGAGCTGCCCAAAGGATTCTCTTAAAACATAAGCGGTATTGAGCCGTTTATTAGCCCTCAGCAGTTTCTTTAAGGCCTTGCGACCGTCAAGCGTGAGGTTCTCTCGGTTCGACAAAAGCGTATACTTCTGTCCCCATTGCTGTCCAAATTAGCTGAGAAGTCCAAGAATAGGCCTTGAATTTATTGGCATTTTGGACAAGTTTTCGTTGTTTTTAAAACCAGGTTACCATAGATGCTGTCCGAATTAAGTAAAATTGAAAC